>Ga0315908_10000359_pt1 | contig 36286 bp, 30 predicted proteins | sample LakEriMetagenome_12_FD_203520 | JGI IMG/M metagenome (GOLD analysis project Ga0315908, IMG submission 203520) | Freshwater fungal communities from buoy surface, Lake Erie, Ohio, United States - Buoy 4 MA124 | ecosystem: Environmental > Aquatic > Freshwater > Lake > Lake biofilm | place: USA...
CGACTTGGCGACCGTACTGTTTAAAGGAAGGATCGAGTGCCTCGCCAAAGCAGACGGCTTTGCCTGCTACAACGTGCATCAATGGCCCACCCTGAGTTCCAGGAAACACTGCGCTGTTGATGGCTTTCGCATACTCGGCTTTGCATAGGATCAATCCGCTGCGTGGTCCACGAAGGGTCTTGTGCGTCGTGGTGGTCACGAAATCGGCATGGGGGACCGGCGAGTTGTGGATACCTGCTGCCACCAGACCGGCGTAGTGCGCCATGTCGACCATGAGTTTCGCGCCGCACTCCTTGGCGATCTCGGCAAACCTTTGATGGTGGATTTCGCGGGGATAGGCACTCGCCCCGGCGATGATCATCTTGGGCTTGTGCTCCTTGGCCAACGCTGCGACTTGATCAAAGTCGATGCGATGGTTTTTCGGATCGACCCCGTAGGAGTAGAACTTGTAAAGTTTGCCACTGATGTTTAGCGACATCCCGTGCGTCAAGTGACCACCTTGGGCAAGATCCAGTCCGAGCACCACGTCGCCGGGTTGAAGTTGGGAGAGGTAGACGGCCATGTTGGCCTGAGAGCCTGAGTGAGGTTGTACGTTGGCGTGTTCGGCCCCGAAAAGCTCTTTCGCCCTATCGATGGCGATCGTCTCGACGACATCGACGTGTTCACATCCTCCGTAGTAACGTCTCCCCGGGTAGCCTTCAGCGTATTTATTAGTCAGAACACTCCCGACGGCTTGCATCACTGGAAAACTGGTGTAGTTCTCGCTGGCGATCATCTCAAGCCCTTGTTTCTGACGTTTCGCCTCGTCTTGGATGACTTGCCAAACGCTTGGGTCTTGTGTTCGTAGATCCGACATAGGCGGCTTTCGCGATTAGAAAAGGTGATCCGATTGGGATTGGTTTGGTGTTCTAGTGCCCGCATCCGTCGTGCATTGTTCACCATTCGATTTGGTCCGTCAACCAAGTTGGATTATGCTGGCCGATTCGTTTGGTTGGAAGTGGAAAAAAAAAACGCGGAATCGTTCACCGGACTGTCGATAGTCACCGAGCATGGAGGTTTGGCAAGCGGCACTTGAGATTTTTACGCCGCCACAGAGCCAGTCGGCCTGGAAGGCAATTTTCAACCATCCAACGTTTGGACAACGCAAATGCTTGATCGAATTTTCAAAAGCGACGCAGGCCCCGGACCGGTCGAGTACGTCGTGATGCTCATGGTCCTGACGGTCATGGGCCTTGTGGTTATGAGCAGCGCCCCAGGGATCGCGGGAGTTCCGATGACCCAAAAACCCGTCGCGGTCGATTCAAAGGGTTAGTAGGGTCCGTCGGAATGAAGGGCCAGTCGGCTACGAGGCCGGAATCGTTCGTTGAGGATTTGCATCGCGATCGATGTTGGCGATCAGTCCTGCGACATATCCCCCTTTGAAGCCTGCGTCGATATTGACGACGGTGACATTTGCAGCGCAGCTATTGAGCATGCTGAGCAGGGCGGCGAGCCCGCCGAGATTTGCACCGTATCCGACGCTCGTAGGGACCGCGATGACGGGGCATCCGACATGCCCGGCCAAGGCGCTAGGTAGGGCGGCTTCCATCCCGGCAACACAGATCAATGCCGCGCAGCGGCGAAGATCCGGGACTCGGGAAAGGAGCCGATAAGGCCCTGCGACCCCTACGTCTTGGATCAAATCCGAGGCCACGCCCATCCAAGCAAGCGTTTCGCGAGCCTCAAGGGCGACCGATTCGTCGGTCGTTCCTGCCGTGACCACTCCCACGCGGCGAGCGCTTTGCACCGAGTCGGGGTCTAGTGGGACCTGCGAGCATGAGACTCGGAGGGTTTTGGCAAGATGGTTCCAGCGAGTTGATGGGAACACATCGGCAAGCACGCGGACTTGTTCTGGCAAAATTCTTGTAATAAGAATTTCGTCGGTTGTCTCTAAGAGACGCTCGGTGACTCGTCGGATCGATTCGGTGGATTTGCCCTGCCCAAAAACGACTTCGGGGTATCCGGTCCGTTTCAAGCGATCGAGGTCAGGGGTTAGATTACCGTCCGAGGGGATCGACGCGGCGAGTACCTTTTGCCCGAATTCCAGAGCCGAGAGTTGGCCGGATTGGAATCGTCGAAAGAGCTCTTCGATGAGGGAATCGCCACCATGTTTGCTGGCAGTCAGGCTGCTGGCAGCGAGGCTGCTGGCAGTGAGATCTGCGGAGGAAGGTTTTTCCATCGTGTTGGGGGTTTGTGTGTTTAAGCGATTAGCGAGTCTTTAGGATCAAGGCTTTGGCTGCGGACCGTGCCGACCATCATAGCGATCGCCTTGGCCAATTCCAGCTTGGTTAGCGAAGGCATCTCGCGCCCCTTTTCGACGACTTGTTCGGTGATCAAGGGGAAATGGGCGAATCCGACTCGGCAGGCGCGCCCCTGCTGGGCGTGCCAGTGCTGGCTGAGGTAGAAAATCGCGTTGCACAGGTAGGTTCCGGCGTGGTAGGTAATCGAGGTCGGGATTTTTTCGCTCAGGAGTTCATCACGTATTTTGTTCAAGGGCAGGCTGCTTTGGTAGGCCGTAGGAGCCCCTGGGATCAAGGGTCCCCAGAGCCGCCCTGAGTTGTAGGTGACTCCAGCGATATTCACGGCGATCGTCTCGAGATGGATCGAAGATGCCCCTGGGGATTGCCCCAGATGCAAGACCGCATCGAAGCCGGCTTCGAGGTCTTTGTACAGACGGGCCTCGAGGCGTTGAAGATCGACCGGATAGCGGCGCGTGGTGAGTCCTTCGGGCAAGCCGTAGAGTTTGAGCATCTCCGAGAGGGCTTCCCAACTGGAATTTTCGCTCCACTGGTCGTAGGGTTCAAAGGCAGTAACCAGGATTTTCAAAGCTTGTCTCGCGAGTTAAGGAGTCTTGGCTATAGCTTAGTTGGATCCAGTACCACATGTTTGATTTTCTTGCGGTTCCACGTGTACGTGATGTGAACGAGCCCATCGCTAGACTGGATAACGGCCGGGTAGCTGAATTCTCCAGGGGTGTCTTCGAGGACGACCGATGGGGTCCAGGAGACGGAGTCTACCGAGAGCGAGACGTTCAGGGGGGTCCGTTTGCCCCCCCATTGACCAGGAGTGCCACCGATGTGGTTATAGACGACTAGGTGCCGTCGATCTTGTAGCGTCAATGCATCGAGACCTGAATTGTTGTTGGGAAGGGTTCCGAGACTCAGCGGTTTCCAGGTCGCTCCATCATCGTCGGAGGTGGTTTCAAAAATCTTGTTTTGGCGACTCCGACCGATGGCCTTCCATTTTCCTGCCTTGCCCGGACTGCCCGGCGCTATTTTGAGCAGCGTCGGCTGAATGGCCTGGATCTCGATTCCATCGTTGATCGAAGGGGTCTTGCTCCATGAGTTATCTGCATGGCTTCGTCTCTCGAAGTGGACTTGCCATTTGCTCGGTTCTTCTTCGGTCTCGGTGCTCGATGGGCATAGCCAATCGCCATTTTCAAGCTCTAGAGGTTTGTTTTTGATTGGACCGAGAATTCCCTCGGGCAAAGCAACTGGCTTGGTCCAGGTTTTCCCACCGTCGTAACTAAGGGTTTCCATACCCCACCATGTTTCTGGAGTCGGTCCGAGCTTGTAGAACAGTACCAGGGGCGCTGGCTTTCCATCGCGAGTTTTTTTCGGTTGGAACAGAACCGGGTTCCAGGTTGGCAGTTGGGTTCCATTGGGCCCTGCGCCCTTGCCATTGGCAGCTTCGATCGGTTCGGTCCATTTCCCCTCTTTCAAGCAGGAGACCCAAATTCCCACATCAGGATGTTTTTCGTGGGTACCGCCGAACCACGCAGCGACGATCCCAGAAGGTGTATCCTCGATGGTTGAGGCATGGCAACTTGGAAACGGAGCCGTTTCGTAGACAAAGCCAGAGGACTTTAGTGCTGGATGGGGCTTGGGTTCCTGGGCTTGGAGTCTCACAGGGGCCAAGCCCAGATTGAGCACAGAGACTAACCCCAGCGAGCCTGCGACAAGGCAGGCAAATAGGGACCGGTTACGGAATGGGTGTCGGATTGGACGACTTGTATTCATGATTTTCCTGAGGGCAAAGCAGGGTGGGAGCAAGAAGTTTCTGATTCCATTCGGTCGTATGATAAACCAGATAGGTATCAAGGTGCCATTCTGCGGGACGGTTTTTTGCAAGGGTTTCGATTTGGGGATCGACAAGCCCTCTGCGGGCCGCTTGTTCGAGCGTCTGGATCGATGAGCAATCGGGTTTTTTCAGCAGGTGCAATTCGTCTGCACCGAGGCGAAGCGCAAGGAGCCATGCGAGGGTATCGGAAGTGGTGTCCCAGTTTTCTACAGGCCGTAAAGAGGCCGGTAGCCAGCTCAAGTTATCTGGGTGGTAAAAGGTGGATACTTGCACCAAGTAGCATCCCGGATTCGGATCGAGGATAGCTTGTGCGAGATCCGCGGGTGTATCCAAGCAGTTCTCGAAACCGAACAGTTCCTTTGCGGCGTCTGCTGTGGCTCTCAGGAGATCGACACATCGCCAATGCATGCGTTGGGAATCGAGTTGTGGGTGAAGTCGGTGGAGTGTCCGCATCGACTCGACCGTATCGCCCCCTCCGAGGATAACGAACCATTTGCGGGAGCTGTCTGTCTGAATTTTACGGATCAAGTGGTGCAAGGGATCCGATGCGGTAGGGCTTGAAAAGACAGAGGCTCCGCCGATTTTCAGAACGCCGGTTCGCATGGCTCGTGTGCTTAAGGCTTCAGAAGCACCACCGCGGCGATAAACCCACCTAGTGCTAACAATGCGACAAGAAGGATGAGAGTCCAAACCCACCAGGGTAAACCATCTGAGCCCTGATCGCTATCCTCCTGGGATGGCTGGGCTTGTGGCTGTTTTTTCGTGGGGCTTGGAAGTTTCGTTTGCGATCCAGGGGTTTTGGAATCGGTGGTTTTTCGCTCGACGGGTCGGGTCAAGGGTGAGGGATCCGAGGAACTCGGATGGGATTTTCCCGACGCTTGCTGGATCGCTTGGGATTTGGATTTGGTTTGGTTCGGTTGGCTCGAATCGTGAATCAGATCGATTCGGCTATCGATTGAGGAGGCGTCGCTTTTGACGATCGCACGCAGGACACCGCTATCGGAACTCGAAAGGACTTGGCCTGCCTGCGCGGATTTGCGATTCGATTCGATCGTCGTGTCATCGAGTTGGTTGTTGACGGTTTCCGAGCGATAGATGTCTTTGGATTTGGCTCCTTCGAGCAGGTCATCGAGGGTCATGCCACGGGCAGGCTTGGTCGAGACATCAGGATTGTCGGCTTTGTATTTTCGCAGCCAAGCCTCCAGTGCCGAGGCGACTTGGTTGCAGTCCTGGTACCGGAACTTGGGATCTTTCTGCATCATCTTAACGCAGATCCCGTCGAGTTCGCCGGGGCAATCGGGTCGATCCTTACGGATATCCTCAGGCATGGAATTTTGGTGTTTTACGATGCGGCTAGGGATGCTTCCATCGGGGAACGGAGGGTGCCCTGTGAGCAGGAAGTACATCGTGCAACCTAACCCGTAGATATCGGCGCGGTTGTCTACGGTATGGCTGTTGATGGCTTGTTCGGGTGCAAGGTAATCGGCAGTACCGAGGACTTTATCGTTGTACTCCATCGTCAGCGACGCGTCGCTTTGGTCCTGGTACAGTGCCAAGCCCAGGTCGAGTACCTTGATGACTCCCTCGGTATTGATCAGGAAGTTTGCGGGTTTCACATCGCGATGGATCAAGCCTTGTTCATGGGCGTGTTGAAGTCCATGGGCCGCTTGGGCGATGTAATCGGCGACGATCGCATAGGGGAGTGGCCCGTGCTTTTTGACCAAGATTTGCAGATCGACCCCTTCGATGTACTCCATGACGATGTAATGGGTGTCTTTTTCATGGTCGATGTCATAGGCTCGAACGATATTCGGATGGTTTAGCGAAGCGATCGCTTTGGCTTCCCGCTGGAAGCGTTCCAAGTAAGAGGAATTCCCAAGTTTGGATTTGGGCAAGACTTTGACGGCCCTGCGGTGCTTCAAGACCAAATGCTCGCCGAGGTAAACACTGCTCATACCACCGGTGCCGATATGGCCTAGCAACTTATGCTTCCCCAGGAAGAACCCTTTGTATTTACCTTGGAGGATCTTCTCTGATTGCCACCGGGTCAGAAGACCGGCATCTTCAAAGGATTTGCAAACGGCAACTGGGTCTTCGAGGATCGCCGCATCTGCCGATTTCATCAGAGATTCTTTTCGCGCAACGAAAGCCTCTGGATCGACGAGTTTGCTCTTTTCGATCAAATCGAAAACTTTGTCGGCGGTGATCTGCGTCATACTGCGAATTCTCAAGAACCCATCCAGAGGCCCCACACGAAACCCCTGCGCCCTGCACCAAGTGTACTAGAATTCCCTGTCGCAAGTGCCACAGATAGAGGAAAGTCCCCCAATTTCGTTTTATTTTTAGGGAGCTTGTATTGACCTTGGAATCCCCTTGCAACAACCTTACAACCTGGAGAACTCTGCTAATCCACAAATTGGGACCCAACACGATGAGCGTTTTTTCCATCAAGTGGACTCCCCCCGCACAACACCCACGATAAACTACTGAAATTCCTGTCCTGACACGAATCCTTGCGCTGGCTGCCGAAGCTTCAGCGCTAGAAATCAAGTCCTAATTAACGATCAACCCCACCGAACCGATCATGCAGTTTTTTCCGGAAATTGAGAAAATCCAATACGAGGGCCCCGAGTCGAGGAACCCCTTGGCATTCAGGTTCTACAACCCCGACGAGATGATCGAAGGACGCTCGATGCGCGATCACATGCGTTTCAGCATTGTCTATTGGCACACGATGCGAGGGGGCGGAGCGGACCCTTTCGGTCCGGCGACTGCTGAGCGTCCATGGGATGATGGTACCGATTCGATCGACAATGCCCTCAAACGGGTCGAAGTGGCCTTCGAAATTTTCGAAAAACTCCAGGTCCCCTACTATGCCTTTCACGATCGGGATGTTGCTCCCGAGGGCAAGAACATTCGTGAGTCGCACAAGAACCTCCAAAGGATCGCCGAGTCGCTAAAGGCCCATCAGCAGAAAAGCGGAATCAAGCTTCTCTGGGGGACAGCCAACATGTTTAGCAACCCTCGTTTCATGCATGGGGCTTCGACAACCTGCAATGCCGATGTGTTCGCTTACGCGGCCTCGCAAGTCAAAACCGCGATGGAAGTCACCAAAGAACTCGGCGGGGAGAACTATGTGTTCTGGGGTGGTCGAGAAGGCTACATGACACTTCTGAACACCGATATGAAACGGGAAGTCGATCATCTAGGACACTTCATGCACCTTGCCGTCGACTACGCCAAGAAGATCGGCTTCAAAGGCCAGTTTCTGATCGAACCGAAGCCGAAAGAGCCGACCAAGCACCAGTATGACAGCGATGCGGCTGCCTGTTGCAACTTCCTTCGCGCCTACGACTTGACCCCGTACTTCAAGCTCAATCTCGAGACCAACCACGCCACCCTGGCCGGTCACACCATGATGCACGAATTGGACTACGCCGGGATGCAAGGGATGCTCGGTTCGATCGATGCGAACACCGGCGACTTGCTCCTGGGTTGGGACACGGATCAGTTTCCAACGGATTTCTACCTTACCGCCCAGTGCATGCTCATGATCCTCAAGTACGGTGGATTCACCACCGGAGGCGTGAACTTCGACGCCAAAGTGCGACGCGAAAGCTTCGAACCGATCGACTTGTTCCATGCCCATGTCGGCGGCATGGACGCCTTTGCAAGAGGCCTACGAATCGCCGCCGATATTCGCAAAGACGGTGTCCTCTCGGATTTCGTCAAAAACCGCTACCGAAGCTGGGATTCAGGGATCGGCAAAGAAATCGAATCCGGTAAGGCCACCTTCGAGTCCCTCGATCAGTACATCTGCCAAAAGGGCGAAGCAGACAAGAACGAAAGCGGTCGCCAAGAGTTCCTCGAAAACGTCTTCAACCGTTACCTCTAAGGTAGTTGAACCTGTGCATCTTCGATCCAAGAATCGCTAAGCGGACAAGAACGCGATCCAAGTAGGTAGTCGTGAAAAAAGTAGGAATAGTAGGCTGGCGTGGAATGGTCGGTTCGGTCCTCATGGACCGAATGCAAAGCGAGCATGACTTCGATCTGTTCGAACCGATCTTCTTTTCAACCTCCAACCCAGGCGGACCCTCTCCGAGCTTACTTGGATCGGCATCTGCTGGGGTTCTCCAAGACGCCCATGACCTTCAAAGGCTCGCCCAGATGGATGCGATCCTCACGGCCCAAGGTGGCGATTACACCACAGCCGTCTACGAGAGACTTCGCAGCCAGGGTTGGAACGGCTATTGGATCGATGCGGCTTCCTCACTGCGAATGCGAGAGGACTCGATCATCATCCTCGACCCCGTCAATGAAAACGTCATCCGCGAGGGCATCCAACGCAAAATCAGGACGTTCGCAGGCGGCAATTGCACGGTCTCTTTGATGCTCATGGCACTCCATGGACTGTTTCGCGAGGGACTCGTTCAATGGATGACGAGCATGACCTACCAAGCAGCTTCCGGGGCTGGCGCAGCGAACATGAAGGAACTGCTCGTCCAAATGCAACGACTTGCAAACCCTGTCGCCGACCTCGCTGCCAACCCCAGCTCGGCAATCCTCCAGATCGACCACCTGGTGACGCAGACCATGCGAAGCGCGGAGTTTCCGACCGAAAATTTCGGGGTCCCTCTGGCAGGAGGACTCATCCCCTGGATCGATAAAGATCTCGGCAAGGGTCAAAGCCGCGAGGAATGGAAAGGCCAAGCCGAAACCAATAAGATTCTCGGAAATCGCCAAACACAAATCCCCGTCGATGGAATCTGCGTCAGGATCGGAGCCATGCGCTGCCATAGCCAAGCTCTGACGATCCGCCTAACCAAAAACGTACCCCTCGACGAACTTTGCGAAATCATCGATTCTGCGAACCCTTGGTCCAAAGTGATCCCGAACGAAAAAGAAAAAACCATACGGGAACTCAGTCCCGCCGCCGTTTCCGGAACCCTGATTTGCCCCGTGGGCCGATTGCGCAAACTCGAACTCGATCCGCTCCACGAAGGTTGTTATCTCTCGGCCTTTACCGTCGGCGATCAATTGCTCTGGGGCGCTGCCGAACCGCTTCGAAGAATGCTTCGAATCGCACTCGAGGATTAACTCCCAGATCCAGCCCTAGGAGCTTTGCCATGCAAGTGCCAGGAAAACCTATGCTCGGCTGGCTCGATCCGTATCGCCTAGCCCCTCGAAATAGGAGAATCCAGACTACACTTTTCATACTGGTCGTCCTACTGGAGGTCGTTTCCGGGCGGCTTGTGGCCCAGACTCCCGAGCGCCCCAATGTCCTTTGGATCACCTGCGAAGATACCGGCCCGCAACTAGGTTGCTACAACGACCCTTACGCAAAGACTCCCAACCTCGATGCCTTTGCTCAATCCGCACTAAAATTCACCCGATGTTGGTCGAATGCACCGGTCTGCGCGCCGGCACGGACGACCCTGATCTCAGGCCTCTACCCGACTTCCTTCGGGGCTCAGCACATGCGGTCCTCGGTCCGGCTCCCCGAAGGTGCTCAAACCCTACCGGAGATCTTGAGCAAGGCTGGCTACTATTGCTCGAACAACAGCAAGGAAGACTACAACTTTCCCAAACCTTCTCGCATGTGGAACGATTCGAGCAACAAAGCGCATTGGAAAAATCGGCAGTCGGGGCAACCGTTTTTCTCGGTATTCAACAGCACGCTTACTCACGAAGGCCAGATTCGCAAACGACCCTATTCTCCCAAGCACGACCCAAAACTCGCACCCGTGCCCCCTTATCAGCCCGACGACGAACAAGTCCGATTGGATTGGGCGCAGTACTACGACCGAATCACCGAAATGGATGCTTGGGTTGGTAAGCAACTCCAAGATTTAAAAGACGCGGGTTTAGAGGAATCGACCATCGTGTTTTTTTTCGGGGACCATGGCTGTGGGCTCCCACGAGGCAAGCGTTGGTTGTACCAATCAGGACTTCATGTGCCGATGATTGTCCATGTGCCAAAGGCTTTTGCAGGACGTTTCGAGGCGATCTACCAACCCGGTGCCTCAAGCGACCGGCTCGTTGCGTTCGTCGACCTTCTCCCTACCGTCTTGGACCTATGCCAAATCCCGCTGCCTCAAGGATTGCACGGCCGGTCCTTCTTCGCTCCGGATGACTCACGCAACCACCACTTGTTCGGTTTCCGCGATCGTATGGACGAACGGATCGACAGCTCCCGTGCCATCCGCAGTGATCGGTACCTGTACATCCGCAATTTCATGCCTGATCGACCCCAAGGCTCTTATCTGAATTACATGTTCCAGACCCCCACAACTCGGGTCTGGAAAGAAAAATTTGATCAAGGATTATTGAACTCAGTGCAGCGAGTTTTTTGGGAGCCCAAGGCGATCGAAGAACTCTACGACCTTCAGAATGACCCCCATCAAATCGCGAATCTCGCCTCGGAACCGACTCTAGCCAGCCTTCGGCAGGAATTAGCCGATTCGCTCCAATCGAAAATGATCGAGCTTAGAGATACTGGATCGCTTCCGGAAGATTGGATACTCAACGAGGATCTGGCCGACACCGAACTTGCGATACGCGCCGCTTGGAGATCGGGACAAGCCCAATCGGACCCAATGGAACTCCTGACGATGCTTCAAAGTTCGCACGTCCTAGAACGCTACTGGGGTGCCATCGCGCTGAGAGCGAGCAAGGCAATGGGTGCTGAGCCGAAAGTTGCAGATTTGGCACAAGGTCTACTCAATGACCCGAGCTTGGTGGTCCGAGCAGCGGTGGCCGAGTCGCTAGCCCGGCAAGGGCCTTCCAAGCAGGTGCAAGACAACTCGATGGAGATACTTACGGAAATCTCGCTCCAGGAAGAGGCCCCTTGGGGAGCCAGAATGCTCGCCTTGAATGCCCTTTGCGATCTGGGTGTTTCGAGCGAGCTAGCCGCGGCGATCCAGGAAGTCTTCGATGCCAATGCCAAATCCTGGAACAGCACCCTACCTGAGCGATACTCCGAATACCTTGCCCGGTTGGTCGACCGACTGGTAGAAACAGCCAAGTAAACGGACTTCGAGCAGCCGACATCGATTTCGACCCGCTTTATTCGGTTTTCAGGGCCGTTGTTTGCAATAGATGGAAACCGCAGTTTATCTACAATGGGGGCTCGACGAGGGGAGAAACATGCCCCTCGTGCCCCTCCCCTTCCCAATCTGATTTCCGGTACGAATTCGCCAATGAGCACAACTCCCAACCAGACGGTCTCGGACCCCTATTTCCAGCAACTCTTCGCCGAGCGGATCGGTGGAGCGCAGTACGGCAAGGCCAACGAGATCTACAAGTTTGAGAAGATCAAGCGAGCCAAGCGAAAGGCACTTGCCGATTATCCAGACCGCCAATTGTTGGACTTTGGGATCGGCGAGAATGATTCCATGGCCGACCTATCGGTACGGGATGCTTTGCATGTCCAAGCCAACCGGTCCGAGAATCGTGGCTACATGGACAACGGTACTGCAGAATACAAGCAAGCCGTCTCGCGATTCATGAAGCGTCAATTTCATGTCGACCTAGATCCCAACTCGGAAATCAATCACTGCATCGGAAGTAAGACGGCTCTGTCGATGCTGCCAGCTTGCTTTATCAACCCCGGGGACATCACCATGATGACCGTCCCGGGATACCCGGTTGCCGGGACCCATACGCGCTACTACGGCGGAACGGTCCATCGACTGCCATTGCTTGCCAAGAACCACTTCTATCCGGACTTTTCATCCGTGACGCCAGAGATTTGGGAACGTACCAAATTGCTGGTCCTGAACTATCCGAACAGCCCGACGGGCCAAGTCGCTACGCGAGAGTTCTATTCGGAAATCGTCGCCATGGCCAAAAAATATCAATTCGTCGTGGTCCAAGACGCCGCGCATATTTTGTTGTCCTTCAAAGGAAAACCACTGAGTTTTCTTGAGGTACCCGGCGCCATGGACGTCGGGGTCGAAGTCCACTCGATGAGCAAGGGCTTTGATATGATCGGCTGGCGGATCGGCTGGGTCTGCGGCAACGCAAAGATTGTCCAAGCGTTCTCGGACGTCAAAGACAACTGCGACAGTGGGCAATTCGGGGCGATTCAAAGGGCAGCCGTCAGCGCCCTGGACAATCCTGATATTCCCAATCGGATAAGGTCAAAGTACCAAAGGCGGCTCGAGAAACTCGTCGCAACCTTGCGGCGCTGCGGGTTCACCTGCGAGCTACCCGGAGGTAGCTATTTCCTCTACGTCCAAGCTCCCACAGGAGTATCAGGTGGTGCGAAATTCAATAACGCCGAGGAAGCCTCACAGTACTTCATCACCGAACACTCCATCGTGATCGTTCCCTGGGATGATGCCGGTAGTCACCTAAGATTCTCGGTAACCTACGAAGCTGCCGACGAAGCGGCCGAAGATCTGCTCATGGCCGAAACCGAGCGGCGATTATCGGCTTTGAAACTCACATTTTAGAACCAGACTAACTCCATAAAGGCACGGCTCTGTATGACCGATCTTGAACTTCATCAGCAATTGCAAAAGGCCTTGGACTCGTTCAAGGATCCCGAAACGGCCAGGCCGCTGTCCAAGACCGGACAAGTCACCGATTGGGTCGTTGCAAACGGTCATGCCAAGTGCAAACTGTGCCTTACCTCGATGGTCTCTGCGATTGCTCCTGAAGTCGCCGAGCGACTCAAGTCCCATCTGCACAGTCAAGTCCCAGGACTCGTGTCGATCGACATTGCGCTCGATCGCTTCGATCGCCCTGCTCAACCACTCGGGCAAATCGGGTTGACGGCCAAGGTCGCGATCGCCGTGGCGGCTGGCAAAGGGGGAGTCGGCAAAAGCACGCTTGCAGCAGCCATCGCACTGACACTCGAGAGTTTAGGGGCCAAGGTAGGATTGATGGATGCGGATATCTACGGTCCTAGCGTTCCACACCTGCTCGGACTCGAAGGACGCCCTCAGATCGCAGATTCCAAAATACAGCCGATCCGCTCAGGAACCATGCCGGTTATGTCGATGGGATTTCTCATCGAGCGCGACCAAGCGGTCGCTTGGAGAGGTCCGATGCTCAACGGATCTATCACCCAGTTTCTCCGAGATACGGCTTGGGGGGATCTGGATTTTCTGATCATTGACATGCCACCAGGGACCGGTGACGTAGCGATCACACTATCGCAATTGATCCCACTGACTGGTGCGATCATCGTGTGCACCCCCCAGGAGGTCGCTCTGCTGGATGCAGGCAAAGCGATCAGTATGTTTGAGAAAACCAAGATCCCCATTCTCGGGGTGGTCGAAAACATGAGTGGGTTTACCGACCCAGAGACAGGAAAAACCTTCGACATCTTTGGACGGGGAGGCGCTCGGCAGAAGGCCGATGAAATCGCCGCTCCGTTTTTGGGGGAGATTCCGATCCAAATGACCCTGCGCAGCGAATCCGACGAGGGACGACTGGCCGAGGCACTCAAGGATCCAAGGATCGCAAAACCCTTTGAGGATGTCTGCCGAGCATTGGTCCGGTCGATCACTGCCCGGACGGCTGCCGATCCGCTCGGAAAGATCTCCCTACCAGTGCTTGGTTAGTACTAACCCGCTTGATGGCTCACAGTGCAACGCAACCCGTTAGCAATTCGATCAATCGATTGGCTCTTGCTCGATCGCGATTGCAACGGCTTCCCCTCCCCCAATGCATAAACTGGCTACCCCTGTGCGCTTTCCGTACCGTTCCATCGCATGCATCAGCGTCACAAGAATACGTGTACCGCTGCATCCGATCGGGTGCCCCAAGGCAATCGCTCCCCCATGGACATTGACTCGCTCAGGTGCAAGGCCCAGTTGATCAACGCAAGCGATGACTTGGGCCGCGAACGCTTCGTTGATCTCAAACAAATCGACCTCCTTTGGCGCAAGGTCCGCGTATCGGCAGACCTTGCGAATCGCCTCAACCGGTGCAGTAAATAGTTCCGCTGGACTCTGGCTGTGCTGGGCACAAGCCAAGACTCTAAACGAGCTCTGACTCGATAGCGTTCGGCGTAGAGGCTCATCGACGACCAAAAGACTCGCAGCACCGTCGGCAAGCCCTGATGCATTCCCCGCTGTGACCGAACCTGAGGAACCGAAGGCAGGTTTGAGCTTTGCTAATTTTTCTAACGATGTGTCCTGGCGAGGACAAGCATCGTGTCGAATCGTCGTCTTGGCATCGATGAGCACCGGTGCAATCTCTTGTTCGAAAAATCCTTGATCGGATGCGGCGCAAGCCCGCTGGTGACTCAGCAGAGCCCAAGCGTCCTGATCCGATCGACTAACGCTTTGCTGGCAAGCCAGTCGGTCCGCATAAGTCCCCATCGCCACGTTCCCCTGGGAGCACCGCAATCCGTCCTGTTCGATCGAATCGAGCATCGCTACCGATCCGTACTTGGTTCCCATCCGACTGTTCACAAGCAAATGCGGGGCTTGGCTCATGCTCTCCATGCCAGTAGCGATGCAAGCGCTGGCTTGCCCGCTCTGAAGCGCCCGGACGGCCAGAACCACAGCTTGAAGTCCCGATCCACATACCTTACTAACCTGCGTGCAAGTGACTTCCTCACCAAGCCCCCCCTTCAACGCAGCCTGCCTGGCAGGCGCTTGCCCAAGCCCCGCAGATAGGACGTTTCCAATCCAAAGCTCTTGAATCCTACTCGGGTCGATTCGAGTCCTTTCGATCGTTCGCCGAATGCTCACTCCAGCCAGCATCGGTGCGGGAATATTCGAAAAATCACCCAGAAACCGGCCTATCGGTGTGCGACTCGCACCCAGAATCCAAACTTTCACAGCAATGCACCTTCTCGAAAACAGATCAAAAGTTTAACTTATTGTAACGACAAGCTGGACACGCGATCACGAATCCCCTGTTGAATTAGGAATCCGTTGGTGACTGTAAACGAATTTCCAATCGACTCAAGCCAAGACACGGCAGGCAAACCAGCCAGTTTGCAGCCAGAGCTGGAGCTTTGGAGACCGACGGCCGCTCGGATCGAACAATCGCATTTGAACCGCTTTCTTCGACGCCTCAGCGATGACGGGCTCTGGAAAGGTCCTGAGCTTACCGAAGATGCGATCGCCAATCGCTCGGTGTTCGATCAACTTCATCGATGGGCTCTGGAGCATTCAGGTCTGTTTTGGGAAAGGGTCTGGGAGTACGGCCAATTGCGAGGGGAGCTCGGCCCGATCCAGACCAACGGATCGCTCCGTGCCTCGGACCGTCGATTTTTTCCCCAGGGCGCATTGAATTTTGCAGAGAACTTGCTCAAGCCCGATTCGTTCGCTCCTTTAGATCCCAGCCGCATGGAATCCCCCGCGCCTCCGGCGCTGGTCGCACTCGATGAGACGTTGCAGATACAAACTCTCTCCCGGGACCAACTGGCCAAGCGGGTCTATCAATTGGCCAGGTGCTTGGGCTCCTTGGGGGTACATCGCGGGGATTGCGTCGCAGGGGTGATGCCCAACTCGATCGAAGCGCTGGTGGGCTTCTTGGCCAGCAGTGCGATCGGAGCCGTCTGGACCTGTTGTTCTCCAGAGTTCGGCGACGATGCGATTGTCGATCGGTTTGCACAAACCAACCCGAAATTGCTCATCTACGCAACGGTATCGAGGTATCAGGGAAAGCGTTTCGATCAGCGGGCTAGAATCGCGTCGATCGAGCGTCGACTTGAGAGTTTACAAGCGACGCTGATTGTTGAAAACGATGAGGGTATCGCGAACCTGGACGCATCGGATCGAGCTTGGAGAACCTCGCAGATCGCGACGATTTGGTATCGGGATATTCTCAAGACCGAGTCGAGCGAACCGATTCGCTTCGAGCGGTTTGCCTTCAATCACCCTCTGTACATTTTGTATTCCTCGGGAACGACCGGCGCGCCCAAGTGCATCGTGCACGGAGCGGGAGGAACGCTGCTTCAACATGTCAAAGAGCATCAATTGCACAGCGACATCCATCCGCAGGATCGCCTCTTCTATTTCACGACCACCGGTTGGATGATGTGGAATTGGCTCGCAAGTGCTCTGGCATCCGATGCGACGATCTTTCTCTACGACGGTTCCCCTGTCTACCCGGACTATGGGGTGTTATGGCGGATGGCCCAGGAGCATCGCATCACCCATTTCGGTGCCAGCGCACGTTATTATGCAGCTTTGGAAAAACAGCCGTTTGTCCCGAATGCCAACGGCAATACCGATTCGATTCGGGTATTGCTCTCGACAGGTTCGCCGCTGCTGCCAGAGCAATTCGGCTGGCTCTATCGATCGGTCAGCAAGGACATGCATCTGGCCTCGATCTCGGGTGGCACAGACATCGTTTCATGCTTCGCTTTGGGCAATCCAACAATCCCAGTTGTCTCTGGTCAAATTCAGTCGAAGGGACTTGGGATGGACGTACGGATTGTCGATGAGCATGGCTCGAAGCTGCTCGGAGTGCCGGGCGAATTGGTCTGTGCCAATGCCGTTCCCAGCATGCCACTTGGGTTTTGGAACGATCCGGACAACGTCCGGTATCGAAGTACCTACTGGGAACGTTACGAGGAGATGTGGTGGCATGGGGATTGGGCCATGGAAACCGAATCGGGAGGCATGATCATCTACGGCCGTTCCGACTCGACCTTGAACCCTGGTGGGGTTCGGATCGGGACGGCTGAGATTTATAGGCAACTTGAAGCCTTTCCCGAAATTCTCGAATCGGTCGCGACGGCCAAAAAAGAGGATGGTGATGAAAAAATCGCATTGTTCATCAAACTGAACAAGCCCTCAGCACAGGACTCTCTGGCCAACCCGGATTTCATCGACCGAATCAAACGTCGGATCCGACTCCAATGCTCTCCAAGGCACGTTCCTGCTTGGATTGTCCCGGTCGAGGACTTGCCCAAAACCATGAATGGTAAAATCTCAGAAATCGCCGTTCGCAATGCGATCAGCGGAATCAGAATCGGAAATGCCGGGGCACTTGCAAACCCCGAATGCCTAGTTTTCTTTCAAAACTGGAAGCCTTGACCAACCACTTTTAGGACTAAATCTCATGAGCAAAAAAGATGACATGCCCATCCGCAAGATCGATCATGTCCGATTCTTCGTAGGCAATGCACGGCAGTCGGCATACTTCTATCGCAACGCCTATGGCTTTGACGTCGTGGCCTATGCCGGTTTGGAAACCAAGGTCAAGAACGAGGCAGGCTATGTGCTCAAACAAGGTGGAATTCACTTTGTGATGATCTCTCCCTTGCGCGCCAGCCACCCAGACTCCAAGCGATTGATTCAACATGGCGACGGAGTCTCGGACATCGCGCTGCAAGTTGACGATGTCCAAAGAGCCTATGGAATGGCCATCGAACGAGGCGCGATCGGGGTGCTCGAACCCCAAAGCACCCAGGACGCCTACGGCATCTACGAACACGCAACCATCCAAGCTTACGGTGATACCACCCACACATTCGTCAATCGGGATCGCTACCACGGCGCTTTCGCTCCAGGCTTCGACCCGATCGACCCCTCGAGATACAACCCGGCAACCTATCACTCAACCGGATTGCTTGCCATCGATCATATCGTCGGAAACGTCGAAGAAGGACGCATGGACCAGTGGGTCGAGTTCTATCGCCGTGTGCTCGGCTTTGAACAACTTGTATCCTTCGACGATAAAGATATTTCGACAGAGTATTCGGCATTGATGTCCAAGGTCGTCGAGGGTGGAAGGGGTCGAATCAAGTTCCCGATCAACGAACCGGCCAGCGGCAAACGACGCAGCCAAATCGAAGAGTACATCGACTTCTACGGTGGGGCGGGGGTCCAACACATCGCCCTGGCGACCAACGACATCATCAAGACAGTCCGAGCTCTGCGTGACAACGATGTCTCCTTTTTGCGTGTTCCCCGGACCTACTACGATACGCTCAAGGATCGAATCGGTTCGATCAAAGAGGACATCGAAGAACTTGCCGAACTTGGAATCCTAGTCGATCGCGACGACGAAGGCTACATGCTGCAAATCTTTACCAAGCCCGTTCAGGACCGACCCACGCTGTTCTTTGAAATCATCCAGCGCGAGGGGGCCAAAAGCTTCGGTAAAGGGAACTTCAAAGCCCTCTTCCAAGCGATCGAGCGGGAGCAAGAGATCCGAGGGACGCTCTAACGTCCCATTGGATTCAGAGCTATATTGTCAGAGTAATACAGTTGTTCGTGCCTCGCATCGGATTTCGTCGTACTCGTACTCAGCGAGGCGGTACTCAGTGAAACGGTACTCGTACTCGATGGCTGTTTGAACTGCGGCGATGCCGATCGTTGATCGAAGAGGTTCGCGGTAACTTGCGGACCAATAGGTCGGATTGCTACACTAGGTCACTTCGAGTACGAGTACGAGTACCGCGATGCTGAGTACGAGTACGAGAAGAAGCACGAACAAAGCATTGGACCGAAGTGCTCGATCGAGCGTTTTTGATTTGTGTAAAGTCCCCTCATCGAACTCGGTCAATGTGTGTCGGTATCCAACGCCCCTGACGCCCAATTCAGCCCCCAACCTCGAACCGAACTCGTGCCATGTCTCCAAATCCGAACCGTGAACCGCAATCGACCGTCGAAGTCCGGCGCGATTGGCTCTTGCGCGCAGGGATGGGACTCGGCACGATCGCCTTGGCGGATGTTTTGCATCGAGATCGAGCTTTCGCCGACCAAGGGATACCAAGTTCCGGTATTCTCAATCCCACGCACCATCGACCGACGGCCAAGCGCGTCATTTACCTTTTCATGGCCGGGGGGCCTTCGCAACTCGAAACCTTCGACTACAAACCGCTGCTCAACGAGCGACAAGGCCAACCGCTGCCCGACTCGGTCCGAGCAGGCCAAAGACTCACCGGGATGTCAGGCAATCAAGCGACCCTACCTTTGGCAGGCTCGATCTTTACGTTCAAACAACATGGCAAAAGTGGGGCTTGGGTCAGCGAGCTGCTGCCCCAGACGGCCAAGTATGTCGACGACATGGCAATCCTACGCTCGATGACCACCGAGGCGATCAATCACGACCCGGCAATCACTTTTTTACAGACAGGCAACCAGATTTCAGGTCGCCCGAGCATGGGCGCTTGGATGCACTACGGACTAGGGAGCGACAATGAAAACCTTCCGAGTTTCGTCGTCTTGATCACGAAAGGTAAGGTAGATCAGCCGTTGTACTCTCGCCTCTGGGGCTCAGGGTTTCTCCCGGCCCGCTACCAAGGAGTTCAGTTCCGGTCCGGCAAAGAACCCGTACTCTACCTTACGAACCCACCGGGGATCGACGCGGCAAGTCGCCGACAGATGCTCGACCGGCTCAAGCAATTGCATGAGGTCCAGGCCGAGCGGACTGCCGACCCGGAACTCACAGCCCGGATCGCTCAGTACGAGATGGCTTACCGCATGCAAACCAGCGTACCGGAGGTCACCGATCTATCGACCGAGAGCCAATCGACGTTGGACCGCTATGGCGACCAAGCCAAAACTCCGGGAACTTTTGCTGCAAATTGTTTGCTTGCGCGTCGGCTGGCCGAACGCGGGGTGAAATTCATCCAGTTGTACCATCAGGGATGGGACCATCATGGCGGGGTGCCAGGCGGGATGCGAACCCAGTGCTCAGAGACCGACCAACCCACTGGAGCTTTGCTAGAGGACTTGAAGGATCGCGGGATGCTCGACGACACCTTGGTGGTCTGGGGCGGGGAGTTTGGTCGAACGAATTACTCTCAGGGCAAGCTTACGGCGGACAATTATGGAAGAGATCACCATCCGAGATGTTTCACGATGTGGATGGCAGGAGGAGGGGTCCAAGGGGGTGTGGTTTACGGGGAAACATGTCCTTTTGGGTACAACATCGTAGAGAATCCGGTCCATGTTCGTGATTTCCACGCCACGCTTCTCCATGCATTGGGAATCGATCACGAGCGTTTCACCGCCAAATTTCAGGGTCTCGATGCGCGCCTAACAGGCGTCGACCCGGCTCGCGTGGTAAGCGAAATCCTCAAAAAAGCTTAGCAGCCACATATACCAATAGCGCCGTCCGAGGCTTAAAGGGCGGCGGCTCCCAGTGTAGAGCTATTGTCCCCAATAGCTCTACACGACGCGCAAGCGGAGGCGTCTTACGGTTTTTTCTGGGCTGGTGGTCTTACGGGTCGCGCGGTCTTATCGCGCCGATCGATTGGGGACAATCGATCTACCATGCAAGAGGCATCCCCCAGTGTAGAGCTATTGTCCCCAATAGCTCTACACGACGCGCAAGCGGAGGTGTCTTACGGTTTTTTTCTGGGCTGGTGGTCTTACAGGTCGCGCGGTCTTATCGCTCCGATCGATTGGGGACAATCGATCTACCATGCAACCATGCAAGAGGCATCCCCCAGTGTAGAGCTATTGTCCCCAATAGCTCTACACGACGCGCAAGCGGAGGCGTCTTACGGTTTTTTCTGAGCTGGTGGTCTTACAGGTCGCGCGGTCTTATCGCGCCGATCGATTGGGGACAATCGATCTACCATGCAAGAGGCATCCCCAGTGTAGAGCTATTGTCCCCAATGGCTCTACACGACGCGCAAGCGGAGGCCTTAACTCCATTTTCGAGCATAGCTGCGGCCACCGGTCCGTCGGATCGCTGATTTGAGCTCCAGGACGCTCAAGGTGCTTAGCACCTGCGAGACGGCCAGGTTGGTGCGTTGGACGATCCGATCGATATCGGTTGGCAAGACATCGATCGATTGGAGGACCGTTTTCTCGATCTCGTTCAATACCAGTTCCTTGGGTTGTTGGACAATTTGGCCAGAGCTGAGTTTGGCACTTTTTGAAAGAGGTCCAAGGTGCTCAAGGATATCTTCGGCATCTTGGACCAGCAGTGCGCCGTCGCGGATCAGGCGGTTCGAGCCGCGGGCTGTCGGCGCGCAGGCTTGGCCAGGAACCGCGAAGACATCCCGCCCCTGCTCGCCGGCGTGGCGAGCGGTGATCAGTGAACCAGACCGTTCGGCAGCTTCGACGACGACGACCCCGAGGCTCAGTCCGCTGATGATGCGATTTCGCTGGGGGAAAACCCCTGGTTTGGGTTTAGCCAACGGCGGCGTTTCGCTGACCAGGGCACCTTGGCTGCGAATTTTCTTCGCTAAATCCTTGTGCTCTGGCGGGTAGATTTCCGTCAAGCTACTACCGAGTACCGCGATGGTTCGCCCCGAGGACTCCAGCGCCGATCGATGGCACACTCCGTCGATTCCGCGTGCCAGACCGCTGACGACCGTGCATCCGTAGGAGCAAAGGCCTCGGGTAAGGCGTTCGGCCATGAGACGGCCGTAAGCCGTCGCGTGACGGGTTCCGACCATGCCGACCGATAGGGCATCTTCAGGTTGAAAGTCGCCTTGAAGGTACAGCACCAACGGGGGATTGCTGATCTCGGAAAGTAGGCTGGGAATCCGCGGATCGCCAGGGAAAAGCAGATCTATATGCTGCTCTTTGCAGATTTTTAAGACCTCGGTCGCATAAACACCAGACGCCGGATCACGGATGGCCGAAGCGATCTTTGGGCCGACTCGTTCGACTTGACTCAATTGCCCCAAGGTCGCATTAAGCACCCTTGAAGCGTTTCCAAAACATTGGATCAGCCTGCACATGGTCCGATATCCGACCCCATCGACCAGCGATAAACGCAGAAAAGCATCTTGGTCCTCAAGGGGCACACACCCGAGCGTATCGGCAGAAATGCCCGATTCGCACCCTTGGGAATCCACCTCATCGAATTCCGTGAGCCTCTGTTGGAAATGTTCCGAATCCATCATACCCCCTGTCCTTTCGTGAAAATGTGCTGACTTTTCCGATTGTCATTTTCGGGTGTGACACGTCTGGTCAAAAAATGGAGATTTTCGCGTTTTCGAAGCACTCTAACCTGAACCTCACGACGCTTGGTGCTGTATTGCAGCGAAAAAAGCTTTGGAAACGGGCCATAAAGTGCCGATAGCGTAGACAATAAGAGAGTTAGCTAAGCTACCTCGGAACATTTTTTAGATTTTTTGGTTTCTTTTGTCGTTTTCGATCCAATCCCGTAGCGAACGATTGACACCCAATCTCCAGAAAGTTACAGTAGTGGGATCTATAGAGGCTTCGGGGGCCGTATAAGCGAAAGCGGTGTTCTGTTTTCTACTTGGTCCTTGTTTCGGAAATCGGTTTTTAGAGGGGTAAATTCATGAGATTTTTTGGATTGATTTTGGCGGTAGTCGCCATGGCCCAGTCGGCCAATGCCGCACTGCTTAGCACTTGGAATTTCGACAGTAATGCTGATGCTGTGGTGTCGGCTGGTGTTGCGGGTACTGGTACAGCATTCACCAATGTTGGAACGGCCGGTTCGAACGGTATCAACGGCGCGATCAGTTCCCAGCGTTGGGCAACTGCAACAAACGTAACTAACACTTCCGCCGCTGCCGGCGATTCGAAGTACAACACGTTTTCGTTCACGAACACTGGCTCGAACCCGTATGTTCTTACCGACATGGCGTTTGATTTGGGTAGAGTCGGCGGGTCCGGCACGAACGTGATCCGGGTTTTGGTTACTCAGCAGATAGGCACTGGGTCTGAGGATGAAGTTTTCTCCGTGACCGCGAACAGTGGTACGCTCTCCTCGAAAGGCGATAGTTTGGTTAATACCCTCCTCTCCCCTGGAGAGACAGTAACCTACAGGTTCTACTACTCGCGCTCAGGTTCTACTAGCGGTGGTTTGATCGACAACATCATGTTGAACGGCGAGTTGGTTCCTGAGCCTGCCTCGATGGCGATTTTCGGCCTGCTCGGGGTCGGTGCAGCAGCACGGCGCTTCCGTCGCAAGAAGTAGTTCAAGATCGCTTACAAAGGTCTACGTAGCGAAAAGGCCCGGGTACTCCCGGGCCTTTTTTCATTTCTACGGTGATGCTTGAAAACTCAGTCGGCTCTTGCAAGCGCAAGCTGGGCGCGCAGGGCTGTCGGTGCGTGCGAGCTTGCTTAACAGCGCCCTGCGGATTCAGGATTTAAAATCCCGTTTTTTCTCTTCCAGGTTTCGTTTACTAGTGTAAACTACCCGTCCGGTCGTGGTAACGCTCTAATACCCGATCCGACGGCTTGTGGGGACGTCGTTTTCTGTCGCTCCTCGCTTGTTTTTCAATCAGATAGAGTCGGTATCACCGACCACAACGAAGCTTTGGACCTCGAAATCGCACCTTCGACGTCCGGAACAAGAAGAATTGATCATGGAAAATCCTATAGCAATTGTTGGTCTCGGGTATGTGGGGCTTCCCTTAAGCCTCCAGTTTTGTCGCAAAGGCATGTCGATCGTTGGTCTCGATATCGACCAAGCCAAAGTCGAGAAACTCAACCGAGGAGAAAGCTTCATCCATCACATTCCTTCGGCGAGTGTTGCTCAGGAAGTGACCTCAGGACGTTTTCGAGCCAGTTGCGAGTTTGCCGAGGTCAGCAAGTGCGGTGCTGTCGTTATCTGCGTACCTACTCCACTGAACAAGAATCGAGAGCCCGACATCTCTTACATCATCGCGACGGGCAAGGCCATCGCTCCGCACCTGCGAAAAGGGGTGCTGGTGGTACTCGAGTCGACAACCTATCCCGGGACGACCGACGAAGATTTGCGAAAGGTGCTCGAGGAGGGATCGGGGCTAAAGGCCGGAACCGATTTCCATCTAGCATTCTCTCCAGAACGCGAAGATCCGGGGAACCCAGACAGTGTGGTTGCAAAGATCCCCAAGGTCGTCGGTGGTTTGACCCCTGAGTGCCTCAAACGGGCAACGGAGCTATATGGCTCGGCGCTCAATACAGTGGTCCCTGTTTCGAGCTGCCGTGCGGCCGAGGCGACCAAGTTGCTCGAGAACATCTTCCGAGGGGTGAACATTGCCCTGGTCAATGAGTTGAAAGTCGTCTACGACGCCATGGGGATCGATGTTTGGGAAGTGATCGAGGCGGCCAAGACCAAGCCGTTTGGATTCATGGCGTTTTATCCCGGCCCGGGCCTCGGGGGGCACTGCATCCCGATCGATCCGTTTTACCTGACTTGGAAGGCTCGAGAGTTTGGGATGTCGACGCGGTTTATTGAGCTTGCCGGCGAAGTCAACACCGCAATGCCTGAGCATGTCATCCACCGTTTATCGGACGCGCTGAACGATGCGGGTAAACCTCTGAGAGGCAGCAAAGTGTTGCTTGTTGGTTTGGCCTACAAAGCCAACGTCGACGACGATCGCGAGTCGCCCGGTTATGTGTTGCTTGACAAGATGAAGTCTAAGGGGTGTGAGGTTGCATATTATGACCCTTATATCCCGGTGATCCGACCGAGTCGCGAGCATGGCCATTGGGCTGGGACCAGTTGTGTTTCTTGGGATCAGAAGACGATTTCGGGTTTCGATGCGGTGTTGATTGCCACGGCGCATGCGAATGTCGATTACGCCCAGTTGGGACAATGGGCCAAGTTGATCGTCGATACCCGAAATGCGATGAAGAACATCCAGACCAACGGTGTCATTATCAAGGCTTAACAAATTCAATCTGCGGATCAGAATCAACTATGCGGTGGTAGATTTCAACTTCCCGTGTATCAGAAAGAAGGACGTGCCATCGGCACCGATGGCGTCACTTCTGCTTGATATAGACGTCGAGCATGGGAACCACAGAATCTCCAATTTCCGTACCGAGAAGCGTCTGGATCTTTGAAAATCCTAGCCCCGGCAACTGATCGGTGAGTTTATTCTCCATCCGCTGATGGACGGCAACCGCTTTACCCTCCTGAGATCGCTGCACCAGTACCGCATCGATCTTGTTCTTCTCTAAAAACACAGCTAGATCGTCTTTTTCATTGAGTTGCACGGTGCCACGAAAAATTCGGAACGAACGGCTAGGATCCTGGCTGCGTACGGTGAAGATAAACCGGGCATCGAAAGTGCCGGAGTACAGTAGATTTTTCCTTTCTTTCACCAATTCGAATGCGCGTTGCATGTCGACCGGTTCGGTGATAAATCGCTTAGAATAGTCTCGCGTTCCGGACTCGATGAGCACCAAGCAGCCGATGGGTATGCACAGGACCGCTTGCCAAGATCTCGGAGCGATTCGACCCGTTAGCCAGCCGAGGAATTCGGCCACCCAGAGCACCGATGGAATGACGATAACCTGCCCTCCGGCCGCAACCTTCAACTGGTCTTGGCCCAGCAACAGCGTGAAGATTACCAAGGGAAGAAGCAGGACGAAAAACCCAAGTGCGATCCGCAGATATCCGGCAAAAGGTTCCCGAGCACTGGAATGGGAAAAATCGGCTTTCGGCCACCTCCAAAGAAACCCAGCTACTGCAAACATCGCCACAATCAGAAAGAGAGATAGTTGGTAGGTGTACAGAGCGCAAAGACTGCAGATTGCAAAAACGACTCCGTGGGTAATCCGCGACTCGGTCCGCCATAGATCCCAAAAGTACAGCCCCCAGATCGCCCAAGCCATCGTTGGCACATCGAGCCAGACTTCTTGGATCGCGCCGATTCTGCAAGTGAGCGCCAGCAGGATCAAATTAGCAGTGATGGCCAAGGCACTGTCCTTAAAGTAACGGTGTGCGAGGAGAAAAAAACCCACGCTCCAGGCAACGGTAAAAGCCAAAGTGAAAGTCTGGCGATGACATAATTGGTTCCAAAGAGAGCGAAAAATCCACCTTCTAACGCAAAAAACAGTGGTGGATGCCTTCTTAGAGATATTGCCGGATACTGTTTATAGTATTCTTTGGACCATCCGGCAGGGGATTTGAGAAAGCCCCCGAGCTCTTCAAAAGCCGAGGAAAAATAGGTGCCCGTTGCAAGAAATACCGACTCGTCATAATTGTATTGCTCTTTGTCGATCAGGAACGAGGGGCTTGCAAGAGCGATAGCGATCATCGCGACGAAAGCCAAACTCCAAAAACGGTATTTGGCTGGTTCGATGCCAACGGGGCTCTCTGAGATTCTAGAAGCTTTCATTAATTATCCTGCAATCTGCATTTCTTTCGATAGGGGCGGATTGTCGATCCACTCCGCGGGGAGGGTTACGTTACTCGAAAGCCTGAAATAAATCATCCCGTTTTTTGTTCGTCCGCGGGGTTTTTGGGTGGCCGAATTTGTCTGATGCGATCTCCCAGCGTTTTGAAACGTGCGGCAAATTCAAAATCCGTTTTTTCTCTCTTCCAGCTTCCTTTTCCTGAGGTAGACTATCGTCGCTCAGCGATAGCTGGCTGGAAATTTGCTCCTTTCGGTCGATGGGAGCTTGACTTCCGAAGACAAAACGTGCCCTCCACTTCTCCTCTCGGTCCAAACACCAATTCTTAATTCGGTGTCACCGACCCTAGCGAAGCTACAGACTCCAATGACGACTCCGCTCTCCGACCGACAACTCAGGGAAATCGAGTACCATCGCAAGCGTGCAGAACAATTTCGAGCGATCATCGACAAGCCAATTTCCTGGCAAGTGCTTGAAAACCCCTCTGTCCGTTGGTGGAATTCGGCATGGCAGATGTTCCACCACTTGAAAAAATGCGACATCCAAGGCAAAAACGTTTTGGTGATCGGATGCGGTTTCGGTGACGATGCTCTCTTCGCCGCGAAGATGGGTGCTTGTGTTTCCGCTTTTGACATATGCCCTGAATCCCTGGAAATTGCAAAACTCCGAGCTGAAAAGTATCAATTGGAGATCGATTTCCGAGAGTCCCCGGCTGAGTCGACCCCATTTCCGAGCGGATTCTTTGATGTCGTGCTGGCTCGTGATATCATTCACCACATCGAGATAGAACTTGCGATGAAGGAGGTTTGCAGGATCTCGAAACCGGATGCTGTTTTCATCGCATCGGAGATCTACACCCATACGCTTCTGGAAAAATTCAGGCGAACGAAGCTGGTCGACAAATTTCTATACCCTCGCATGAGGAAATTTATCTACCGTAACCCGATCGAAGATTACACCACGGAAGACGAAGAAAAGCTGACGCAGAAGGATGTGCGAGTTCTTCAGTCCTACCTTAAACCAGGTGGGACCACCCAATACTTCAATTTTTTAATTGCCCGCATCGTACCCAAAGGCTCCCCATGGATCGCGAAAATGGACAGGCTGTTTCTGAAGTTGGTCGGGCCTCTGGGAGCTCTTCTGGCTGGACGCGTTCTTCTTTGCCATCGACTTGCCTCTACCCCCCGTGATTCCGCTGGTGAATCGCCTCGGGCATTCGCGTAACACTTTCGGTGCGTTTTTCGGCGGTTGTTTTTTTGTTTGATTTCATCACCTAGAAGTTCGGTATGCGTTGTTTAATCACCGGTGGTGCTGGCTTTATCGGCTCAAACTTGGTTCGGTATTTGCTCGGCCGAGGCCACGAGGTTTTGAATGTCGATGCGCTGACCTATGCGGGGAACCTCGGTTCTCTTGAAGATCTTGGCTCCCTGCCGAAGTATCGATTCGTACAAGCCGACATCGCAACCGATGGGAGGCTCTTTGGATGGCTCGAAGACTTCGCTCCGGATTGCGTAATGCACCTTGCGGCCGAAAGTCACGTCGACCGGTCGATCGATGGCCCGGGCCAATTCATTCAAACCAATATTGTCGGTACCTATGAGGTACTTCAGGCTAGCCTGAAGTATTACCGGGCGCTCGATGGAGAGGGCCAGAAGAGGTTCCGATTTCTGCACGTTTCGACCGACGAAGTTTTTGGATCTCTAGGGTCTGAGGGGCACTTCTCCGAGACGACCCCCTACGATCCACATTCTCCGTACTCTGCGAGCAAAGCCGCATCGGATCACTTGGTCCGGGCTTGGTGGCACGCCTACGGCCTTCCAATCCTGATCACCAACTGCTCGAACAACTATGGCCCTTATCAGTTCCCCGAAAAGCTCATCCCGGTGGTGATCTTAAAGTGCATCCACCAAGAGTCGATCCCGGTTTACGGCTCCGGGAAAAATGTTCGGGATTGGTTGTACGTACTGGACCACTGCAAAGCGATCGAGACGGTCGTTTCAAAGGGCCGCGTCGGCGAAACCTACACCGTCGGTGGGAACAACGAGATGACAAATATCGACTTGGTCCGAACGCTCTGCCGGATCATGGATCGAATGCGCCCCCGCCAAGGGGGAGCAATCCATGAGGATTTGATCACCTTCGTCACCGACCGACCCGGCCACGACATGCGTTACGCGATCGACGCGAGCAAACTCAAACGGGAGCTAGGATGGGAACCGAATCATGATCACGAGGCGCTCCTAGGCTCGACAGTCACATGGTATCTAGATAACCAATCTTGGTGGCAATCGATCCTGACGGGAGACTACAAACTCGCCCGCCAAGGCCTCGAGAGAAGTTAAGGCGATAGACCGTACCGAATCTAATTGAAGCGATGCCCGAAACTCCCCGCCGCACCGTTTCTGAATTGCTAATTGAAAGGCCATCGAGATCGTCGAGCTAGACCAAATCATGAATAGAAAGGGAATCATTCTTGCCGGGGGTAGTGGGACGCGGTTGCACCCGGTAACCAAAGCGGTATCGAAGCAACTCTTGCCGATTTACGACAAGCCGATGATTTATTACCCAATGTCGGTCCTGATGTTGGCTGGGATGCGGGAAGTGCTGATAATCTCAACACCCCATGACTTGCCCGCATTCGAGAGGCTTTTTGGGGATGGCAGTCAGTTTGGGATGCGGATCGAGTATTGCCAGCAGCCTAGCCCCGATGGGTTGGCCCAAGCGTTTGTGCTGGGTGAAAAGTTCATTGATGGCCAACCGAGTTGTTTAATTTTAGGAGACAACTTGTTTTATGGCCAAGGATTCAAGCCCCTGTTGCAACGAGCCGGCAACCAGGAGCAAGGTGCGACGGTATTTGCGTATCCAGTGCGGGATCCTGAACGATTTGGAGTTGTTGAGTTTGACCTCGAAACCGGGATCGCCCAGTCCCTCGAAGAGAAGCCGGCAAAACCCAAGTCGAACTATGCAGTGCCTGGTCTTTATTTTTACGATTCTGATGTTTGCGAGATTGCCAAAAATCTCAAGCCATCTCCGCGGGGTGAACTGGAGATCACCGATTTGAATCGTGTCTACATGCAAAGAGGGGATTTGCAGGTACAACCCTTGGGCCGAGGGTTTGCTTGGTTTGACACCGGCACTCATCGCAGTTTGATTGAAGCTAGTAATTTTGTCGAAGCGCTCGAAGAACGCCAGGGTCTCAAAATTGCCTGTCTTGAGGAAATTGCCCTGGATCAGGGGTGGATGAGTCTTGAGCAATTAAGAGAACACACAAAGGCAATCGGCAAAAGCACCTATGCTGAATACCCACAATACCTTGCGAATAAACATTTATTTTATTCCCAACTGTAAATCCACTTTTCTTATTGGGCATGCTGTTTTTTATCACGGCAAATATCCTTTGGCTTTACAGGTTAGGCTCGGTACGCGTATGGTCAGCGTCGGAATAATGTTAATTGTGCAATGAACAGTAAAATTCACCTGTCGATAGTTACTCCTGCCTACAAGTGCGAAGATTGCATTGAGGAATTGCATCGACGTCTGACGGCCGTGTTACCCAAACTCACGGATAGCTACGCGATCATCTTCGTTGAAGACGGGAGCCCTCAAAAGGACTGGGAAGTGATCTCGCGATTGTGCTTCGTGGAGCCAAACCGGTTTTCGTCGATATCCGGCCCGATACGCTCAATATCGATGAAAACATCGCCTCATGGTCGTCGAGGCGCTGCACAAGGCGTCAACGCGTTCTACAAAGGCAGAGCCCTTGGCTCCATCGGGCATCTCGGGACCTAAAGCTTCCATGAAACCAAAAACTATGTATGCGGTGAAGGTGGCGCCCTGTGCATTAACGACGAACGATTCTTTGAAAGATCGGAAATCATCCGCGAAAAAGGGACCAATCGATCCCAGTTCATCCGCGGGGTCGTCGATAAATACACTTGGGTCGATACAGGATCGTCGTTCCTTCCGAGTGAAATTGCTTGTGCGTTTCTTGCCGGACAACTCGAAAACCTCGAGCCCATCAACGATCAACGCCGAAGAGTTTTCGAGACCTACAATCGAGAGCTGTCCACTTTGTTTGAGCAAGGAAAATTGAGAGGTCCACGCATCCCAACAGACTGCAAGCCGAATTACCATATGTATTACATCTTGCTCGAGTCCCAGCCAGTCCGGGATGCGTTGATGCAGCACCTTAGATCCCAGGGAATCCTCGCGGTTTTTCATTACATCCCCCTGCACCGCTCGCCGTTTGCGACCACCCTTGGCTCAAATCACTACCATTTACCCTATACCGATGATCTCAGCGGTCGTTTGCTTCGATTGCCGCTCTATGCAAGCCTCACAGACGATCAATGCCGCAGCATCGTCCAAGCGATTGGGGCGTTTAGCCAGTCAATGCAATAACAATTTGAGACAGGTAATCACTCAACCGCAAGCCACGAATGCCCACGAGCATCTCTTTGTCCGATCATGGAAGAAGCTAACCCCCAGCCCACGTTTAAGATGTCTACGCTGGGCCAGATCACTTCGTCCGTGGTGAAATTTACGGTTTTACTCCTTCCAAATTCGGACTTCCGATGTATCCTACTGACCAATCGGAGGGTTGAACTTGCCCATGATCGCCCCGGTTGACTTTTCCTAATCCGACTGCTGAGTTCCGAGTTGCTCGGTAAGCAATCCATGGATCGGCTTCCAAAGACTATGGTTCTTGGTCACCGACAACGGCGAAGCCTTGCACCTACCGAGATGCACGATCGATTGCGATTGTCGGGAAGTTGTCCTGCACGGGTCGCGGCTAGCGGTTCGGATTTGGTTCCGGAACGATATAAGTTCTACGGCTATCGCCACGGGTTGGGTGTCCGAATCCTAAGGGGAGTGATCACTCACCACCCATTGAAATTGACTATCGGGGACAATTCCGGAATCTCATCGGGAACTCAAATCAATGCGGCGGCAGGAATAGCGATTGGAAAAGGTGTGTTGATAGGGCCAAACTGCATTATCTGGAGCCAGAACCACCGTTACCAGTCTTTGGACAAGGAGATAAGAGGTCAAGGATATGAGTATAGTCCTGTGAATATAGAGGATGACGTTTGGATTGCTGCATCCTGCGTGATCCTACCGGGCGTAACTCTCGGAAAAGGATTCATCTTTGCTGCTGGTGCCGTTGCCACCAAGCCATTGCCACCGGGAGTCATAGCTGCAGGGGTGCCCGCAAGAGTTATTGGTCGACGAGACGGATTAACCCCGCCGCAGCTATAAAAGTCAGAACCGTTCTTAGCAACACGTCCGAACGAAAGGTTTTAGGCAGTAGTTCCTTTGGTATCCTCCTCGGTAATCCTTCGAAACATAGGGTCTGTCTGGTTGGGGTTTGCTGTCCAACTGGCGATCACTCTGTATTTGACCCCCATTCTGATCTCGAAGCTTGGACCTGAGGGATATGGAATCTGGATCCTTATCCAAAGTCTCACAGGCTACTACGGCCTAATCGACATGGGGCTCAGAGCTGGCGTGACACAAACGGTCACCAAACGCATTGCGTCTGGCGACATGTCTACACTGGTTAATTACATCGGAGGTGTCTTGCCCCATTTGGCGAAAGCATCGGCTTTGATTTTAATCGCTGGGATTTTCATTGGATATACGTTATCCAACACCCTGGACGTTCGCCGAGCGCTCCGGGACATTCTGTTTCCAATGGTCTTTGTTCAAGTAGTTGGGATCGGTTTCACGCTGTTGAGCTTTCCGTTTGCTTCCGTCTTGGTCGGAACGCAACGGTACGACATCGCAGAAGGCCTTGCTGTGGTCACTCGATTGATTTCATTGGCGGGTACTCTCATCGTACTTACCTACACAAACAATTTGTTCTACCTCGCGTTAACCCACCTTGGGGTTAACGTATTCGACCAATTTGCAAGATGTATTATTGCCGTCAAGTTAATCCCTGAACTGACGGGTATTCGCCTGAAAAGCAATCGGTCTGAATTGCGCGAATTGTATCGGGTGGGTGGCTGGAACTTTGTTGTCAGTATTAGCCAGCAAATCCTGCAGCGATTCAATACGCTTCTTGCTGCCTACTTATTTTCTGTATCGAATCTCGTACCATTTAGTCTTGCCGGATCGCTTGCAGAACACTCTGGAAAAATCACCACTCTGGCTGCTCGCGTGCTTTTCCCAACATTTTCCCATCTGTCTCAAAACGAACAAGCAAGCCATACACAGAGGCTATTCCAGATCGCTTCGAGAATTAGTTTGACGGTGTCTTTAATCGCAATCACCGTTGGTCTTATATGGTTTGAACCTTTCATGAATTTATGGCTTAAAAATGTCAATCAGAAGGAGGATGTTATCGCTTCGGCCAAACCGTTGTTTCTGGCGTTTGGTTTGATCAACGTTCTGAATTCCATTCGGAACGTGGGTTGGCAATTGATCATGGGTAACGATCGGGTAGAGTTTATGGGAAAAACGATGATGCTCGAATCGATTATGGCGATCGTGCTCTCGTTGGTGTTAGGGATAGGGATAGGAGTCATTGGATTGGTTCTCGGAAATCTTATGGCGATCTGCATTTCTACATTTTGGATTTGTCTTCCGACGTTCTCCAAGATGATCAATGTCTCTAATGCGAGCAATTTGCAAGCCGTATTCCTTCGACCAATAGCCTACAGCATCGCGATCGGCGTAGGGCTTCTTAGTTGGTCACGATTCGTGACCAACCCCGAAAATTGGCTTGAACTATTGACATTCTGTGCATTTCCCACGATCGTTGTTTTGATCATTGCAATGCCCATTTTATTGACGAAAGCAGAGAGAGCGATCGTTTCCAGTCGGCTTTTTCGTTTATTGAAACCGACCTAGATTCGCGCCCCTGCCTTACTTACTAACATTGATACATATCAAGTACAGAGTGTTTAATAGGAGCATCCATTGAACGATTTTATTCAACGCGCGACTGCCAAAGTTCGCCGGATCGCATTGGCTAAAACGGCAAAGTTTCGGTCGACAATACCCGTAGCAATCGCCGGGGCAGGACGTATATCCCCAACGCACATCGACGGGTTCTTTGAATCCGGGTACTGCGATCCTATCGCTGTGTTTGATCCGAGCGTCTCGACGCTCGGTGACCTGATGGGACGCAATTCGATGGTCCGCGGATTCATTGATCCCAACCATATGTACCAAGTCGTCAAACCCCAAATCGTCAGCGTTTGTACCTGGCCGCAAGCCCACCTCGAGGTCGTCAAACAGGCCGTCGATTCCGGCGCACGGGGCGTCCTTTGCGAAAAGCCCTTGACCCTACGACTCGATGAAGCCATCGCGATGAAGCAGTATTGCGAGGCCAATCGAGTCAAACTAGCCGGTGCCCATCAATACCGCTTCAGCGATCCGTTCAAAATCATACGACAAGCTATCGCCAACGGAAACCTCGGTAAAATCCAATCGATTCGCGGTTGCATCCAAAGCACCGTCGCTAACAACGGTCCTCACCTGATCGATGCCATTCGATTCATTCTGGGCGATCGCCCCCTGAAACGTATCCGATGCAAAATGGATCGCGTCAAAATGGAGGACAACCGAGGCTACCCAGCCGAAGATGCCTCATCGAGCGACCTGCTATTCGATGGCGATGTCCAAGTGCATCTGGATATGGGGGAAGCCGCCTGGGATTTCTTCAAAATCGAAATCCAGTCGGATCGAGGGGCCGTCTCGTTTTCTCCCAAAGGAATCCAGTCGACTATCTCACTACCCAAACCAAATCCTAACCCGAAACATGCACATCCCCGCATGTTCAAGGAGTTTGTCGAATGGGTCCTAGGTAAACGTCAACATTTCGCTGCATCCGCCGAACAATCCGTGCTCAGCGTTGAAGCCATGCTGGCCCACTACGAAGCCGCTAAGCACGATCAGTGGCTCGAATTGCCCTTGATGAATCATGGGAATGTGATCAAGGAACTTTACCCTGAAATCCAATCGGAAAAAAAACACTTCGAGACGAACAGACCATGCTCAGTTTCAGAAGGCCTAAAACCCCTGGCTGAGCGTTCCCTGGCCGTCGATGGTCTTAATAAATCCGTTGAAAATTGGTTCACTGTCAAGCCTACGATCGGCAAAAAAGAAGCCGATCGAGTGGCCAAGGTCATTGCCACCGGTCAACTGTCCTCAACGGCTGGAACCGAGGTCAAAAAACTCGAAGCAGCCATGGCCAAGATGTACCAAGTTCCCGGTGCGGTCGCCTCCACCTCGGGAACCTCGGCGCTGCACGTCGCTCTAGCGACTTGGAACCCAGACCCGGGTAGTGAAATCATCACCACTCCTGTGACCGATATGGGAAGCATCATCCCAATTCTTGCATGCAATTGTATCCCTGTCTTTGCCGACATCGATCCGATCACCGGGAACATGACGGCAGAGACCATCGCTTCGAAATTAACGGACAAGACCCGAGCCGTCATTCTGGTACACCTTTTCGGTCGCCCAGCCGATGTGCATGGCATCAAAGCACTGCTCAAAGATCGGAATATCGCCTTGATCGAAGATTGCTCCCAGGCACACTACGCTGATGTTCCTGGAGCGAAGATCGGATCTGTCGGGGACTTTGGCTGCTTTAGCTTTCAGCAATCCAAACAGATCACCTCGGGCGACGGAGGCGTCACCTTGATCAACCGTCCAGATCTGCTCAAACGCGCTCAATTGTTCATCGACAAAGGCTGGGATCGAACCGGTGGTGGGCGAGCCCACCTGTTCTTTGGAATGAACTACCGTATGACCGAAATGCAAGGTGCAGTCGCCAACGTCCAACTCGAACGACTGCCGGGATTGATCGAGGCACGTCGCAAGACGGCCGATTCACTGATGGCCAAACTCAAAGGGATCGAGGGAATCGTCTTGCCAAACGAGATCGGATCGTCAAGGTCGTCTTGGTGGATTTTCCACCTCATCTTCCAAGCATCCAAATACTTGCTCAATACGGAGACGGTCTGTGGATTGCTCGGTAGCGAAGGGATCAAATGCAAGAATGGGTATCTACCACGGCCGATGTTCCAGGAAACGGTTTTGGTGGATCGCCAAACTTATGGAAATTCAGGTTATCCGCTTACGACTTATGGGTATGTGGATCCGAGGCCCGAGGATTATCCTGGAACGATCGCATTCCTTAGGGATTCCATCTTGATGGGCTGGTCGCCAAATGTTCCCGATAAAACGATCGATCAAGTGGCCTCTGGAATCCAGAGGGTTATGAAATCGCTTCGGACTCGTTGACTTGATTTCCTTTACGTTTCCTTCTCCTTCTAGTTGGCGTAATCGGGATTTTTTGGGCGTAAACAGTAGCTCTTAGCTGACGATCAGTCTCACACAACCAGGAGGTTTGAACATGTTTCTTTGCGCGTTACGACCATACCTTTACCCGCCATGTTACGGCAAGACACGTGTTTTGAGAGGGGGGCATAAATTCTTTTTCTTGCTGTCAGGCAGGGATCCATTCGGGATGAATCCGAATGTTGCCAGCAACGTTCATCCAATCGCATCACTACATAGATTTATTAAATTGCCATAAAATCACTATGAATACTTTTAAAAAATTGATTCGAAAGATAGCCGGAAATAAGGAGCTGAGTGTCTCACGTGACGCCGAAGCACCTTCGGATTTCTATGACCAAGCCTATTCAAGTACAAGTGAGTATTTCAAGCACTACACAAATTCCAGATATTATTTTATTTGGACCGTACTTTTAGATCGTGTAATTCGCATTTCGCAACATGCCCGCGTCCTGGAAATAGGATGTGGTCCCGGGCAATTTGCACAAATGCTAGTCGATAATGAAATAAAAAGTTATTATGGCTTCGACTTTAGCGCGAAAGCAATTGAGCTAGCCCAAGGGAAATCCCTACAGACTGCGAATTTTCATGTCGGCAACGCATATGAGGAACCTCTAATGCAGAGATCAGCATCGATGTTTGATGTAGTAATTTGCACAGAGGTACTAGAGCATATTGATCGCGATTTGGAAGTCATCAATCGCTTGGAGCCTGGAACTCGTCTATTAGCAACAGTTCCCAATTTTCCCTACGTTAGTCACGTTAGACACTTTGATACTGTACAAAGCGTACGAGAGCGGTATGCTACTTATTTCAACCATTTCACTGTGGTTGGCTTAAAGCAACCTCATCCATCGACAAATGTC
>Ga0315908_10000361_pt1 | contig 36218 bp, 37 predicted proteins | sample LakEriMetagenome_12_FD_203520 | JGI IMG/M metagenome (GOLD analysis project Ga0315908, IMG submission 203520) | Freshwater fungal communities from buoy surface, Lake Erie, Ohio, United States - Buoy 4 MA124 | ecosystem: Environmental > Aquatic > Freshwater > Lake > Lake biofilm | place: USA...
GAGTATAAATACTCTATATACTCACTTCTCTGCGATGCAGTCGCACTCGCGGGAGCGCATTTTGTAGCTTGCTTAAAGCTTTGTTTCTGTCTGTATCACTTGTTACTTTTTAAAATGAGAATTGCTGCCCAATCCCTCTATAACTTGACAGTTGCGGTAACGGATACTACCCTCAACCCGGCTCCCAATGCCACGCCAGACGCAACGGTTAATTTCACCCTAGAAATTACCAATCTACCCGACCAAGCCGTTAATCCCCAAACCCTCCAATTTAAAGATACGGGTAATGGACAAGGTTCTCTGGTTTTCAACTTCAGTAACTTGCCCGGTAGCATACAGGTCAAAGCCATTGAGGAAGGACTTAAACAGACGGGAGCTTTCTTCAATAACGTTGTCGGTCTCTATCCAGTGGCGGATGACAACGGAGCCGTTTTTGACAGCCTCGATTTAGATGGAGATGGCAACGTCACAGAGTTAATTCAACCCGGTCAAGCGGGTTATGCCCGTACCGCCTTAAGTCAAGCAGTGAATAACTTCATTTTGCGGGCCAGTGGGGAAGGGGCAAACCAAAGCACCACCGCCGCTGAATTTGGGGATGTGTTGTTGCAAGGGGGGCGACGCTACGCACCCTTTGTGATTGCCAATGGGGGCAATCTGGGAGAAAGTCTGCAAGGGAGTGTTCAGGCATTTTTGACCAAGAATCCCGATAACGTGGCGGCTACCCTAGAAAACTATATGAGTCATGAAGTGGCCTATTTCTCCTTTGGGGCGGCAAATCCCGATGGGGCGGAACATTTACGGTCAAGGGGGAATAATATCTTTGGCTTTGAGGATTTACCGGGGAACTTACCCAATATCAGTGATAACGACTTTAATGATGGGATTTTGGCGTTTAATTTTATTGCTTAATCATCCCTTGCTGGTTTGACAAACCATTTCCTCTGGGAGTTGGCGGTGGTTGTCTTTTTCTAACTGCGAATCACCGTCATTTGTCGCCCCACAGGACTCATTGCGGTTCCCGATTAATGATAGCACGGCTGGCTTCCAATCCAGCAATGATTTATTAATAAATATTACTGGATTTACCGGTACTTTACCAGCTTTAGGGAACATTCCAGAGGGTAATTTCTTTGTTTAATTAATAGCATTTTTCTAAAGTAATGGCAGAGATGGTTAATTACCCTAAACTCCAACTCCTCTCCCAGAAAGGAAGATGGCAGTAGGATGTCTGCCACGAATAAAGAAAAATGGTATAACCTTACCTATCAAAACTTTGCCGTCACAATTTAGGACAACAATGGTATGCCATGGGCCTCTACTCTTCTTCATCTTCTTGACTTGACAAAGGCTTTTGTGCAACGTGGCGCACGAAAAGAATCTGCACAATATCGCCAGTGATGGTAAAGAGAATTCTGTAGGCACTACGTCCCTTACCATAAATAAGTTGTCGGATTTCTTCCTCCAAGAAATTATTTTCAAAAGCCAGTGAACAACGGTAAGGCATTTGCTCTAGTGACAGAATTGCTTTGTACAATCCTTCTAGCCACAACCTCGCTTTTCGAGGAGAATCTTTACTGAACCACAGATAGGCTTTTTCAATTCCCTGTTGTGCTTCAGGTTGTATGACGACTTGATACTTTTGGCTCATGGAGAACTGTCCAGCTTATCGAACAATTCAGAGAAGAATTCCTCTGCCTTCTTACCTTTGCCTTGCTTCATCTCTTCAAGACCACGCTTGACTCCTTTAAGCGTCTCAACCAATTCAGCAGCTTCAAGAAGTGTCTGATAGGATTCCGCATCCTGTACGACGAGTGCTGCTTTCCCATCAACCGTAAGCACCAAAGGGTCTTTGGTTTGTTTGAGATGCTCTAGGAACTGGGTCGTGTTTCGTTTAAACTCAGTTAGAGAATGAATGTCTTTTGAAAGGTTGAGCATTATCTTAGCAGACAAGACGCATTTAATTATATGCTACCACAAATTAATTCCCCTGTGACAAATACCCGCTCCTCTCACGGCTGGCTTCCAATCGAGCAATGATTTATTAATAAATATCACCGGATTTACCGCTACTTTACCAGCTTTAGGGAGCATTCCAGAGGGTAATTTCTTTGTTTAAGTGTCTAAGCTCTCCTTCTGTGATTCGGTTAGCATAATGATTAAAAATGAACCCTGGAAAGAAGCATTAAGTCACCTAGAAAACGGGTTTCTCGGAGAAAACCGTTTTCTGTGTTAAAAATTGTCAGCTACCCCCGCCATCCATTAGTCACATCTTTCTTAACATAAAGAAAGTTTGACAAAAACTGTGGTATAACTTCACAATAACTTGATATCATTATTACAATAGTCTCAAAAACAATGATCGAATTAAGTCCCGCCGCCGCTAGAGAAATTGAACGTTGGAGTCAAAGCCGTCGCCTGACTGGTTCCTATCTGCGTTTGGCAGTAAAAAACGGTGGTTGTTCGGGACTTCACTATCATCTCGAATTAACCGATATTGCGGCAGAAAACGATCGCTTTTATCAAAGTCAGGGTATTAATATTTTAGTGGATCCTGACAGCGATCGCTACCTACAAATTTTAAAATTAGACTATTCAGAAGATCTCATGGGTGGTGGTTTCCGTTTTACCAATGCCAACACCCAAAATACCTGCGGTTGTGGTCTTTCCTTTAGTGCCTAATTAACTGCTCCAAATAGCCAAGACAACTAAAAGCGCATTAACCAGATAAAAAGCTCCCACAATCCTGGTTTCCGTCCAACCACTTAATTCTAAATGATGATGAAAAGGAGCCATTTTTAATAATCTTTTGCCCTTGCCATCGGGTCCTTTTGTGGCTTTATAATAGATAACCTGAGCGATTACCGAAAGAGATTCCAGAAAGAACAGACCACTAATTAAAAATAATCCCCAGAGATGTCCAGTAATTAAACCCACCGCAGCTAAAGCTCCTCCCAAAGCGAGGGAACCCGTATCACCCATAAACACTTTAGCGGGGTTGCGGTTATGAAAAATGAAGCCTAGACAAGCACCAGCAAAACAAGTGCAGAAAATCGCCAAATCCGGATGACTAGGAGCGATAATAATGGCTAAACCCAAAAAAGCGATCGCACCAGTTCCCCCCGCTAATCCATCCACCCCATCGGTGAGATTAGTGGCGTTACTTTCAGCCACAAGGACAAATCCCGCCAAAATCCAGAAGAAAAAGCCCAAAGGAATCACTAATCGACCCCAAAGGCCGATATCGGTACTCACCTGATTGAACGACATCCAGAGACAAAAAAGCACCGCCCCGGTTATCTGTAAAATTAACTTCATCTGGGGAGATAGGCCCTTATTCGACTTATAACGCAAAATTTGCCAATCATCTAACCAACCGATACCCATGTAAGCAAAAGTCAGCAAAGCAACCGCCACCACATTAGGAGTGAATTTAGACCAGATTAAAGCGAAAATAAGGGCTACTGGCACAAAAAAGCTGCCTCCCATGGTCGGGGTTCCTGCTTTCTTTAAATGAGCCTGGGGTCCATCTTCGCGCATGATCTGACCCATTTTCAAGCGCCGTAGCATCGGTACTACTTGACAACCAAGACCAGCACTGATTAACGTTGTGGCCATCAGGGGCAGTAACAGGGAATTAGTGGCCTGAAAAAAAACTACTAACAGAAATAGTAATCCCGTTAGTAGAATCAGCAGATGGGTTCCAGTGGGTTTTTTAAAGATAGGGGCGGAAAAAATGTTAGCGTTCACGACTAAAGCGCCAGATAAGGGGAAAATTTGCCAAAGAAGACGGGATTAATCTTCATCTAAGACTAATTCATCTTCGTCGTCATCATAACCGATATCATCGACATCCATCAGTTCAGATAGTTCCACATCTTCTTCGAGAGTCAGATCCGGTTCGGCGATTTTATCCCGGGGAATCATGCGATTATTTTTTTCTAACCACTCGACAATGGAAGCGTCTTTTTTTAGGGGAATAACCGCGGCCGGTTCGTAGCGGGGTTCTTGACGAATAGAAGGATTAAGCATAATCACTCGACGATTAACAGCAATCATTTCGAGTTTACCATGTCTTTTAAGGCTCTGATAATCTCTTGATTGGCCGCGGGGAAAGTGTAATTATCTAGTTCCTCGATAGTTACCCAGCGGATTTCTTCACATTCGATCGCCCTTGCTTCGCCGCTGAGATAACGACAGTTATATACTTGTAGATTAACCCGAAAATGACTATAGGTGTGATCGATGGTGATTAAATGACTATCCACTGCGATTTCAATGCCAATTTCTTCTAATACCTCCCGTTTAATACATTCCTGTACCGTTTCATTGCCTTCGATTTTGCCACCGGGGAATTCCCAAAAACCGCCCAGGAGTCCCTTGGCCAGACGGCGATCGATTAAAATTAAATCTCGATCGTCTCTAATTACGGCCACACCGATTTGTTTAGAAGCTAAAGAGTCTGTTTCGGGAATCATAGCGGTTATTGGCGAAAAAATAGGAAAAAATAGTTAAAAACTGACTGCGGAGAATTGAGTCAAAAGATGATATAATCGAGAATTGTACGATTAACGATTAACAATGACAGTCAGTTCCGAATCAAAGTTTATTTTAAAAGTATTGTGGTTAGATCAGAACGTAGCGATCGCTGTGGATCAGGTGGTCGGCAAAGGAACTAGCCCCCTCACCGCTTATTTTTTCTGGCCGCGCAATGATGCTTGGCAACAACTGCAAGAGGAGTTAGAAGCAAAACACTGGATTGATGAGTCCGATCGCGTTGATGTTCTCAACAAAGCCACAGAAGTAATTAATTTTTGGCAAGAGTTACGCAATCAAGGCCGACAAATCCCCATGGCCGATGCACAGTTAAAATTCCCCGAAGTTGTTTTTAGTGGTAGCAATTAATTTATCGAAAAAATCGGGTCTAAAACCTCGCCTTAAGGCGAAAAGTTTTTGGAGCGGGGCATAAATCCCCGTTACAAAAACGGCCTCCTGCCCCCTGCCTCCGTTAAGTCCGACTACTTAACTGATAACTGATAACTGATAACTGAAAAAGAATCGGGTAGGTTTATATAAACCCGCCCGATTTTGCTTTAATTTAATTTGATTTGGTTGGGTTTAAACCGATACTAAACCGCCAGCGGCCTGGTATCTAGCGCGAGCTTTGCGCCATGATTGTTGCGCTTGGATAGTTTTGCGACGGTCATCCCCTTTACTGACTTCATCGAGACGGATTTGGGCCCGTTCGTATTCGGCGCGAGCTTTTTCCTTATCGATTTTTGAGCCTAATTCCGCCCCATTAACGAGGACTTTGATCTCATTATTTTCGACTTCGGCAAAACCGCCCAAAACCGCGATATTTTCCCAGTCTTTCCCCGGTCGAATTCGCATTACGCCAATATTCAGGGCAGTTAATAAAGGAGCGTGACCGCTAAGAATACCTAATTGTCCCGTGGAACTGGGTAGGATTACTTCTTCAGCCACGTTATCCCAGACAATGCGATCGGGTGTAATAACCCGTACTGTAATGCTCATTGGTGATAATAACGATAATTTTGGCAGATTTCTGGGTTAAGTAACCGCGTTTAGCGGTTACTACTGACTTTTAATTAGCCTTTTTTGAGTTTTTCGCCTTTAGCGATCGCTTCATCGATATTGCCGACCATATAGAACGCTTGTTCGGGTAAGCTATCGAGTTCACCTTTGAGGATCATCTGGAAGCCTTTGATCGTATCGGCGAGGGTAACGTATTTACCCGGGGAACCGGTGAACACTTCCGCCACGAAGAAAGGTTGCGAGAGGAAACGCTCAATTTTGCGAGCGCGGTCAACGGTGAGACGATCTTCTTCCGATAATTCGTCTAAACCGAGAATAGCGATGATGTCCTGTAACTCTTTATAGCGTTGCAGGGTAGATTGGACGGCGCGAGCGGTGCCGTAGTGTTCATCACCGACGATATCAGCTTGGAGCATAGTGCTGGTGGAACCGAGGGGATCTACCGCCGGATAGATACCTTTGGAAGCCAGACCCCGGGATAGTACAGTAGTTCCGTCCAAGTGAGCGAAGGTAGTAGCGGGAGCGGGGTCAGTCAAGTCATCCGCAGGTACATAGACCGCTTGGATGGAAGTGATCGATCCTTCTTTGGTGGAGGTAATCCGCTCTTGCAGGTCGCCTACGTCAGTGCCGAGGGTGGGTTGGTATCCTACCGCAGAAGGCATCCGACCGAGGAGCGCCGATACTTCCGAACCAGCTTGCACGAAACGGAAGATATTATCAATAAATAAGAGTACGTCTTGCTTGTTGACATCGCGGAAATATTCGGCCATGGTCAAAGCAGAGAGACCGACGCGCATTCTCGCTCCGGGGGGTTCGTTCATCTGACCATAAACGAGGGCGATTTTCGATTCTTCGGGGTTATCAGCGTTGATTACCTTCGATTCGATCATCTCGTTGTAGAGGTCGTTTCCCTCGCGGGTTCTTTCACCCACACCGCCAAAAACCGAGACACCACCGTGTTGAATGGCGATATTGTTGATTAATTCCATCATAATGACGGTTTTGCCCACACCAGCACCCCCAAAGAGGCCGATTTTGCCCCCTTGACGGTAGGGGGTGAGCAGGTCAATCACCTTGATACCGGTTTCAAAAACCGTCGGTGTTACTTCAAGATCGACTAATTTGGGAGCGGGACGGTGAATAGGAGAGGTTTCGGTGACGTTAACCGGTCCTTTTTCGTCCACGGGTTCACCAAGAACGTTAAAAATCCGACCGAGGGTGCATTTACCCACGGGAACGCTAATCGCTGCGCCGGTGTCCACGATATCCATACCGCGCACTAAACCATCGGTGGTACTCATGGCAACGGCACGCACTTGGTTGTCACCGAGTAACTGTTGTACTTCACAAGTAACGGATAAATTTTGACCGGCGGAGTTAGTTCCTTTTACGGTTAAGGCATTATAAATACGGGGCAGGTTGCCACTGGGAAATTCGGCATCGATGACAGGACCGATGATCTGGACGATTTTACCAACGTTAGTTTCTGTTGTCGCTACCATTGTTTATGTCTACTCTGGGTTTTAGCTGATAACTCCCACAAGGGGAAAGTCTTAATTTTTTGTAAAATTAGCCAATACTCAGCTTATCACGCTAGGGGATCAGATCAGTTACCAGTGATCAGATGTGAGTTTTCCGTGGACAGTCTGAGCGGTGATCGGTATTAAATGGCAATTTTCTGCTTACTGGTTACTGATCACTGATAAAAAGTAAGGCAGGCCTGAGCCTACCTTAAAACAAAGCGAGGTTGATCAACTTTGGGGATGCCGATGCAGTGGATGAAATTGGTTTCATACCATATATTGGCGATTATAGCAAGGGTTTTGCTGGTTGCATGGATTCAAATAAAAAATAATTTAAAGCTTGACCATAGGGTTTAGTCTATGGATTGAGGGACAAGAACTATCTTCTGTCAAATTTTCAAGGGACAGCTTTAGATAGGGTTTATGGTAGGGGTGCCGGGCCTGCGCCCAAAATGTGTTATGGATATTTCTACAAAACTGAGATGCACTGCCTTCTCAACCGTCCGGGAGAATTGTGCTGTAAGATATCCTCAGTTTAAATTGTTTAGGCTCGCAATCGTAGATGAGAATAAATTTCGGTTGCTTTTGCGGCAATAGATCAATAATCTGAGGAAATTATCGGTTAACTATATGAATTCTGCTAAAATTATCGCCATTATCACGGGAGCGATTTCGATTTTAATCGCCGTTGCCTATTTAATCCTAGTCCAGATTCTGGACTTTCGCACCGAGATGATTCCCGCTCCCCTAGAAGTTATTTTTCCCAGATTATAAAAATCGGGGTTGAAAAATTTTCAACCCCGAAAAAAGCAATTTTTGAGCGGATTAACCCACCGATTGTAACTGTAATTGCGAGAGAATATCGCTCTGCTCGGAGCGCTGATGACTAGAGACTGTCACCACAGCTTCAGCAGTTACATCTAATAGCGCATGGTCTCCAGAATTGACTTTTCCCGATAACATCGCCTCGGCTAAACTATCCTCTAAGCGTCGAGTTAAGGCACGACGTAAAGGCCGCGCACCGTAGCTAGGATCATAACCCTCATTGATGACCAAATCCTTGAAAGCGGCGGTAACTTCCACAGAAATTCCTTTTTCTGTCAATTGTTTGGCTAGATCTGCGATCAGAATATCGGCAATCTGGGTAACTTCTTCGCGAGTTAACTGTCGGAAAACAATAATTTCATCGAGACGGTTGAGAAATTCGGGACGGAAATATTGTTTTAACTCGTCCGTCACCCGATTAGAAATCTGTTGGTAACGCGATTGAGCAAAATCGTCAGCAATCTCGAATCCTAAGCTATTACCGCCTTTTTCGATGACTTTTGAGCCAATATTCGAGGTCATGATAATTAGGGTATTCTTAAAGTCCACCCGACGACCTTGGGAATCGGTCAAATGACCATCTTCTAACAGTTGCAGGAGAAGATTAAAAACATCGGGATGTGCTTTCTCGATTTCGTCAAACAAGACCACTCTATAGGGTTGACGACGCACTGCTTCCGTTAACTGACCGCCTTCATTGTAACCGATGTATCCGGGAGGCGCACCAATTAACTTAGAAACCGTGTGGGATTCCATAAATTCCGACATATCTAGGCGAATCATACTGGATTCCGAGCCAAAGAGCAACTTAGCTAAGGCTTTCGTTAATTCAGTTTTACCCACTCCCGTGGGACCGGCAAAAATAAACGAGGCAATCGGACGGTTAGGATTCTTTAAATTGACTCGCGCTCGACGAATAGCACGAGAAACGGCATTTACTGCCTCCTGTTGACCAATAATCCGCTCGTGCAGTTGACATTCCAGATTTAAGAGCGATTCCGACTCAGTTTCAGTTAATTGGGTAACGGGAATACCTGTCCAAGCGGCGACAATTTGGGCGATTTCCTCCGCATCCACCACCGGAATTAAAGATTCGGGGTTAATTAGGGGTGATTCTTCGCTAACCTCTGCGGGACTTTTACTTTGTAGGGAATAGCGTAGATGGGTGCGGGATCCCGCTTCATCGAGAAGATCGATCGCTTTGTCCGGTAAAAAGCGATCATTGATATAGCGCGAGGATAGATTAACGGCAGCTTCGATCGCTTTTTGATCGTATTTTACCTGATGGAAATCCTCGTAGGTGGCTTTTAAACCCTGTAAAATCTCGATCGCCTGCTCTTTGGTCGGTTCTCCCACCATAACTGGCTGAAAACGTCTTTCTAGAGCCGCATCTCGCTCAATATGCTGTTTATACTCATCGAGAGTAGTTGCCCCTAAACACTGTAACTCGCCGCGAGCTAAAGCAGGTTTAAGCAAGTTAGAAGCATCCATAGCTCCTCCCATGCTACCAGCACCCACAAGAGTGTGAATTTCATCGATAAACAGGATAATACTGCCCGATTTGCGAACTTCCTCCACCACACCCTTTAAACGTTCCTCAAAATCGCCGCGAAAACGGGTTCCCGCCAGTAAAGACCCCATATCGAGGGCAATTACCTGTTTATCCCGCAAAAGTTCGGGAATATCGCCATTATGGATGCGTTGTGCTAACCCTTCAGCGATCGCTGTTTTGCCTACCCCCGGCTCACCCAGTAAAATCGGGTTACTTTTGGTACGACGGCCTAAAATTTGGACAACTCGCTCGATTTCTGGCTCTCTACCGATTACAGGGTCAATTTTGCCATTTTTGACCTCTTGGCTTAAATTGCGACCATATTGGGCTAAAATCCCGCCTTGGGGAGCATTTTTCTGGTCTTCATAGTCACTCTTTGCCGTGAAGCGACCACTAGCGACTTTTTCCCCGGCATTTTTAATTAAAAGGCCGCGAAGTTTGATCAAATCAACACCCTGCATAATTAAAATTTTAGCGGCTAGGGATTCGGGATCGCTGGTGATAGCGAGTAATAGATGTTCAGGTGCGATCGCCTGTTCCCCTAATTGTCGAGCTTCCTGAAATGCTTGCTCGAACATCTTTTTCGCTTTCGGGGTAAAAGGGATATTAACGGGACTGTAACCGGTGCCGCGGCCGGTCATTCCTTCAATCAGGCGGCGACTTTCGTGCAGGGTAACTTTTAAATCCTTGAGAATTAAGGCTGCGGTGGCGGTGGCTTCTCCTATCAATCCTAACAGTAAATGCTCCGTACCGACGACACTGTGACCGGTACGACGGGCTTCTTCTTGGGCGAACATCACCGCTTTGATAGCTTTCTGGTTAAAGTATTCAAACATGATCTACGGCTTCCTGGCTACTGGGCTTTACCTGTTACTGTAACGTTTTCTTTACATTAGCCGGAAGGGGGATATCCGTATCAGCAGGGTGGGTTAGGGGCCAGGAGTGGGGAGATGGGGAGTTTTTGGCTGTGAACAGTAAACAGTAATCAATGAACTGAAAACTAAAATCTGATCACTGTAATTAGGAATCAACTTGACTAAGAGAGGAACGTCTTTTAAAAGGCATTATTTTTTTGATTAATTCAGGTGTAATTAAGCCTTGGGGATAAAAAATAGTTCCCAAAACAATTAAAATTCCAAAAATAATCAAACGACCATCGCGCAAGAAATTCCCCAACCAAATTGGTAAACCATTCACGCCGCCGAGGGCGCGTAAAACTTCGGGCAAAGCAGTTAAAACAATGCCTCCCACCACCGGCCCGACAAAAGTTCTGGAACCACCAATTAAAACAAAAGCCAAGAAAATAATACTAGAATCAAAGGTTCCCTGACGGGAATTCCAAGTATTGAGAAAATGGGCGCTTACCGCTCCCACAACTGCCGCTAAAACTGCCCCGAAAGTGAAGGATAAAACCTTGTGATAGGTGGGATTAATTCCCATGGCCGCAGCCGCCAACTCATCGGCACGAATGGCGTTAAATGCCCGACCAATTTTGATGTTTTCTAACCGGTAGAGAAACAGCATAGTTAGCAATAAGAGGGGCAAAGCCAGCCAAAGGTAGGCTAATTGAGTAGTGAAAGGTTGGGGAATGGCGAAAATACCGACCGCACCGCCGGTTATATCGAGATTAAGGGCAATAATTCTCAAAATTTCTACCCAGGCAATCGTGGCAATAGCTAAATAAATCCCTCGCAAACGTAGAACAGGAATACCTAAAAATATTGCTAATATTCCCGCAATAATGCCAGCAATTAACATTTCTAAAAAGACCAAAGCCAGGGGATAATTGCCACCGGTATTAGTAAAAACTTTCGTGGAAAGAATGGCGGCAACATAACCACCTAAAGCGTAAAAACCGGGGGTTGCTAAGGATAATTGACCGGCCATTAAGGGCAGATAAATTGAAATGCCTAAAATGGACCCAAAGATCATTGAAACAATTAAAAAACCATAGGTGTTAAAAAAATCAGCCATATTTTCGGTGAGCGGTTATTGGGGGCTTAAGTTAGGGGAGTCAATTAGCTAATTTTATCACCGTTCTCTCCCACCTCATTCTCCAGTAATTCTCGAAATTATCATAATTTTTTACTTGGCACTTTCCCTATATGGTAGCGTTCGCCACCTTAAAGGCAGACGGGATGATCGATGATGGGAAAAGGTATCTTCCTCAACTTTGTCCTGGAAAAAATTCGGGGGAATTTATGAAACAGCAGGATTGGTTACTCGGACTCCTACGGCTGAATTTCCCGATAAAATGGCAGTAGCGAGCGAAAAAGTCCTAGAAGCTGAGGATATCATCAATTTTACTCCAGAAGCAATCCATCAGGTCGAGGTAATCGGTGAGGAACCGATAATGTGGTTTTAAACGTTTTCAATTCGATCCTCTCAGTAATTAAGTAGCTGGTTATAATTAAATTAAAAATGGATTTTAGGTTCGATCCCCCCTGCTCCCCTTGATAAGGGGGGTGCCGATCCCCCCTTTAATCCCCCCTTGATAAGGGGGGCATCTGACAACTTTTAACGCCTACCTACTTAGGTTAGAGAAATGATAGATAAATGAGAGGATCATGAGATAAATATGAAAGTTTTCTGGGTAAAAATTAGTTAAGATAAGGGGAAATTAAAGGATAAACAACTATAGATGTTTACTTCACTCGAACTTTTAACCACTTCCTTTGTTGCTGTGGGATTAGCCGCCGATGCCGTGGCCGTTTCTCTGACCAGTGGCCTGATGATTCGTCATATTCATGTTAATAAGGCTTTGAAAATTGCTTTGTTTTTTGGGGGATTTCAAGCGATTATGCCGATGATTGGTTGGGGTATCGGTCTAACCTGTCGCGATTTTCTTGCCTCTTTTGACCACTGGATCGCTTTTATTATTCTAGGGGCGATCGGCAGTAAAATGATCTACGAAGCTGTTCAAAATGATGACGAGGAAAAAAAATTTAATCCTCTAGATTCCTATACTTTAATCGGATTAGCGATCGCTACTAGCATCGATGCTTTAGTAGTTGGTTTGGGTCTATCGATGATTAAAACTCCCTTACTTTTAGCTTGCACTGTCATTGGTTTTATTACCTTTGTTTTATGTTTTATAGCTGTTTTTATCGGGCATAAATTCGGTAATTTATTTAGCCAAAAGGTAGAAATTCTCGGCGGTTTAGTTTTAATATTAATCGGCGGTAAAATCCTCATTGAACATTTAATCGCCTAGATTATCTCCATTTTTCACTATGCTCCCCCTTTTCCTGACTGTTTTAAGAAGGAAGTAGCCAATTCGGGATAACCTGCCTCAATTAAAGCCTGATCTCTGATGCGGCAGGAATCGCATAAACCGCAGGGTTCAACTTCTCCTTGATAACAAGACCAAGTATCAGCAATGGGAACCCCTAAACTCACAGCACGACGGACGATATCTACCTTACTATCCATCACCAAAGGGGCAATTAATTGGGGTGCTTTCCCTTCTAAACCCGCTTTCGATGATAAATTAGCTAAAGTTTGAAAGGCCTCTAAATACTCGGGACGACAATCGGGATAACCGGAATAATCCACCGCATTAATTCCTAAATATATCGCCTCCGCTTCCCTTGCTTCCGCTAAAGAAAGAGCGATCGAAATAAAAACTGTATTTCTCCCCGGCACATAGGTAATCGGGATAATATTCGGGTTAATTCCCTCTTGGGGAATAGCAATAGATTGATCCGTTAAAGCGGAACCTCCCCACAAAGATAGATTGACTTCGATCAGATGATGTTCTTTAATTTCGAGGAAATTAGCAATTTTTTTCGCCGCCGCTAATTCCCGCTCATGTCTTTGTCCATAACGAAAGGAAAGGGCGATTAATTGATAACCAGCCGCTAAAGCGATCGCTGCTGTTGTCGCTGAATCTAATCCCCCAGAAAGTAAAATAATCGCCTTTTTTGTCATTATCCTAATGTCACCTGTGTTTGTTGATAATTAGCTACTAAGATAAATTGTTTTAGCCACCGCGAACCTAACAAAATCTCCTGAATTGCCTCCCCTGCAAAGACGGGAATTTCGTATTCCTGACCATCAATTCTTACTCTGCCTAAATATATATCAAAAAATGCTTCTCCTTGAGCGGTTATCAATTTATTTTGTCGCAAAAAACGCCAATCAAGACTGTCAGCATCTTGACTATTTATGGCTAAAAACTCGGTAAAACCCGTATCCAGCATGACTTCTGTGGGTAGAATCAATCCATCATCGCCAACTAAATCGATATCAAAATAAATTTGTCCTTTGGTTCCAAATCTCCCTTCAATCATATTCTGCCACTAACTCCAGTTTCATTAATGCCAAAGATGTGATGAATTTTGTCGGGATATTTTGCCCTTGCTTTTTTACTGGCCACTTCTTGATCGGGATCGATAAAATAATCGCCGCTATCGGGTTCGATCGCAATGTACCAACCATAATAATGTTTCATTAACCGGGGCTGTAAACTCTGAAAAATCGGCCAACAACGATGATAAAATTCTAATTGTCGGGCGCGATGTTTGGCCTTTTCTTCCTCTGTAGATTGAATCTCCGGAAAAACTCGACCACGACGCACTACTCGTTCAGAATTGTTGTTAGACATAGTATTTAACCTCTTGTTAGTAAATTAGGGTTTGGGAATTATGAATTATGAATTATGAATTATGAATTATGAATTATGAATTGGGGAGTGGGGAGAATAAATAAAAAGTAATCTCCTGACTTGAAAGAGGGTGTAGGGTGTGGGGTGTAGGGAAGGAAACCTCTTTCATCTGTGGGGGTGAAAATTTTTTCATCGAGACTGACTCCTGATAACTGATAACTGATAACTGATAACTGACTCCTGATAACTGATAACTGATAACTGATAACTGATAACTGATAACTGATAACTGATAACTGATAACTGATAACTGACTAGCGGACTCCTAAAAACTTATGGGTTTGGAGACTGAGGCGCCATTGGGGATGCCGGAGAACATAATTAAAGACTAACTCTTTGCTTTCCACTGTATTCCATTCAGGTTGTAGATATTTAATCACCCCTTCCGATAACTTACTTTCCTGCATAGCTGCCCAGTCTAAATCCTCTGGATTAGCCACGACAATTTTTAACTCATTCACCTGTGCATAAATAGTAGGATCGGGCATTTTATAAGTTTTAGGAGAAAAAGTCACCCAATCGAAAACCCCAGTAAAAGGATGAGCGCCAGAAGTTTCTAAATGTACCCGTAAACCCTGATTTTTTAATTCCTTGGTCAAAGGATCAAGATTGTGCATTAAAGGTTCACCCCCGGTAATCACCACCATAGCGGGGTTAGCCCCTTTTGCCATCTCAACCAATTCCCCTAGGGATTGTTGGGGATAACGGTGGGCATTCCAAGACTCTTTTTGGTCGCACCAGGGACAATAGACATCGCAACCTCCCAAACGGAGGAAAAAAGCATTGCTTCCCGTCCAAAAGCCTTCGCCCTGAACAGAATGGAAAGTTTCGACCACAGGATAGGTACAATGGTTTATGCTAACCGTTTTCATAGAATCAGTATTATAGAAAATATGGACATTCCCCTGAACTTTGCCAAATACATCCAATGGTCTGGCATTGCCACGCTGGTTTTTTTGGTACTTACGATTATCGCTTTTCTCGTCGGTTGGGGAATCCGCTTTCGTCTCGTCGGTGTCACTAGCTTTATGGCTGTGTTGACGGTGGGGATTTTCGGTCTTGGGTTAGGATTATTTACCCGTACCGAAATTCCTGGAGCGGTGAGATTCTCCCTTGTCTATGATAACGGAGCTAATCAAGCTGTTATCTCCCTGCCCAGTACTGTTACTCCCGAGCAAGTGGAAGCAACCCTAAAACAAGCCGCTAGTGACTTGTTTTCGTCCGGTCGCGCCGGTGCTGGCGGTAATAATCAATTTATCATTAGCGCTCGCACTCTGGTTCATCCTCAGCCCGGTTTATCTGCTCCTTTGTACTTAGGACAGATTAAAAAATCCTTCTCCGCCCCGGGGGATAATACACCTGAACTACAGCTTTTTCCCGAAAGTTTCGCTAAAATTAGCCAATAATCCTTGAGGTTGTCAAAAAATGTCCAATGCTGTCGCTGTTTTGCCCCTGTTAATCGCCCCCGCACAAGTGATTCGGGGTGACAATGCCCTAGAAGAATCCACCGGCAAGTTAGGGGATTTGGGCAAACGTCCCCTGGTGGTGGGCGGCGATCGCAATTTAGCTTTTTTGTCATCTCCCCTGAAAAATCTCACTCCTAGCTATCACAGTTATGCCCCCGATTGTTCGGAAAATTCCTTAGCATATTTAAAGGCATCTGTCAAGAGTCATGAGGCAGATTTTATCATCGGTGTGGGTGGCGGCAAGGCCCTCGATACGGCCAAATTACTCGCCCATCAGTGCCATTTGCCGATCGCCACGATTCCCACCTCCGCCGCTACCTGTGCCGCTTGGACAGCCCTATCTAACGTTTATTCTGACGCGGGGGCGTTTCTTTACGATCTGTCCCTAGCCCGTTGTCCGGATTTATTAATTCTCGATTACGGTATTATCCAAACTGCCCCGAAAAGAACCTTAATCGCCGGTATTGGCGATGCGATCGCTAAATGGTACGAGGCCTCCGTCAGTAGCGGTCATTCCACAGAAACCCTGATCATTGCCGCTGTCCAACAGGCCCGGGTTTTGCGGGATATCCTTTTCCAAAAATCCCCGGCAGCTCTGGAAAATATCGGCGGGGAGGACTGGAAACAGGTGGTAGATGCCACCGTTTTATTAGCCGGAGTAATTGGTGGTTTAGGGGGTGCTAATTGTCGTACCGTGGCCGCCCATGCAATTCATAATGGTTTAACCCATATTCCCGCTTGCCATCATGCCCTGCACGGGGAAAAAGTCGCCTACGGCATTCTCGCCCAATTGCGTCTAGAAGAAATAGTTTTGGGCAATCAATTGGCAGTATCGGCCCGGGGGCAACTAATCCAGTTTTATGAACAAATTGGTTTACCGAAATCCCTAGAGGATTTAGGATTAAAAGATGTTTCCCTTGCCCAGTTGCGCCACGCGGCCGCAATTGCCTGTCAGCCTAATTCGGACATTCATCGTTTACCTTTTACGGTTTCCCCCGAACAAGTTATGGCGGCCATGGTTTCCACTACCACTGCCGATACAATGGTGCAGAAAGTTAAAGCTAATTAACGGGAATATTTTCGGGACTTATTAATAAAATGCCCGTTATCAGTCGGAAGAAATTAAATGAATTTGCCGAAAGGTATCCCGAAACCAAATCAGCATTAAAAGAATGGTATCAAAAAATGAAGACAGGACAATTTCAGTCCATAGCAGAATTAAGAACTATTTTCCCCAATGCTGACAAAGTAGGAAAACTGACTGTCTTTAACATAGGCGGAAATAAGATTAGACTCATAGCGGCGATTCATTACAATCGAAAAAAAATTTATATTCGAGAAGTTTTAACTCATTCTGAATACGACAAAAACAAATGGAAGGAGTAAAAAAATGCCGACGATAGATATAGAGAAAACACGGCAAGCCTGGACAAACTTAAAGCCAATACTCTTTATACCCCGTAGCGAATCAGAATATGAACAATTAGTAATTATGTTAGATAATTTGATAGATGAAATAGGAGAAAATGAAAATCATCCTCTTGCTTCTTTAATGGAAATTTTGGGAATATTAATAGAAAATTATGAACAGGAAAATGTTCCCGAATTATAAATGGTAGGGGTGGTGCATTCCCAAATATTGGTTAACCTTGAAATTGTCATGTTTTCAGGGAACACACCCTAGGAAGGGATGCAATCGCCCTAAATCCTTATCTGGCAAAAGACTTAATTGATTAGTTCGTTCTAGTCGGGTGTTGGGTAAAATCGGTAGCGATAGGCCTTCTCCATGGCTCAGGTTCTAGCATATATCGTGTAAATGCGCTAATATTCAAACTAAAGCCGTCCTCAAAAGACGGGGTTTGGAACTCAATTTTTCGATGACGACAATAATCGACGAGTTAAGGCAACAATGGCAAGATCGCCTCTCTCAAACAGAGGATTCCTTAACCGATCGCGAACGGGATACCATTATCAATTGGTTACTCGGTGAAGATAGCCAACGTTGGGAAAATTTAGATGAGAGAGATTTAGCAATCGCTAAACGGGGATTAGTTTATCTTTGGCAAATTTTGCGGCAACGCTATCTCAAAGTTAATCCCACCCGCGCCTATCGTAACCTGATTGATCGTCTCGGTGCTTGTGTCACTCTCCGGCAAAAAATTCGCACTTGGGTTTCCTTAAGTCGCGATCGTCGGCAAGCGGTGGCCGATGTCTTGCAGGAAATTATTCAGGAGATGTTAAATAGCGATCGCTATCTGCAATCCCAGTTAGCATGGATCGCTCGTTGTACCAACGATCAAGCTACTCGTGATCAGCTGCTGTTAGCCACCCTAGAGGAATACGCTCTGCGTCCGATCCGCAATCAACCCCTGTTAGCCTATCGTTTTGTTAATTATCTCCGTCGTCAATCGAGAAGCGGTATCACTAATGTGCCGCGGCAAGAAATGATCCGGATTCTCTCCGATGAAATTAGTGACGATGAGGGGGAAACTAGCTTAAGTTTACTGGATCAAAATGCGATCGCTACCTACGAAGATCAACGCACTTGTCAAGAAGCGCAAATTCAACGGGCAAAAGTTCAAGAGAGTTTTGCTAGGTATCTAGAGGAAAATGTTAGTCCGGAGGCGGTGACTTGGTTTAACCTCTATCTAGGGGGCCAAGGCCAAGATGAGATCGCCAAAGAGATGAATATTCCCATCCAACAGATCTATCGTCTCCGGGAAAAAGTTGGCTATCATGCGATTAAGGTTTTTGCCCTCAAGGAAGGGACAGAATTAATCGCTGAATGGTTACAAATCAGCCCGAAAGAGCATAATTTTGGCTTAACTCTCAGTCAATGGCAAAGTTACTATGCTGGTCTTTCTCCCACGGGTAAAAGCGTTATCGAGGGCTTAAAAGCGGGTAAAACCCTTGAGGAAATCGCTGGCGAATTAAACTGTAAACGCACACAAGTGGTCAAAGAATGGACGCAACTTTATCTAAGCGCCCAAAGTCTTAGGACAAAAACCTAATCAGGAGTCAGGAGATAGGAGTCAGTATTCAGGAGTCAGGAGACAGCTTTTTTTCCCATCTCCCCAATTCCTAATTCATAATTCCTAATTCATAATTCATAATTACCATCCCCTTTTTGATTTTTGACTTCAAGAAATATGTGGATTATTAGCAAAAAAGTCGGGGTATTTACCCATTATTTAACCCCTACGGGTACATTTACCCCCAGCATCGACAAAGCCAGTAAATTTTCTGCTCGGGAAATGGCGGATATTATGGCTAAAAAATACGGCGGAATAGTAGAGGCCATGAGATAATTATGACCATTGGTATTTGGATTTTAGGGGATCAATTATGGACAGGACAAGCGGCCTTAGCTAATTGTCAAGCCTATTCACAGGAAACACCAGTTATTTTAATTGAATCCCACAATCATATTCGACAAAGACCCTATCATCGGCAAAAATTAGTTTTAATCTGGTCGGCGATGCGTCATTTTGCCGAAGAATTAAAAACTTTAGGATGGTCTGTAACCTACGAAGTTGCTGAAGATTTTGAACCGATTTTATCTGCTTGGATTAAGCGATTAGGTATTAAAGAATTACAGATAATGATGCCTAATGATTTGCCTTTTCTTAGATTAATCAAAAATCTCAATTTAGACTGTGCTATAACCCTAATTGATAATAATCACTTTCTCTGGACAAGGACAGATTTTAATAATTGGGCTAAATCTCGTAAAAGACTATTACTAGAGGATTTCTATCGAGAAAGTCGCAAAAAATGGCAGATTTTAATGGAGGATAGTCAACCCATAGGAGGACAATGGAACTTTGATAAACAAAACCGCAAACCGCCCAAGGATGGATTAAAAACAACTGATCCTCTTTGGTTTGAACCCGATGAAATTACCCTTCAGGTTATCGCTGATGTGGAAGCTTTAGATATTCCTAAATATGGAAAAATCAAACCTTTTCGCTGGGCAGTAAACCGCAGACAAGCTTTACAGGTTTTGGAGCATTTTATTACTAATTGTCTGCCCAACTTTGGACCATACCAAGATGCGATGGTAACGGGAGAAGAAACCCTCTGGCATTCCCTACTATCTCCCTATCTGAATCTAGGATTGCTAACGCCTTTGGAAGTGATTCAAGGGGCAGCAATTGCCTATAAAAAAGATAATTTAGCCCTAAATAGCATCGAAGGATTTATCCGTCAGGTGTTGGGATGGCGGGAATATATGCAGGGAATTTATCATTATTTGGGAGAAGATTACGCTAATGGTAATTGGTTTGAGCATCAACAACCCTTACCGGCTTTCTTTTGGGATAGTAAACAAACCGAGATGAATTGCCTCAAACAAGTATTATCACAGGTGGAAAATACCGGTTATGCCCATCATATTCAAAGATTAATGATTTTGAGCAATTTTGCCTTAGTTTTTGGTTGCTCTCCCCAAGAGATTGAAAACTGGTTTCATAGTGTTTTTATCGATGCCTACGATTGGGTAATGCAGACTAATGTACTGGGAATGGGACAATTTGCCGATGGGGGAATTCTCGCTTCCAAACCCTACGCTTCCTCGGCCAACTATATTGATAAAATGAGTGATTATTGTCGGGGTTGTCTGTATAAAAAAAATGAACGAGTCGGGGAGTTTGCCTGTCCTTTTAACTTTCTTTACTGGGATTTTTTGGCACGACATCGAGAAAAATTAAAATCCCAAGGTCGAGTTAATATGATTTTAGGTCATCTCGATCGAATGTCGGCAGCTGAACTTAATCAAATGCGCTGCCAGTCCAACCAATTAAGAGCTATCAGCAGTCAGGAGTCAGGAGTCAGTAGTCAATAGTCGGGAGATTATAGCGTTTTTCACACCTGTGTGGTACATTTAAACTTTTGCTGATTAAGCTTTTCAACATCGATAATGTACCTCTTGCAAACAGGAAACGCTATATCTTTATTTATTCTCCCTTCTCCCCACTTCATAATTCATAATTCATAATTCATAATTCCCATCTCCCCACTTCCCCAAACCCCAAACCCAGTATGATAATTGCTATATGAGTAAATCAAAGGAAAAAAACCGGATTGCCTATCAGGAATTTGGAGATCAAAGCAATTCTCAGGCTTTTGAGCGTTCCATTCCCGAATTACCCCCGAATCAGCAGAATTTGCGAGTACAAACCTCCCGATCTGGTCGGGCGGGAAAAACCGTTACCATAGTTACAGGTTTTCAATGCCAAACCGAAACTCTGACGAAATTATTAAAACAGTTAAAAACTGCTTGCGGAACGGGTGGTACAGTTAAAGAAAATGCCATTGAGATCCAAGGAGATCATCGCCAAAAGATCCTACAAATTCTCATTGAATCGGGTTACAAAGCCAAAATTAGCGGAGGATAGCTAAAAATGATGATTCCCTCTTGGTTGCTTATCGGTGTCGTCGGATTTTTGGTAGCGTTAGCTGGGGGATTACTCAATTCTCGCGATGTGCGTTGGTTTGCGCGTTTGCGTCGTCCCGATTGGTTAACCTTTGAAGGATTAATCCCTCTTATCTGGACAATTATCTATATTTGTGGGGCAATTTCTGCTTATTTAGTCTGGGAAGCTCAACCGGCTAATCGCTGGTTTTTGATGGCTTTTTATCTGTTGGTGGAATTGACTATTACTGCCTATACTCCCGTCACCTGTAAACTACGCAGTCTCAAAGCGGGAACGATTATCGGAGGTACGGGTTTTTTCTTGGGTTGTCTTCTGGTGCTATTGGTTTTCCCTGTTTCTTCTTGGGCGGGCATCCTACTCTTACCCTACCTGATTTGGAGTCCGATCGGTACCTATGTGACTTGGGAAATGAGTCATCTCAATCCTCGGGATGTATAGACAGGTAAAGTGGGATGGGTTAAAAATTAACACATCCCACAGATATTATTGCCATCTACCAACTTTAAAATCTAGACTGTTTTTTTTGCTCTAACTCGCTCTACCCTGCGAGGAATGGAGCAATCAAGGAAGTTAGGAACCTCTTGACGACAGTGAGGACAATACCAGTAGGCACGACTAGCCACAAGGTGACGAAGGGTAATTCCCGAACAAATAGGGCAGCTGTGCATGGATTGTTAGACTAATTTTAAACGTTTTTAAAATTGTCCTACCTCCTGAAATAATCTTAAACAAAATCGCCGCTCTTTAACTCTAACTTTAGGTAGAAACTGGGTATTTCTTTCGGTACATTTCCCAGAAAATACCTAAGAATGAGGACGGAAAAGATGGGAATGTTGCGGGTGATAAAGTTGCGATCGAGTTCCTGTAATCTGGTTTAAAGCGGGACTAATTAGATAAAGGGTAGTTCTAGTTAAATTTTCCCGATGGGTTAATTGGGCCATCTCTGACAGGGGGACAACCCAGATTTTTTCGTCGGGCCAACCGAGACGGAAACAAACGGCCACCTGTTGCTCTGGCTGGTAGTATTTTAGGAGTTTTTCCTGGGCTTTGTCAACATGACGGGCGGCTAAATATAGGCATAAACTGGCTTTATGGGCGGCTAAAGAGGCTAATTCTTCACTTTCTGGCATGGGAGATGCTTTTCCTTCCACCCGGGTTAGAATAATTGTCTGGACTAATTCCGGAATCGTTAATTCTAGGGCCAATTTGGCCGCTAATCCTTGGAAGGCACTAATTCCGGGGATTAGCTGAAAGGGGATATCTGCTGCTGTCAAAAGCTCAATTTGCTCTTGGATGGCACTATAGAGACTTAAATCCCCCGATTGCAGTCGCACCACCGCTAAACCCCGACGCACGCGATCGATCATTAAAGGGATAATTTCCTCTAGGGTGATGCTACTGGTGGGAATTAACTCAGCATCTTTAGGAGTGTCCTCAAGAATTTGTTTGGGGACGAGGGAATCAGCAAAGACGATAACATCGGCTTTTTGGAGAATTTTATAGGCTTTTACCGTCAATAATTCCGGATCTCCGGGTCCTGCACCAATAAAATAGACGGCCGGGGAGAGCGCAGAGGAGTCCATTAAAGTCATACTAAATCCTGTTTAAAAGGGGTGTGGGGTGTGGGGTGTGGGGTGTGGGGATGTGGGGATGTGGGGAGAATAAATAAAAACAATCTCCTGAATCCTGAATACTGAATCCTATCATTAACCTGAACATTTGTATTTAATTAGGGTGAATGACTATAATTAATGATAAAGCACGGTCAGCATTAACAATGATTAGCGATCAATCCCTCCCCCCCCAAAATATTGAAGCGGAAGAATCTATCTTAGGTGGCATTTTACTAGATCCAAAAGCTTTAGGTAGAATCAGTGATTTTTTAATTCCAGAAGCTTTCTATGTGAAAACCCATCAAGATATTTATCGTGCGGCGCTTGCTTTACAAGGGAAGGGAAAACCGACGGATTTAATGACGGTTAGCAGTTGGTTACAAGATAATCATCTGCTGGAAGAAATCGGGGGAATGCCGCGATTGTTACAATTAATTGAGCGCACTGTCTCGGCTGCCAACATCGATCGCTATGCTGAATTAGTGATGGATAAATATATGCGTCGTCAGTTAATTTCCACCGGGGGAGAAATTATCGAGTTAGCCAGGGATACGACGCTAGAATTAGAAAATGTTTTCGATGAATCGGAACAAAAGATTTTTCGTCTCACCCAAAAACGACCCCAGGAGGGTTTAATTTTTCTGGGGGATACTTTAATTGAAACTTTTAACGAAATTGAGAAAATGCAGGAGACGACCACTCTACCCGGTATCGAAACTCAATTTTATGATCTCGATGCGATGACCAGTGGTTTACAACCCTCGGATTTAGTTATTATCGCGGGTAGGCCTTCCATGGGAAAAACTTCTTTTGCTCTTAATATTGCTTATAATATAGCTCAACAGAATTTACCTGTAGCTGTCTTTAGTTTGGAGATGTCTAAGGAACAATTAGCCCAACGTTTGTTATCGAATGAGGCTAAAATCGAAAGTAATCGGATTCGCTCGGGCCGTTTGGGACAAAATGATTTAGAGAAGGTTCTTGGGGGACTAGAAAAGTTATTAAATTTGCCTATATATATCGATGATAGTGCCAATTTAAGTGTAATTCAAATGCGTTCCCAAGTGCGGCGTTTACAGGCAGAAAAAAAGGGGCAAATGGGATTAGTTTTAATCGATTATCTGCAATTAATGGAAGGGGGAGGTGATAATCGCGTTCAGGAAATTTCTAAAATTACCCGCAGTCTTAAGGGTTTAGCGAGAGAAATTCATGCTCCAGTAATTGCTCTTTCTCAGTTAAGTCGCGCTGTGGAATCTCGCAATAATAAAAGACCGATGATGTCCGATTTACGCGAGTCGGGATGTTTAGCGGGTGATAGTTTAGTTGAGTTAGCCGCTCCTCGTGCTAAAGTGCCAATTTGTCAGTTAGTGAATTGCTCTAATTTTACGGTTTTTGCTCTTAATGAGGAAACAATGAAATTAGAAAAAGCACTGGTAACTAAGGTATTTTCCACAGGATTTAAGCCAGTTTTTCGATTAACAACTCGTTTAGGTCGCACGATTAGAACTACAGCCAATCATAAATTTTTGACTGTCCACGGTTGGCAAAGATTAGATGAATTAAATATTGGTAATTATATCGCTTTACCTCGCTCTCTTAGTAATTCAGACCTAACTTTTAATTGGGATGAAGTTATGGCAATTCAAGCGGATGGAGAGACAGAAGTGTATGATTTAACAGTAGATAAACTGCATAACTTTATTGCCAATAATATCATCGTTCATAATAGTATCGAACAGGATGCGGATTTAATTATGATGTTATACCGAGATGAATATTATAACCCCGATAGTCCCGATCGAGGTGTGGCTGAAGTAATTATTACTAAGCATCGTAATGGTCCCACCGGCACAATTAAGCTACTTTTTCAACCAGAATTTACCAAGTTTCTTAATCTTAAACAAAGTCGCTCTAGTTATTAAAATGCAAGCAACTATTAATTATAAAACTCCCAATTGGCTCTTAATACTTTTGGCAATTATCCTAACTCTCGGTGTGGTTTTTCGTTTGGCAAATATCGATAAAAAAATCTATTGGCATGATGAATCCTACACCACGATTAGAACCACTGGTTATCAAGCAAAGGAAATCGCTGATACTATCTTTCAAAATCGTCTTTTATCTACCACAGAATTAGGAAAATTTCAACAACTGAAACCCGAAAGTAATGTTTTTGATACAATAAAATCTCTCGCTAAAGAAGACCCTCAGCACCCACCTTTATACTTTATTATCTCTCGCTATTGGGAAAAAATATTCGGTTTTTCTCCCGTTTCTTCCCGCAGTTTAGCGATTTTTTTTAGTCTTCTCTCCCTGCCATTTATTTACTATCTATCCCTAGAATTATTTGCAGCAAAATTAACGGCAATTTTAGCAGTAATTTTATTGGCACTTTCTCCAGTTGATATAATATTTGCTCAAATGTCTCGTCAGTATAGTCTTTTAGTTTTGTTAACGATAATCAGTCAATTAATGCTGTTAAAATGTCTCAAAAAAAGAACTCTTGTTAATTGGTCTTTATACACCTTCTCTAATACTCTCGGACTCTACACCCATCTCTTTTTTATTCTCAACTTATTTGCTCAAGCAGCCTTTATACTTTGGTATCTTGTTATGAAACCAGAGCGAAAAAATAACTTGATATTTTTCCTGTTATCTGGGTTAACAATGATAATTTTATATATACCCTGGTTACAGGTTTTTTTAACTAACTCTCAAAGGGCCTTTAACTCCACCAGTTGGGCTGCCGTTAACTATCTCGATTGGGGATTGTTTGGTAAATTATGGCTCTTAACTTTTACTTCTCCATTTAGCGATAGCGATTTTGGTTTTAATAACATCTTCACCTATATATATAGACTAATTTTTTTAATCTTAATTATCTATGCTTTTTATCGAGTTTATCGCTACAATAACCCGATGGCTTTTACTTTTCTGATTACCTCAACCCTAGTACCTTTCCTAGCTTTAGTCATTCCCGATCTAATTTTGACTACCACTAGATCAACTGTCACCCGTTATCTAATTGCATCCTTTCCCACTATCTATATAACTGTGGCTTTTTTCTTGTCACAATTGCTTAATCAAGGTAGAATTTTAGGTAAAATTATCTTGACTTTTTTGTTAACTGCTAGTATAGTATCGAACTTTAATAATGCTCTTTCCGAAACCAGTTGGGCAAAAGTTCCTAGTTATTGGAATGGAGAAGTTGCCAGAAAAATCAATGCTGTACCCAATGCCATTATTATCAGCGACGAAGGTAATGACTGGACTAACTTAGGTGATTTGCTTTCCCTTAATTATCGTCTTAATGCTGATGTACAATACTTCCTGACTACCACTAACCCCGATACCGATAAGTTAAAAGAAGTCCTAGAAATTCCCCGCGTCAACTTATTTCTTTTTCGTCCTTCCAATCGGTTATTACTGGCCCTAGATCAATTCGATATTCGTCTTGATTATTTCTATCCCTATGGTCAATTGTGGCGAGGGAAGAAATAGGTAAATATATATTTTGGGTCAATCTAGCCTGAAAGAGTTGAGCAAAGCTGTTATCATAACCAGTTAAAAGCGTTAATCTTCACCTTTAACGAAATGACTTTTCTAATTCCGACCAGCATTTGGCGGCAAATTCTTAAAAAGCTACCCATACTACTATTCTTAGTATCTTTTCTAATAGTCCTACTATTAGGCTATTTTTCTGCTGCTTTCTCTCAAAGTCGAGATCCTGATATCCGCGGTGTTTGGATTACCACCAACGACACAGCCATGCTGATGGATAGGGATAAACGACAACAGGCGATCGAGCAATTAGTTAATCTTAATTTTAATGCCATCTATCCCGTGGTTTGGAATTCCGGTTATGCTCTCTATCCTAGCGCGATCGCTCAACGGGAAGGAATACAGCCTTTTGTGCCTACGGGAGCGCAGGGACAAGATATCTTGGCAGAATTGGTGGAACAAACCCGTGGAAGGGGATTATTAGTCATTCCTTGGTTTGAATTCGGATTTATGGCCCCTCCCACCTCAGAATTAGCCTTAAAACATCAGGACTGGTTAACCCAAAAACGCGACGGGGGGACCACTTGGGTGGGGGCAGCCGGTGAGGTGGTGTGGTTGAATCCCTTCCGTCCCGAGGTGCAGAATTTTCTGCGGGAATTAGTCTTGGAAGTGGTGAGACAATACGATATTAACGGCATCCAATTCGACGATCATCTGAGTTTACCCAACGAATTCGGCTATGATCCCTATACTATCGCCCTTTATCAACAGGAAACCGAAAAAACGCCCCCGGCTAACCCCCGGGATCCCGAATGGACAAAATGGCGGGCCGATAAAATCACCGCTTTTCTGGCTAATCTCAAAGAATCAATTGAGGCAATTAAACCGAATATACTGCTTTCGATCGCCCCTAATCCCTACGAATTCGCCTATAATGGTCATTTACAGGATTGGCTCGGTTGGGTGCGGCAAGGATTAGTCGACGAGTTAATTGTACAGGTTTATCGTCCTGATCTGCCCAGTTTTCTCAAACAAATAGAGCGTCCCGAAATTCAGGAAACCCAGCAAACTATCCCCACCGGTGTGGGAGTTTTGACCGGTTTACGCAATCGACCGATTGCCCTACCCTTTATTGAAGAAAAGGTATTGGCTGCTCGTCAACGGGGTTTAGGGGTGATTTTCTTCTTTTATGAAAGTCTCTGGCAGCAAGCTTTGGAACCTCCAGAAACCAGAAAAGCGGCAATTCAAGCGCTGTTTTCCCAACCCATCACTCCCCGTCTTCCCGTGGTGGAAAATATTCCCTTAGTTAGTACACCTGAACCTGCTGACCAGCCAAGATTAACTCCCACACCTCCCCCCTTAGCGCCGGACGGGATCGAAATTCCTGTTATTCCCCCTCCGGGTAGTTAATAGCAATTTTTGCCCATCAAAATTATACTAAATCCTGTTTAAAAGGTATAGGAGAGTGGCGGTTTTTTTTCAGTGTTGCCAAAGGCACGGCGTAGCCGTCCAGTAAACAGTAAACAGTGAAAGGCTGCCAGCTAAAAAGCTTGTCAAGATTGCCGAGAAGCAGCATTTATTCAGAGTAAATCTTCCAGTCCTATGGTGATATAATTTTGAGTTTGATTGGGATTTTGGATAAACCTAACGACGATTTTATCTCGTTCTTCTAATAGGGTTTCTAGGGTTAATAAATCTGATTCTGTAGGTTGAGAGAGAATTTTATATAAGGTACTCTCACTCAAATTATAGTCTGGCTCATTTTCTTTGGCAATCTCACTAATTTCGTTGCGATTATAAAAAATAATTCCTCTGAATTGCACAAATATTTGTGCATTTTGATAGTTTTTCTGGGGATTAGCATGATTATTGAGAGTCAGAAGCATATAGATTCTATTCATCCCGCTTTGAAATTTACCAGCAAGCTGCTTTAATGTGCTTTCTTTGCCTTTTTTTGCCTGTAGGGATGCTTTGAGTTCAACTAAACAAATTTGCAGATGATAATTGAGAAATTTACCAGCATCATTGACTTTTCTCTGTAAAACTAATATAGCTTTTTCAGGGGTTTTGCCAGAAGCAGAGATACCGGGTAACTCTTTTTCTAAATTGATAACCCAGATTTTATCTACTTCTGTAGATATATTTTTGTCATTTTTAGGCGATAACTGTAAGTGATTAATAACTACTTTCTTTAAATCGCTCTTATTTGTTTCTAGAATTTGAATATACTCATCCTGACTAAGGCAGATTTCTTCAATAAAACCCTGTTTTTCTAAAGCTTGATGAAACTCTTGTCTAAGGGAAAATATTTCTTTTTTTGAGTTAGACTTACTCATTCTCTGCTAAATAGATATGATTGGTTAAAATTTCTCCAGATTTCTGCACGGAGTTGATAACTTCTGTAAAATTACGAAAATAAACACCATATTGACTGGTTCCATAATCAATAATTTTATCACCTGTGAAAAAGTAAACCCCTAAGTCTTCTTTAGCAATTGAAATTTCTGGATTTAAATTTTTTAATTGATTATCTTCAATAATTTTTGTGACATCAACATCATAACTTTTTAAGGTATGAAGATAAACATAATTGTTGAGAATATCGGTTAAAATCGGGCTATGGGTGGTGATCAAAACCCGATTATTATGCTCGGTGACAAATTGAACTAAAATATCCATTAAGCGAATTTGATTTTCGGGATGCAAATTAACTTCTGGTTCATCTATCATCAAAAAATTGTTTTTTTCCTTGGCCCAATATTTGAGATAAAGATACAAGATAGTCAACTGATTGACTGAAGATGAAGCTAGATACATGGGTAAATCTTTGCTTTCATCGAATTTAAAAGAAAATTGAATAGGTGCGATCGATTCTAGACTAGAAATCGTGATTTCTCCTCCCATTAATCCGGTCATCTTTTCAATCAGAGAATTATAAACTGAATTAATTTTTTTCTTGGTATTGAGAGAATAAAGCGACTCAATCACTTTATTCATTGGTTCTGTATAAGACCTTTTGGGTAATTGTTCTTGAAGACGTTTTAATTTATCTTCATGACTGTCACTATCATCATCAATATTTTCTATTAATTCTAAAAATAGACGGTTAGACTCAATTCTCTTATTTCTTTCTATCTCATAAATGTACTGGTAGAAAACAGGAAAAAAGCTACGACTAGCGGGGATAAAAAAAGTATCTTCTGTCTTAGACAAAAGCACTCTTATTATTGACGGAATAATTACTGATTCCTTGGATGGTTTAGCTCTCTCAAACAAGTCTCTGGGTATTTGATCAAATACTTTCTCAGGGATATTAAGTTCTTTTATATTTATTGTTAGGCTACCTTGCTCTTTGCTAATCTGTAAATACTCCAGATCATTGTCAACAACAAAGGTTAATCTAAAGCTTTTATCTTTAAATTCTTTAATATCCGCTTGAAAAATTAATTTATTGGAACTAATAATCGTTTCTTTAATACTGGCATCAAGATTATAAGTATTAACAACTTCTTTTTCAATAAATCGGCTAAATTTATTGAGAATTTCATCGATTAATTCTTGATTGATCCTAATTTTTTTAATAGGTTTTTCCGAGTCAATTAATAAAGAATCAATTTGGGTATTTTCGGAAAACTTTCTAATATTGTCATGATTAAAAATTGTCCATAAAAGCTGAGAAACTAGGGTTTTGCCACTATTGTTGTAGCCAATAAAAGTATAAAACTTCTTGGTTAAATCTATAGCTTGATTATTATTTCTAATTGATCCCAAATTCTTGATCAGTAGTTCCATATTATTTTTACCAATCACACCGAGAGGATAACTAATTTTTAAAGGTGGACAAAATGCCCACCCTTAAAACTATTGTAAACTGCTAGTTAACTGACTTTTGGCCTTAGCTAAAGCTTCGCTTAACTTACTAGCATCCCGTCCCCCAGCTTGAGCTAAATTGGGACGACCACCACCACCACCGGCGCAGATTTTAGCGATCGCACCGATAAATTTACCCGCTTGTAAACCCTTATCTTTAATCACCCGGGGACTAAAAGCGGCCACTAAACTCACTTTATCAGCTGCGGGAGTCGAGGCCAAAACCACTGCCCCTTCCCCTAATTTTTGCTGTAGTCTTTCGGCTGCGGCCATCAAAGCATTAGCATCAATATCGCCCAAAGAAGCGACTAATAGCTTAAATTCGCCGATAGATTCAGTTTGAGATAGCAAAGCATCCGATTTATTTAGTGCTAACTCCTGTTTAACCGCTTCTAACTGCTTTTGTGTCCCCTTTAACTCCGATTGTAAGGCCGTAATGCGATCGGGAATTTCCAGAGGTTTGACCTTAAAGCGATCGCACAAATCCCGCACCACCTGATCCCGTTCATTCAGGTATGCTAACACGGCGGGGCCGGCCACCGCTTCGATGCGACGAATTCCTGCGGCGATTCCCGTCTCGGAGATGATTTTAAATAAACCGATCTCGGCGGTATTTTTAACGTGAGTTCCCCCGCATAATTCCATAGAAACGCTAGGAATATCAATAACTCGCACTTCTGAGCCGTATTTCTCGCCAAACATGGCAATAGCTCCCTTTTGCTTCGCTTCTTCCAATCCCATCACCGCTATCTCGGTGTCATGCGCTTCGGCAATCCAAGTGTTAATCTGTTCTTCCACCTGTTGCAATTCAGAGCTAGTCAGGGGACGAGGACAGTTAAAATCAAAACGGAGGCGCTCAAAACTGACGAGGGAACCCGCTTGGGAAATCCCCCCATCGACAAGCTTTTTCAGGGCCGATTGTAGCAGATGGGTCGCGGTATGATTAGCTTGAGCGCGACGACGACAGGAGCGATCGATCTGAGCATTAATTGTATCGCCAGTGGTGACAATTCCCCGCTCAATCCGACCAAAATGGATAAAAATCCCCGATTCTTTCTGCACATCCTCAACGCGGATAAGCAGATTATCGCCAGTTAAATAACCCTTGTCACCGATTTGTCCACCCGATTCGGCATAAAAAGGCGTTTGATCGAGAACTACCTGCACCTCAGTGCCTGCTGCGGCCGATTCCACCGTTTTACCGGCGACTAAAACCGCCGTTACTGTTGCGGTTGCTTGCAAATCCGTATAACCGAGAAATTCCGTCGGGTGAATATGTTCTGCCAGCTTATCTAAACTCCCCTGTACCGTCAAATCTATGGTTTCGTGGGCGGCTTTTGATCTTTGCTGCTGTTTTTTCATTTCCTGCTCGAAACCCGCCGTATCGACGCTTAAACCCTGCTCCTCGGCGATTTCTTGAGTGAGTTCGAGGGGGAAGCCATAGGTATCATAAAGGGTAAAGGCATCGACTCCCGAAATCTGGCTTTTTTCTTTTTCTAGAATCGATTCGAGCAGTTTCTCGCCTCTTTCTAGGGTTTCTAAAAATCTCGCTTCCTCTCGTTCTAATTCTGCCTTGATCACCGTTTCTCGTTCCCGAACATTGCCATAGACGGACTCGGAAAGAGCGATCGCCACTTCCGCCACTTTGGTGATAAATTGACCTTCAATACCGATTAAACGCCCGTGCCGTACTACTCTACGAATCAGACGACGCAGGACGTAACCTCTGTCAGTATTCGATGCTGAGATACCATCTGCTATCATGTGTACTACCGAACGCACATGATCGCCGATGACTTTTAGGGAAACTTTCGTTTTTTCGTCCGCTTTCTGGTAGTCTATGGCTGCTAACCGGGCTGCTTCGGCGACAATCGGGAAAATTAGGTCAGTTTCGTAGTTATTGGCGACTTTTTGCAGGATTTGCGCCATCCGTTCCAAACCCATCCCCGTATCGATATTTTTATTGGCTAGGGGTGTTAGATTGCCGTCCGCATCGCGGTTATACTGCATGAAGACGAGGTTATAAAACTCGATAAAACGGCTATCATCCTCTAAATCGATGGTTTTATCCCCTAATTCCGGGTGAAAATCGTAGTAAATTTCCGAACAGGGACCACAGGGACCCGTGGGACCCGATACCCAAAAGTTATCCGCTTCGCCCATTTTTTGGATACGATGGGCAGGAATACCGATTTTATCGCGCCAGATAGCGAAAGCTTCCTCATCCTCTCTAAAGACACTAACGACTAATCTTTCGGGGGGAAGGTTAAAAACTTCTGTGGACAATTCCCAGGCCCAGGCGATCGCTTGTTCTTTAAAATAATCACCAAAGCTAAAATTGCCCAACATCTCAAAAAAAGTATGATGTCTAGCAGTCCGGCCGACATTTTCGATATCGTTGGTGCGAATACATTTTTGAGAAGTGGTAGCGCGGGGAAATTCTGGGGTCTTTTGCCCTAAGAAAATCGGCTTAAAAGGGAGCATTCCCGCAATAGTCAGCAAAACGGTGGGGTCTTCTGGTACTAGGGAGGCACTAGGGAGAATTTTATGGTTTCTGGCCGCAAAAAAGTCTAAAAATCGCTGGCGAATCTCGCTTCCGCTTAGGTGGTTGCTCATAGAAGATGTCAGTTAGTCAGAAAATGCCTATTTTATCCATTGTGGCATTTTTGCGTTTTAACTCTCCACCTTTACTCTCGCGCCGCTTGTCGGACCTGTTCTAAGTCTAAATCCAAAGCTTGAGCGATTTGTTCCACACTTAAACCCAAAGCAAGCAAACGGGGAATAGATTCCAGTTTTCCTTCCTGTCGTCCTTCCTGTCGTCCCTCCTGTTTAGTTGCTTCCTTCCATTCCTGATAGGTTTGAGATAAGGTCATAAACACCTCTCTATCTTCAGTTTCTAGGATGTTATTTATTTCCATACTAACCCGCCAACTAATTAATAATTCCAAGACATTTTCCCGGAAAGCATTACCTTGAGGTAATTCTAACAATTCTCCCACCGCTTGGTTTTGAGTTTTTCCCCTTCCTAATAATCTTAACCAGAGAGTCTCAGCAGTCACAGGCAATTGATTAATAGCGATAATTGCCGTGCGATAAAGCGCGGGAAGAAAATAGACTCCTTCTGGCCAATCTGGGTCTATTTTTGCCCCAAAACTCTCTAAAAGAGTCAGACTAGCTGAAGGGGATAAAATCCATAAGCGAGGGGTATTGTCTTCATTGTAACTCTGATTTTCCCGTTTAGCTTGTCTTTGCAGTTCGGCCAAAATCGTCAAAAGTTTCGCTAAACAATTACGAATCTCGCTCCGGTTGGGAGGATTGCGATAGGGTTCAATCAGGACAGTATTAAGGACAATTCTGCCTAATAATCCCAGATAATCGGGGTTGGGTTCGGGATTGGGGGAAAAAAATAAATCTATCTGTCGGGTTTCATCGCTGACTTCTTTGCTGATTTCGACGATTCCCAGGGGAGAAAGTAATTGTTCAAGGTAATTTTTGGCAAATTGGTCATGGGGTTTCATGGACTGAACAGTTAATCGATACTTTTCAATTGTATCGAGCGATTTTTGAATGGTTTTATCAACTTATGTTAACAAAAATGTCAGATATTTCAGAAATCCCTTGACAAATAAAAATCAGTTTTGTTAACTTACAATTGTCTTCGATAAATTCCCTTGAGCATCATGACATTAGCAACAATTATGAAAAATGGGGGGGGGAGAAGAAAAGCTTATACAATTCTCTCCTTCAGGTCTTTTCTCTAGTAGCAACTACAGCGATCGGATATACTGCTATAGCTACCAGTGCCACAGCCGAAATTAGTCAGCAAGATCACCTTATTATCGCTCAATTTGCTCCTCGTGGTCGTGAATTTGTTTGTCAGTTTAAGGGCTCAAATGTGACAATTACACCAAATATACCAGGGTCTTTTATTCATAGGGGTTCTTGCTACATTCCCGCCGAAGGAAGACAGTGTGTTTCTGCGTATAACATATATCTACCACCTTCAAATCCGTGGACAAAAGATTGTGTAGGAATTGTGCCAATAGTTAACGATCCTAACACGGGAAAAAGTTACTATGAATTGGATACGTTTAACAAAAGATTTATTTTCTCAAAATAATCTATGAGCTAAAAAATTGACAATAAAAGCGATCTAGTTTTGGGGCTATTTATATCTAACCTCCTTTTCTCTGATCGCTTCACTTGCATCTTCTGGAGTCAAAAGTCGTTGCTGTTTTTCACTAAAGTAAAATATTTGATAATTAGGTGATAATTCCTCTTGTAATTGCCGCCAAATATTGACACCTTCCCTCTCAAAATTGTCTTGACTTACTGCATCAAAAAAATGTGAATCGGCGGGATTATCCCAATTTATAATTTGATTATAAATCTCTGCCCAATTACTTAACTTCTTTTGGATAGAACTCGATAAAGGTAACTCATCTAAGTCAAGGTTATCAGCAGTTTCCATATCCCAAAGAGGCGAATAGTTATATTCTGCCATTAGTTTAATTTTTCTTTTCATCAAGGTCTTCTCCTAAGAAACGTTGGATGAGTTTTCGGGGAGTGGGATTCGCACTAACTACATAACCATTACTACCAATATCGATAGAAATGTATTGAATTTCTCCTTGATAATCAACTTTATAAATACTTCTGCTCGTTCCTTGAGTGCCGATTAATTGACCCATGGTAATTGCTTTCATCAAGAAATCAATAATATTATTAATCGCAATGCCTCGACGCTGAAAATCTTCTCCATGTTTATTAAGAATATGTTCCCAACCCGATGAAGAATTACCAATTTCTAAAAAGATTATCCGCCCGTTGTCTAATTGAGTAATGGCAATAATATCTTGGGAATTGTGTTTAATATTTCTAAGCTTTAGTTCGTTAATTAACTCCTCAAAACTATTTTCATCGGGCATTGGTTTTTTCAACGACAAAAATGCTTAAATCGGCGTTTTAACCAGAATCTTGATTGATTTTGACTCAGATTATAGTTAAATCAATTCTCTACCCTTGCGTAGCTTGTCGGACTTGTTCTAAGTCTAAATCCAAAGCTTGAGCGATTTGTTCCACACTTAAACCCAAGGCCAGCAAACGGGGAATAGATTCCAGTTTAGCCTCTAGTTTTCCTCGCTCTAGTCCTCGCTCTAGTCCTTCCTGTCGTCCTTCCCGTTTAGTTGCTTCCTTCCATTCCTGATAGGTTTGAGATAAGGTCATAAACACCTCTCTATCTTCAGTTTCTAGGATGTTATTTATTTCCATACTAACCCGCCAACTAATTAATAATTCCAAGACATTTTCCCGGAAAGCATTACCTTGAGGTAATTCTAACAATTCTCCCACCGCTTGGTTTTGAGTTTTTCCCCTTCCTAATAATCTTAACCAGAGAGTCTCAGCAGTCACAGGCAATTGATTAATAGCGATAATTGCCGTGCGATAAAGCGCGGGAAGAAAATAGACTCCTTCTGGCCAATCTGGGTCTATTTTTGCCCCAAAACTCTCTAAAAGAGTCAGACTAGCTGAAGGGGATAAAATCCATAAGCGAGGGGTATTGTCTTCATTGTAACTCTGATTTTCCCGTTTAGCTTGTCTTTGCAGTTCGGCCAAAATCGTCAAAAGTTTCGCTAAACAATTACGAATCTCGCTCCGGTTGGGAGGATTGCGATAGGGTTCAATCAGGACAGTATTAAGGACAATTCTGCCTAATAATCCCAGATAATCGGGGTTGGGTTCGGGATTGGGGGAAAAAAATAAATCTATCTGTCGGGTTTCATCGCTGACTTCTTTGCTGATTTCGACGATTCCCAGGGGAGAAAGTAATTGTTCAAGGTAATTTTTGGCAAATTGGTCATGGGGTTTCATGGAGTTTCTTGAATAGCTTGTCGGACTTGTTCTAAGTCTAAATCCAAAGCTTGAGCGATTTGTTCCACACTTAAACCCAAGGCCAGCAAACGGGGAATAGATTCCAGTTTAGCCTCTAGTTTTCCTCGCTCTAGTCCTCGCTCTAGTCCTTGTTCTAGTCCTTGTTCGAGTCCTTGTTCGAGTCCCTGTTCGAGTCCTTCCCGTTTAGTTGCTTCTTTCCATTCCTGATAGGTTTGAGATAAGGTCATAAACACCTCTCTATCTTCAGTTTCTAGGATGTTATTTATTTCCATACTAACCCGCCAACTAATTAATAATTCCAGGACATTTTCCCGGAAAGCAT
>Ga0315908_10000363_pt1 | contig 36062 bp, 37 predicted proteins | sample LakEriMetagenome_12_FD_203520 | JGI IMG/M metagenome (GOLD analysis project Ga0315908, IMG submission 203520) | Freshwater fungal communities from buoy surface, Lake Erie, Ohio, United States - Buoy 4 MA124 | ecosystem: Environmental > Aquatic > Freshwater > Lake > Lake biofilm | place: USA...
GGGCTGCTGTTGCCCAACGTCGAAGACGGTGTGCCCTACGTCAGCACGCCGCCCATTTTCCCCGGCAAGTCCCGCACCTTTGAATTTCCGCTCAAGCACGCGGGCACCTACTGGTATCACAGCCACACAGGCTTGCAGGAGCAGCGCGGCGTCTATGGCAGCATCGTTATCGAGCCAAAAGGCGGCGAGCGCATCAAAGCGGATCGCGATGCGGTGCTGGTGCTCTCTGACTGGACGAATGAAAACCCGCAGGAGGTCATGCGCACGCTCATGCGGGCCAGCGATTGGTATGCGATCAAGAAGGGAACGGCGCAGTCCATCGCGGGTGCAGCCAAAACCGGTTATCTCAAAGATTACTTCCAGCGGGAAAAGGCACGCCTCCCGCCAATGGACGTTTCGGACGTGGCCTACGATGCCTTTCTCATCAATGGAAAGCCCCTCTCCACCATTGAAGCAAAACCCGGCGAACGGATTCGGCTGCGCATCATCAACGCGGCGGCCTCCACGTATTTTTATCTGAACTCGGCCACCGGCCCGCTCTCGATCATCGCGGCTGATGGAATGGACGTGCAGCCCATCAAGCAAAGCCGCCTGCTCATGGGCATGGCGGAAACCTATGACGTGCTGCTCACCGTGCCCGGCTCCGGTGCGTGGGAGTTTCGCGCCACTTCACAGGATGGCTCCGGCAAGGCATCCGTCCTCATCGGAGCGGGCGAGCAAAAGCACGCGCCCGACATCGAACGGCTTAACCCTTACAGTATGAACGTCGCCCTTGCCGCCGTGCTCGATCAACTCGATGAAACTGGCCACCTTTCGGACAAGGAAGCACTGGCGCAGGAAAAGCCGCGTCCGCTCCCGCCCTACAAGCGGCTCAAGGCGGTCAAGCCCACCTCACTTCCCAAAGCCGCACCCGTCCGCCGCATCCAGCTCAAGCTCAGCGGCGACATGATGCGCTACATCTGGACCATCAACGGCACCACGCTTACCGAAGACAGTAAAATCCCGGTCAAAAAAGGCGAAGTGCTGCAAATGGAAATCCGCAACGACAGCATGATGCACCATCCAATGCACCTGCACGGCCACTTCTTCCGTCTGCTGATGGATGACGGCCCCGATCCCAAATTTGCTCCGCTCAAGCACACCGTGGACGTGCCCCCGATGAGCAAGCGCGTGATCGAATTCTACGCCAATGAAGAGAAGGACTGGGCCTTCCACTGCCATCTGCTCTACCACATGCACGCCGGAATGATGAAGGTCTTGAGCTACGATGACCAGGGGCCGGAGCATCAGCCCTCGCTCGATCTCAAAAACGAAAACCCATTTTACTTCCTCCTCGATGGCAACGTGCAGAGCCAGATGAGCATGGGCTTTGCCCGGTTCATGAACGCCCGCAACGACTTCGGCGTGATGTGGAAAGCCGGGTGGGGCCACGATCAACCTGCCATGATGGAGCCGATGGACGGCGAAATGATGGGCATGACCGAAAAAATGCCGGATGTGGAATACGAGGTCGATCTTATGTGGATGCGCTACATCAACCCGCGCTGGATGACGATGGTCGGGTATCGCTTCACCAACATGATGGATGACGATGAAGACACAGCCTTCGTCGGCTTCACGCATCGGCTGCCCTACATGTTCGACCTCACCGGCACCGTGGAGAGCAACGGCGATCTGCGCTTTGGCCTCGCCAAGACCCTCCAGATTACCAACCGCCTGAGCACCTTTGGCCGCGTGGAATACGACACCGCCCAGGACTGGATGTGGATGGCCGGAGCCAACTACACCCTCACCAAGAACCTTGGCCTCATCACGTCCTACGATTCCGATTACGGGTTCGGCGCTGGCCTCTCGTTTAGATTTTAACCCCAAACACAAAGGAGAAACCAAACATGAAAAACAAACTGAAAAACATCCTCACCGCCGCGCTGCTCGCGGGCGCGGCCCTGTTCGTAACCTCGTGCGCGAGCACCGGCAGCCCTACGGCTCCCGGTTCAGCCACAGTGGCCACATCCGGCGGAACCAAGTCCTATCCGCTCAAAACCTGCATCGTCACCGACAACGATCTCGGCTCGATGGGGGATGAGCAGCGCATTGTTTATAAAGGACAGGAAATCAAATTCTGCTGCAAGCCCTGCGAAGCCAAGTTCCTCAAGAACCCGGAGAAGTATTTGCAGAAGATTCGCTAGAACCGAATCCGCTCAATCTCCTCCAGCGTGATGTTGTCGGCAGTGCGGTCGTAGAGCTTTGTTGTGCGCGGTGATTCGTGCGCGGCAATGTGAGCTGCGGTTTCCAAGGCTCCGCCGTTTTCCAGATAGACGGTGATGCCCGTGGCCCGGAAGCTGTGATTGCAGATTTTGCCCAGCAGCCCGGCGGTCTTGGCGCGGCGCTTTACGATGCGAAAGGCATCCACGCGAGAAAGTCCTTTCTCAGTGATCTGCAACGTGCGGCCACGGGTGGAACGAAACAGGGGCGTCTTTGGTTTGTCCCGCAGCTCTGCGGCTTCAACGTAGGCGTCCAAGTATTCCTCGGCCTTGTGATGGCAGGGGACTTCGTGGAATTTTCCACCCTTCTCATGCAGACGAATCCATGAGCGTTTGCCCTGCGGATAGTAGTCCTGCACCTGCATTCCGACCACGGCAGAGACACGGGCAAAGCTGTAAAGCATGGTGGCGATGAGCGCCCGGTCGCGCAGGCCCACCACGGAATCTGTGGGGATGGATTCAATCAACTGCCGCGCCTCCTCGGCAGTGAGCACGGGCGTCTTGCCTTTCTTGACGACGTGCTTGGGGCCTCTGACGGCCGCTGCGGGATTGAAGGGCACAATCTGGCCCGTGACCATCCAATCGAAGATCATTTTGATGGCTGCCAAGTGCTGTTTCACAGAAGGATCGGCAAGGCCCACGGTGAAGCCTTCGATGTAGGTAGCGACGTGGACGGGGCGGATGTCATCCAGTTCAAGGTGCCGCGCGTCAGCCCATTTGAGGAAGCGGGAAATGGCCCGGAAATAAGCCTCGCGCGTGTTTTTGTTGCGGATGGTAGCCGCAAAAAACTCCAGAAACCGCTCTTGGGCAGCCTTGCCAGCCCGGACGATCAGGCGGGGCCATTGATTGCTGGCGAGGCTCAAAGCCCCCGGAATTGGCTCCACATGGGGAACTAAAGCCGCCGTAGGTCGCTTATCGCTCATCGCATGAACCCTCAGAGGCGGGAAATTGACGGGAAAGGTCTTTCAGCAGATCATAAACGGGCTGGTCACTTTGAGTGAGTCCCGTCCACCACGTCAGCACGGCAAGGGCCGCTTCCTTGTGGCGGGCATCAAGTCGGCGCAACTCCAGTGCGCCATCGGTGCCAAGCCCGGTCGGATCGGATTCGCCAACCAACCAAAAGAGAAAGGTTCGCGCGGCCACGCTGCCGCCCGTGTCGCCGGCGGCGGTGTCGCGCAGCAGAGCCAGCGCCTCGGTGGGCACCGGGAGCGGTTTCGCCGTCATCAGTTTGCGGAAGGCTTCCAGGTGCTCGGGGTCCATTTCGACAACGCGGTCGTCAAGACGTTGGGCTGGGACGGGTTTGAAATCTTGGTCGTGCATGGTGATCTCCTGAAAATCTGGATTTTTAGACCGTAGCACACCCTTTTCGTTTGCGCAACATAAAGGACGTTATGTTGCTTGAGATCATGGAGCGAATGGACGTTTCGCCATCACTTGCATACAGGTGGTGTTTTATGGTAAAGTGATCCCATGAAGCATGATCCAACTCAAATTCTTGACCTGGCACGATCCCGGATCGTTCGACCGCGAGACCTGCGCGAACTGAACTTCCCGCGCCAGATGCTCTCTGACCTGGTGCAGAGCGGCGAGCTGGTGCGAACGGCGCGCGGCCTGTATGTGGCCGCCGACTTCGATCTGTCCGAGCATCATTCGCTGGCGGAGGTTTCCAAACGATGGCCGCAGGCGGTCGTTTGCCTGCTGTCGGCGCTCCAGTTTCACGAGCTGACCCTGGAACTGCCTGCGGAAGTCTGGATCGCAGTTCCGCGCGGACTGTCGCCCCGATCCAAAGACCTGCGCCCCCGCGTCGTTCAGGTTTCTGATGAAGCCTTCCCGGTCGGCATCGAGACACACCTGATTGAGGGGGTTCCGGTCAAAATCTACTCTGCCGCCCGCACTGTGGCCGACTGCTTCAAGTTCCGCAGTCAGATCGGAAATGACGTAGCCTATGAGGCGCTGAAAAATGCCTGGACCAGCCGCAAGGCCAGCGCCGATGAAATCGTGGCCCACGCCAAACTCTGCCGCGTTTATAACATCATGACCCCGTATCTGGAAACTCTGACATGAAAAAGCCGCTGAGCAACGTATCCGAATCAGTCAAGGCCCGGCTTCTGAATCTGCGCACCACTTCCGGGGACAACTACAACGAATTGCTCGTCCGTTTCTGCCTGGAAAGGCTGCTGTATCGGCTTTCCATTTCTGTTCACCGGGATCGTTTCATCCTCAAAGGAGCCATGCTCTTTGCCCTCTGGCAGGGCTTCATGCACCGGCGCACAAAAGACCTCGATCTCCTGGGTTTTGGCGATCCCTCTCCAGAAACAGCCGCGGCCATTTTCAAGGAAATCGCGGCGCAGACCGTGCCCGTGGACGATGGCGTTGTCTTCGATCAAGCCACCGTGGAAGCGGCCACCATCAAGGCTCAGGATGAATACGTGGGTGCCCGCTTGGGACTGTGCGCCTTCATCGGCAAGGCAAGAATCCAGCTCCAAATTGATGTCGGCTACGGCGACGCCATCACCCCGGAGCCGGAGGAAAAATCCTACCCAACCCTGCTGGATTTTCCATGCCCCATCCTACGCTGCTACGCTCCCGAAACCTCGCTGGCAGAAAAATTTGAAGCCGTCGTCAACCTCGGGCTGCTCAACAGCCGGATGAAAGACTACTTTGACTTCTGGGTCATCGGACGCCGGTTCGCTTTCGACGGCGCGGTCATGGCGGAAACGATCCGCAACACATTCTCACGGCGGGGAACGCCAGTCCCGACGGCCACACCCGCAGGCTTTTCCGAAGCCTTCTGGGCGGATGCCGTAAAACAGATGGCATGGCGGGCCTTTTGGAAAAAGGCCGTCGTGCAAAGTCCGGTGATCGAGCTGGAAGCCGTGAGCGACTTCGCGGCCTCCCTACTGGTGCCCCCTGCCATCGCAGCGGCGCAAAATCTGCCATTCCTCCGCCTGTGGAAACCCGGCGGGCCGTGGGAATGAGCGGCGGCCCATTCAATTCGTGAGCACCTTCTCGATGTATTCGGCAAAATCCTGATCCTGGAACCTGCGCAGTTTCTTCCACGCCTCGCGCGGAACCGGATAGCCGAAGAAGTCCCGCAGATCCGTTTCCAGTTGCTCCGGGCTGCGGTAGAGGCCCAGCTTTTGAGCGCGAAAACTCAAGGCAACGTGGTTGACGAAATACTGGATGAACCTTGCTTCGGCGGGAGTGATGGGAGTGGCGGCAAGGTCCACTTTGTTCTGGAAAATGCGTTTCAGCTCTGGTCGCTCATCGTGGTAGATCCAAATTTCGCGGTGATTCTCGGTGAGCCTCATCAGAATTTCCGCCTGACGGCTGCGCACATCAGAGCGCAGGGCAAAGCCCGTAAAGAAAAGCCCCATCATAATGCCGACGCTCTCTATAAGCTGCGCGGCGTGATCAAAAAACCAGCGCACGAGTTCCCCCATGCGCTGGTTGTAGCACTGATCCTGAATGGCTTGAAAGCCCCCTATTGAACGGGGATGTCGCGGCGGGCATCCATGAGGATGCGGCGCGGCAGCCGGATGATGCGTTCATCCGGGCCACAGCCAGCGGTCGGCGGCAGCGTCCCGGCGGCGGCGGTGATGTCGGGGCCGATGACGGCGAAATCGCCGTCGGCCAATTCCCAAATGTCGGGACAGCCGTTGGCGGAGGAGGTTTTTGCCCCGTTGGCGTGCGGATCGGGGCCGATGCGGCGTTGGAATGTGATCATGGTGTTCTGGGGTGGTGGTTGGAGTGATTCCAGCAGGCGTCTGGAATTCCGCACAAGTTGTCTGGAATCCCAGACAATCGCAAGCAGAATTTCCTATAGTTGGACGGGCTTCCAATGGAAGTTCCACGCAACATCGTCGGGCCGCAGGTGATGCGGCATCGCAATCTCAAGGGTTGGTCTCAAGAACAGTTCGCCACCGCCTGCCAGGTGGCGGGCTGGGACGTTTCGCGTGGAGTCATCGCGCGCATCGAGGGCGGCGTTCGCTGGGTGGCAGATCAGGAATTGATCCTGTTGGCAAAAGTGCTCAGGGTCAAAGTTGGCGACCTGTTTCCTGACACCGCACAGAGCTACTTCTGACTGGCCTCAGTAGTCCTCGGGGAGCAGCACCGTGGTAAGGGAGCGATCCCACTCAGTGACGATGTAAAATTTGGTTTTGTTCCTATCGTGATAGACGGAAAAAATCCTCGCCCCTTTGCGGAGCGCATCCACGTTGCACTGACGGTCCTCGTCGCACAGGTCTCCCCAATCTCCGGTATGGTGGCGGTGCATGGACTTGGCCACGTCCTCCAAGTTGAGCGCTGCATGAGCAGCCGCAGTGATAACAGTCCGCCCCAGCTCAAAAAGCGGCCTTCGCGGCAGCCGCAATCCGCCGCCGCCATCATCCTCCCTGAAACTGATCCGCAGCCCACTATTTCCGATTCCCAGCATCCCATCCCCCTTCTCTGAAAACTGTCGTCACCCCTTATGCCGTAAAGCACCCATGCCGATCAAGTGTGTCGGCTCCGCAGTCAAAAATTCGCTGACACCGGGTCGCTGGATTTTCACTGATCATAGCAGTTCACCCCTTCCGCATTCTGCGCCAACATGATAAATCGCTTCGGCATTTTGATTGAGGAGATGGTATGGGAAAGATGGAGCGGGCACGCGCGCGCGCAGCGGCACAGCCGGGGTTGGGATCACTTAAGGCACCCGCAGCGCCGGAAAAAGCGAAGCTCGATGTGTATGAGGCGGTGACGCAGCGCATTTTGGAGCAGTTGGAAAAGGGCGTGGTGGCGTGGCAGTCCCCTTCGATTGCCCGCGTGGGGTTCCCGCGAAATTTTGCGACACAGAAATTTTATCAGGGCATCAACGTCTTCCTGCTTGGCTCGCATGAATTTCAGTCGCCCTATTTTCTCACCTACATTCAGGCCCGCGATCTGGGCGGTCAGGTGCGCAAGGGAGAGAAGGGATTCACCGTCGTGAAGATGGGCACCTGGAACAAGGAACTTCCAGATGCCACCCCGGTCGGTGCGGAAGGTGATTCCAAACACGAAAAGCGCCGCTTCCTTCGCCTCTACACGGTCTTCAACGCCGCCCAAGTGGACGGCATCGAGTTTCCAGAACCTCCGAAATGCGACACCTTTACCGAAAGCGCGATGGCCGACAAGGCGCGGGAGATCGTGGCCGGAATGCCCCTTCCGCCAATCATCCATGAGGGCCGCAAGGCCAATCCCCACTACATCCCGTCACTGGACACGGTGGAAATGCCCAGCCGCGAGACGTTCCGTGCCGAGTGGCGCTTTTTCAAAACGCTCTTTCACGAACTGGCCCATTCCACCGGCCACGAGAAGCGGCTGAACCGCAAGACGCTTACCGAAAACCGCGGTATATTTTCGGTCGGAGAATCCAAGAAAGTTTACTGCCAAGAGGAACTGGTCGCGGAAATGACCGCCGCCTTTCTGAGCGCCCATGCGGGCATTGTGGAAGACGGATTTGAAAACTCTGCGGCTTACCTCAAGGGCTGGCTCGATGTGCTGAAAGTCAGCGATCACAAGACGTGGCTGGTGAAGGCCGCCAGTGATGCACAACGCGCAGCGGACTACATTCTGCGCTAATCAGGGATCATCTTGACGGTGATTTCCTGTTGCTCCTTCACCGTCTCCGGTGACGCGGCCACCTCTTTGGCGAGGCGCAAAATCTCTCCCCGCAGGGTGGTTCCTTCATCGGAGATTTTGGCGACAAAATCCATGCGCGGCTGGAAGGTCTCGCCCGTGAAAAGCTGGTCCCGGTCATCGTAACTGCGGTTATTCTTTTTCCGGGCCTCGGCAGCCGCCGCTGTGGCTTTGTCGTCGTCTTTGCGCGATCCATTGATGAAACGCGCTCCTTCCTGCGTGGTGACGATCCAGTTGCCATCGCGGCATTCGATTTTGAACCTCATGCTCGGAGCCTGCTGTCTGCGCTCTGGATCGCCGTATTCCTGCCCGGAAAGACGGTTCCATCCGTAGTGCAAAATGTTCTCCGGTCGATCCACGTCTTTCCACTCCCCCCAGCCCGTATCGGGATCGTAGGAACGGTAGAGCGTGAACCCGAAGCCGATGGTGCCCAGATAGGAAATCCCGTTGAGGCGATCCGCCGGGGTGACGTATTGCTGCTGGCTGTTGTATTCCAGACCCGCCACCTGGTAGAGCTTATAGCGTTTGAACAAATCCTCGGTCTCCCGCTCGCCGGTGGCCGTGACGAATGTTTTCTGCTTCTGGTGCGCCGCCACCACCCAAAAATGAGCGAACGCTTTTTTGACCTGCTCTCGGGCCTCCTCGTGGTCGGCCAGAGAATCCTTCTGCTCACCGGTCAGCCCATCCACTTCAAACTCATACTCGATGACGCCGATTCCTGAAACCGACACGCGCGCCGTCCAGTCGCCGGCGGCGTGCTTTTCGCGGTCCGGGATGAAGGGAAAGTAAGCCGTGCCCTCGGCGGTCGCGGACTGAATGTTGCGCGGCGCGTCACCCAGGATTTTGACGCCATCATCATCCTCAACGTCACAGACAACCTGATAGGCCCGGCCCGGCACCAAATGGTAAAAACGAACGACCACGCCGAACGGTCGGGACAGGCTCGCCTTACTGAGCCGCAAGTGGTCTTCCGGCGGAATTCGTTGCTGCTGCTGCACCTCAAGGGCGTCCACCAGATAGACATCGTAGGGCACAGCACCCGGCCTGTGCTGCTCGATGCTGAATTCAAAGGGCTGCTCCCGGCTCTTGCGGTAATAGTGGTAGGCCAGCGGCGAAAGCAGCACCAGCAAAACCAGCGCCTTGCGCAACCGGGACAGCGGTTTCCACCAGTTCCACAGCCAGCGTCCGATCCGGCAGAGCAAGACCCAAAGCCGCGCGCCCAGCGCCATCAGCGAAGGCTTGGCCTTGTCACGCCAGGCAGCCTTGAGGGATTTTAAGCCCTCAGAGGTTGAAGATGTCGTGTTCGCCGTCGTCGTCTGGTTCTGTTGCGGGGACGGGGTCTGATCCTGGTCCGGGGTCTGGCTTGGGTCGTTGCTCATGGTGCAGTAGTTCTGGAAAGGCTTTTAGGCCAAGGCGCTCCAGATCGGCAAGATTCCACTCCGGGAGATCCAAATCTGACGGCGGCCTCGGCACAAATCCCGGCTCACTCTCATCAGCGCGGGGCAGTTCCCGGTCGAGAAAATCCGGGGACAGTTCCATGCGATACGGGAAGAGCGTCCCGACAGCGGCCGTATCGCAATAACCGCTCAGACCATCCCGCCCTGGGCTGGGTTTCGGGAGGCTTTTGAGAAGCCCCTCATGCACCACGGGACGGGTCACGCGCTGGCGGCTGATGTTGTAGCCCTCGCTGGTGCCGCCCTGCCCGGTCAGGGCTTCGTTGCGGGACTGCGAAACGCGGGTCTCCAGAATTTCCTGGCTTTTGAAATGTTTGGTCGCGTAATCAATGGTGGTCCCGTCGCCGTTTTGGAGAAAAACCTTGTTGGCACATGCGCCGATGATCTCATCGGCCCGCTTCTCTCCAAAGACTTCGCGCAGCCCCGCCAAGTCCTGAAAGCCCAGCACCACGCACGCGCCTTTGGAGCGGCCTTCGACCAGGAGCTTGTCAATGTCCTCAAGGTTTCCGGCGTTGCGCAGCTCATCAATGATGAACCACGCTTGGCGGGTTTCGCCGCGCTTCACATCCGGCTGCCTGCGCACCAGCTCCACCAGCCGTTTGAAGATGGCGCGATTGAGCGCCTGCAAGATGTGATCAAATGAAGGATCGGCTCCCAGAATGAGAATGGATTCCGACCGCATCCATTGATCCAGGCTGACTGGTTCCTTGTCCGAATGGTGCCACGCGGCGGCGACAAAAGACAGCCCCCGCAGCACTGTTTCCAGCGTCGCCTCAATATCGTTGTCCCTGGTGGAGCCGGTAACGTATTTGGCCAGCAGGTATTCCGTCTGCGGACAGGAGGCGATAACCGCCGTGATCCGCCGCGTGTGCCGCATCGTCAAAATGACATCGCGCAGCGTCCAGGCATCGGGCGCAAGATGGGCAAAGGCGTGCATCACACCGCCCAGCAGGGCGCGCGAGGCATCGAGAAAAAACGGCTGCGATTCGCTGCCTGTTTTAGCGATGAGGATGCTGGCGATCTCGTAAGCCGTGGCCCCCTCGCGGATGTCGCGGTTCATCTGCCACGGTGACGTGCGTAGATCGAACGGGTTGAGCACGTAAACCGGCGGCGCGGTCTCCATCCCAGCCAGCATTCCCGCCAGAATGGAACAGGTGTCCCGCTTGGCATCGTAAATAACGGCTCTGCGATTGGCTCCACCGGTGAGGCGCGGCAGCACCGACTTCATAAGCAGGTGGAGTGAAAGCGTTTTGCCGCTGCCCGGCGTGCCCACGATGGCAAAATGCTCCGTGCTGCAATGCTCCGGCAAATTCAGCCCTCCCCAGAAAATGCTGCCTTCTGATGGATTGAAGCGGTGTCGGGCCTTGTCCTGGGCCTCGGTCATCGAAATGAGACGCGGCCCGGAAAGAATCTCTTCGCTGTCCTCGGGCCTTTTCGGCTGGTTGTTTTTTGGTTTCCAAAGCGCCACGGTGGCGGCGATCCCAAACGCCGCGCCCAGCGTGTGGCCGCTGGTCCAGGGCGTATGATCGGCCAGCGTCAAAAACTGCCAGATGTTCCGGGGGCGCTTGATCTGATCCGCATTCCAAATCAGCACCACAGCCCCCAAAATGGCCACGCCCAGCATCAGCGCAAAAGGCCGCTCAGGAATCCGCCGCCGCTGAAACCAGAGCAACAGAACCAGAAACAGACAGAGGCTTGCCACCAGAGCCGACCGCAGGCTGCTGAACGCATCGAGAAATCCCGGCACTGCGAGCAATGCCAGAAAAGCCACCGCCATCAGGCAAAGGGTTCGCAGACATGACGCGTTTTGATCTGGTTTGTCGGACACGGGGCTTCAAAAATTTAGATTATGTCTTCGCAAGGGTCTGTGGTCATGGCTGGTTACATGGTGAGACTGATTTCCTGCCGCTGGCCCAGCCGTTCGCGTTCTTGTTGAGTCTGGAGGGCGTCCTTGATGCGGCGCTCGCGTTCCAACAGGTCGGTGGCCAAGAGCTTTTGATGGCTCTCGCTCATCACTTTGGAAAGCCTGCTCATTTCCGTGCCCGCCTCCTGCTCGGTGGTGAAAAGGCGGGTGGTGCCGCGGGCACGCGATGCCTGCACGTAGGACAGTTCCTTGTCCTGCATGGATTCGTCGGTGAGGACGAAGGCGTTTTGCGTGGTCATGCCCTGACTTTTGTGGGTGGTCACGGCGTAGCCGAGTTTGACGTGATCGTATTCGGCCAACGGCACCTGCACCTTGCGCCCGCTGTCGAGTTTGACGTGGAGCGTGCGCCGGAGCAGTTCCACTTCGGTGACGGTGCCGAACTGGCCGTTGCGCACCCCGCGCGGGCCGGAATTCTGCGTGAAGACGATGCGGTCTCCTTCATAGAATTTTTCGCTTCCGGCCTTTAAGCGGGCCAGCCCCAGCTCGCCGGCGGACTTGCGAAGGGCTTGTGCTTCGCGGTTCAAAATCGTGGCATCTTCGTTGGTTCCGGCCAGAATCAGATTTTTGGCAGGCTGGGAAACGCCTTCCGGTTTCCACGCCTCCATCAGCGCATCACGGGCTTTGGGTCGGTTTTCATTGATGGACAAAAGGCCTCGCTCGGCAAAGGCCCGCAGCGCCTTGCCCGCATCCCCGTCGGCCAGATCATGCACCGCCTCGCGTGCCCAGCCCTCCTGCTGGCGGATGATCTCCTTCATTTTGGCATCGCCCAGCCGCTCGGCGATGGAGGCAAACGGGCCTCCGGCATCAATGGGTTGAAGCTGTCGGGCATCTCCCACCAAAACGAGTTTGGCACCGCTTTTCTGGGTCTCCTCGACAAGGCGGTCCATCTGCCGGGTTCCGATCATTCCGGCCTCATCCACCACCAGAATGGTTTTCTTAGTCAGTTCGGTTTTACCCTTCTCCAGATCGAGCAGCGTTTTGGCAATGGTGGCGCTCTCGATCCCGGCCCCGCTCGCCAGTCCATCAGCAGCTTTACCGGCCAGAGCCGCGCCTTTGACGGTGAAGCCCTCCTTTTGCCAAATCTCGGCAGCGGCCTTGAGCATGGTGGTCTTGCCGGTTCCGGCCATGCCGGTCACCGCAGCAATGCTCCCCTGCCCCGTGGTGATGTGTTTCACGGCGTCCTTTTGCTCCTCGCTCAGATGCGAATGTCTGCTGAGTCCTTTTTCCAGCGTCCGGCTGCCGACGGCATGTTGCTGATCGCCTTTGGACTCCTCGATCCGGGCCAGCATCTTTCTTTCCAACTCCAGCATTTCCGGCGTGGTGTAGAGCTGCTGATCGTTTTGCCGCGTGAGGGAAATGGCGTGCCCGGAAAGATATTCGCGGGCGGCGTGGATGGCGTTTTTGGCCCCAATGCCGAGTCCCTGGGAATGCTCCGCCATTTTTCGCACGAGGTCTTTTTCGGCAAAGTAGGAGTGCTGTGAGGTGATCTCCTGGAGAGCTTCTTTGAGGGCAAGCGCCGTGGCCACGGCGGGCGGGTCGTGGGTCACGCCCTCCTCGCTGCACAGGTGCTGCGCCTGTTTGACACCCCAGCCCATTTTCTCGCCATGCTTTTGCCACTGTCCAAAAAGCTCATCGCGGGCGACGTGCTCTTTGACTTGTCGTGTCGTGAGGGCGGCCATTTCTGAGGCTTTGGCGCTGGAAAACCCGGACTTGGCCAGAGCCGATTCGATTTCCTGTCTGCGGGTGGACCAGTCTTCGATGAGCTTTTGGCTCACCGCCGTGACCTCAAACCACGTCCGGCACCGCTCCAGCTCAAGGCCCAGCCGTTTCTGAATCTGCATGGCCAGTTCTGCCCGGTAGAGCGCCCCGGCGGCCATTTTGTGCTGGTAAAGGGGTTTGCTCTCAATGCTGCCGGTGGTGCCGTCCTGGCGCACGCCGATGTTGAGAAAGAGGGCGTGCGTGTGAAGCTGCGGGTCTCCGGCGCGGCTGGTGCCGTGCTCGAACAGTCCAACCACGAGCGCGGCCTTTTCCCGGATGGCGCCTCCCCTGCCCCGTCGCGTCCATCCGGCCACATCCTCAAGATACTGGCAGGCCTGCTGCACCGCTTCAGTGTGAGCCGCGCGGATTTCTGCCCCGAGTTCTTTGGGCAGCATGGACCAGAGCACGGAAACGGATTTGGGGGCGGAAAAAGTCAGATCCCAACCCGGCTGGCGGCCATCCATTCCAGCGTTTTGAACCAGCGGAACACCGCGGGCATCCACGCCCGAAAACAGCCCGGCAAACGTCTCCTTGTCCACCTGCCCGGACAGCCCCAGCAGCGCCGCCCCCTTGCCCTCCCAAAGTCCCGGCGGCTCCCCGCCCTCCAGATAATAATCCTCGCGGGCCAGCCCCGTGTAGTAGGCTCCCTGTCCTCCAGACATGGCAGAAACGGAAAGCATTTTCAGGTGACCTTGGCGGTGGTTTGGCGTGCCCGGATACGCTCATCAACCCAGCGCCGGGCGTTCTCTACGGAGACGGGTTTGCCTGCGGAATTGCTGACCAGCAGCGCCTCCACGGCGAGGGCAAATTCGGTGCGAAAACTGGCGAGGTTCATTTTCAGGGCGCTTAATTCGGAACGCACCTCGTCCAGTTCCCGGCGCGTGGCATCTTCACCGTCGAGCTTTTCCATGACCAGCTCACGGGCATACTCACCGGGCGACAGCCCGGACGCCGCAGACAGACCGATAAGCCGCCGGTGCTTGTCGTCGCTGAGTCGAAAGGAAATTGCTTGGGATTTTGCTGACACAGGCTCCGTTTACACTAAAAATCGGCTCATTTCAATGAGTTACGCCACCGCTGTAAACGCCGCGTTTACTGGTAACGGCCCGAACATACAGGGAAATGCGCCCATTTGTAAACACCACAGGTGCATCGGGTGTGGGCATGTATAGGGGAAGATTCTGAGGGGCTTGGTGCTGTCCGTGTCTGGGCTGATGCGGGGGACTTGATGGGCGCTGGGCTGGGGTCTCAGGAACTCGGATGGGGGCTTGGGTTCTGTGCTTTGGGGTGAATGGGTTGGGAGCTGGGCGAGTGTGCGGGGGAAGGTCCGGTCTGTGGTGCCTGTGCTCTGCTGGTCGGCTGGTCCGGGTGGTTGGTTCAGTTGTAGGGGCGGCTGGTGCCGCCCCCTGTGCTCAGTCCGTTTCGGTTTCGAGCCATACGCGGATGGTTTGCAGGTGCCGGAAAATGTGGTTTTCCGGCTGCCCGCACTCGTCAAAGTCTTCGGCCTCGTCTTTTTCCATGTAGTCCAGAACCGCCCAGAGGGCGGCCCGGAACTCGGCTTCCAGTTTTCTTCTGTCCATATCAGTAGTCCTCCGGTAAAAGCACGGTGGTCGCCGAACGGTCGGCCTCCGTGATAATCCAGAATTTGACCCCGGCTTGGTCGCGATAGACCGAAAAGAGCCGGAACCCTTCTTTGAGTGCCAGTTCGTTTTCCTCGCGGTCTTCGGCGCAGCACTCGCCCCAATCCCCGGCAGCATGGCGCTGCATGGCTGTCAGCACGTCTTCTGCTGCCAGCGTGTCCATTGCGTTGCGGGTCATCACGGTTCGCCCGAGAGCGAATTTTCCTTCCTTCATCATGTTTTCCTCCTTTGAAAAAGGTTTTTCGTTTGTGAAAAACCATAATCGCAAACCCCCAGCCGGAGCTTTCTGGCCGGAGGTCAACGGCGTCAGCCGCTTGGGGAGGATGTCCACGGAGGGTCCAAAGGAGGGTGCCCTTTAGGGACAGCCTTTGGAGGCCGTGGAAACCCTTGACGGCAGGACAGAAGCGGGAGGCGATTTCCCTTCCCTTCGCGCCGCGTTCTGGCGGCGGATTCTTAAAAAGCTGGCCCCTGCCAGCCCCATACCTCCTGCTCGGTGCCTGGCTTTGCAGGCACGGAGCGGCTGATTTTTGCGGGCAGGTGGTGTGGGTGATGGAAGGTCAAAATACCGCAGGGCTTGAGCGATCCCGCAGGGTGGCGGGAGCCAAGCGAAAATGCCCGGAGTGTTTTTGTGCCTTCGTTCGCCGTGGTAGGTCGGGGTGGAACCTTCTGCGGGGCGTTGCGGGGTGTCCCCGCACAGAAGGGGTAGGCTCGCACGCCAGTAGAGCCAAGGGGAAGGCTTTTCCCGCCTGAAAATGGCCGCTGGCTGGCTTCACGGATTCAGGACACCATTCCCCTGCCCTGCGTCTTGTTGCGTCCTCTGCGGGCATCCTGGGCACACACAACGCCTGCCTAGTCACGCCCGCCGGTCACAGCCAACACCTTTCAGCGCCGCGAATACCGCAAACGGCGTTATTTTTCAGGCTCGTCTTTGAGCAAGCTCAGGACGTGGTTGTGGATGAGTGACTGGCGAATCATTTCGCTGGGGCTTGCGCCAAAAAGAGAACCGGTGAGGGCGTCGTCTTCCAGCTTTTGCCTTTCGACTTCCGTCAGCGTGGCCAGGTAGTCCTGCACCCGCTGGGCTTTGCGCTGGTAATTCTGCTCGGCGGCGGTGCGTTTTTCCGCCTCATGCCTGGACTTGGCTTCACGGGCGGCTTTGCGCTGGGCGGTGAGGGCCTCTTTTTCGAGCCGTTCCCGTTCCAGGTCAGACTTGGATTTGAATCCTTTGGGTGAAGCGTAGTCTTCTTCGATGGCTTGGGCCAGATAGCCGCCGGGGTTCTTGGGCTTGAGCGGATCGCCATCTTCACGGCTCATGCGGAAATCGAATTCTTCGAGCTTGGAGCGGATGTGTTCTTCGGGAAAACGGGCGGCAAGACTTTTGGCCCGTGCCCGGCTCACGCCGCGTTTCACCAGATCGTTTTCGATACCGGGCAGCGTGTCCACTTCCATTGCCAGCGGGCGCTGGACGTTGTCGTCCATGCCGCGCACAAAAATGATGTCCCACTCCCCTGCCCTGCGCTTTTTGTAGCGTTGCTCGTCCGGGAGCACTTTGAGAAAGCCCACGGCCTCCAGCTCGGCGATGGCGGCCTTGAATTTTTGCTTCACGTTGGCCAGCATGTAGCTGCGTTTCATGCCGATCTTTTCGTAGGCAAACGTGGACAGATCGAAGGTCAGCAGATCGCGGTTGTAGAAGCGTTTGTCCAGAAACCGGAACATTCGCTTGGCGATGCTGTCCCGCAGCGTGCGGTAGAGGCCAAAGTCCAAGCCCTTGAGATTTCCGGCCTGAAAGCTGTCGAAAAGCTGGTCGGCCCAGGTGATGTAGGAGGAGGAATCGCGCTGGTCCTTGCGCTTGAGTTCAAAGGCCTGGATGAGCACAATTCCCTTGCTGCCCCAGCTTGTGCCCTTGGTGTAGTCACGCCAGGCGTTTTGCCACTTCACGTTCACGCCCAGCCAGGTGTTGAGCGCCGAAACGATCCGATTGTAGTAGTAGCCGGTGTCCTCCCAGCCCAGAATTTGCAGGAGCTGGTAGCGCGAAAAATGAACCTTCTTGCTGCGAAAACCCTGCATCTTGGTGATCTGGATGAGCGCCAGCAACACCTCCTCATCTGCCGAACTCGGCAGCCCGCAGTCGGCAGAACCAGAGATCGTCACCTTTCGCGGCACCAGTTTGCGCGATTCGCTGTCCCAAACGGTGTCCTCGAAAACGAGCACCTTTGTGTCCTCGGAAGCCTTTTTCGAGATGAGCGACAGCGGAAACTCCGCCAGATTCAGCTCATCGCGTCCATCCCCGAGATCGAGCTGCGGTTCATCGGATTTTTTAGCCATGCTGCCTCCTTCTTCCTTCCAACATCCAAAAAGCATCATCATCCACGCCCCTTTGCCGGAGAGGCTTCCCATGATGATGTTTCTTTTGGTAAAGCATATTCACTTTCTCTTTTGTCTCCCAAATCGCGTTGATAATCAACAAGTTACAATCAAAAAAATAACACCAGTTACGGTATTCCATAACGCCCATTACGGTAAGGCTCAAGAAAAACATAACCCGGATTACGGTATTCTGTAACGGAAATTACGGTAGCGCAAGGGCTAAAAATAACGCCGATTACGGTATTGGCTCCCCTGCCCCGTTGACCGGCTCCCGGCGATTCAACCACATTCGGGGTGTAAAACGCAACGAATCTTTCGGTAATTCGTTGCGTTTGAACCAATTTTGGTGGCGGCGGAAGCCAAAACATAATGAATCTTACGGTAGTAGCGCCTCAGTTCCCTTCTACCTGCTCCAAACGGCTCGTTTTCAAGCAAATCGGCCCCTTTCATACCGTAAAAGCCGTTACAATGCGTCGGTTTCGCGGCTGCATACGCTCGACTTGGACTGAGACTGCCGGATTTACCGGAAGGCGCGTTATGAATGAGCGATCCCCTGCCCTGATGCGTCTTAGGGTGATCTTAACTTAGGAACACCCGAATTTAAGAAGAGCCTAAATTAAGACTGCGCGCGGCTGTTCGCTTTAGGAAGATCACAAATTATGATGTTCATAACCCGCGCTTGTCATAATTTAAGAATATCCGATTTTAAGATGGTGTTACTTTAGGGGGGTATGAACTCCATAAAACCCTAAGTTATGATACTCCCAAATTAGGATGTTCGGAACCTCTTAATTTAAGACTTGACAGCCGTCGGCCCTCGTCGTAAGTTCGGAACATCATAAGTTGTGAACTTGTGATGTTCTTGTTTTAGGAAGGTCTTAAATTATGATTATCACACTTTGCGGGCAAAAAGGCGGCACCGGGAAAACCACACTCTCATTTCTTCTGGCGGAAACGCTCAGCCGCGCGGGCAAGCGCGTCGCCGTGCGGGACGATGATCCGCAAAAGAGCATCACTCAAGTCATCGAGGAGGCGCGCGCCGACGGCAAAAGCAAAGTCGAGTTGCTGGAGAAAGGCAGGGCAGGGGACTTTGATTTCATCGTGGTGGACACACAGCCCCGCCTTGACAGCCGCGTCTTGCAGGAGGCCATCCGGGAATCAGACCGTCTGATACTGCCCCTCAAACCCTCGATGGTGGACATTCGGGCCACCCTTCCGGCGGTGGAAATGGTCAAGTCCAGCATTCGCAAAGGGGCGCGCGCCTTTGTTCTCTGGAACATGGTGAAGCCCGGAACCCGCATCAGCAAGGAGTTGGAAGGACTGGAAGCCATGATCGGGCTGCCAGTGCTCAAGGGGCAGGTGCCGGAGCGAATCGGTTTCACCTACGCCACGCTCCAGGGATACGACGCCATTTCCGGCGAGGATCGGGAACTTCTCCAGCGTATCGTGTTGGAATTCATCGTGTGACACACTTTAAGAACATCATAAAATAGGAGGAATTATGGCAGATTTTGCAAAAATGCTTTCGGACAAGATGAAGAAGGCCACTGAGGCAACCAAGCCCAAGGAAACGCCTGGGGCAGGGAAGGGGAAGCCCGTTCCAGCCCCGCCAGAGCCTCTGGCAGCCGCTCCGGCTCCGGTGTCCATAGCTGAGGAACCCCTGGAGCAGGAAACGCCGCCAGCGGCCAAAGAAACACGCCGCAAGGCCAAGCCTGTCGCCGTGAGGGGCGGAGGCTCCAACACCAACCGCGTCACAGTGAACCTCTTTGAGGCTGACCGCCGCGCTCTGGCCATCATCAAAGAGCATCTGGCCAACGCCGGGCACGATTTCACCAACCGTTCCGACTCCATCAAAATCGCCCTGCGCCTTGCGGCCAAAGCGCGCAAAGAGGATTTGGCTGCCCTGTTCTTGGAAATCCGCGCCGAAGACCGACGGTTTAGCGATCAAGGATAAGGCCGTTCCGGCTTGAGCGGCTGGCACAACATGTTGTGCCACTTGCGCTTGAATCTACCATATACAGATGTTAAGGTGGGTTTCTGATGGAATCAACCACCGCAACAAATCCTCTTCGTGTGCTCTCCCTGGATGGTGGAGGAATGCGCGGTCTATACACGGCAACACTGTTAAACTCCTTAGCATCCTGCCTGCGCGGCAAACCTGTGGACATCGGAAGTGCCTTCGACGTGATTGTGGGAACCAGCACGGGAGGGATTCTTGCAACGGCTTTGGCGCTGGGCGTGCCGATTCAAGAAATCGTTTCCCTGTATCGCAAAGTCGGCCCAAACATTTTCGTCGATCCCCAGCCCCAGCCAAACAGTATCCCTACGGTAAGTCAGCCTCCACCGCCCCCTAAGTGCAAGCTGCTTCTTCCCATCTGGATGTTGCGTTTGAATTGGTGGATGTTCCGTAATCGAAAGAACCTTAAGTCTATCACGGAAGACCCTTTCGTTCTATGGTGTAAACGGAATCTCAACAAATCGGCCAACAATCCCGAACCGCTCAGGGAAGAGCTGACGCGGCTGTTCCAAGACACAACATTCGGACAGCTTCACGAAAGCAGGAAGGTCGGCCTTTGCCTGACTGCGGTGAAAGTTCTGGATGAAAAGCTGAGGGTCTTTAAGACGCCTCACAACTCGATCAAAAATTACGATGTGAATCTCAAGCTCGTGGATGCCTGCATGGCCACCAGTGCGGCCCCTCTCTACTTGCCGCTGGCGGTGCTGCCGAATCCTCAAATGCCTGAATCCGAAGAGGTGTATGCGGATGGGGGATTGGCGGTGAACAACCCGGTTTTGATTGGTCTGATAGAAGCGCTTCAACTGGCTGGCAACAGTGGCCGCCCCATAGAAATATTTTCGGTGGGCACATGCGCTGCACCAGAGGGCGCGGTGGTCCCTCGTGCTGAGGCTGATCGCGGCTTGGCACAGTGGAAGGTTGGAGCTAAGGCGTTGGGCCTGTCGATGAACGCTCAGGCCTCGGCGGCTAATTATGCGGCGGGCTACTTGGCAAACTGGTTCACCCAGCATTCAAACACTGCCGTCAAAGTTATCCGATTCCCCGAGGCTCACCGCTCAGAAGCCCACATGCAGTTTCTCAAGATGGACAACGCTTCCGAAGGGTGCTGTCAGGCATTTATGCAGTTTGGAAACGATGATGCGATGGCCGCCAAAAGTATGTGCGACAAGGATGACGATGCGATGGGCAGAGCCATCAAGGCCGTCTTCCACGCCATGAAGGAATTTGACTCAACACCATGAAAAACTGCCACAACGAACTCAGAAAATTTCACGCCGAAGCGGTGAGACTTGATGGCGATATGCGCGACAAGCTGCGCGGCCATGCAGATGCCAACGAGGATCGCTTGGAGAAGGGACTGGAAAAGAACGGAGAGCCGGAACCCTGCTGGTTTGCCATTCAAGGCTCATACGCCATGAGAACCACAGTTCAGCACCCCAAAAACGATTACGATATTGACAATGGAGTCGTCTTTTCACGGGACGATTTGAAGGGGAGCCAGGGAGCAGACAAAACGGCCCTGGCCGCTCGGCAGATGGTCTGTGCGGCTCTGCTGGCCGACCCCTTGAACAGCTTTGCCAAAGACCCCGAAGTCCGCAACAATTGCGTGCGGGTTTACTACAAGGACGGCTACCACGTCGATATTCCGGTCTATCGGGTGGAGGATCCAGATTCGGAAAGTAAAATCTATGAGCTTGCCAGTGTTGACTGGAAGAAGTCCAGCCCGGAAGGGGTGACGGACTGGTTCAACGGCAAGGTCAAAGCCAAGCGTCACTCTGATGAGCCGGAAAACGCATCTCAATTCCGGCGCATGGTGCGACTGCTCAAGAAATTTGCCATCAGTCGCCCAAGCTGGAACATGCCCAGCGGCTTTATTCTGACGGTGCTTACGGAGGAAAAATTCACCTACTATTCCCGTGACGATGAAGCGTTTTACTACCTGCTGTGCGGCATCCGTGAGCGCCTACAATGGTGGGGAGGATTGACAGTCCAGCATCCTGTGCTGACCGATGAGACGATTACCAAAACCAATGAAGATGCCTGCATGGTTGAGTTTAAGGAGCGTGTGCAGTGGGCGATTGATGAATTGGCGGTGCTCTTTGATGACAGTTGCACAAAGAAGAAGGCGCTCAAGGCATGGAAGTATGTCTTCAACGTGGATTTCTTCGATGAAATGATGGAGGAATCAGCCGTCGCTAAATCGTTTAGCATTCTGAGCGCAGAACCAAAATCGCCGGTGCAGAAAGAAGGAGGAGGGCGCTTTGGCTGAGACGGCTCTGGCGAAGCGAAGGCGCTCCGCCCTGCAAGCCATAAGCGAGCATTTGCAGGGACGCGGGGCGTGTGCGCTTACCGCCGAACAGGTGCGCTCATGGGATAAAGCGGGACGGGATGGGTGGACTTTGAGTGACGGGGCAGGGGATGTGACGATCATCCTTGATGACGACTGGCCCTTTGTGCCGCCAGAGTTCTACATTTCAAAAGATCATCCGAATTTCGGGGGCGCTCACATTGGTTCAGACGGTAAGCTGTGTCTTGCGCCCTCTCACAGCGTTTACTCACAGGGAAATCCGGTCGAGCTGCTTGATGCGCTGCTTGAAGATGCCCGGCAATTGCTGGCGCGCCAAGACGTGTCCGCGCAGGAATTAGTGGATGAGTTTCAAAGCTATTGGCTCCGGGACATGCAACCGAAGCGGACATGCCTTTCCTTGCTCAAGCCGCAGGGGCCATCGCGAATGGTGGCCTGCTGGCACGGCGAAAAGCAGAGCATTTACGGTGAAAACGACGAGGATGTGCTGCAATTTCTGAGGCGGCGGCATCAATTGAAGTCTGACCCGAAACTTGTCACGGAACCGTTGCTTTGGCTCTCCCGTGGATTGATTCCCCAAGAATTTCCGCGGCGCGCACGTCACCTCTGGGAATTGGCGCGGCAGCTTGCTCCTGATGGATTGACGCTTCTGCCCGCTGCGGCTGCGCACCCGCTGGCTCGGGTTGTGTTCGGCTTTGATACGGGCAACGGCGCTGCATGGGCAGCCTTGACCCTGCGGAGACCAGCAAAATTTACGAAAGGCTTTCGTGAACACCGGATGTGCCAAGCCGTGGCCGTAAGCCGCTTCTTTGGCAGCGAAAAAACGGAGGCTTGTCGGGTGGAGCGGGTAGATCACGCATGGATTCATTCACGCGGCGGGGAGGCAAGGCACATTGGTTTGCAGGGGAAAACCGTTGCGATTCTTGGCTGCGGCTCGCTTGGTTCCGGCGTGGCAATGCTGCTGTCTAAAAGCGGTGTCGGCAGTCTTGTGCTGGTAGATGGGGAGGCGCTTTCCTGGGACAACATCGGAAGGCACATCCTGGGGGCTGCTGCTGTTGGTCAGAACAAGGCGGAGGCGGTCGCTGCTGAAATACAGCGGCAACTGCCTTCTGTAAGCGCGCGGGGGATTGCTAAAACGTGGCAGGAGGCCCAACGCTGCGGGGCGCTGGACTTTAACGGCCTCGATCTGATCATTTCCACCAGTGGGGACTGGCCTGCCGATTCGATGCTGAATTTTGCATGTCGGACGGGACTGGAATTTCCCCCGGTGATCATCACCTGGTTTGAAGCCCATGCGTTGGCTGGTCACGCTTTGCTGGTGGCTGATATGGGTGGATGCTTTGCGTGCGGGACAGATGAATTCGGCAATTTCTCCCACCGTTTGACGGAGTGGCCGCAAAATTCAGTGTTTCAGCGGGAGCCAGCCTGCGGAGGATATTTTCAGCCCTATGGCCCCGGTCAAATGGCGTCCACACAGGGGCTTGCCGTCACCCTGGCGGTGGATGTCTTATGCAGCGCAGGGATGCCATCAGAGCTGCGTTCCTGGGTGTCCTCAAAGGCACGGATCGAATCAGAAGGAGGGCAGTGGACGGAAAGAGTGAGTGCGTCAGGAATTTCAACGGAAGGGGGATTTCTTACTGAGAAATGGCTCACATCCCAAACATGCCCGCTTTGCTAATGGAACTGATCTACGCCCACAAAGAATGCTCGCAGCGGTTGATCCTCTCTGAGGCCGTGGTGAGCCATTTTCTTCGTCACAAGCAGACGACCGGGCCGGAACTCGGTGGGCAGTTATTCGGGGTCATAAGCGATGAAGGAACCATCGAGGTCACGCTGGCCACCGGCCCTCGGAGGCAGGACAAGAAAAGCCGCTTTCTGTTCATCCCTTCACGATTCCATGAAAAACGGGAGATCGGTGCTCAGTTCAAAAAGGGACTGCACTACCTGGGCGACTGGCACACCCATCCTGAACCTGCACCGACGCCATCGAATTTAGACCTGTCGAGCATGATGGACTGTTTTTCCAAGTCGCGTCATCAGCACAGTTCGTTCATCATGGTCATCGTTGGAAATGGCGAGTCGAAGAACTGGCTGTGGGTTAGCCTGCACAATGGGAAAAACTACATCAGTCTGGGAAGGCAGGCATCGTCAGAGGAACAAGACTGAAAGGCAAAAGCCCCGCAAGAGCTGCGGGGCGGGGGAGTGATTAGCTCCTGTTGGCAAAGAGCCATTCGTAGGCGGCATCCAGCGCCTTGATGAGCTGCGGAATGTCGTCCCGGTCAAAGGAGGAGGCATCGCGCCATTGCCCATCCGCGTCTTTGTAGAGGCGGGAGGCGGTCAGTGACGGGTAGCCGCTTTCGTTTCTCCAGATGGCGATTCGGGAAGCTCCGAATCTGATCTCATGCACCGGCTTTCTGGCGGCTGTGGGGTGCTCTTTCTGTTTCATAATGTGTTCTCCAATAAAAACTCCTTTGGGATCATCCCCGAAGGATTGAGCGGACGCCCGGCACGCGGCTTGGGGGTTCGTAAGGCGGTCAAGGGAGGAGTCTGCCGAGGCTCCGCACGAGGGGTTCCCTTTGGGAAACGTGTGGATGCGGCAGAAGCTCCTTGAGGGCCTGGGAGGCGCGTGAATTTCTGGAAGCGACCTTCGGGATGTCCAAAGGACAAGCGGGGCAGGGGAGAACACGGAAAACAGTGGGAGCATTGCCCGCCGCCAATCCGGTGCCGAGTAGAACGGGGCCATGAGCCTTGATCTGGATGAACGGTTCTCGTCTGATGGTGGCCGCAAACTGTGGGCAGCGGCGAGGAATGCCGCCGCATCCGGGACGTAAAGCAGCGGAGATGGAAACGCCGCAGGTGACTCTGCTTTCAACAGTTGGGAAGGCATCACCAAACTGCAGCTCTTGCGGGGCTTTTGGGATTTTGCTATACGACTGGTTATGAGAATCGGAAGCCCCCTCTATCTCGTGGAATCAAAAGACGTGTGCTGGAAGTGTCGTCAGCCCCAGCGAGTGATCGCCCTGGCCACCCCGCGCGTGGATGATGGCGATATGGACACCTTCGACGGCGGGCCGATGGACGAACCTCTTCTGCTCAAAAATGTGCGGCAGCTTCCAAAGCCGCTTGAGCGGTGGCTGGCGGCGAATGAACCGCACTACCGGCGTCACTTTTCCAAGAAAGCTGGCATCGAGTATTTTGCCAACCTGTGCCCCAAATGCGGTGCCAATTTCGGTGATCACTTCCTGCATGAAGTGGGTGGGGCATTTTTCCCGCAGGTGCCGGAGGAGGCGGAGCGCATGGCGCTGGTGGAACTGCCGTTGGAAGGCGAATTTGAAGTTCAGGCCGATTGGGTGATGGGGGCAGGGGAGCTGCTGCTGGAATTTGCCATCCGCAGATGAAACGCGGCGATCCTAAACTCGTTCAAGGGTTTTGGAGGTCGGTGGTGTTTGACTTGATGGAGGCCGATGAGGCTGATCCAAACAACAATCCAAACCAAATTGACACCATGAAAACGATTCGTTCACACACTAAGCTCTCCCTCTTCGGAGCACTGCTGTTTGCCCCGCTGGCCTTTGCTGGCCCAAGCACTCCGGGCGGCTTTTTCCAGCCCGTAAAGCGCACGGCCCCGGTCGCAGTGAAAGCCAAAGTGGCGGCCTGCTGCCTCACTCATCAAGCCTGCGCCGATCAAAGCTGCTGCACCACGGCGCGGCGTTACGTTACTCAACCCAGCAATCGCGGCCTTACCTGGACAGATGTGCGCGACTGCACCAAAAGCTGCACGATGAACGGCGCGGAGCAGCGTTCCGTCTGCGGCAAAGGCAAAGGAGTGTGACCACTATGGACAAACAACCAACAACTCATCCCGGAGACTCCCGGGATTCAGGATTCGATGAACTGCTGCGCTCGGCGGAGGTAAAGGTGCCTCTGCCGGGCGCATTTCAGGCTGAGGTCTGGCGGCGCATCGCCGTGGCTCAGGAAACAAGTCTGAGAGGCCGCTGGGAGCGGATTTTGGAGGCGATCTTTGGCACTTTGGCCAGGCCGGTGACGGCGAGCGTGATGGTGCTGGGGATGGTCTCGGCGGGCCTGTGGTTCGGTTCCCTCGGAACGGAACCGGTGCGCGATGCCAAGCTGGCCTACATCCAGTCGGTCAGCCCGTTTGCTCATCAGCATGGGGAGGGCAGCCGATGAAGAAGGGGATGCTTTTGCTGGTGGTAGCGCTGGTGGCCGGAATGGCCGCCTTTTGCTTCATGCGCTGGCAGAAGGGGGGGGCGCATTCCCATCATACTGGCGTGGCTCTGGATTCGATGCCGGAGCTTGCCTGGCTGCGCACGGAACTCCAGCTCAGTGAGGCGCAGTTTGCCAAAGTAAAAGAACTGCACGCCGCCTACCGTCCAAAGTGCATGGAAATGTGTCGCCGGATTTCTGAGGCCCACGAAAAGATCGAAGTGCTGGCCGCAGCCAACCGCGTCATCACGCCGGAATACCAGGCGGCACTCAAGGAGCACGCTGACATCCATGTGGAGTGTCAGGCAGCGATGTTGAAGCATCTCTACGAAACGGCGGGCACGCTGCGGGAAGACCAGGCGAAGCGATACCTGGAAGCGATGCTGCCCTTTGCCCTCGATTTCAGCCACAGTGAATCAGGAAACCTCCATGCTCGCTAATCCGGCAGCGCCGCCAGACATGGAAGCGACCGACACGGAACTGATGGGCAGTCTAGCCGCAGGCGATGATCTGGCGCTCAATGCCCTGATGCTGCGCTGGAAAGAGCGCGTGGCGGCGTTCCTTTTCCGTATGACTTCGCACCCGGAATCGGCGGCGGATTTGACGCAGGAAACTTTTGTGAAGCTCTACCAGGCCCGCACCCGCTACCGCCCCGACGGGAAATTTTCGACTTACCTTTTTGCCATCGCCTCCAACCTGGGGCGCAACCATGCCCGGTGGAAAAAACGCCATCCCACGGTTTCCCTGGATGAGGATGCGGACTGCGGTGTGGCGCTCACTGAGGCCATTGATCCGGGCCAGACACCAGAGGAAGCCGCCGCCAGTGCCGAACGGATGCGCAGCATCCAGAAGGCGTTCCAGGCATTGCCGGACGATTTGCGGGAGGCGATGACGCTGTTCATCCATGAAGGCATGGGCTATGCAGAAATTGCGGCAGTGGCCGGGTGCAGCGCGAAGGCGGCAGAGACGCGCATCTATCGCGCCAGACAGATTCTAAAGGAAAACCTCAAACACATTCGATCATGAAAAATACGCTCTTACTCATCACGCTCGTAGTCTCTTGCCTGATGACGGTTTCGACGGCGACGGCCCGCACGGTGGAATACGATTTGGTGCTTGCTGAGACGCAAGGCCCGGCGGGGGCGCGGCAGAAAGCGATGACGATCAATGGCACGCTGCCGGGGCCGACACTTCGCTTCACGGAAGGGGATGATGCCGTGATGCGGGTGCGCAATGATTTGCGCGAGGATACTTCGATTCACTGGCACGGGCTGCTGGTGCCAAACGATCAGGACGGCGTGCCACATGTGAACATGGCTCCAATCAGGCCGGGCGAAACGCGCGAGTATCGTTTCCGGCTGCGCCACAGCGGCACCTACTGGTATCACTCACACAGCGTTTTGCAGGAGCAGCTTGGTATTTACGGAGGCATCGTCATCACGCCCAAGGGAGGGGAGCGCATCAAGACCAGCCGGGATGCCGTGGTGATGCTCTCCGACTGGACGGATGAAAAGCCCTACGACGTGCTCACTCAGCTCCGGGCGGGCCGGGAGTGGCAGGGCATCAAAAAAGGAACCGCGCAAAGCTGGCTCGGCGCGTGGCAGCACAAGGCGCTGGGGAGCTACTTCAAACGCTCGCTCATGCGGATGCCGCCGATGGATTTATCCGATGTCGCCTACCGCCATTTTCTGGTGAACGGCGAGCCGGAATCCTCGCTGGCTGCCAAGGCCGGGGAAACCGTGCGCGTGCGCCTCATCAATGCCAGCGCCGCCACCTACTACTTCATCGAGTTCGCGGGCGGCCCCGTGAAAATCATTGCGGCTGACGGCGTGGATGTGCAGCCGGTCGCGCCGGGACGCTTTATGATGGCAATAGCGGAAACCTACGATCTGCTGGTGAAGGTGCCCGCTGGTGGGGCTTACGAACTGCGAGCCACGACGCAAGACGGCAGCGGAAAGAGCAGCTTTTTTATTGGGCGCGGGGAGCGCCGTTTGGCTCCTGATGTGCCACGGGCCAATCTCTACATGAATCACGGGGCGATGAACATGGGGGGCGGCAATTCGATGGGCGGCATGGATGGGATGAGCGGGATGGATCACAGCAAGATGCAGATGGAAGGGGATGCTGCTCCGGCTGTCGAAAAACCAATTTCGCACGAGGGCATGGATCACGGCGCAAAGGTGGTGGAGGGTCAGGGCGACGGCCCGGAAATGGATCACGCGGCCATGAAGCATGAAGGCATGGAAGACATGAAGAGGATGGATCACAGCAAGATGAAGATGCCAGCGAAGCCGGAGAATGGGACTCCCAATGCGGAGGAAATGCCCGAAATGGATCACAGCAAAATGAAGATGCCCGCCAAATCGAAACAAGGTGAGGCTGCGCAAGCTGATGAAATGGCCGGGATGGATCACGGCTCCATGCCGGGGATGAAGATGAAAGGTATGGATCACGCGGCGATGGGACACAGCGCCGGTGCGGCCCCGGCGCAAAGCCACAATGGCCACGCTATGACCAATGCGGAGCGTCCCGGCAGTCCCTACGAAATGCTGCGCGCGGTGCGCTCCACGCGGATTTCCGATGACCGCCCACTGCGCGAATACACGTTTCGTCTTCAAGGCAACATGATCCGCTACGTCTGGACACTGGACGGCAAGACGCTCACGGAAGCGGACACCATCAACGTGCGGCGCGGCGAGCGCGTGCAGTTCAAGTTCATCAACGAAACGATGATGCACCATCCGATGCACCTGCACGGCCACTTCTTCCGGGTGCTGACGGGAGCGGGCGATTTTTCGCCGCTCAAACATACGGTGGACGTGCCGCCTTTTGAAAGCCGTACCATTGAGTTTGCCGCCGATGAGCCGGGCGACTGGATGATGCACTGCCACATTCTTTACCATGCGGAGGTGGGCATGGCCCGCGTAGTTCATTACGAGGATGCGCCGCTTCCGTCGCATCTGCACGGCGTCAGTAAATTCGACATGTGGACGGCGCACGATCCGATTTTCTTCTTCGGCGAGGGCACCGCCCTTTCGCAGATGAGCGATGGTTTCCTGACGCTCCAAAACAACCGCAACGCCCTCACCGCGAGCTGGGAAGTGGGCTGGGGACGGGTGGACAAGACCGGTTACGAAGTGGACCTGACCTATGACCGCTATATCGGGAATTTTGCGAGCGTCTTCGCCGGTGCCGAGTTCACCAACGGCGAGGCCGGGGATCGCGGTATCTTCGGCGTGCGCTACCTCCTGCCGCTCATGATCCAATCTCAGGCGTGGGTGGACACGGAAGGGGATTTCCGTCTCGCGCTCACGCAAAGCATCGCCCTCACGCCGCGACTGGCCGTCTTTGGCGGCGCGGAATACGATACCCTAACGCGCTGGGAAGGCGTGGCTGGCTTGGAGTATGTGCTTGGCAAACGCTTCTCGCTGATCGGCCAGTGGCACAGCGAATACGGACCCGGTGGCGGCCTTTCGTTCCGATTTTGATGAATCAGCCGAACATGCACAATTTCACCTTCACAATGGGGCCATCAGGCCAATTTGTTTCCTATCACGGCTACCAGCAGGGAACCCCGGTTTCTGAAACGCAAAGCATTTGGAATCCCGGCGTGTATGACCAACTGCGGGATTCCTTCCGGGTGGTGGATTATACGAAGCTCACGGAACCGATGGCGGGCTTTTTGAGTCAGGATTTCCCGATCATTCAGCAGGCCGACTTTGACCGGTATGGGGAAGTGCTCGTTGACTTGACCAAAGCGGTGATGGCTCAGCAAGCCTGCTTGAATCTGGGCCTGCTTCGCGGTGCCTACCGCCCCTGCGTTATTGTCGAAGTGATGGCGCGAGGGCAGGTGACTTACGAATTTCTGAACTACACACAGCACACGGAACGTGAAGTCGAGATCATGGCGGAACTCCGGGCGCTCCTGCGGCTGCGCGATCCGCAGACTGCGGAGTTTCGCATCCAAGTCACCGACACCGCCATCGGAGGGTATGGGGCGGAGCATTTGGCACAGATGTTAATTGGCATCAAAGCGTCAGAGGAGTCCTTCCGTCATCAGCAGTGGGTCATGACCTTCAATCTGCTGCACGATAGAAGGGGCGGAACCAACACCGCAAAAATGAGAGAAATCCAAGACCTCAGTGCTGATGGGCTGCGGTTTGAAATCCTGCTCTACGAAGTGCCAAATCTGATCACGGAAGATTATGATGCCGGGCTGGGTCTGGTATTTGAGGGGCAGACTGTGAAGCCATGCAGTGAGCCGGGAAGTTTTTTTCTGCAATCCCACGCGGGCATTTCACTCGTGGAATCTGCCGACCTGAAAACGACGTTCGACGAGCTTTACACACAATCCATCACAGACGGCCTCGTCACTTCATCAGAATACAAGCAGGTAGCGGACATCTGGAACCGGCAGCGGGAAAAGTGAGAGGTCCAAATTTCAAAGGAGAAACTTACCATGAGTGATTGCTGTCAAAAACCAAAGCCGGAGCCGGAAAAGAAATCGTGCTGCCACGGCGAACATGATGGGCACGGCCATCATCATTCGCTGGATGCGGTGAAGCCCTCAATGGGGGCCAAGTATTTCTGCCCGATGTGTCCGGGCGTGGAGTCCGACAAGCCCGGCGACTGCCCGAAGTGCGGCATGGCGCTGGAACGGAATCCCGCGTGGAAGCCGGAGGCCCGGACGATCTACACCTGTCCGATGCACCCGGAGATTGAGCAGAACGGGCCGGGGGAGTGCCCGAAATGCGGGATGGCACTTGAACCAAAGACGGTGCAGCCAGTCGAAGAAGCGGAAGAGGCGGGTGAATTGGGATCGCTCCAGCGCAAACTCTGGTGGAGTGCGGCGCTGGCGCTGCCGGTCTTTCTGCTGGCGATGGGCGAAATGATTCCGGGCCTCCGGGTGCCGGAGCAGGCTTCGGCGTGGATTCAATTCGTGCTGGCTACCCTCGCGGTATTTGGGGCCGGGGGTTTCATCTTTGCCAAAGCGTGGCGGTCGCTCCAACACCGCAGCCTGAACATGTTCACTCTGATCTCGCTCGGCGTGGGTGCGGCATGGCTTTACAGCACGGCGGCGGTGCTTTTCCCGCATCTTTTTCCGCACTCGCTGCGCCACGGGGGCCGCGTGGCGCTCTACTTTGAAGCGGCGGCGGTAATCACGGCGCTGGTGATTCTCGGGCAATGGCTGGAAGCCCGTGCGCGCAGCAAGACAGGACAGGCGGTGCAGGCGTTGCTGGGACTGGCGGCCAAAACCGCGCGCCGGGTGGTGAACGGAGTTGAGGAGGATGTTGCGCTCGATGCGGTGCAGTTGGGCGATGTGCTGCGCGTGCGTCCGGGGGAAAAGATTCCCGTGGATGGCGTCCTCATCGAAGGCGGCAGTGCGGTGGATGAATCCATGATAACCGGCGAGCCGCTGCCGGTCGCCAAAAAGGCAGGGGATCGCGTGGTGGGAGCCACCATCAATCAGACCGGGGCTTTTCTGATGAAGGCGGAAAAGATCGGAGCCGACACGCTGCTTTCGCAAATCGTCCAGATGGTGGCGGAAGCGCAGCGCAGCCGCGCGCCCATTCAGCGCATGGCCGATCAGGTCTCCGGGTGGTTCGTGCCTGCGGTTGTGCTGATCGCGGTGCTGACCTTTGCGGGCTGGATGCTGCTCGGGCCGGAGCCGCGACTGGCCTATGCCATCGCGTGCAGTGTGGCGGTGCTCATCATCGCCTGTCCCTGTGCGTTGGGGCTGGCCACGCCCATGTCCATCATGGTCGGCGTGGGGAGGGGAGCACAAATGGGCGTGCTGGTGCGCGATGCGGCCGCATTGGAGCGGGCGGAGAAAATCACGCACCTCATCACTGATAAAACCGGCACCCTCACGGAAGGGCGTCCGGTGGCCAAAGAAGTCGTGGTCGTAAAGTCCGGCGATGAAAAACGGCTCCTCGCTGCGGCTGCAGCTCTGGAACAATTAAGCGAGCATCCGCTGGCCCATGCCATCGTGAGCAGCGCCAAAGAGGGTGGGCTTTCACTGCCCACAGTGACGGATTTCACCTCCATCACGGCAGCGGGAGTGATGGGAAAAATTGACGGGGTGCTGGTGCGGGTCGGCAAGCGTGCGTGGCTGGAGAGCGAAGGCATCACCATTCCTGCGCCGCTTTCAGCCGCTGCTCTGGCGCTTCAAGAAAAGGCCCACACCGTCATTTGGATTGCAGAAGAGGCGGCGCTCAGTGGCTTCGTGGCCGTGACAGATCCGATCAAGGCTTCCTCGCCGGCGGCGGTCAAGGAATTGCACGCTATGGGTCTCAAAGTGGTGATGCTCACCGGGGACAATCAGCAGACGGCGCAAGCGGTCGGCAGGGAACTCGGCATTGATGATGTGCGCGCGGAACTTACTCCGGCGGACAAACTCAACATCGCCCGCACGCTGCGCACTCAGGGCGCGGTGGTCGGCATGGCGGGCGACGGTATCAACGATGCCCCCGCACTGGCGGAAGCCGATGTCGGCATCGCGATGGGCACCGGAACGGATGTGGCTATTCAAAGCGCCGGGCTGACGCTGGTGAAAGGCGACCTGCGCGGCATCGTGCGCGCGCTGGGCCTGAGCCGCGATGTGATGCGCAACATCCGGCAAAATCTCTTCTTCGCCTTCATCTACAATGCCGTCGGCGTGCCGCTGGCGGCGGGGCTGCTCTATCCGTTCACCGGCTGGCTGCTCAATCCGATGGTGGCCGGGGCAGCGATGGCTCTGAGCAGCGTTTCTGTAATTGGAAACGCGCTGCGGCTGCGGCATCAGAAATGACCGTGGTGAAAGCCGGGCAAGGGTTTGCCTCCCGCACGGTTTTCTACCCTGCATGAACAAACTTCTCCGCACGGCCATCGTCACCCTCACAGCCTTTACCTCCGTGGCCTATGCCCACGGTAGCGAAGCCCACAAGTCTTCGGCTTTACCGATGGGGCTTGATCCGGTGCATCTCCACCTGCTCACCAACCACATTCCCATCTTCATCACGCTGGCCGGTCTGATCGCCATGGGGCTGGCGTTTCTCTGGAAAAATGATGCGGTGCGCCGTGCGGCTCTCATCCTTCTCATCATCGGCATCGGGGGAGGAATCGGGACGTATTGGCTGGGGCAGCAAGCCTACAAGCCCGTGCGCGGACTGGCCGATGAGATCGGACAGGAGTGGCTCGATCTGCACATGGAGCGGGCCGAAAAGGTGATCTGGCTTTTCTGGCTGGCGGGCGTTTCGTCGGTAGTGGCCCTTGTGACCGCGTGGCGCAAATCCCGTTTTGCGCTCCTCACTACGCTTCTGGCCGGTGCTTTGGCTGCGGCCACGCTCGGCACGTCCGGCTGGATCGCTGATGCGGGCGGAAAAATCCGCCACCCGGAGATTCGCGGCGATTCCAAGCCTGTCAGTGAGGAGCCATCGTCTGACACCACGCCTGATGCGACGAACGAAGAAGCCCCCCACGAACACTGAGGCAAATCCGGTTTCCTGTTCGGCGGATTCCTGATCTACTGCTGTCCATGAATCCTGCCTTCCGTCTGCCCCTGATTTTGAGCCTTTGTCTTTCGCACAGTCTGGCCGCCGTTCGTGTGGAGGACGTGCCTGAAAAGGGCGTGCAGCCAGAAGTGGCCACGGACGGGAATGGCATCGTGCATCTCGTATATCTGCGGGGCGATGCGAAGGCATCCGAAGTGCGCTACACCTTTCGCAAGCCGGGGGAACCGTGGCAAAAAAGCCAGACGGTCAATTCCCGGCCCGGCTCCGCAGTGGCGCTGGGCAGCATCCGGGGGCCGCAACTGACGCTGGGGCAGGGTGGGGCCGTCCACGTTCTCTGGAACGGAACTGATAGCGAAAAAACCGGGCGCTCGCCGCTGTGGTATGCGCGGCGGGCCGCAAATGGGGCGGACTTTGCACCGCAGCAGGATTTGCTGGGCGAGGCCACAGCCCTCGATGGTGGAGCCTCAATGGCTAGTGATGCCAAAGGGCGCGTGTTCGTCGTCTGGCACGGCAACGCCGCCGGGGTGAAACCGGAAGAAAGCCAGCGGCTCATTTTTCTGCGGGTTTCGAGTGATGACGGGAGCACTTTTAAGGAAGCGGAGCCGGTCAATCCGGCCAGTCCGCACGTATTGTGCCTGCTGTTCATTGAGGGTGCTGCTCAACGCGGAGGGCGAACCTCAAATCTTTGTCCGCAACGCGGCGACGATGGAGCATCGCGCCATGACTTTGTATGCGCGCAGCGGTGGGCGCTGGGATATGCGCGAAGTCGAGCCGTGGAATATCGCGGCCTGCCCGATGAGTTCCGCAGCCCTTGCCGTGAGCGGGCCGCGTCTGCTGGGGGCGTGGGAAACCGCAGGCACAATACGTGCGGGCTGGCTGGATGCGGCGGACGGCAAATCCGCAGAGACGATAGCTCCCAAAGCAGCGAAGCATCCTGCCATCGCTCTCAATTCCAGCGGGGCCGTGCTCGTGGCATGGGTGGAGGGAAGCGGCGGGAATCGTGGTGGCCAGGCGTGCTGGCTGGTGCTGGACAAGAATCTGCGCCCGGTGGGAGAAAAAGGCGTCGCGGAAGGAGTGCCGCCCTGGGGGCGTGTGGCCGCTTATGCTGAGTCGGGCGGTGACTTTGTGCTGCTGCGTTAGTGTCCGCAGCAGTAGTAGGTGTAGCCTCCGCAGCTCCAGTAGTGGCCGTGATGGTGGCAGTGGCTTCCACAGAAGCGGTTTTCGGTATGCGACACGGGGCCATTGTCGGAGGCGGTCGCCGTGGCAGGTGTTGCCGCTGCGAACAGAACAACGGCGGTCAATGCGGAGGCGGGCAGGATGAGAGTGAGCAGCTTTTTCATGGTGGTAGATGCCGGGTGGCATTGCGTTGGAACGGAGCGGAGGAAAATTTATTCAGGGCCGCTGCAAAAAGCTGAGGGTTTCACTCCCACCCGGACATTTACCCGCAGACGACGGGAATAAGCCCATCGCCAACCCATCCGATCAAAGGAACACGAACCATGCAATTCTGGAAAACAACCGCCGCACTTCTCCTGCTCGCCGGGGCTGCCCTGAGCCTGAGCGCCTGCCAAACGTCCACCCCGCAACCTGCGGCGGAGGATGAACATGCCGGACACACCAAGCACGTCCACGCGGACGGCTCGGTTCACTACCATTGATCGCTTAACCCAAACCACCAAACCAAGGACATACACCATGAAAAAACAAAACATCATCCTCACCGCCCTCGTGGCCATCACCGCTTTCACCGCCGCCCCACTCGTGCGGGCCGATGAAGGACACCAGCATCACCAAACGAAGGAAGAGCCTTCCAAGTCCAAAGAGGAGCCTTCCAAGTCCAAAGAGGAGCCTTCAAAAGCCAAAGAAGAACCGGCCAAGCCGAAGGTGAAGCCCTACACTCTTGAGACCTGCATCGTTTCCGACGATAAGCTGGGCGAGATGGGCAAGCCCGTCGTGTTCAACTACAAGGATCAGGAAATCAAGCTCTGCTGCAAAGCCTGCCGCAAGGACTTCGACAAGGATCCGGCCAAATTCCTCAAAAAGCTCGCACCCAAAAAGTAGCCCCCGCGGCCTCGGCCAGCCTTGCCTGGAGTTAAAATCTCCGGCATGGCTGGCTCCGTCGCCTCCCTCCATTCGTATCCAAAACTGCACCGGTGAAAAACCTTCTCGCCATCCTTCTCACGCTTTGCCTGGCTCTGCCCGGCGCGGGATGGGCGCGTGTTTTAGACCGGCTGCCGTGCCCGCAGGAAGCGCCGCATTGTGCTTCCGAGGCTCCGGCCCACCACTGCGCCTGCTGTGAGAAAGGCGCGTGTGCCTGCCAAATTTCAGAGGATGAGGTTCCGGCCAAGCCGCTGCCCATCCTGCCGCCCCGCACAACGACGGGCGGCGACATGATTTTCTTTGATCTTCCGCAGACCGCAGGGTTTCTCGACCCCGTGGTCGCTACGGTGCGGCCCAAGGCTCCGACTGCTGCGGAACGCGCTGCTTTGAACGCTCAGAGAGTGCCGCTCTATATTCGGCACTGCTCCCAATTGTGGTGAAGAACTGCGCTTCCCGCCCGTGGTGTGCCCAGGCATCGGCACCCATTCAAACACGGGAGGAGTGAGCGCATCCGGCTTTGTTCAGTTCGTGCGCCGATTTCGTGCCGGGCGTGCTCTGAACTGATCCCTCCGCCAGCGGCCCTGTTTCAGGGCGTTGCGGGTTTCACCCCACTTTGGTGTTCTACGTTCAATGAAATTTCTTACCACACTCTTTGCGGCCCTGCTGGCCGTTTCCACACTCGCCCGGGCCGAGGTCGTGGAATACACTCTCGATGTCCGCGAAACGACGATCTCACCCGCCGGAAAACCGGTGCGGGCGCTGACCATCAACGGCGGACTGCCCGGCCCCACGCTCCGATTCAAAGAGGGCGACACGGCGCGCATCCACGTCGTCAACGGATTGAAGAAGGAGGAGGTTTCC
>Ga0315908_10000366_pt1 | contig 36026 bp, 23 predicted proteins | sample LakEriMetagenome_12_FD_203520 | JGI IMG/M metagenome (GOLD analysis project Ga0315908, IMG submission 203520) | Freshwater fungal communities from buoy surface, Lake Erie, Ohio, United States - Buoy 4 MA124 | ecosystem: Environmental > Aquatic > Freshwater > Lake > Lake biofilm | place: USA...
CTTTCGGCGAGCAGGATTCTCACCTGCTTAATCGTTACTCATTCCGGCATAATCACCTGTACGCCCCGGCATCGCTCCTTACGGTGCGACTTGTATCTGACGTACAGCGCTCTCCTACCAATCCACTTGCGTGGATTCCAATGCTTCGGTGCAGAACTTACTCCCGTTCATTATCGGCGCGGAATTGCTCGACCAGTAAGCTGTTACGCACTTTTTAAATGATGGCTGCTTCTAAGCCAACATCCTGGCTGTCTTAGCAACTCCACTTCCTTAGTGACTGAGTTCTACTTGGGGACCTTAGCAGATGGTCTGGGTTGTTTCCCTTTTGACCGCGAAGCTTATCCCTCGCGGACTGACTCCCGGAGTAAACACAACGGTATTCGGAGTTTGGTTCAGGGAGGTACCAGGGTATGGCCCTCCTCCGATTCAGTCTCTCTACCCCCGTCGTGCAATGGTCCGAGGCTAGCCCTAAAGCTATTTCGGAGAGAACGAGCTATCTCTGCGCTTGATTAGACTTTCACTCCTCCCCACAAGTCATCCCCTCGGTTTTCAACCCAAGTGGGTTCGGTCCTCCACGCGGTTTGACCCGCGGTTCAACCTGCTCATGGGTAGTTCGTGCAGTTTCGCGTCTACCACCAGCGACCAATTGTCGCCCTATTCAGACTCGGTTTCCCTTTGGCTACGGCCCTGAGAGCCTTAACCGAGCCGCTGACGGTAACTCGCCGGATCATTATGCAAAAGGCACGCCGTCACGCATTGCGGTTACCCGCCATAGCGCTCCGACCGCTTGTAGGCACATGGTTTCAGGTTCACATTCCTCCCCTAGCAGGGGTTCTTCTCAACTTTCGCTCGCGCTACTAGTTCACTATCGGTCATCAAGGAGTATTTAGCCTTACGGGATGGTCCCCGTGGATTCAGTCGAGGTTCCACGTGACTCGACCTACTCAGGGTACCCTCCAGAGACAACTGACTTTCGCGTACGGGTCTGTCACCCTCTGTGGACGACCTTTCCAGATCGTTCCGCTAGTCGATTGTTTGATAACTCCGGTGGAGGGCCCTACAACCCCGAGGTGGAAACCACCTCGGTTTGGGCTGTTTCCCTTTCGCTCGCCGCTACTGAGGAAATCGATTTTTCTTTCTGTTCCTGCGGGTACTGAGATGTTTCAGTTCTCCGCGTTCGCTACTGCAGCCTATGGATTCAGATGCAGTCTGTTCGGGCATCCCGGGATCATCACCTGTTTGACGGTTACCCCGGGCTTATCGCAGTCTTCCGCGCCCTTCAAAGCCTCTTGATGCCTAGTCATCCCCCATGCGCCCTTTGTAGCTTGACCACCCGAATCGAGTGCTCGCGAACGAGCCCGATATCGGATGCACTACTGCCGGACCATCGAATTGCCTTCTGCCAAAGCAGAAGACTCGGCCCGGCATAACGATTCTCGCTCTTTTCAGGAGCCCTGCCCTGCGAACAAGCCGCACGACAAGACTCTTGAGCCTTGGGAGAACGCTTCCAGAGAGCCGCTTGAGACGACTCCCCTTCGGCATTCTTTCAAGATGCCAATTACCACGACCAAATTGTCAAAGAACAAAACGAGCCGACGAAGCGACGCACACATTCGTGCACGGCACACCGGCGGCCCGTGACTGTCATGGACAGAGGTTCGCCCCGGCGACCACATGGCGGTCATCCGGACCGGGCCTCGACCCACGACCCCCGACAAGCCTGCCGACACCGCCGAATATTCGGCAGAGCCAGCCGACTCGATGGAGCCACGAGCGGCGAAGCGGGAACCGATTCCCGAGAGACTGGGATCGGCCGCGTCTGGTAGGAAAATTAACGGAAGGCTTCGGCACCGTCAAGCGGCTGAAAAAAGAACCGAAAAAACGGGTCTTTCCGGCCAAGATCGAGGATATAACGGGGATGTTCGGCCCGCCTCCCGTCCTATCAAGCCCACCATGCCGACTGTTTCACGCCGAAATCGTTCCCGGCCTGCCGGTCCCAAATCGGGGCTGGCCGCATGCGCCATCGCTACCTGGGCGACCCTTGCTTGGGCCGCCCCAGATCAGGCCGCCGTCCCCGTGGTCGTGGCGCGTGTCACGATGGCCGAACAGGCCGCCGGACAGTCTTTCGTGGGCACCGTCATGCCCGCCCGAATCAGTGACGTGGGCAGCGCGGTAGACGGCCGAATCATCGAACTGCCGATCGTCGACGGCCAACGCGTGACCGCGGGCCAGCCGCTGGCCGAGCTCCTGCGCGGGCTTCTGGAAATCGAACGCGAAGGGGCCGTCGCGGAACTGCATCGGCTGCGACAGGTGCTGGCCGAATTGCGAGCCGGCTCGCGCCCAGAGGAGATCGAGCAGTCGCGGGCGCTGGTGGCGGGCTTCGAGGCCCGGCTCGCCTACGCCCGCAGCCGGCTCACTAGGCTCGGGCGACTCGCCGAACGGGGCACGAGCACCGTCGACGAGTTGCAGGACGCACAGACCGAACTCCAGCAGATCGAGGCCCAGCTGCGCGGCAGCCGGGCAGCCCTGGCCCTTGTCGAGGCCGGACCGCGGGCCGAGCAGGTGGCCCAGGCCGCGGCCGCCGTCGCCGTGCAGGAGGCGGCCGTCGAGCGGATCGACGATCAGTTGGCCAAGCACACCATCCGGGCGCCCTTCGAAGGCTGGGTGATCGAGCGGTTCACCGAGAAAGGCCAGTGGATCGCCCGCGGCGGACTCGTGGCGCGGATCGCCGAACTCGACACCGTAGAGGTCGAGGTCCGCGTGCCGGAGATCTCCGTGGCCGGCCTCGAGGCCGGCGTGGACGTGCGGCTCGAGTTCGACGCCGCCCCGCATCACACGTGGATCGGCCGCGTCGCGCGAATCGTGCCCCAGGCCGACGTGCTGAGCCGCAGCTTTCCCGTGCAGATCGCGTTGGAAAACTCCGTCGTCGATGGTGCGCCGGTGCTGCGTGGCGGCATGCTGGCCCGCGCCTGGCTGCCTGTCGGCCGATCGGAAAGCGTGACGGTCGTGCCAAAGGACGCGCTCGTGCTGGGTGGTTCCGCGCCGATGGTCTTCGTGGTCGATGGACAGAACCCCGTGGCGCCGAGTTCGACCGGCACCGTCCGCGCGGTTCCGGTCGAACTCGGCGTCGCCGTCGGCGGCAACGTCGTGGTGCGCAGCGACCTCGCCGCCGGCTGCCTCGTGGTGGTCCGTGGCAACGAGCGGCTACGGCCCGGGATGGCCGTGGCGTTCGAGCTGCCGCGAAACTGAACGACCGGCACGGCAGGAACGGCCATGAACCTGATCGCGGCCTGCGTCGCCAACCCGGTGAAAGTCGCCGTCGGCGTCTTGCTGCTGGCCCTGTTCGGCAGCCTCGCGTTGGTCGCCATGCCGGTGCAGCTGACCCCGGAGGTGGAGATTCCGACGATCACGGTGGAATCCCGCTGGCGCGGCGCCAGCCCGCAGGAGGTGGAGCGGGAACTGGTCCAGCCGCTCGAGGAGCAGCTACGCAGCGTGGAAGGGCTCGTCAAGCTGTCCAGCGAGAGTGCCGACTCCAGCGGCTCGATCACGCTCGAGTTCGCCGTGGGCACCGACATGTCCCAGGCCCTGGTGAAGGTGAACACGCGGGTGCAGCAGGTGCGCGACTGGCCGATCGATGCGGACCGGCCGGTGATCAAGACCGCCAACGTGAATGACCGTCCTGCCGCCTGGCTGATCCTCGGCCAGGCGCCGCCCGACCCGGACCGCCTGGCCGAGGCCAAGCGGCTGCATCCGGCGTTGGCCGCCGACCTCGACCGGGTGCTGCGGGCCCGATCCCCGAACCTCGCTCTCTACCGCATGCGGCGTCTGGTGGCCGCGCATCCGGAACTCGCCCCCTTCTGTCCGCTGGAACAGGAGGTCGAGTCGATGCGTCGCATGGCCGAGGACGAGGTCGAAGCCCGCCTCGAACGGATCGAGGGCGTCGCGACCGCCGACCTGGTGGGCGGCAGGGCCGACGAGTTGCAGGTCATCATCGATCCCCAGCGGCTGGCCGCCCGCGGACTGACGATCGAGGACCTCCGCATGGCGCTCGCCAACCAGAACCAGGACACCTCCGGGGGCGACGTGTGGGAAGGAAAACGCCGGTACGTGATCCGCACGCTGGGCCAATTTCGTTCCCCCGCGCAGGTCGAGGGCGCGATCATCACGCGTCGCGACGGCAAGCCGGTCTACGTGCGCGACGTCGCCCAGGTCCGACTCGGCAAGAAAAAGCCCGACGGGCTCCTGCGCCGGTTCGGCACCAGCAACATCGGCATTCGCATCGCCCGTGAGCAGGGTGCGAACGTGCTCGAGATGATGCGCGGCGTGCGGGCGGTCACGGCCGACATCGACCGCGGTCTCCGGCCCCGCGGCCTGGCGCTCGAGCTCGTCTACGACGAGACGACCTACATCGACTCGGCGATCGGTCTCGTCCGCGACAACATCGTCGTCGGCGGCCTGCTGACGGTGATCACGCTGCTGGTGTTCCTGCGCAACGTCCGCTCGACGCTGGTCGTCGCCCTGGCGATCCCGATCAGCGTCGTGGGCACGTTCCTGGTGCTCGCGGCCGCCGGCCGGACGCTCAACGTGATCAGCCTGGCCGGCATGGCCTTCGCGGTGGGCATGCTCGTGGACAACGCGGTGGTCGTGCTGGAGAACATCTACACCCGCTGGACAGCCGGCGAAGACGCCCGCACGGCAGCCATCCGGGGCAGCGGCGAGGTGTGGGGCGCGGTGCTGGCCAGCACGCTCACGACGGTGGCCGTCTTCCTGCCCGTGCTCTTCGTGCGCGAGGAGGCGGGGCAGTTGTTCGGCGACATCGCCCTGGCGATCAGCGCCGCCGTCTTCCTCTCGCTGGTGGTGTCGGTGCTCGTCGTCCCCATGGCCTCGGCCCTGCTCCTGCGGACCGCCCGGCGGCCCGATCCGACGGCGGCCCCTCCCCTCTCCGTCCGCCTCGGCCGCGGCTTCACCGCCGCGGTGCTCGGCATCGACCGCTTCCTGCTCGCGACCCCGGCCCGGCAGTTCGGGGCGGCGACGGCGATCGTGGGTCTGGCGACCGCAGCGGCCTGGGCCCTGCTCCCCAAGGTCGAATACCTGCCCGACGGCAACCGCAACCTGGTGTTCGGCATCCTCCTGCCGCCCCCCGGCTACAACCTCGACGAGCTACTGCGGATGGGCGACCTGGTCGAGGATCGGCTGCTGCCCTACTGGGACGTCGATCCTGGCACGCCGGAAGCCGCGGCCCTCGACGCCCCGATTCTCGGCGACCTGTTCTTCACCGCGCGGGGCAAGAGCGTGTTCATCGGCGTCCGAGCGCTCGATCCCACGCAGGCGGCGCGGCTCGTGCCGCTCGTGAAGCGGGCTTCCACCGGGCTCCCGGGCACGTTCGCCATCGCCAAGCAGTCGAGCCTGTTCGAGAGCGGCATCGGCGCCGGCCGCACCGTGGACGTGGAGATCACCGGCCCCGACCTGGGCAAGCTCGTCCAGCTCGGCCTGCAGGTGATGGGGCGGCTGGCCGAAGCGACCCCGGGCAGCCAGAATCTGCCCAAGCCTTCGCTCGATCTGTCGAGCCCCGAGGTGCAGCTGGTGCCCCGACTCGAGCAGGCCGCCGACATGCGGCTCGACGCCCGCCAGCTCGGCTACATGGTCGATTGCCTCGTCGACGGCGGCTATGCGACCGACTACTTCCTCGACAGCGACCGCATCGACCTCGTGATCAAGGGGGAGGACCGATTCGTGCGCCGCACCCAGGACCTCCGCTCCCTGCCGGTCGTGACTCCGGGCGGGCAGCTCGTGCCGCTGGAGAGCGTGGCAGAGGTGCGGGAGTTCTCCAGCGGCCCCGAGCAAATCCTGCACCGCGAGCGGCAGCGGGCGATCACGGTCCAGGTGTCGCCACCGCCGCGGATGCCGCTGGAGGAAGCCCAGGAACGGATCCAGCAGATGGTGGTCGCGCCGCTGGTGGAGTCGGGCGCACTCGACGGCGGCTACGCGATCACCCTCGGGGGCACGGCCGACAAGCTGCGGGCCACCTGGCGGGCGTTGTGGTTCAACCTCGTCCTCGCGGGCCTGATCACCTACCTGCTGATGGCCGCGCTCTTCGAGTCGTGGTTCTATCCGGCGGTGATCATCGCCTCCGTGCCGCTCGGAGCCGCCGGTGGACTCGTCGGCCTGGCGGCGCTCAACCTCCTGGGCAGGCCGTTCGGCATCTTCCAGCCGCTCGACGTGCTCACCATGCTGGGCTTCGTGATCCTCATCGGCACGGTCGTCAACAATCCGATCCTGATCGTCGAGCGGGCCTTGCAACTGGTCCGCGACCACGGCGCCGCCCCGACCGAGGCCGTGCTCGAGGCGGTTCGCAGCCGCCTCCGGCCGATCTTCATGACCACGCTCACCACCGTGCTCGGGCTGCTGCCGCTGGTGCTCTTTCCCGGCGCCGGCAGCGAGCTGTACCGGGGCCTCGGCGCCGTCCTCCTGGGTGGGCTGCTCTTCGCCACGCTGGTCACGCTCGTGCTCGTGCCCGCGCTGTTGGCGTTGTGCTTCCGCATCGTGCCGCCGCAGCGTCAGGCGACCCGCTCGGACTCCGCCGCCGCGGTCCCGAGCGACGCAGATGCCGCGCCGGTGGCCGCCGGCATGTAGTCCGCGATCTCCGCGCGGCGCATCGCCAGCCAGTAGCCGGCGGAGAGGCCCGGCCAGAGGGCGGTGTTGCGGCCGTCGTCCGGTGCATACCAACTGGAGCACGGCAGCTGCCAGGCGCTGCCCGGCCGGCTCCGCCACACGGTCCGCTCGAACCGCTTCTGGAGTGCCTCGTTGTAGGCCCGCTGCACGTCGGCCCGCACCTCGACCTCCTCCAGCCGCCGCTCGTCGAGCCAGCGCAGGCACTGCAGCACATACCGCACCTGGGCCTCGATCATGAACACGATCGAGTTGTGGCCGAGGCCGCTGTTGGGGCCGACGAGCAGGAAATGGTTCGGGTAGCCATGCACGGCGACCCCGCGGAAAGCCTCCGGGCCGCGCCGCCAATCGTCGGCCAGCGACCGCCCGCCGCGGCCCTGCACCCGCAGGCCCGCAGACGCATCGAAGGTCTTGAACCCGGTGCCGAAGATCAGCACGTCGCAGGGCCGCTCGACGCCGTCGGCCGTGACGAACGCATCCGGCCGCACCTCCGTGATCGGCGTCGTGACCAGCTCGACGTGGGGCCGCGCCATCGTGGCATAGAAGTCGTCCGAGAGCAGCATCCGCTTGCAGCCGAGCGTGTAGAAGGGATTGAGCTTGAGCCGCAGGTCCGGGTCGGCGATCACCCGCTCCTTGAACCGGGCCGACTGTTTCTGCCCGCGGCCCATCAGCTTGGGCTTGTAGGCGAGGCCGAGGGCGATCGCCTCGCGCCGCCAATACTGCACCGCCCGCCAGCCGCGCAGCAGCCCGGGGACCCACGCGAACAGGCTGCCGATCGCGACGGGCACGGGCCGGTCGCGCCGCGGCAGCACCCACGGGGGCGTCCGTTGGTAGACCGTCAGCCGTTCCACATGCGGGGCAATCTCGGGGATGAACTGCACGGCGCTGGCGCCGGTGCCGATCACGGCCACCCGCCGCCCCGCGAGCTCCACGTCGTGCCGCCAGCGGGCCGAATGGAACGCCGCGCCGGCGAACCGCTCCAGGCCGGGCAGGTCGGGCACGGCCGGCACGTGAAGCGCGCCCACGGCCGAGACCACGACCCGGGCGGTGAACGAGCGGCCGTCGGCGGCCGTCAGCCGCCAGTGCCGTGCCGCCTCGTCCCAGACGAGCTCCGTGATCGGCGTCTCGAAGGCGATCCGGCGGTGCAGGCCGTGCCGCGTGGCGACGTCCTCCAGATAAGCGAGGATCTCCGGCTGCGGCGCGTAGGTCCGCGACCAGCGCGGGTTCTGGGCGAACGAATAGGAATAAAGATGCGCCGGCACGTCGCATGCGCAGCCGGGATAGGTGTTGTCGCGCCACGTGCCACCAAGCCGCACGGCCTTCTCGAAGACGACGAAGTCGTGGCGGCCGGCGGCCTGAAGCTTGATCGCCATGCACAGGCCGGCGAAGCCCGCGCCGAGAATGGCGACGTCGACGTGGCCGCCGGGAGCGAGAGGCGGCTCGGCTGCGACGTTCGGACCGGTGACGGCAGCGGCGGAAGTCATGCCGGCAGCGTGACGCGTGCGGCCCAGACCGGCAATCCCGGATTCGGCCGCCGCGTCACCCGCGGGTCCAGCCGCCATCGATGAACCGCCACGGCCGACCCGGGGGGGGCGGATCGCGGAGCACCTCCGGAAGCCGCGACTGCGACACGCCGTCGAAACAGACGCGGCGGGCGAACCGGAGGAGCGTCCACGGAAAGCCGACGGCCGAGAAGAATGGCGGTCCGGCCGAGGGCCACGGACCACCGTGCTGCATCGGCGGCACGACGGCCAGCCCCGTCGGCATGCGGTTCTCGATCACACGGCCGGCCCGGGCGGCGACCAAAGGCCCGACCGCGGCCCAGGCCGCGTCGTCGGCGCCGCTACGGGCGAGGTAGACACTCGCTCCCAGCGCGCCACCGACATACGCGACCGCCCGGATCAGTTCCTCGAGCGACCCGCAGCGCACGAGCACGGTCGCATTGCCGAAGGCTTCGACGATCAGGCGTTCCGGATCGGCGACGAGCTCCGCGGCCGTCACCTCCAGCAGCGTCGGCCACTGCGTGCACGGCCCGCCGGCATCGACCGCGTCGGCCCCGTCGCCGCCGAGCAGCCGCGCCCCCGCGGCCCGCAGCCGGCCGAGCGCCGCGCGGAGCCGGTCACGGCCCGTCGGACCGAGGAGCACCTGGGCGCCGATCCCGTCGAAGGCGGTCACGGCTGCCGTCACAAACGCCTTGCCAGCCGCGTCGTCGACGAAGAAGACCAGCCCTGGCTTCGTACAGAACTGCCCCGCCGACCCGGTCACGCTCGCGGTGAGTTCGCCGGCGATCGCGCCGCCGCGCTCGGCGAGCGCGCCCGGCAGGAGCACCACGGGGTTCACGCTGCCCATCTCCACCCAGATCACGCGGCCGGCGGCACTGGCCGCCGCGAACAACTTCTGCCCGGCCTCGCGGCCGCCGGTGAAGCCGGTGGCCCCGACCCGCGGATCGGCGACGAGCCGCTCACCGTCGGCCGGCGACAGTCCATGGAGCAGCTGCACCGTGGCCGGCGGCAGGCCAACCTCATGCACGGCCGCGTGCGCCTCGCGGGCCGTGAGCAGGGACACGGACGGACAGCCCGGGTGGGCCTTGGCGATCACGGGGTTGCCGGCCGCGATGGCCGCGGCGAAGTCGCCGCCGGTCACGCCGCCGTAGGCGAGCGGGAAGTTGGCCGGCGGAAACACGACCACCGGCCCGAGGCCCACGGCCAGGGAGCGGATGTTCTTCGCCGTGTCGATCATCGCCATCCGCCAGGTCTGCTCGCGGCATGCCGCGGCGGCCTGCCGCAGCTGGTCGAGCGTCCGCGGCAGTTCCATTTCGAGCAGCCGCGGGCGGATCGCCAGGCCCGATTCGGCATGCGCCGCGGCCACGATCTCGTCGGTCCGCGCGGCGAGCCGCGCGGCGTAGCGGTCCAAAAAAGCCGCGCTCGCCTCCACGGATAGCCGCGTCATCACCTCCGCGGCCGTCACCGCGGCGTCGAGGGCCGCATCGACGTCGGACCAGCCGCTCACCGGCCACACCGCGTCGCGGACCGCGCCCGCGGTGGGATCGAAGGCCCGAAAAGAATCGACGGCGGCGGCCGGCCGCCAGGCTCCGTCGATCAGCACCGGCTGCATGGTCGCGGACGGGTCCGTGTTCATGAAGCGATCCTCGCGGTGCCCCGCCACGACGAAGCCACCCCGGTCGGGGCCGGCGGCGTCAGGTAGGAGTCATAGGCCGTCTTGAGCACGAGGGCCGCGACCACCGCGACGAACACCACCCGCACGAAGGCCGCGCCATGCCGCAGGGCGAGCCGCGATCCGGCCCAACTGCCGGCGATGTTCGCCACGGCCATCGGCAGCGCGAGGCTCCACCACACGTTCCCGGTCCACGCGAACGTCGCCAACGCGCCGAGGTTCGTGGCCGCGTTGAGAATCTTGGCGGCGGCGACCGCATGCAGGAAGTCGAAGCCCAGCAGGCGGACGAAGAGGTGGATGAAAAAACTGCCCGTGCCCGGCCCGAAGAAGCCGTCGTACAGCCCGAGACCGGCCGCGATCGCGGTGCCGGCCGCGGCCTCAGCCCGCGGCGCGAGCCACGGCGCGTGCACCCGGCCCGCCTTGTGGTGGAGCACCGTGTGCACGAGCACCAGCCCGAGCATCACCGGCAGGAGCGGCCGCAGCCAGTCGCTGGAGACGATCGTCACGAGCCCGGCGCCGGCCAGCCCGCCGACAATCGCCGCCCCAATGGCCGGCCAGAGCATGCCCCACGGCAGACGGACGTGCCGGCCATACGACCCTGCCGCCTGGAGCGTGCCACAGACCATCGCCGCCTTGTTGGTGCCGAAGAGGGCGGCCGGCGGGGCCGCCGGGAACAAGCCGAGGAGGATGGGAACCGAGACGAGACCGCCACCGCCGGCGATCGAGTTGACGAAGCCCGCCGCGGCCGAGGCGACCGTCGCGACGACGAGGGGAATGTCGGGCGTCATGGGAAATCCGCGCTGCCACTCACGGGCGGCGTGCCGCGGCCTCGTTCCACGGCTGCCATTCGCCGCACCAGTCGCGCTCGTCGGTGTGGGGCCAGAGCCCGACGTGGACGAGCTTGTCGTCGCGGATCGGCGGCAGCGCGGGGGGCATCCGCCGGCACCGGCCCCAGCCGGCCTCGTGGCCGACATCCTGGTCGGGCCGCCAAAACATGCAGGTGCCGCAAGCCTGATCCGGGTGCGGCCGCGAATGCGTGTCAATCATGGCCGGCAGTCTACTCGGTCTTCACTTTTCCGGCGGCCATGCGTAGGGTTCCCGTACCGGATTCGCCGCCGCACGCGGCGGCAGGGCACAGGGGCACGACGCCGCACCACACAGGCGGCGATACCCATGCTCAACCGCAGCGCCGTGGTCATCGGCCACGAGCCGGCCTTCTACGGCTGGCTGAAGACGGCGGGCGTCGCCGGCGACGCGATCGCCGCCCGGCGCGAGATCGCCGACAAGACCGTCTACCTGATCGCCGGCTGCCACTTTCCCGAGGAGATCGAGGAGGTCATCGCCGACCTCTTCGAGGAGATCTTTCGCCGCGAACTCGCGGCCTGGCAGCCGGACGAGAAGCTGTGGCCCGACACCGCCGACTTCGACCTCTTCACCCGCTGGTTCACGGTCGAAGGCTTTTCCGTGGTGACGGATCTGGGCCGCGGTGCGATCGCCGACGAGACCGGGTGAGGCGGGTCAGCAGCAGCCCGCGTCGCCGGCACGGGCCGAAGGAACGGGCGACGGCTTCCGGTGCAGCGACGGAGATGTGCGAGTCCGCCGGGTTCCGTTCACAGCCCTTCCGCCCGCCACCGGGCTTCAACCATGTCAGCCATTTCCTTGGCCTGATCTTCCAGTTCCTCGAGCAGTTCCGCGTTCTCGTCGTCCTCGGCCCGGCGGGCGAGAAACAGCAGGTAGTTGGCCTCGTTCCGCCAGGCCTTGAGCCAGTCCGGGCGGGTCGAGACCGGGCGATGAATCAGGCTTTCGAGCCGCAGGAATTCGTCTCCGGAGAGGGTCATGATCCCAGAGTGTAACCGTGTTCTTGGGCGATGCACCTCCGGTTGCCACGCGGGTGTGTTGGGATTCCGACGGCGACGTCGTGCGACCGTCCCGAAAACTCGCCACCGCCGCGGAAGGTGGCTCCACGAATCACCCTGACCGACCGCCCATTGATGGCTCGTCAGCCGCCGGTCCCTTGCTGAACTGCTGTCGACCGTCTTATCCTTCGAACCGTCCTTGCCGCAGTCGTGTCGTGTCGCGTCAAGACCTGAACCCGATCGCCCGGCTCAGCCCCCGCGGCGGCCGGGCAGGGTCTTCCCCTTTCCTCTGCGAGCACAGCCGTGCGGATCGAACTGCTTCCATCGAGCGTCTCCGCCGGCGCCGACGCGCCGCAGTTTCTCTCGAGTTATCTCGTGAACGACGCCGTCTGCATCGACGGTGGGTCGGTCGGCCTGCTCGCCGACGTCGATCGTCAGCGAGCCGTGCGGCATGTGTTTCTCACCCATGCTCATCTCGACCATGTCGCCAGCCTGCCGCTGTTCGTCGAGAACGTGTACGAGCCCGGGCCGGAGTGCGTCGAAATTCTCGGCTCCGCCGAGACGCTCGGCAGCATCCGCCGCGATCTCTTCAACGACCGAATCTGGCCCGATTTCTTCCGGCTTTCGACGCCGCACGACGCCTTCCTGAGGGCGACGCCGCTCGCGCCGCTCAAGGCGGTCGAGCGGGCGGGACTGCGGATCACGCCGGTGCCCGTCACGCACTCCTGCGAGACGCTGGCGATGATCGTCGACGACGGCAGGTCGTGCGTGGCCTTCGCCGCCGACACGGGCCCGACCGACCTCCTGTGGCATGAACTCGCCGCCCGGCCGACGCTGCGGGGTGTGTTCCTGGAGTGCAGTTTCCCCGACATGCTCGGAGACTTCGCGTCGCGCATCGGGCATCTTTGCCCGACCACGTTCGCCGCCCAGCGGGCCCGGCTGGCGGCCGACGTCCGCTGCTTCGCGATGCACCGCAAGGCCCGCCACGCCGCCACGATCGCCCGCGAGCTTGCGGCACTCGGCCTGCCCGGCGTGGAACTGGCTCGGCCGGGCGTGGTGTACGACCTCGAGCCGGACGGTCAGCCCGACCTCCGCCCGCGCAGGGCGTAGCTCGTCACCGTCCCCCTGCCCTTGAGCTCCACGGCCACCGGATCACCGAACAGATAGTCGTCCTGCAGCCGCACCCGCACCGCGTCGGTCACCTGAATCCCGTTCGGCTCGGCCACACCCTGGATCCGGGACGCGAGGTTCACGACATCGCCCCACAGGTCGTAGCTGTACTTCCGCCGCCCCACGATGCCGGCCACGACGGTGCCGGTGTGCATGCCGATCCGCAGCCGCAGGTCGAGCCCCGAGACCGCCGCACTCTCCGCGATCGCGGCCAACGCCTCGACCGCGAACTCGGCCACCTGCTGGCAGTGGGTGGGGCTGCGGTCGGGCACGCCCCCCACCACCATGTAGCAGTCGCCGATCGTCTTGATCTTCTCGAGCCTGTGCCGTGCGGCCAACTCGTCGAACCGACCGAACACGTCGCTGAGCATGTCCACCAGCTGCCGTGGCGGGAGCCGCGTCGCCAGCTCCGTGAACCCGACGATGTCGGCGAACAGCACCGTGACCTCCGGAAACGTCTCGGCGATCGTCGACTCTCCGCGCTTGAGCCGGTCGGCGATGAGCACCGGGAGCATGTTCTCCAGCAGCTTCTCCGAGCGGTCTCGCTCCTCGTCGAGCTCGGCGGCCCGGGCCTCGGCGGTCGCGGTCTGCATGCGGGCGGTGTCGAGGGCGGCCGAGAGCGCGTCGGCCATGCCGTCGATCGACTGGCCGAGCCGGCCGATCTCATCCGCACCGGTGATCCGGCTGCGGGCCGCGAGATCACCGGCTGCGACCCTGACTGCGGCTTCAACGATCCGGCGGCCCGGCGCGATGAACCGGCGGGAGAGCACCACGGCGAGCCCGCCGAACGTCGCGAGCATCAGGGCGGAGCTGACGATCAGGAACCACATGAGAAAGTCCGACCAGTCGCTGATGGCCGCCAGTTCGCGGGCGGTGCGGTTCGCGAGCAGGTCGCGAAACCGGCCGATGGGCTGCATGATCCGCGCCTTCGCCGCGAAGTAGTCGGCGTCGTAAAGGGTGGCCGTGGCCCGCACCCGAGCCGCCTCGTCGCCGCGGTCGTCCACGGCCTTCATCGCGGCCGCCTCGATCCGCGCCAACTGGTCCGACTCGACCTTGGCGTCCTTGAGGAGAGCGTATTCCTCGATCGTGATTCCGGCGTCGATGAGCCGCTGCTCGAGCGACCTGGCACCCTCTGCGCTCATCGGCTCTTCCACGGCGCGGGTCACGACCTGGTCCCAGTAGCCGCTCTCGTAGCCTGGCGGTACCGCCCGCCGGCCGTCGCGGATATCGAGCACCTGGTCGAAGAACCGGCGAAACCGCGCGTCGCCCGTGGCGGCGTAGGCCCGCGCAAACCGCGTCAGGAGTTCGGAGGACTGGAGCAACTCCTCGGCCAACCGGTCGCTGTGAAACCGGCGTTCCTGGGCTCGGGCGACGAGGGCGTCGGTGGCCTTGAGGCCGAACGCCGCCACCGTCACCGCAGCCGCGATGACCGCGACGACCGCGAGCAGAACGACGATCAGACGGGAGACGCTCATCGGGTGCCGGGCCGGGATGGGGTGGGGCCGCCGTGCGGAGCCGCGTGCCCGCGAGCGGATCCCGCCGGCTCAGCGTCCGCATAGTCACGTGCGGCAGCCTGGAGGTAGTGGTTGAAGTCGGCATGAGACCGGGCCAGGTCGAGCACCCCTTTCCGGCGGAGGGCGTAGACCTCGACGTCGGTCAGGGCCCGGATCGTGGCGGCCCGGGGGACATCCCGGAGGATGGCCCCCGGCTGCAGGAGGACGTAGGCGTGTGGAGTCTCACCGCAGGCCGCGTCGGGAACACCGATCACGCAGGCTTCGCGGACTGCCGGGTGCTCGGCGATCGCCGCCTCCACCTCGAGCGGAGCGATCTTGTTCGCGAGGCCGTCCGCCATGCGGACGATCACGTCCTTTCGCCGCCCCACGAACCAGAGATAGCCGTCCTCGTCGAAGCGACCCAGATCCCCGGTGTGAATCCAGCCTTTCTGCCAGGTCTTGCGGGTCATGGCCGACTCGTTCCAGTAGCCGTCCATGACCCCGGGCCCGCTGACCCGGATTTCGCCGACCGTCCCGGTCGGCACGTCGGCACCGTGCTCGTCCACCACCGCCACGTTCACTCCGTGCACCGGCGGGCCGACCGACCCCGGCTTCTTGCGGCCGAAGGGGGGATTCATGGCATACGGCCCCGTCTCCGTGGAGCCACACTGCTCGGTGACGGCCACGCCAGTCAGTCGCTCGAACGATTTCAAGAGCCGGGGGGGAACACGGTCTCCGCCGGCCAGGCAGAGCCGGAGGTGGCCGAAATCGCAGGCCTTGAAGTCGGGGCTCGCCATCAGCAATGACAGGCCAGCGGGCGTGAGCGTCAGGAACGTCTTGGCAGGCGGCCGGCGGAGGGCGTCCACGAAGTTGCCGGCGGTGAACCTGCCGAGCAGGCTGACCCGACCGCCGACCCAGAGGGTGGGCAGCAACTGGCAGCGGAGCGCGAACGGCCGTGAGATGGATGACGCAATCAGCGCGACGTCGTCCGCGGTGAGCGTGACCCGCGCGAGGTACTTGTTGATGCCGGTGGACAGGGCCCCATGCGACAGCACGACCCCCTTGGGCCGGGCCGTCGTCCCCGAGGTGTAGATCATGACGGCCGGAGCGTCGTCGTGCGGAACCTCGGCGGGCAGCGTGCGTTCGGCCCCGAGCAGCGACGCGAACGGCCGCCGGCTCCCGGTCGGGGCCGCGGCCCCGACGACGACCACCCGGGGCATCGTTTCGAGGACGCCCGCCTCCTCGAGACCGGCAATGCGTTCGTGGTGGGCGATCAGAATCGCCGCGCCGCTGTGGCCGATCGCGTAGCCGATCTGCAGCGGGTGGTATTGGTAATCGAGCGGCACGACGACCAGCCGCATCCGGAAGCAGGCGAGGTAGCAGGCGACCGCCTCCAGGCCGTTCGGCAAGAGCAGGGCCACCCGATCCCCTTCCTCGAGTCCGATGGCCGCCAGGCCCGAGGCCAGCCGCGACGCGAGCTGGTCGAGCTCCGCGGCCGTGGTCCACGATCCGTCGCACTCGAGGATCGGGCGGTCGGGGTCGGTCTCGACCGAACGATTCAGCAGGTGCTGCAGCATGAGGACGAGGGTCCTGGGTGTCGCGGAACGCGCAATCTTACGCGAAGGCCGCGGACTGCCTCCGGTATAGTGCAGCGACCGCCGCTGCCACAAGCAGCGGACGGCCCCAAGGAAAGCCCGCACCATCGTGGTCGCCGCGCCCACCGTCGATCCATCCGCCACCGGCCGCCCGAAATCCGACACGGCCGGCCGCGAGGGCGTGATCCTGCTCGCGCTGGCGGCCCTCCATTTCATCGGGCTCGTGGACTTCATGATCGTCATGCCGTTGGGGCCACAGCTGCTGGCGGACCTCGGCATCGATGCCCGTCAGTTCAGCCGCGTCGTGTCGGCCTACACGCTCTCCGCCGGCATCGCCGGATTCCTCGCGGCGCCGTGGCTCGACCGCGTGCCACGGAAGACCGCCTACATCGTGTCGTCGCTCGGCCTGCTCGCGGGCACGGCGGCGTGCGGCCTCGCCTCCACTTCCCCGCGGCTGCTGGCCGCGCGGTGCGTGACCGGCGGCTTCGGCGGCGTCCATGGGGCGCTGGCCCTCGCGATCGTGGCCGACGCGTTTCCTCCCGCACGCCGCGGCCGCGCCACCGGCATGCTGATGTCGGCTTTCGCCGTTGCGTCGGTGGCGGGCGTGCCGCTCGGCATCGTGCTGGGCAGCAGATTTGGCTGGCAGGCGCCGTTCTTCACCCTGGCGGCACTCGGGCTGCCGCTCGTCGCCCTCGCCGCATGGGTGCTGCCCCCCGTGGACACGCCCGCGGAAGGCATCCGCCGGAACCCTTTCGCCCACCTGCTCGAAACGGTCGCGGCTCCCGCCCATCGCCGCGCCTTCGCCCTGATCGCGCTGCTCATGGTCGGCGCGTTTTCCGTCATCCCCTTCATCGGCACGGCGTTCGTGGCCAATGTGGGCGTGACCGAACGGCAGCTCCCGGCCGTGTTCATCGCCGGCGGACTGCTCGCGCTGGTGAGCACGCCACTCGTCGGCCGGCTCGTCGATCGCTACGGTGCCGGATCCGTGTTTCGCGGCATCGTGCCCGTGTCGGCCGCGATGATGGTGGTGCTGACGAATCTGCCCGCGGTGGGAATCGCCGTGGCGGCCCCGATGGCAGCCGTGCTGATGGCGGCCAACGCGAGCCGGATGGTGACGGCGATGGCGCTGATCATGTCGAGCATCGAGCCGCGGCGCCGTGGCAGTTTCATGTCGGTCAACTCGGCGGTGCAGCACGTCGCCAGCGGCCTGGGCACCACGCTCGGCGGCATGATCGTCGCGGGGGGCGCGGGCGAGCCGCTGCGGAATTTCGGGACCGTCGGCATGCTCGCCGCCGGTGCGACCATCGCGAGCCTGTGGCTCGCCGCCCGCATCCGGCCGCTGGACGAGCCTCCTCAGAGGTGGCGATGACTCAGGGCATGGGTCGGAGAGGGGAGGCTCAGCCGACGAACACTCCGCGTTTGTTACCGCTGGTGAACCCGCGAATCTGCCCGTTCACGAGGGTCGACCGCAGCGTCCAGGGGTTGCCGCTGCCGTCGGCATACGCGAACAGTTGGATCGTCGGGCTCGTGCCGGGTCCCGACGCGACCAAGACCTGGCCGGCCCGGGCCGCCACGCGCACGCCGCCCTTGAAGGCCAAGCCGAGATTCCTGGTCGACACCAGCGCGCCCGTCAGGCCGTTGTAGATGCTCACGGTCGGCTTGTTGTCCAAGCCGACGACCACATCGGCCAGACCATCGCGGTTCATGTCGGCCGCGGCGACGTACACGCCGTTGCCCCCGAGAACGGTGAAGGACCTCAGCAACGCCGCCTGCGGCTGCTGCAGCGGCACCGGCACGTTGCTCGCGGTCAGGAGCCGCCCGCTGAAGATCGAAACCCGTGCCGGGCCACCCGTGCCGCGGCCCACCACCACGTCGCCGTAGCCGTCGCCGTCGACATCGCCGCCGGCCACGCGAACGCCCGCCCGCACCCCCGCCCCGAACGGCTGGAAGGATTGGAGCAGCGTGCCGCGGCGGCCGTTGTAGATCGTCACCTGGCTCTGCCGGTTACCGGCCGAACCCACGATCACATCCGCGAAGCCGTCGCTGTTGACGTCGGCCGTGGCCACGAACACGCCGGGCCGAGCCGCCGGCCCCGTGACGCGGGCGACGACCGGAAACATCCTCGCCACCTGCCAGATCACCGAGTTCGTCCTGCCATCGACCACGATCACGGTGTCTCCCCCGCCGAGGCCGGCACCATAGACGTAGTCCACGACTCCGTCGGCGTTGATGTCGCCCGTGGCCGTCCGCCATTCCCCGAAGTAGTTCGGCAGGAGCTGGCCGGGCGCGGTCTTCACGCTGGGGATGACGTCCACGCCCGGATCACGGAACTCGAGCACCGGCCGCGTGTTCACCCCCTCCCCGGAGACCGTGAAGATCGCCGGGTTGGTGGCCGACGCCGCCTGCGACACGGCCGGGTAGTCGATCCGGTAGACGTGGCTCGTCGGTCCCGGCGCCACGTCCTCGGTGCGGAACCGAGTCTGCATGTCGCTGGCCCCCGTGCCGTCCACGTAGGAGGCGAACCGGGCGGTGAGATCCTCATCAGTCGCCAGCGCGAAGTTGGTGAACAATCCCGCCGAGGGCACGTTCCCGGTAGCGGTGGTGGTAAGCAGCGTCGTGCGGCCGGTCTGCAGGTCGCGGACGAACACGCCCCCCTTGAACGCCCTGTCGTAGACCCCCTGCACGAGGTTGTTGGCGGTGCTCGAGAACATCACGAACCGGCCGCTCTCGCTGATCGTGCTGAGCACGTCGCGGGCGCCGGCGGGGGTGGGCGATCCGAGCGTGGCCTTGTTGCCCGAGGCATTGGCGGAAAACCCGACTGAGACGAGCGACGTGGTGCCCGTGGCCGCGGCGGCCCAGTTGATCTTCCGGACCCAGAGGTTCGAGAAGCCGCCGAGGATGAAGTTCAGCGGCAGCGGCACCTGCGGCGGATTCTGCGTGAAGAGATAGGGCGCGGTGAAGCCGGGCTGGTAGAAGTTGTTGGCGGCCGTGTCGAACAGGAACGTCGAGCCATCGGCCGACATGCCGCCGAAGCTGGCGATCCGGTTCGTGTTGGCCAGGCCGTCGGGGGAGTTGACGAGCGCGGCCTTGCCGGTCGAGACGGCCGGGTTGGCCGAGGTGAACTGGAAGCCGTAGATGTCGAACGGGTTGGCCTGGTAGGTCGTCCAGTTCAGGCCGCCGCTTCCGCCGATGATCGAGACCGGCGCGAGATCCGCCGTCACGTTCGTCCAGCCCTGCACGAGGTTGCCGGCCGACGAGGTGAACGCGATCGTGCGGCCGTCGTTGCTGACGGAGTGGTTCTGCGAATCCCAAAACTCCGTCGGCGGAGCGCCGTCGAAGAACGGATCGACCGAGCCCTTGAAGAAGTCGGGCTGGGCGATGCCCGCCGCCTGCGTAGGGTCCTGCCAAAACCGGCTCACGAGCAGGTTCGTGCCCGAATCGACGTCGTTGGTGAACACGTCGAGCGAGAAATCGGAGTCGGTGGTACCCGCCACGATGTCGCCCGACTTCCGCCGCGTGCTGTAGACCACGCGGTTGCCCGCCCCGCTGATCTGACTGAACATCGGCTCGAAGAGCTCCGCGAACTGGTTTCCGGCCACGGGCCCCTGATAGTTGCCGAGGGCAGCCTCGCTGTTGCTCGTGACGCTCACCGTTTTCGCCGACCACGGCCCGCCGCCACCGAAGCCGGTCGCAGCGGCGACGAAGCAGTCGAGCGTCCAGTCGACGTTCGTGCTTTCCTGATCGAGGATGAGCGGGTTCACCGTGTCGATCCAGCCGGCCGGAACGAAGCTGTCGTAGAGCACCCGCGTGCCGTCGTCGCTGATGCCCTTGTTGAGCGTGAGCGACTCGACGGCCTCCACAAACCCATGCCATTGCTGCGTGGGGGCGGGAAAGTACTCCTGGGCAAACACGCCGGCGGCCATCGGCTGCCCCACGATCGGCGTGGGCACGCCGGGCGGCGAGAGCGCCACGGCCTGCTGCTGGCCCTTCGCATTCAGGCGGCTGACCAGCGAGATGTTGTTGGCCGGATCGGCGTCGAGAGCCCGCCAGACGAACACGTCGACGGTGCCGTTCTGGAGGTTCTGCCAGGCCGGCGTTCCCGCGCCAGACTGGGGCGGGCGATAGGTCGCCTGGTCGTTGGCCAGCGGCACGGAGGCGTCGTATTCGTTGGCTGCGATGATCGAGTCGAAGACCACGCTCTGGCCGTCGGCGCTGAGGTCGGCCGTGAGGGGCTCGAACATCGGCCAGAGGCCGTATCCGGGCACGTACGTGGAGCCGGCGGGCCCGGCGAAGGCATAACCGGCCGACTGCACGACGCTCCCCGCCCGGTGGGTGACGAGCCTCGTGAGGCCTGCCTGGGTGTCGAGCCAGAACAGATTCGGGTTGGGCGACGGGATGGTCTGCTGGCCGGCGATCACGTTGGTGTCGGTGCTGGAGAACAGCACGTACCGCCCCATCTCGCACACGTCCACGAGCGTGGCACCCGCGGGAATGGGAAACTGGTCGTAGGCGGGCACGCTGCCCGAGGCGGCGCGAGCCGCCGCCAGATCGACGATCGTGGCCGCGAGATTGAGCCGCGCCTCGAGCCGTTCTGCGGACGCGAGCCGCCCGCGCCGCGCGGGACGGGTGGCGGCGCGGCGCGATGTGCGGGTGAGGAGCGAAAAGAGCTTCGAGGGTCGCATCTGAGTCCTTTGCCAGGGTCGGGAAAGCAGGGTCGATGATTCAGGGTCGATGAAGACGGCGGCGGGGCGTCCGGCCACCAGAAGTCATGGAATCGAGAAGATCCGGGCCGGCCCGGTCACCAACGGGCCCTTGAAGGCATACCACTCGCGGGCAAGCAGGGACGGCCGCGGCATGTCAGACGACTTCACGTCGATGCGGAGGTCGCCCGGGCTGTTGCCCCAGTAGCCGCGGATGTCGACCGTGGCCCCCTGGGCGATCCAGATTTGGACCGGCCCGGTGTCCACCTCAAAGTCGAAGATTTCACGATCGCGGGCCGTGCTGTTGGTCATGTCGATCTCGAGCCGGCCGCTGAGCTGCAGCAGGCTCGTGCTGAGGTTGAGCCCGTCCTCCACGGGAGCGAAGACCCGCACCGACTCCATCGCGATGCTCGCGTTGGTGAGATCGAAGCCGTCGTCGCCCGAGTGATTGACGGTCACCGTCCTGACCCTCCACTCCTGAAACACCGCGCCGACCACCGACACGGCGTCGATGTCGTCCCGCGTGTTGCCGTCACCGTCGCCGCCGCGCGGGTCCGTTCGACCCAGATAGTTGGCCGTGATGCTTTCGGCAACGAACGACCAACTGATCGACTGCCGGCGGAGGTTCTGGGATGACACGTTGTCTTTCGTCGCGGTCCGCGTGCCGCCGCAGAAGAAGACGCCGCCGTTGTTGGCCACCGCCACCGGCTGGTTGGCGTCATCGGCCGCCTGGAAGACGACGTTTTGCGCCCGGAGCGACGATCCCGCGTCGAAAATCAGGGCCCGGGCCGTGAGCAGCCGCCAGCGTCCTGCGCCGTTGCGGATCCGCACCTCGACGCCGTCTTCGATGGTCAGCGTCACGCCCCGCCGCACATGCACCTCGGCCGTGATCACGTAGATCGCGCCCGCGGAAAACGTCACGTCGCCGGTGAGGTCGCTCGACAGCTCGACGAACCCATTGACCGCAGGCGGGAGGACGAACGGCGGCAGCGACTGCACGACGGAAGCCTGAGCCGCGGGCGGCGGCACGATCGCCATTGGCGAAACCGAAGCGAACACCACGGGCGTCACCGCAATCGGGGCGACCACGGGTGGCGGGGCCAGGGTCACGCCCACGGAGATCGCCGACGGATTGGCCCCCACGCCACCGACGGCCCGGATCGCGGCGGCACGGCTGCCTGCCCGCACGGCGCCGGTCGAAAAGAGGAGCGTGACCGGCGTCTCGGGGCCGCCGTTCGGGGCGCCGACCTTTGTCGAGACGGCATACCACCCGGCCGCCGGCGCCCCGGCGGGCTGGCCGGCCACGGTGATCCGCGCCGCGACGCGGTTGGTGGCCGCTGCGGCCAGGGATAGCGCCGCAGCGTCGCTTGGCTGCGGCTGGCCGCCACGGATTGCGACCGTCTGGCCGCCGAGAGAAAGATCGATCCGGACGTTCGCCCGCGCGGGCATGAATGTCGGCGCCTGCCTGCCATTCCAATAGGTCAGGCCACCCGTGGCCTCGAGCCGCAGAGAAGTCGCGTCGGGGAGCGACGGCACGACGACGTCGACGGACGAGGTCCAGGCGCGATGCTTCGCCGTGAAGGCCGCGACGACGGCGGCGGACGAAGTCGTCAGTGCGGCGACCTGCCCAGGACGTGGCGGGGCAACAGCCGCGAGCAGCACCGGAGCAGGCCCATCGCCCAGGGGCGGCGGCGTCTCCGGCAGCACGGACGAGCTGGCGAGGTTGACCCGCGACTCGAGCCGCTCCACGCCCATGCCGTTATCCGCGCGATGGGCGTGTGCTCGGCCTGGCCTCGATCGCCGGCCGGAGGCCGAAGAAAAGGAGCCCATAGTCCCTGATCGAACGAGTGATGAAGTCGCAGATAAGAGCCGCTGGCCGAACAGGATTTTGATCATGCCCAACCGCCTTCGCTCGAGACTACCGAGCCGCTCGTGACCAGTCAAACTTCGAGTTTTAACCCACGGGAGCCGGATTTCGGAATCTCCGGCGTTGGCTTGATCACGTCGGCGGAGGCCAAGACGACGCCGCGACGAACCATCGGCATCGTGAACCCCAATCCTCTCCTGAGGCGACGGCACTGGGCGAAAAAATCGGGAATAACTCCCCAGCAGACCAGGCGTCGCGGTTTGAGAGTTGCAGGTGAGCCCACCCGGGCGCGGTCAGCGACCTGAAAACGCGGGCGGAAGCGGCATTGATCAGGCTATCCTACGGGGGCCGGACTATGCTTTCGGGCTCCTCGCCCCTACCCACGACGATGCTGGCATCATGCTGAAAGCCTACGCGGGTCAGTGGTGTCTTATCACCGGGGCCTCCTCGGGCATCGGAGCCGAGTTTGCCCGGCAGTTGGCCGTCCGGGGAATGCATTGCGTGCTGGCGGCCCGACGGGAAGATCGCCTGCGGGCCTTGGCGCAGGAACTCGGGGCGGCCCACGGCACCCGCTGCGAGATCGTTTCCGCCGACCTGTCACAACCCCGTGCGGGTCGGGAACTGCTCGCCGAGGTGTCCCAGCGCGGCATCGCTGTGGAGCTGCTGGTCAACAACGCGGGGTTCGGGATGGTTTCGTCCCTGGATGAGACCGACGTCGCGCGGGCCCTGGAGTTGATCCAGGTCAATGTCGCGGGCCTGACCGAGCTGACGCTTCTGGCTGCGAAGGAGATGGCGCACCGCGGGCACGGCGGAATCATCAACATCGGATCGATCGTGTCGTTCCAGCCCGTGGGCTACATGGCGGTCTACGCGGCGAGCAAGGCGTACGTGCTGCATTTCAGCGAGGCGCTGTGGGCGGAGCTTCGGGCCCATGGCGTCACGGTCACGACCCTCTGCCCGGGAACGACGCGGACCGAGTTCTTCGACCAGTCTGGGGTTCCCGGATGGGCCGAGCGAAACCGCGGCCAGGATGTGACGTCGGTGGTCCGCACCGGACTGAAGGCCTTCGATTCCGGACGCCACTATGTGGTCTCGGGATGGACCAACTATCTCGTGTCGCTCGCCGTGCGGCTGGCCACGCGGGCCACGGTGGTCAAATCGAGCATGTCGGTCTTCCGCCCGCGGCGCCCGTGATGCGGCTCGTCAGGCCAGGGCCGCCGGCACCGCCCCCGCCCGGAGCGTCACTCGCATCGTGTCGGTGCAGGCGTCGACGGTTGCGCCCGCCCGGACAGCCCAGTGGAAGCCCACGGCGCGGTGGCGCGACCGCGTGCCGCGGAAGACCGCCCCGCCTTCAGCCGACGGTCGAAACGACGTCGGCGAGATACCGCTCGAGATCCGGCCCCAGTCCGCCAGCCCGGATCGCCTCGTCCACCTGCGCTCGGAGGGCCTCGACGCACTCCGCCGGCGTGGCCTCGTCGGGCAGTCCGACGACCGCGTCGAGCGGGTTGTCGGTGTCACCAGAGAGAAACCGGAACAGCTGGTTGATCGAGGCCAGGAGCGGACTGTTCGTGCGCGTGGCGGTGTCTTCCAGCAGCGTCCCGACCAGCTCGGCGTTCAGCGCCAGCCGCCGCTGAACCTCCGCGGCCGTGGCGGCCCGGAAGCCCGACTCGTCCTTGAGCGATGCGAATCGTTCCGCATCGATCGCGAGCACGTCGAGACGACAGGCGGCCGTGGCCATGACGGTCGCGACCGCCGGCTGGCCGCGCCACATGCCGATCTCGCCGAGAACGGTGGGCGCGGCGAGCGTCGCGACCTGAACCGGCACGGGCGCGGCGGCGGTGGACCGCATCACCGCCAGCGGGGATGAAGCCGACAGCACGACGTACATCTCGCCCACCGTCTGTCCCTGCCGGATGAGCGCGTCGCCCGCGGCGAGGTCGATGTCGCGACGCTCGAACGGGCGGCCCGTGCCGTCGCCGCCGTCGAGCAAGTGGAGCAGGATGGCGCCGATGAGGCGGTCCGCGGTGAGGTCGGCGGGGGCGGCGCGGTAGGCGGCCTGCAACGCGGCCACGTCGGGCCGCCGCCGGATCGCGTCCCGCGCGGACGACCGGGTCCGAGGCTCCCAGATCGTCGGCGTGCGCACGAGCCGCGCATGCCAATCCACCCGCTGTTCCTCGAGCGCGGCGGGAATCTGTCCGCCCGGAAACAGCAGGTCGCGGGTCGGCGGATCGAAGTGCCGCGCCACGTGGCCGGCGACCGTGGTGTCGGCCATTGCCGCCGTCAACGGCACGATCCGCCGGGCGATCTCCTGGCCCATGCGCCGCACCCGCGGCGACGGGGGCCGCTCCTCCAGGCGGCGCTCGTACGCGTCGCGAAACCGCTCGTGAGCGGCGAGATCGCGGGGCCCGCGGGCGAGGCCGGTGAGCCCGGCGACCTGGTAGAGGATCGTGCACAACTCGGTGGCGATCAGCCGGCCGCGAGCGCCGTCCGGTCGCACGCCGCAGGCGGCGTAGCCCCGCCGGAGCGACTCGATGAACGCCGTCGCGACATAGGCGTAATCGGCCTCGTATCCGGGCAGCACGCGAACGCCCCCCGCGTCGCGTCGCACCACGCCCGCGACATGGTGCCGAAGGTTGACAAGCCCCACGAGTTCCTCGAGCGCGGTCGCGTCTCTCGAGAGCCGGAGCGCACCGCTGAAGAAGTCGCCCGTGCCGAAGATCCGCTCACCGGCGCGGAAGTGCCCCTCGTTGCGATACGACGTGGTCACGATCGAGCCGACCCGCAGCGACCCGTAGATGCCCCCCCAGGCGAAGCCGATCGCGTCGCGAAGATAGCGGCCGCGGTGGACGCGGAGGTTGCGCAGCGTGCAGAAGTGCCATGCCAGGCGACGCATGGCCGAGCGCCGCACGTCGTCCCAGTTCAGGGCGTCGAGCGGGGCGACGTCGCGGGACGAGACATAGGCCTCGAAGGTGCCCAGCGCGGCGCCGGCGGTGCGGGATGCTGTCGACATCGGCGCGGGGGCGGGCCGTGCTCCACCGCGAACCTTCTCGGGAAAGACCCGAGCAACGAGGCTCGCAGGCACGGGAAAACGTAGCCCGGTCGATGGTTCCTCTGCAACCGGGGGCCGCTCGATCGCGGGCCGCTACGGCCACCGATCCGCGTCACGCGAGGGGAGAAAACCTGCGACCGCCGCGTCAGCTCAGGCGGCGGATGAGCCACCAGCCGACGGCCAGCTGCGCGATCAGCGCGAGGAGCCCGGACTGCGGGCTGCCCGTCGCCAGTTGCAGCCCGCCGAATGCGAGGCTCGCGGCGCAGCCCGAGAGCTTCGTGCCGACCTGCAAGAGACCGAACGACACGCCAGCATGGCCGGGCGGGGCCAGCACGGCGACGGCCGCGCGCAGCAGGCTCTGAATGCCCCCGAGCACCAGCGCCAGCAGGACGGCGAGACCATAGAGTTGCTGCGTCGAGTTCACGAACCAGGCGACCACGAGCACGCCGATCCAGCCGCCGAAGCAGAGCACAGTGGCCGGCCTCCTGCCGAACCGCGTCGAGAGCCAGCCGACGATGATCGCGCCGGGCAGAGCCACCGCCTGCACGAGGAGCACGAGCCGCACGAGCGCGGGGCCGTCGAGGTCGAACCGCTGCAAGGCGAGACTCGAAAACTGCGCGATCGCCGTCTGCACGCCGCCGAGGGCGAGCATCGCACCGCCGAGGACTGCGGCGAACGCGCGGTCCGCGGAACCGGGCGCCGCGCGGCACAGGCTCGAGGCGAATGCACCGAGTTCGCGGCCGGGCGTGGCGGCATGCCGTGCGCCGCTGCCATGGTCGAATCGGGCGACGGCTGCCGGCACGGAGAACACGAGCCACCAGGCCGCCGTGACGGCGAAGGCGAGCCGGACGCCGCCCGCCTCGTCGAGACCGAGGCGGGCATGGGCGGTGAAGACGGCCGTGGCGATCACCAGCGCGATCGCGCCGCCCGCATAGCCGGCGGCGAAGCCGTAGGCGGAAAGCCGATCGGCATCCCGATCACCGGCGATGCGTCGCAGCAGGCTGCCGGTGAACACCTGCGCGACGTCGAACCCGACACATGCCGCGACGACCGCGGCCACGACGGCGATCCGGGCCTGGGGCGGCGCGGCTGCCAGCATGAGGAAGCCCCCGGCGCCCACGCAGGTGGCGATGATCAGCGCCCGCTGGTGGCCGTCACGGCGATCCGCCCAGGCGGCGACCCACGGCACCAGCACGGCCGACGCGAGCATCGCCGCCGCGAGCGTCCAGGCCCAGATGACCCCGGCCTCGACGCCCCACACATGCTTCGCGAACACCAGGTTCTCGACATAGGCCACGACGAGCGTGATCAGCACCGTTGAGAACGCGCTGGCGGCCCAGTCGAGCAGGATCCAGGCACGGCGGGCGAAGCGGCCGTGGCGTGACAACGGAGGCGGTTGGTGGGTCATGCCGACGAATCCAGGCGGGACCGAAGTCCGGAAACGCCGCGGCGACCGCTGGCGGTCGGGCCGTCGGCAGGGCTCTGCTTCCGAGCTGCTCACCCAGGCCCACCGCGGGTCTCACATCGTGCTGAAAGCCTACGCGGGTCGCTGGTGTCTTGTCACCGGGGCCTCCTCGGCCATCGGAGCCGAGCTTGCCCGGCCGTTGGCCGCCCGGGGAATGCATGGCGGGCTGGTGGCCCGACGGGAAGATCGCCTGCGGGCATTTGGCACACGAACTCGGGGCCGTGATCGGCGGCAGAATCGTCGAGCGCATCGTTGGCCAGTGCCTCGAGAGCGCCGCTCAGGAGCCTGAGGCGCATCGCCTGCGCATGCCAAGCCAACGCTGGTGCGCGGCCGAGGCCGGATCCTGCCCGGCACCCGCTTGCCCGTGAGCCGCGGGCCAGCCTATCCTGCGACGGCGTCTCGGTCGCGAGAGATGGCCACGCCCAGCGGATCTCGACGTCATTTCCACTGCACCGCATGCACCCGCCGTCGCATCGCGGCGCATCGATCTCGATGCCCTGCGGAGCTTCGCCATGCTGCTGGGCGTCGCCCTGCATGCGGCGCTGAGCTTCGTGCCGTTTCCCTGGCCCGTGCGCGACACCGAGCGGAGCGACCTGCTGGTCCTGATCATCGGGGCCGTGCATGGCTTCCGGATGCCACTCTTCTTCCTGCTGAGCGGCTATTTCACGATGCTCGTCTTCAGCCGCCGCGGGCTGGCGAGCCTGCTCGAGCAGCGGTTCACGCGGATTTTCCTGCCGCTGGTCATCGCCACCCTCACGATCGTGCCGCTCGACACGGCGATCGAGGGCCATGCCTTGCGAACGAACCGGCGTGATCCCGCCCTCGTCGCCATGCTCTCGGGCGACGAGGCGGCGGTGCGTCAGCGGCTTGCGTCACCCGGTGCGGCCGACCGCAAGGACGCCTTCTGGGGCCTCACGCCGCTTGCGTGGGCCACGATGCGCGGTGACCCAGGAATCGTGGCGGCCGTGCTCGACTCCGGCGGCGATCCCAGCGAACGGGATGGCGGCGGCAACACGCCGCTTCACCATGCCGCCTATTTTGGTCGGGACGCGTCGGCCAGGCTCCTGATCGATCGGGGGGCGGACTCGACCGCCACGAACACGGTCGGCCGGCTGCCGGCGGCGATGATGAGCCTTCCGGCCGATCTCGTCAGCGAACTCGCGCCCCTCTTCGACATGCATCCGGTCGGCGTCGACGAGGTTCTCGCCGGCCGCGAGCGGCTGGGTGCCCTCCTGCTCACGGGTCCGAATCCAGAGGGCACGCTCGGCGGGCCGCTCGACCGGGCGACGCTCGCCTGGTCCGCGATCCTGTCGGCGGAATGGCTCCGGGTGCACGTCGGCTCATGGTCGTTGCACCTCGTGCAGACGAACGTCTTCCACCACCTCTGGTTCCTCTGGTTTCTCTGCTGGCTGGTCGCCGCCTTCGCGTTCCTCGCCGCGACGGGCCTCCTGCCGACGGGCCGCCACCGCTGGTGGCTGGTGGCGGTCTCGTGCGTGCCGCAACTCGTGATGGGCATGTCGATGACAGCGGGCTACGGCCCCGACACATCGTTCGGGATTCTGCCACGGCCGCACGTGCTCGCCTTTTACGCCTGCTTCTACTTCTTCGGCATCGCGACCTTCGCCGCGGAGGGCCTCGACACACGACTCGGCCGTCACTGGAAGCTGCTGCTGCCGACTGCGGTCGCGCTGTTCGTGGTCGGCATCGCGACGATGCACGACCGGCTGCTCGCCAGCGTGCTCCAGCCCGCCTACGCGTGGGCGATGTCACTGGGGCTGATCGGGCTGTTCACCCGGTTCTGTTCCCGGCCCAGCCCGCTCGTGTCGTGGCTGGCCGACGCCTCGTACTGGATGTACCTCGTGCACCCGCCGCTCGTGATGCTGGCGCAGATGATCGTCCGCTCGTGGCCCATGCCCGCAGACCTGAAGTTTCTCGTCGTCATGGCGCTGGTGACGCCGGTGCTGCTGCTCAGCTACCGCTATGGCGTCCGCCACACGGCGATCGGCAGCCTGCTCAACGGCCCGCGCGGCGTCGCTCAGCACCGCACCAGGCCTGCGCGATAGAGCTTGTCGAACACTCAATGGCGGCCCACAGGGGCTGCGATCTCGCCACGAATCCGTCCGGTCGCGGGATCGCCCGACGGCGCATGAACGTCGATGCTGGACAGAACCTCGACTGGCGACCACGACGCCGGCTCGATGGCGGCGGTGCGTTGAACGCGGCGACCGGCCGACCTGGCCCCGCCACGATACATCCGGATCTGCCCCATTCAGTGCCGCGGCTACGTGGCGAAACGGCGGGCTGCCGACCTGCCCGCATCGAGCGCGGCTGAAACGCAAAAAACCCCCGCAAAGCCCGGCCGAGCCGGGACTTCGCAGGGGTCTTCTGTTGAGAGGCTCCGGTCGGAGTCGAACCGACGATGGCGGATTTGCAATCCGCTGCCTTAGCCACTTGGCTACGGAGCCGGGTATGAATCGTCGTTTACGCTACGGCAGGTTGGGCCGCCTGGTCAAGTTGCGCACGTCGCGAAGACGCTGCCGGTCCTGCCGCGGATGGCGGTCCTACCGGGCACGCTAGGCATCGGCCAGCGGAGGCCCCGGGCTTCAATCCGTTCCTTCTCCGGCCGCCACGGCCGGCCTTTGGTCGGGGGCCGTCACTGCCGATATAGTCTGCGGCATCGCGCCACTCCCCCACCTTTTCATGCTGCGGCCGCCGGCCGCGGCCCCAGGAGCATCCCCCGAATGACCCAGCAGGCGACGTGCGACATCGGACTGATCGGCCTGGCCGTGATGGGCGAAAACCTCGCCCTCAACATCGCCAGCCGCGGCTACTCGATCGCCGTCTACAACCGCACCACGAGCGTCACCGACGCCTTCACTTCCGGCCGCGGCAAACAACCCACCGTCGTCGGCTGCCATACGCTCGCCGACCTCGTGGCCGCCCTGAAGCCGCCCCGCAAGGTGATGATGATGGTCAAGGCGGGCCCGGCCGTCGACGACCTCATCAAAACGCTGACCCCCCTGCTCACCAAGGGCGACGTGCTCATCGACGGCGGCAACACGCTGCCTTCCGACACCGATCGCCGCACCCGCGAGGTCGAGGCGGCGGGGCTGCTGTACATCGGCACCGGAGTCTCCGGCGGCGAGGAGGGCGCGCTCAAGGGCCCGAGCCTGATGCCCGGCGGCTCGCCCGCCGCCTGGCCCCTCGTGAAGCCGATCTTCCAGGCCATCGCCGCCAAGGTCGGCCCCCAGGGCGACATCCCCTGCTGCGACTGGGTGGGCCCGCGCGGCGCCGGCAATTACGTGAAGATGGTGCACAACGGCATCGAGTACGGCGACATGCAGTTGATCTGCGAGGCCTACTGGCTGCTCAAGCACGGCGCCGGCCTCACCAACCCCGAGCTCGCGCAGGTGTTCGCCGCCTGGAACCGGGGCGATCTCGACAGCTACCTGATCGAGATCACCCGCGACATCTTCACGGCCAAGGACCCGGACACGGGAGCCTTCCTCGTCGACCTGATCCTCGACAAGGCCGGCGCCAAGGGCACCGGCAAGTGGATGAGCCAGCTGGCCCTCGACCTGGGCGTGCCGAGCACGCTGGTCACCGAGGCGGTCTACGCCCGCTGCCTGTCGGCGCTGAAGGACGCCCGCGTGCGGGCCAGTCAGGTGCTGCAGGGGCCCGACATGGCCAACCGCGGCGACAAGGCCGAGTTCGTCGAGCAGGTGCGGCAGGCGCTCTACGCGTCGAAGATCGCCAGCTACGCACAGGGCTTCGTGCAGCTCGCCGCCGCCGCCAAGGAGCAGGACTGGCCGCTCGACTACGCCTCGATCGCCATGATGTGGCGCGGCGGCTGCATCATCCGCGCCCGGTTCCTGGATCGCATCGCCGCGGCCTACCGGGCGAAGCCCGATCTCGAGAACCTGATGCTCGCCCCCTACTTCACCGACGCCCTCGCCAAGGCCCAGCAGGCGTGGCGGCACGTGGTCGCCACGGCGGCCACGATCGGGGTCCCCGTGCCGGCCTTCATGTCGGCCCTGGCCTACTATGACGGCTACCGGCATGCGAACCTGCCGGCCAACCTGCTCCAGGCCCAGCGTGACTACTTCGGCGCCCACACCTACGAGCGGACCGACAAGCCGGGCACGTTCCACTCCGAATGGCTCGACCTCCGCAAGCCCGTGACCTGACAAGGAGCCCTTCATGGCCGACGCGTTCCTGGAAAATCTGTTCAGCCTGAAGGGCCGCACGGCCGTGGTCGTGGGGGGCACGGGCGTGCTCGGCGGCGCCTTGGCCGATGGCCTCGCCGGCGCCGGCGCCTTCGTGGTCGTGGCCGGCCGCGGGGCCGACCGGGGCGCGGCCCGTGTCGACGCGATCCGCGCCGCCGGCGGCGACGGCACGTTCGTGAGCGTCGATGCCTGCGACCGGGCGAGCGTCAAGTCGCTGCTCGACGCCACCGTCGCGGCCCGCGGCCGGGCCGACATCCTCGTCAACTGCGCCGGCGTCAACTCGGCGGTGCCCTACTTCGACATCCCCGACGAAGACTTCGCGAAGATCATCGACACGAACCTCAAGAGCACGCACCTCGGCTGCCAGATCTTCGGGGCCCACATGGCGGCCCGCGGCGGCGGCGCGATCCTCAACATCGGCAGCGTGTCGGCCGACAAGCCGCTCTCGAAGGTCTTCATCTACTCGGCCTCGAAGGCTGCCGTGGTCAACTACACGAAGAACGTGGCCCGCGAACTCGCCCCCCAGGGGGTCCGCGTGAACGTCCTCTGCCCCGGCTTCTTCCCCGCCGAGCAGAACCGCAAGATCCTCTCGCCCGAGCGGACAGCCACGATCATGGCCAAGACGCCGATGGGCCGCTTTGGCACGCCCGAAGAGCTCGTCGGGGCCGCGATCCTGCTCTGCGCCCCGGTGGCCGGCAGCTTCATCACCGGCGCGGAGATCTACGTCGACGGCGGGTTCACCGGCATGAGCATTTGACCGCGGGGAAAACACCCGCATCCTGCCGGTTTTTGCTTGGCGGCTCGTGGCGCATACCTCCAGGTGTGCGCATGCGGGGCATGGTGCGCGGAACCGGTTTCGCAAGCCTGGAGGCTTGCGCCACTGCCGCGGGCAGTGAACGCCCCGTGCGACAGACGGTACACTCCATACCCCTGCTATCTATGCCACACACGATCGTGATCTTCGGGGCCTCAGGCGACCTCACGAGCCGCAAGCTCGTGCCGGCCCTCTACAACCTGACGCGGGCCGGGTCGCTGCCCCCCGACACGCGGATCGTCGGCTTCTCGCGCACGGTGATGAGCGACGCCGACTGGCGGGCGAGCCTCCACGAGACCACCGCGAAGCACGGCGACTGCGGCCCCCTCGACGCCGCCTCGTGGGACGCCTTCGCCGCCCACATCCACTACCAGCCGGGCGACATCGGCAAGGCGGAGGACTTCGGCCGGCTCGCGGCGCGGCTCGACCAGCTCGAGGCAGGCGAGCCTGCCACGCGGGTCTACTACCTCGCCACCGCGCCGCAGTTCTACGAGCCGGCGATCACGGCGCTCGGCGCACACGGCATGGCCGACGAGGCCCGCGGCCCGCGGCGGATCGTCGTCGAGAAGCCGTTCGGCACCGACCTGGCCACGGCCCGTGAGCTCAACGCCCACCTGCACCGGGTGTTTCACGAGCACCAGGTGTTCCGCATCGACCACTACCTCGGCAAGGAGTCGGTGCAGAACATCCTCGCCCTGCGGTTTGCCAACACGATCTTCGAGCCGGTCTGGAACCGTCGGTACATCGACCATGTGCAGATCACGGTGGCCGAGGAGGTGCAGGTCGGCCGGCGCGGGTCGTATTACGACACCGCCGGCGTGCTCCGCGACATGTTCCAGAACCACCTGCTACAGCTGCTCATGGTCACGGCCATGGAGGCGCCGGTGCGGTTCGAGGCGACCGCCGTGAGGAACGAGAAGGTCAAGGTTCTGGAGGCGATCCGGCCGCTCGACCTCGGCGAGGTCCCGGCCGCCGGCGTCCGCGGCCAATACCGCGGCTACCTCGACGAGCCGGGCGTGCCGCCGCACAGCCAGACGGCCACGTTCGGCGCCGTGCGGCTGGAGATCGACAACTGGCGCTGGCAGGGCGTGCCCTTCTACCTGCGCAGCGGCAAGGCGATGAGCTGCCGGACCACGCAGATCGTGATCGGCTTCCGCCAGCCGCCGCTGGAACTGTTCGCCGCCGGCCGACGGACGTTCCACCGCGAGGCCAACCGGCTCGTGATCCAGATCCAGCCCGCCGAGGGCATCCAGCTGCACTTCCACACGAAGGTGCCCGGCGAGGGCATGCGGCTGCGGCTCACCGACCTGGAGTTCAGCTACTCCCGCGAGTTCGCCGGCCGGCTGCCCGAGGCCTACGAGCCGCTGCTGCTCGACGTGCTCGACGGCGACGCTAGCCTCTTCGCCCGGGCCGACGAGGTGGAGAAGTCGTGGGAGATCATCGATCCCTTCGTGCGGGCCTGGAGCAGCGGTGGCATGCCGCCGATCGACGCCTACGAGCCGGGCGCGTGGGGCCCGCAGGCGAGCGTCGAGTGGATGGCGGCCCAGGGACGCACGTGGTTCGACATGTGCCCGGTGCTGACGTGAACGGAACCGCCGTGGCCCTGCGGGGCCCGACCATCGGCGGCGTGGCGTTGGCCTCACCGGTCGTGCAGGCCGCCCTCTCCGGCTACAGCGACCGGGCGATGCGGGTGCTCGCCCGTCGCCACGGCGCGGCCTATGCGCTCGGCGAGGTGCTGCTCGACCAGTTCGTGGCCACCGTGGGCACCAACCGCCGCAACCTCGCCCGGCTCGCCGTGGCGGCCGAGGAGCATCCCGTCGGCGGCCAGCTGATGGGCGCGAACCCCGACGACTTCCCGCCAGCCGCCCGGCGGCTCGTGGCAGAAGGCTACGACGTCATCGACATCAACTTCGGCTGCCCCGTGAAGAAGGTCCTGGGCCGCTGCCGCGGCGGCTACCTGCTCTCGCAGCCGGCCACGGCCCTGGACATCGTGGCCCGGGTCCGCGACGCCGTGCCCCCGCACGTTCCCGTCACGCTCAAGATGCGCCGCGGCCTCGACGACTCGGCGGAAAGCCGTGACAACTTCTGGACGATCTTCGACGGCGCCTGCGGCCGCGGCGCGGCCGCGATCACCGTCCACGGCCGCACCGTGCAGCAGAAGTACGTCGGCCCGAGCGACTGGGAGTTTCTCGCGGCGGTGAAGCGGCACGCCGGCGACCGCATCGTCATCGGCTCCGGCGACCTGTTCTCCGCGGCGGCCTGCGTGGCGATGCTCGAGCGGACCGGCGTCGACGGCGTGAGCATCGCCCGCGGCGCGATCGGCAACCCGTGGATCTTCCGCCAAACGCTCGCCCTGCTCGCCGGCCACCCCGTGCCCCCGCCCCCCACGATCCACGAGCAGCGGGAGGTGCTCCGCGAGCACTGGGCCCTGTCGATGGAACTCCACGGCGAAGCGGTGGCCGGCCGCAGCATGCGGAAGTTCGCCATCAAGTATGCCCGCGTGCATCCCGACCACCTGGCGGTCCGCGACGCCTTCATCGCCGTGAAGGTCAACGCCGACTGGCAGTCCGTCCTCGACCGTTTTTATGCGGCCGACGGTCCCGGCCGCGATCCCGCCGCCGACGTGAACGAGGTGACATCCTGCGAGGCATGATGAGACCCCATCCCAAGCCTGTCGCCGATTCCTCATTCAACGAACAGGGAGGCGATGGGGTCGGCGGCATGTCGATGTGCGAGGCGCGAGCGACGGGATCGGTGCGAGGATCGCGAGCGTGCCGGCGCCCCGCCGCAGCGAGCGAACTGGTACCGTCCCGGAGCGAATCCGGTTACAACTCCTGACCGGAATCCAACGCCGAGGAACTCGCCCCGCATGTCCACCCCCGAACTCCACGCCGTCGTCGTCTCCACGGCGCTCAAGCCCGGGAGCAAGACGCGAACCGCCGCCGACACGATCGCCGCCCGCCTCGCGGCCGAGGGCCTGTCCATCGACCTCGTCGATCTGGCCACGGAGCCGCTGCCCGGCTGCGACGGCTTCACCTGCTACCAGGACGAGCGGGTGCACGTCATGACCCGCCGCGTGCGGGCCGCCGACCTGATCGCGGTCTGCTTCCCGGTCTACAACTACCAGCCCAACGCGGCCGCCAAGAACTTCGTTGAGCTCACCAACGACGCCTGGAAGGACAAGGTCGTGACGTTCGTGGCCAACGCCGGCGGGGACCGCTCGTTCCTCGCCCCCCTGCCGCTGGCCAACGCGCTGATGGTGGACCACCGCTGCGTGATCGTGCCGCAGTTCCTCTACCTGCCGCCGGCCGCCTTCGACGCCGCGGGCAAGGTGGTGCTCGACGGCCTCACAGCCGAGGTCTTCGACCAGCAGATCGCCGCCGCGATCCGCCTGGCCCGCGCCTGGGCGTCACGCGGTCGGACTGACAATGCCTGAGGTCGGGCCCTCTGAAGCGGCGGTCTCCGACCGTCGTGCTTCGCGAGTCGGGAACGGGCGTAACTCGCACATCTCGCCCCGTCGTTGAGCCAGTCTGCCTCTTGGGACTGGTGTTGCGTTCCGGTCTGTCGGGTTTGGCGGTTCCGTTCCTTGAAGCCGGAGGCGCGAGTTTTGCTGTTGCACGGAGGAGCTCAACAGAGCGGCGCCGCTGCAGGGATCCTGCAGCGAATCGTATTTTTGACCACCCGTACACAGGCGATCGGTCTCGTCACCGGTCCAAGAAGCCCCGGGTGGAAACCCGGGAGCGTGATGCACGCGAACCCGCGGCTTCGTGCCGTGGTTCGCTTGGCGGGCCGCCGCCCGCTTGGAATCAACCCGGCCCTCCAGGCCTGGCACCCGCACAAGAAGCCCCGGGTGGAAACCCGGGAGCATGATGCACGCGAACCCGCGGCATCGTGCCGCGGTTCGCTTGGCGGGCCGCCGCCCGCTCGGAGTCAACCCGGCCCTCCAGG
>Ga0315908_10000367_pt1 | contig 35946 bp, 33 predicted proteins | sample LakEriMetagenome_12_FD_203520 | JGI IMG/M metagenome (GOLD analysis project Ga0315908, IMG submission 203520) | Freshwater fungal communities from buoy surface, Lake Erie, Ohio, United States - Buoy 4 MA124 | ecosystem: Environmental > Aquatic > Freshwater > Lake > Lake biofilm | place: USA...
TTAGTGAATTCATAAACTGCTATTAAGGCTTCACACATGTGCATATTTGCATTCTATCCTCTATAGTCATTAGGTTATGTAAATTCACAGTTAAATTGGTCGATGAATAATCCAGTTTCTTTTTCGTAGAATTTATCTTCTATCAAATATAGTACAATTGGTAAAGAGTCTTTTGCTTGTTTAATACCTATTTTGGCTGCATTTACCAAAGCTAATAAACTAAAAGCCATTGAATAACACTATTTGGATTTATCGATTGCATTTGTTTTGGAAAGTATCCAATAGAATCCATTGTGTTATTTGTCCCAATAATGTTCCATTAGAAACTTAATGCCGTGTGATGCAATCTCTTTATGCCTATCTTCATTAAAAATTTAGTATGCTAGACAAAAGTTTATCGTGAATGAGCATGTTCCTATTAAGTGTTTGGTTTCAAAGTCATAAATTGATCCATCATCTCTTATTTAGTTATGGAATCCACCTACTTCTTTATCAATGCAGATTGGCTCATAGAACTTTAGTAGCGATTCTATATGTTTTAGTAGGAAAGGAGTCCCGAATTACCAGTTTGCTTATATTTAAATAAATTTTATATCTTATGATTCTTATACAATTTTTATTCTAGAAAAATCTATTACCAAATATTAATCATTAATTAAAATTTATATTTCTTAAAGGTATTTCCCTTATATTTAAATAAAAACCTAATAATATAAATTAAGAATTTATTAATAGTCTTAATGATATTCAATATTATCTAATTATTAATTTTATAAATAAATAAAGTAAAATTTAAATGTTTCTTTTCTAATATTATTATAGATTTTTATTACTCTTCTTTACTTCCAAATATCATCATTTTTAAATTAAGTCATAAAATTTTTATCAACTACATATTATTTTATAAAAACTTAATTAACTTATTAATTTAATTACTATTGAATATCGATCGAATAAGGAATAAATAATTATTATTTATCAGGATCTTAACTGCAATTAAGAAAATAAATTTCTTGAATATCTTATTATTATAAAATTTTTTAAATTTATTGAATCTATTATTAATTTATTTTTATTAATTAACCTTTAAAATTGAATTATATTCTTGGTTATTCTTATTAAATTTGAGTCTAATTATTAAATTTTTCTAAATCAACAATAGTTTATTATATTAGTTCATCCACTACTTATATTTCTTCCATAAAAAATTAGTTTCTTAAATCCATTTATTTTTATTATAAATAAATTTATCTTTGAAAGTATATATTTTAGTTTTTTATTAAATATTAATATAAAAAATAAATTTTATATAAATTATAATTAGAAAAAGCTAATAAATTAGTGAAAAATATATTTTTGAAAATAATTATAATTTAATTAATGGAATTTAATTGGGAAATTCATGAATAAAGGATACTTAATGAATAACTAGAGTAAAAAGCACAATGATATTTAACTAATTTTGAATTCAACAAGATTATTTTTTAATAAAATAAATAAAATAATTATTTAGAAAAAGGTATGAAATTGATATTAATTAAAATTCTTAATTAAAATTAAATAGATATTTTCAATAAGTAATTCTTTATTATAAATAAAAATGGAATTACAAGTAAAGTAATAAATTATTCTTTTAGATTAAAATAACATAAAATAGTCAAATTAAATAATTGAAATAGGAAGATCAATTATATTTTAGGAAAACCATATTAATATTTTAAATGAAGATAACTAAATAGCAAAAAAACATTTAACAATTAATTGTCAATAATTTTTTAATTAAGAATCAAATAATATTATAAAAAAATATTTAAAATTGTATTCTTCATAATGATAAAAAATATTTGATAAATTCATTTTTAAAAAAATACTTGATTTTATTGAAGTAAATTAAATTAATTCAATATTTAAGGAAAAACCTTTTATTGAGCTTTAAACTATGCAAATATTTTACAAAGCTTTTATAAAAATAAATAAAGATTAACTATAAATTTTATTACCAAATTAAATTTATTAAATAAATGATGAAGCTTTTCTTTTAATTGTATAAATTTATGATAATTTATTTGATTTATATAAAAATAACAATTTGAATTTGTAAATATATTTTTAATATTAAAGAGAATCTTTGATTGCCAATTTCAATTAATATAATTAGAAAAAGTTCTTATAGTATTAGAAATAAAATTGTATATTAATAAATTTTTGTCAATAAAATCCTTTAATAAATTAAAAAATAAATAACTAAATTATTTTAATTGGAAATAAAAATAAAAATTATTTTTATCCTTTAAATAAACAATAAGGTATGAATTAATAAAAAAAAAAAAACAATATATTTTTAAATATTTCGAATTAGTTTATAATTGAATACGATTAATTGTTAAAAAATTGGAATATAAAACTAATTTAAGATAAAAATTATAAAAAAAATTCTGATTTTGGATTATGGCTATCAATTAATAAAACAAATACTTAGTAAAATCAATAAATAAAAATTAATAATAATTTTGATTTGAAAATAGGAGATTCAATATTCTAGTTTATTTTAAATCAAACTTTTTAATCTAAAAAAAAACTTAATTAAATTTTTATGTAAGACTGATATTTATAAATATTATTCAATCTTTTTAAAATTATTATTCACATTATAAAGATTAATTTATTTCTTTTAATTTTATTCTAAAAATTTATATCCTATATTCTTGATGATTTTTTATTCCTCTTTTACCTTAAAATAAAGGTTTCTCATCTTGATCCTTATTAACAAGTAATTTTTCGATTGTATCTAATTATTTATTTGATAATTATATTTACTGTTTTTTTATTGATTTTTTTAATTATATTATTATTTTTAATTTATATTTTTATAATTCTATAATTAATTTGAACTATTATTTTAATTTATTTTTTTAATTTATTATTCTATTTATTTATTTGTTTAATTATTTTTATCATATTTTTTTTATTCTTATTTATATTATTATTCTTATTCTTAATATGCTTTTTCTTTTTATTAAAATTATTTTTTAATTATTTTTTCTTCAGTTTCTAAATCATTTATTTCTTATTTAATCACTTATTCTTTATAATTAATATTTTTTTAATCAATATTATCTGTATTTTATATTAAGTTAAAAGTCTTATTTTATTCTATTTATTTATTATTATTTTCTTTATTTTAATTTAAATTTATTTAATCAAAATCTTTTTAATCTTTTTCCCTTTTATTCTATAAATCTTACTCTTTTTATTTTGATTAATTTTTTTATTTCTATTAATTTTAAATTTATTCATCTTTATTTAAAATTTATTTATTTAAATAAGAATTTTAATCTTTCTAATTTTCACCATTTAATAATTATTTATTTTATTTATTCTTCAATTAATTATTACTATTCTCTTATTTTTATTATAAAAAATTATCTTTTATATCAATTTACTAATTAAAATTTTCTTTTTTTTAAACTTCATTTTTATTTTAATTTTCTATTAAAATTTCTTTTTCTAATTTTTATTCTACATCTTTTAATTGATTTATATTATTTTCTTCTTATTTATAATTATCTTTATTTTTATAAATTTATTATTTATTTATATTTTTATTTTAATCTAAAATTTCTAAATTATCTATCTATTTTTATTGTTCAGTATCTTTAATTTTTTTCAAATATTGTTCATAACACTTATTTAAAAAAGTAAATAATGTTCCATCTTTAAATTTATCTAAATATTCCTGTTAATCAATTTCTATTCTGAATTCATCATCCTTTAAGTTTGTTATTGTAACTGTATTTTCTTCATTTTAGATTCCTTTAAAACCTTATTATAAAAATAAAATAGAAATATCTTTTTTTTAATTTATATTTTTTTATTAATTATCTTAATCTATATTGTTATTTTTATTTTAATCAATTTTATTTTAATAATCATTGTTATTATTATTATTATTATTACTATTATTATTTAATTGCTATTAATATTGTATTATTTCATTTTCTTCTTTTTCTCTAATTATTTCTTATTAATTTTCTTATTAAATAATATTATTGTCTTCACTCTTTAAATCTTTCATAATTAAATTTGATTAAGTTAAATTAAAATATATTTTATTAATAACTTAATTTTTTAGCATCTTTTAATTTTGAATCTCGTTATAAATTTTTTGATAATTAAAATCAATAGAAACCTAATTAGGAAAATTTAAATGCTAGTTAATTAAATGAATTATAAGTGTTTTTAGATCAGCTTAATTGTTTGGCAATTATTTCATCTATAATATATAATTAGATATTTAATAAATGGATTGAGAATCAATACTTGATACTTTATTTGCAATAAATTCTTTATTTATACTATTTATCTTTTTGCACTTTCTATTAATACTTTGACTCATTATTCTTGTATTCAGTTAACATAAACTATTAGAATTTAATAAATAGCATATTGTCACGTTCTTTTTTAATTATTAACTTTTTATTATCCACCTATTTATATTCATACAGCAGCTCATCTAATCAATTCCAATTATTTTTTTATCTATATTCCTATCTACTTCACAATTTACTATATCTTCGTATCTTATTCCTAATAAAATCATTTCATTTTCATCTATTATTTAAAAGCTTTCATATAAAAACTAAACCTTTATTTTATTTATATATCCATTCTCTTCGTTTACATACAACATTTTTATCCTAATATTTTTTGGTAAATCGCTTATTTTATTATCATTAGCATTAACCATGCACTCTGAATAATTTTCTAAACTTGTTTCTAATAATTCTTATAATAACTCGTTATTTTAAATATAAACTAAATACTATAATTATTTTTGATTTTTTATCATATTATTAGTTTAAATTAAGTAGCTTTTTTCTAATATTTGTTTATTATTTTTTTTTATTTTATTAATTTCTTTTTCAAACGGAAAATAGAATTAACTATATCTATCCTAATATTCCAATATTTATTCAAATGTTTTCCAAGGGAATATAATATGATTATAAAAGTATTTTAAATTTTCTAATTCTATAAACTATTAAATTTCATTTCCTTCTAAAATTTTAGTAATGATTAAATCTTTATATGTAATTTGCAATTATAAATTTTAAAACTAATCTTAAAATTCTGGATCTTCCCTTTTTCTTAAATCAAGAATTTAAACTAGATTATTAAATAATTTATTTTAAACAAAATAAATAATAAAAAAGAAAAGAGAATAAAAATACATAATTATTATAATAAATGTTATATATCAATCAATATATTCATTGGCAACTTTTTAATTATTATTGATAGTTCCTTGTTTATTGAGAATAACAATTAAAGCTCCAAGAATGGAAAAAGCTTTGAGGACAGAAATAATATGTGATTCCTGTTAGCGAACATTATGGAATAAAACTACGGAAAAACAAATTAATCCCCACATTAAAGAAAATAAAAAGGACCTAGACTTGGTCAATAAAAACAGAATTGATGAAAATAACATTAGAACAACAAATTATCTAGTATGGTCATTATAATCACTCATCTATGTTATTATTTCATCTGTCTTATTATGACTCTACTTTAGGTTTTATAAACTCATATTAAATTACTCTATCACTCTTTCATCTCTTAATAAAAGGTATCCTTACAGGCTGAAACCTATAGTTATTATCAATAAGCCTAATTAATACATTCAAGATATTATTATTATTATTAATAATAATAATATTCCAATCTAAAAATACAAATTACTAATGACTAAAATTAATATACTATTATTAAATAAATTTAATGGTATAATTATTATTAATATATATATATTTTAAAGTTTAATTAATAAAAAAGAAATAAAATATAAATATTTAATTCGTCTAAATATCAATTATTTTTATTTATTTATATTCTAAATCTTTTTTTACTTCTGAAACAACGATTTTCCATCTCATTTTCATCAATTTAAAGGAATAAAATATTAATATTAAAATTTAAGAAATTAATATTCCATTTATAAAACCAATCAAAGGATAATCTTTATAACTTTAAAAGATTAAACCCAAAATTAACTTAAGAATTATTTCAAATAATATATAATCTTATTTTCTTAGATTATAATATGTAATTTATTAAAAATACTAAAAATTTTATACAAAAGTTAGAAGTTTAATATTTTACATTAATTAAACAATAAATTCTGATTAATTTTCTAAATAATCATTGAAATATTTATGAATAATAAGAAACAATGCATCTAAGACAAAAATCTAGGAATAATTAATATTAAATAAATAATTTTAATTTTAAAAATAGAATACTTAAAGGATAGAAGTGAAAATAACAAAAGTTAATCCTATCAAATAAGTAAGTTTTGTTCTATTAACACATCCATCTTTAATATTCTTTTCCATTCTTTTTTCTATAATTTCTAACAATCCATTACTCTATTTTTATCAAATAATAATAAATACAATTTGTTTAAGAATTATATTTGCAAAATAAATATAAGAATAACAAAGTAGTTGAATTTCTTCCAACAAAAAAACAATATAAAAATTAAGAAAGTTAAAATTGATTTAATTTAATATTTGATATAAAAATTTAGATTTTAATGTTTTCAATAAGTTGAGAAACTTATTAATAGATTTCTTTGAAATTCTATAATTGATTCCTTATAAACTGGTAAGCTGATTATAATACCTAAGAATACCTATAGAATTAATGACCATAATAAAATTGTAAGAAATTGCTGATTCTTAAAGAGTAAATGTTTTAAATGAGAGTAATAAGACAAGAATTATATGGATAATAAGACAGACAATTTAAGAATAAATAGGCAATTAATACATCTAAAATACAAAGATGAAGTATTAACATTATTTAATAAGATAATAGAAGATAGAGGAAAGAACAATACAGCGATAATACTAAATGTCAAGAATATAGTGAGAATTATGAACAATCAAGTAAACAATTAAATTATACAATAAAAGGTAAAAGACTCCTAAAACAAGAGCTACAGTAAAATGATTTCCTAATTATTCTTGCTTGAATCCATATTCATCAGCCTAAACATGCTCTTCAAATTTCCTTTGAATAGTCTTGCTAAATGCCATTATTTTTGTGTCTAAGAAAACGTGCAGCACTAAATGAGATTTGAAATAAATCACCAAAGATTGATTGTCAGAACTAACCATCATAAAATTTATCAGATAGTTTGATTGTAATAAAATATATCCTAATATTAGGTTTTGGCATTCATAAAACAGCTTTTAGCTTTCTTTTAATATCATTGACAGTTTTATTTTATTTATATTTTAAATATCTGATATTAGTATTCCTTCATTAGAGCTCAATGAAGATTTACTGCTTTGGATTATTAATTACATGTCCAAATCCATCTATTTTTGTTTATCCATTTTTAAATTTATATCTTTAATTTTATACCTTATATAATTATATTTTAACTATTTATTTTTATTAAACACTTATTATATTTTTTTCATATTATTTTATATATTTAAATTATATCTTATTCTTATATTTTTATTAATTATTTTTTATAATTTAAATCAAATTCATTATAAAACATTTTCAGCTATAATTTAGAGATCATTATTTTATTTACATTTTATAAAGTTTTTTTACGTTAATTTTTTAATAATATTTTAATTATCTAAATTTTCAAAACACATTAACGATTTTATTCTAGTTCTTTAGTGACTAAAAATAAATAATAAAAAAAAATTTACAAATCATTCTAAAATTAAATTTAAGGCTATCTTTTTTTTAAATAACTCATAAATTTTCTTCGATAATAATCTAAAATATATCATAATTTAAATAATTTTTATTTTTATAATAATTATTCTATTTCTTGTTTTTTTTTAATTATTTTGTCAAGAAGAATAATTCTATCATCTTTATCTTAAATTTATTAAAAAGCTTATTATATTTAATTTTAATCATTAACATCTTAAATTTATTCAAATATTAAATTGGGATCTTATTTAATTTTGTTTTTTTATTTCTCAAATAATTTTATCTGCATTTAGTTATTAAAATTTTAATATTTTAGTATTTCTTTTTCTCTAATTTTTTTTTTTTTAGATTCATTAAAAGATTCAATATTATTAAAGCAAAAGTTTGGAAAAATAACTTAATTTTTTTTGTAAGTTTAATCAAAATTTATATTTTAAATAGATTAAGGAGTTAAAGATCTCACAGCTTATTTTTTTTAGTATTAATTAATATTTTTCAATTTTTATTATAAATAGTTTTTTGGACTTTTAAATTAAAGATTTATGTATTCATTTTTTTTTTACATTAAATATATATTTATTATAAATTAATATATTTTAGAAAATAACGAAAATTTTTAGTAAAAAAATAAACAATTTAATTTATAAATAATAATTCAAATTATTTAATAATATTTAATAAAAATAAGAATTGTATTTTTAATATTTTTAATAATTATAAATTCATATATTTACAACCAAATTGTTTATCATTAAAGTTTTTATTTAATCTTGACTTAAATAAGTTTAATTATATAAAAACTAACATATATTTTTTAATTTAGTCATTTAAAATTAATTTTTAATATCTATTTAATTTAGCTAGATTTCAATATCATTAAAAACAACATCTTTAATATCATTCCATCTTTATAAATATTAATTTTTTTCTTATAAATTTTTTTTAATTATTTCCAAGAAAACTATAAAATTATGCTGTTGTAAAAACTAGCATCTTTATAAAAATAAATCGTTAAAAATTTAGTAAATTTTTTCATTAACAAATATGACATTTTAATTTTATGATTCCTTTAAAAATATAACAAATTTATCTATATTTAATAAACTATTTTAATTTTGAATTTCTTAAATTATTTAATCTTATACACTTATAGAAATTTATTTAATATCCTTTTATATTTATAATTAAAATAATTTACTTCATTTAAATGAGATTACAATTAAATTAAGGAATAATATGAAATAATTAAATAATGTTTTTCTGTTTATTGAATAGATTTGTATGTAATAATTTTATTTAAAATTTATTAAATAATATTTTAAAATTATAGTGAATATTATTAATAAAGCAAATTTCTTTTAAATTAGAAATTATAAATATTAAATAGCAAATAAGAATAATTTAATAAAATTAACTTATCTTAAAATAAAATAAGAAATAATTACCAGAATGATGATTAGTGATTTAATGATTGAAGCAAAATAAATAAATTTAAAGTAACTCTTAATTATCAAAATCATGCTAAATAATAGAAATAAAAGTATTTCTAAGCTCTGTTAAATCCATATTTACTATTAATAATTTAAGTTTATTCATTAATTTTGCCTTAATTTGCTCATTAAAATCAGTTGTTTTAAGACCTTACAATAAATAATGCATAGTTTTAACTGAAAGGTTATCATAATTATATTCTAATTAGTATTCTATTTCGGTTTTTATTTTTTCCCTGATTTTCTATGTCAGTCTATTTTCAATCTATAAGAATACCAAAATTTAACCTAAATCTCCTAAACAATCTTTGAACTCCAATTTATTCACATTACTTGTTAATTTATTCCATAATTAATAATCTTTCACTTGTAAAATGCAACTATATTTTATTAATCTGCTTAAAATATTTGCTCTTTTCACATCCACATTATCATTTTTTCCATTTTTTTCATAGTGTTTTTCTATTGAATAAGGTTTAATTTTTTCTATAATTTCTTTGACCATTTTATTTTATGAAAATTATGCAGGATTTTTTAAGTGAGCTAATCAACTTAATATTGTTACATTTGCTTAAATACCATATCTATGTCTATTTTTCTCGTATATTTTTTCTATTGTTTAAATATCAGCTCCTATTTCTGGCACTTTAGTTGTTTATATTTTCTTTTATTTTTAACTTTTAATACAAAATTATCTAAACTATTAGTTTTGCAACTTAAATCTCATGACACATTACAATATCATTTACATTATTTTATTATTAATATATATTATGATTTTTGAATATTCTATATCTAAAAATACTTATTTAAATAATTATGATTAAAAAATAAAATAAATAATAGATAATGAAATAAATTTTAAATAAAATGTTAAATAATATAGGCAAGTTATAGATAAAGATATAATTATAAGTATATCATATAATATTAATAAAATGGCAAACATATTAATGATGATAATATACAACATTCTGGCAATATTCGGATTAATCTACCAACCCTAAATAGAATACAAAGTGGTTTAAAAGTATGAAGGATTTGAATTGCGAGAGTACCCTTCATTCTATGTAGCTTCAACTAATGACCCTTCAGACCACACTGGATTTTTAACTATAGCATAATATATTGGTCTATTTTCACCCTTGATAAAACCAGCCAATGACCATAAAATGCAAATCCCTTTAGGATCTCCCATCATAGGAAACCAAACTGTCCTTTCATTTTATTTACCTCTTAATCAAACTCTTCCTCCATTACCTACCGATTTTAAGGTCTATCTTTAGTAAATTAGACCTTAGAAATATTTTGTTTGGAGTTTCAATGGCAATCTAGCCAGATAAGATTTTGTTGATAAGGTTCAGCACTATTATTAAATATTGAACAATCACGGTTTCAAGGCAGGACAAGATTGGCAATTTGCTAGATATAATGTTGAATGGTGTATTTTTAAATTTAGGAGAAATGAATTATGGATTCAAGCATTAGATAATTATCATTTTTATGATGATGTTTAACTGTAATAATGATTATTGCTATTAAATTATTATCAGATTTTAACAGAATTATTTATTATTAATATTTTAAAATTATTTTTATTTTAATAAATATAAATGGAAACATATCAATCTAAATATACACCAGAGTAAATTCAAAAAATAATGGAAGATACAAAAAGAATAACAGATAGGAATTAAGAACTGATAGATAAAATATCTTCAACAATTGAAACTAGTAAATAAGCAAGAAGTGCATACGATGATTTTGAAGCAAAATACAAAAAATTTTAAGATGATTTCTCAAAAGCATTATCAAATATGGTGGGAGGAATAGATTTAGGATAATTATAATAAAATCCATCTGAAGAAAAATATAAAGATATTATAACTATAGATTAATCAGAAATGAAATAAAAGTTATAAGAATTATTAAACAATAAAAAACACATTAGTTTCTTAACTGGAGCAGGAATCAGCAAAGCAAGTGGAGTGCCAACTTTCAGAGGACAAGGTGGGTATTATGAAAATATGGACGATGTAATAAAATTATTAAGTTATAGTAATTATTAATAAAATGAAAAAGAAGTATGGGATTTCATAAATAAGTTAATGCAAACTGTATTGAAAAATAAACCTAACAAAGGTCATGAAAGTATTAATTAGATAATGGCAATTAAAAACATAGAAACATCAGTGATCACATAAAACATAGATGGGTATCATAGTTATACTATAAATGATAAAAAAGACTTTATTAAAACATAGAATGTGTTTGAAATTCACGGAAATGCCAAATATATGAGATGTGATAATAATGACTGTACATTATATGAATAAATGTTATTGATTGATAAGAAAATAATTGAAAATTTGTAATTACCAAAATGTTAAAAATGCAATAAGGTTTGTAGACCTCATGTGTTATTATTTGATGAATGTTATTAAGAAAAGTTTTATAGATAGAAGGAAATTTTGCAGAAATTGTTTAAAGATTAAGATGAAAAAATTATAGAAGAATTGAAGCATATGAAATAAAGTATTAATGAGAGTGATGTTTTATTTGTTATTGGAACTGAATTGACTACTGGATTAGCCAATAGGATTGTCAGAGAATTTAATTAGAGAGATAAACTTATTATAGAAATTAATATCGATAATGTTATTAAGAAGGGAACTAATGCTTATTTTATTAAAGGAAAGAGTGAAGAAATATTGCAACTTGTTTATTAGGTCCTTTAATAAATTCATACTATTAAAAAGTGATTATATTTATACTTCTCATTTAATTAACTAAAGAATTATTATATTTGATTTTGAATTTATATTTTATGAAAGAAACTAATTAATTACAAGAAATAGATGTTTATCCTCAAAATATAATGTTAAAAAAAACTGTGCTCTCTGAATGTGAGTTAATAAGTTTTAGAGATATTAGTAATTATTTAATATATAAAAAAGCAAAAAGACCAAGTGAAAGGTACAAAAAAAGAAAAAGACGACAGAAATGAAAAGAAAGATAAAACAAAATAACTTGCAAAAGATATAATATACAGAATATATGAATTAGAAATAGAATGTGAGTATGATAATGTGAAGTTAAAGTATATAATAAGTCTGTTTGATTTATACAAATAAGTAATTGATTTCTACTAGAATTAAGGCAACAGCAAATATAAGATATTCAGACACAAATTGAAGAGATTATTAAAGAAAGATAATGTACAATCACAATTACAACTTTATTTTGGAATCAGCATTTAAAAAGTAAAGCAGAAATTAAATGTTGAGCAAGAACGATAGAAATATAATAGATTTATATTTGATGAACAGGAATATGAAGATTACATTTAAAGTTAATTTTAATAAGGATTTCATAGCATGTTATCTAGCAAAACTTATATAAGCAGTCTTTAATCATCTAAGCTAAATTTTATGTAGAACAATACATTCCAGTAATCATAATAAAATAAAGATACTTTTTATCATTTCGAAAAATAATAATAAAATCAGAAGGCTTCAATTATTTATTAGGAATAAAAAAATTTATAATAATTAATTTAAGAATAGGAAAAAGAAAAAAAAATATTAATACTTTTGTAAAAAAAAATGGATGATGAGAGAAATTAATTTATCTAAAATATTTAAGAAGAGTAAGAGAAATTGTTGCAAAAATAATTATAATTAGAAGAAGAATAGTATAAAATAGAATTACAAAAATAAGAATTAGAATTACTTTATTAAGAGTTTGAAGAAAAAATAAAATTAAATGTAGAAAATAACATTTAAGATTCAAATTACGTTTCAATTTAATAAAACGATAATATAAATATTGAATATAACTAATAGTAATTAGAAAAAATAAAAATAAAAAGACAAGAGTAAATAGAAAAAGAAAAAATCATTATTAATGAATTTTAAAAAATTGAAAAATAAAAGGAGGAAGATTTAAATAATTAAATTCTAAAATAAAAAGAATTAGAAAGATAAATTTAGATTAATAAAGATATTTAAAAAGAAAAAATAAATGAGATAAATTAGTAAATTATTTATAAAAAAGAGTAAAGTTTAATTGAAAATAAAAATGAAAATCAATTAACTCATTAGAAAAAAATAAAGTAATATAATACATAAATATTATTATAAGAATATTAAACGTAAAATAATACAAATTATATAATCTTACAATTCATTATTGTTTTGTTTAAACTACTGGTTTCATATAATATTTTTATTTTATTATTTAATTTTATTGTCTTTTTATTAATTAGTTTTTTTTTGACAAATTAAGAATATTTTTTTGAGTAAGTTAAATTTAAGGTTTTTAATAATTATACTTACTTTCTTATGTTTGTTATAAAAATTATGAAGAATATTAATTCTTAAAAATTACAGGTTAAGAAGTACTTATTTTAATTACATTATTCAAATAAATTTAATCAACTTATTTTTTATCTAAAATATTACTCGTTAAATATTTTAAATTATTATTTTAAATTTTATTATTTATATATTCATTGTTTTAATATTATTCTATACAAAAATTATTCATCATCTATGTATTTATTAAGTTTTATATCTTATGATTTTTATATTAGAGGTTATTTTTTATTTCTTAACAGGAATTAACTCTTCAATTTTATTTTAACTATTCTTTTTAATCTAAAATTTAAAAGTCTTAGTTATCTAAAAATTGTTAATTAATTAAATTTAGTTAAGATATTTATTAAGTATTATTATTATCTATTTTAATAAAGTTTTTATTGTTATTTATATTATTTTAATATTTATTTGATTTTATATTTTAATCGTTCTAAATATTTTAATCTTATAATTCTTGATTAATTTAGAATATTTTTTTTTATTTAATTTTTGATAAAATTAATTGTCTTCTTTTTTCCTAATTTTTTGATAAATAGTGTTTATATTTATTAAATCTAGGTGTATTTAGCAATTTATTTACATCATTATAATAAACGAAATCTATTTCTTTATAACTATCAATATCATTTTAAATTTATTATAAAATATAATCATCGATATTTTTTTTTTCTTTGATTAGGTTTTCAAATAGAATTTTATAATTATTACATTTTTATTAATTGTTTTATAAATTATAATTAATTTTATCTTGTTAATTAATATTATCTGTATATATTATTTATTAATATTCTTATTAATAATTTGATTGTTGTTTATGCTATGAATTTTCAAATTAAGATATATTCAATTACTAAGATTACTATTATTAATAAAAAATTTTTTAATCTTGAAAGTATTAAGATTCATTTTATTTTGTTTATTATTATATAACTTTAGATTATTAGAAATGAACAACTTTGTAATCATCATCATCTTGATTTCGTCCTTTTTAAAGAGTAAAGTTGATTTTATGTTTGATTAAATTAAAATCACTCATCATTTCAAGACTCTATGTTTTTTTTTTACTATTTTTGTCATGATCATCAACATTATTATGACTTTATTTATATTTAATGTCTATAATATTATAGAACTTTTTAATGTTTCCATACTAAAATAATAATTTATTAAATGTTTCTATTTCTATACTAAATATAATAGAACAATCTCTATTGACTATTGCTTGACTATATCTGTATTTTTATTTCAAATAAATAGGTTCATATTCACCAAAGAATTGATGCTAACTCAAAATATTTTCTTAGAACTGTCTTTTCCTTATTTTGTTGTATATTTCTTAAATATCATCTTAAAATTTCTGTACTTGCTCTTTTTTTTAATCATGATTAGTATCCTCATTACCCTTTAAAGCTTTTTTCTGAATTTCTGCCTTCTTTTTAAATTGATGCTACTTAAAAAGCTTCTAGAACGGATTATTTTGTTTGTTAATAATCTTAATTTTATTGATAGCATTTTAAAATTTAGTATAAATCTTAGACTTTATTTTATTGCTAATCTTATTTTTATCTTAAATAGGAATAGACTAATTTTTATTAATTTTAATAAGATCTTGTTGAAAAGATTAAGTATGATTAATATATTGAATATCATTTAAATCAACCCTTTATAATAAGACTTCGCCATTACTGATAAAGTAAATCCTATTATTAGAAAGTCCATACTTAAAGATATTTTGACCTTATCTGTAGAATTAATGTTATGCTTTATTAATGAGAATGTATAAACCTTGATGATCCCAATCACTCAAAATACTTACCTTCAATAGTTATTGAATCCATTGATCTTTCAGTTTCTTCATGAAGATGTTCTTCACACTAGAAATGTAATTTATATTCAATGCAATTAAAGTACAGTCCTTTTAGCAGTATACATCCTCTTAATAATTATAATTGTTGTTCTCGTACAGTTCTTCTCCAAAATTATCTCCTTTATTTAAATATTTGTGCGAAAGCTTCACTATTCCTTCTAAAATTATAAACATGTTTTATCCTTTTATTTCTTTGTTTATTATCTGTCTGCTTTTTTGAAAGTAAAGTAGTTTGCATGATTTTATAATATCAAATGTTAATAACTACATTTCGTCTGTTATGTTCTTTCGTCGACTTTCTAATGTTTCTTAATTAATATCCTAAATTATTAAATTTTATTTTTTATCTAATATATCAAGCAAATTTTTTTGTAATTTTTTTATTAAATTCTATTTTGAAAATAATTCTATGTAATCATTTTTTTCTTCCAATGATATTGTTTTGAATCCTTTTTGTAATCTTTGAATAAATTACTAAATCAGCTATAATAATTCATAAAGATTTATATAATTGATAATAATCATAAATATTTTACTTTTTTATTTTAAAAATTATTCTAATTTTACTTGTTCTTAATTTCTAAAAGTAATTTATTCTTAAAAATAAGATCTTTAAAAATCTTTTAAATTTTAATAAGTTTTTGAATATCAGTTTTTGCTTTATATGATTAATCATGTAAATTTACTAATGATGAATTAACTTCAATTTTTTTAAATACTTTTTGAGCAGTAGACCTTTAATTTTTAATAGTGGCTTCATATTTAATTTTATTAAAAACTTCATCTTAAATAATTATATCACTGCCTCCACTACTTTTTCTTTCTTATTAATCTGTTGGTTATTGGTCCATATTAATAAAAATTAAATTGTAAAATAAAAATAATAAAGTAATATAATTATAATACGAAATATAAAAAAAATAATATTATAAAATATAAAACAAATATTAAAAGATATAAAATGGAAAATTTAGTTGCCAATACTAAATCTATGCTTCAAAGAGGTCAAGACCCAAAAGAGATGTTGATGGAATCTTGTAAGCCAGAATGTAAAAACTGGTTTGACAAACTCAAAAGATGTGAAACTGCTTTATAGACTATGAAAAATGCTGATCCGGAAATGACCTGTATGTATCCACTTAGAGACTGGGTCACTTGTTTAGAGGGATGCGTAAATTACTAATACTAATTTTATTATTATTTTTATTATTTATTTATCATTTTAGCCATTATTATTACTATAATTATGTTAACATTTATATACATTATTAATATAATTTCAGTTTATTTATTTATTAATATGTTAATTTAAAGGTTTAACCTTAAATATAAAAACATTTAGTAGGAAACGAGCGTTCATTCATATCATGATTAATTTTATTTTAATGAATAAAACTATAGATTTGATATATATTAATATAATTATTATATATATAATGATAATTCAAAATTAATTCAAAATACTTAAGAAACTACTATCTTACAGTAACTCGTTAATATCATCAGTATTTTGATTATCTGTATTTTGATTAATTTTTATTTGTGTTTCAACTTACTCTTCCTATTATTAATAATACTACTATTACTATATTAATTATTACTATTATTACTATTATTATTATTATTATTATTAAAATTACTGCTATTATTATTATTATAATTACAACTATTATTATAATTAATGTGACTATAACTACTATTATTATGAATACTAGATTTTGAGCTATGAGTTAAAGGAGGTCTAAATATCTTTGATTTGGATTTTATCTAATATCTATTGCAAGGTAAGAACCTTTGATGATTCCTTGAGAGTAGTAAGTAACCTAAGATAAGAATAATCATGATTAGTAAGATATTCTTAATTAGCAGTAATAACCCAAACCAACTTAGGAATTTAGCTTTTAATATAAAATTAGAAGAGTGGGAAGAGTTTATGTCTAACATAAGGTAAGACAATCTTATTTAACTGTTAGACATGATAGAAATGTAAAGTGCAATGATATTATTTATTATATTTACTGCCAGCTACAACCTGATATTTCTCAAGATGTTTAGCAAACTTCTTAATTGCTTCTTTATCTGAATCGAAACTACTTTCTACCCAACCACAGTAATATTCATAATTGCTCTTCTCTTAATAATAATGTTATATGTTTGATTCTAATGATGTCATTCCTGATATTGTCACATATTTATCGATTCAAGCCATCTTTTATAATTTCTCCTTAGAACAGATAGTCATCAGTTGACATTCTTTTATACTAAATGCCTCATTCTTCGAATTCTTCAATCCTTTATCAAATATCATCCATACTCCTCGCTCCTCTTCTTAACTATTTTTATTATTATTATTAATATGCTAATCATTATTATTTTGATTAATCTAATGTGGAGAGTACTATGTCTCTTCTTCTTTTTTTTATCCTTTTTATTCTTCATCAGGGTTGTATTGAAGTCGATTCTCTTTTATCTTTTGGAAACTAAAAGGATTATAATCTTCTTTTATTTGCTTTAATGGATTGTATTCTATTTCTATTGAAGACTAAATTTTACTTTCATATTTATTTTATTTGGGTGATTATTCTTAATCTTATTTTTAATTTTCTCGTTTTATTACATTCTTCTAACTTATTTTACTATTTTTTTTTATCTATTATTAATAATGCTGTTACTTTTTTTATTCTATTGTTTGCTCTTCTGTAAAGTTTATTATTTAGTCCAAATTTATGCTATTATTTATCTATTTTATATTTTTATTATTTTAAATATTTTTTTATTAAGAAGATTGTTAAGTTTACATCATTTTATTATTTGAAATTATTTCTAATTGCTTTTATAAAGACTAACCAATACTACTTATTTATTAAGATTGAATTTCATTTTTATTTTATAGTTAACTTATATTTTCATTTTAATTTTTATGATTATTAATTTTATTGTTTTCATATTCAATATTATTATTATTATTTTGATTTAATTTTACTTTTTTGCTAAGAATATCTTTTAATTATTATTATCCATGATTTTTAATTAGAATTTACTTATTTTTGTCTTCAATAATAGTATTTTATTTATGAGAATTAGATAAAAGAATTGATGACTTGATTAATTTAAAATCTAAATCTGATTAAACAATCTAAATAAAGAGTTTTCTGTTATCATGTTACTTAATAAAATTGATAATTTTCTAATTAGACTAAATATATAATTAGATATCTTTATTAGAATCTTCAAAAAGATCATTTTGCAATTTATTAATCATTTTGTCAGTGAGAGCATTTTAAGATTTATATTGATTAAAATAAGAGTTTTTCTCTAACAAAGACCTCAACAATATTTTGAACTTATTCCTAATAACGTTAACACTGTAATGATCATTGATGTAATAATTCTTCAAAGCCTCTTTAAGTTTATTATTAGAGTCTATCTCAAAGAAGTCTTTTATATAATTATTATTATTCTCATAAATATTCTTTACTATTGACTGAATATTCAATTGAGCTGAAAGTCTATTAATCTACAATTATGTTTTATATTCAGTAATTTCATCCAAAATATTTACCTATTCATACTCATTTTAAATGCTGTTTTTGTCCTTTATATTTTTTAAATTCATTAAATAAGACTCTACCTTCTTATTTAAGTTTTCCATCATTATTATCTCTTTCTTTAATTACTCCTTTGAGTCTTCATTATCAATTAATGAGTAACCTTCCTGTAAAAAACTCTTTATTTGTTTGTAATTAACTTAATATTAACCTATTTTATTCATCTTTAATTTCCATAATTATTTCTTAAGCTCTTTGTCCTTGAAAAATTAAATTTCTTCTAATTTCCTTTACATTTCTTCTATCTATTCTAAATTAAGATTGTTTTTATTCTTGCTTATTTCCTCATTAATTTGTTTACATAAAATTAAAAATTATTTTTAATCTTATTTAATTAGTTCTACTATTTTATTGTTTATTTTGCTATCATTGTATAAATCTATTAACTTATTAAGATGCTGATTAGTTTATTGAACGTTCTTGTTGGCTATTAGAAGATCCTAAATAAACTTTATTTATTTGTCTACTTTTATTTTTTCTCTCATCATTTAATCAATCTCTATTTTTTCTACTTCAAAAAGAATATCTGATCTTGCTATTTTCTATTTTAAACTTTCATATAAATCCGATTATATCTTTTATCCATTTTAAATACTTGTTTATATTTATTAAAAAATATTTTCCACTTTACTTATTTCTTCTTATCTATCTTCTATATCTTATACTAATTCTTAAACTTAAAAATTTACATTTTTTATTTATTGACTCATTTCTTAAACTTCTTTTTTAGTCAATAAATTATTTTAGTATTTTTTGGAATTTTTCATCATATTTTATTTACTGTTATAACTATTAGAGTCACTTAAATCTTAATATATCTTTTAATTTATTTATTCATATATATTTAATTAAGCTTCAACTTATTAAATGATTTATGATATTTAAGGATCAATTTAAATATGTTTTTTATTCGCATAATTTTTAACATTTTCAATATTTTTGTACCATTTTTATGGAGTGAGTAATTTGTATTATTCTTCTATGTGAAGAATATCCTTATTAGATAAAAGTTATAAATATTTTTAAAATTTATAAAAACTGATAAAAAAAGTCATGTATTATAAATAAGCATCCTAATCGGGATCAGTAAAATACACATCAAGGACATTCAACTTTATGAGTTCATTAATATTTTGTTAGAAATCTTGACTGTTTAACTACTAATAAGAATTAAAAAATAATGTGAGTTTAGCATAATAGGCATTAGTGATATTAATCTACTATTAGAGAAATAGTTTTTCTTATTTGAGGAAATATGGAGGAAGATTAAATAATGTTAATTAAATGGCTTAAGATAATTAAGGTTTTATAGAGTATTGTACAAACTTTAAACAGATATTACTGGTCTTGATGGATTTATACTTCAGATGAGATTCAAGGATAGATTGATACTGAGTAGAAAAGACTGATAGAGATTATAAGTAGATTTAGGCTTGAATCAAGGCTGAACAATCTCAAGGAAGTCTGATCAAGGAAGATAATTACATGAATTCTTCATAATTCTCAGTCAATATACATTCTTATTACTTCATCCTTTCAAACTTCTCAATCCAATTGATCCAACATCCTATTTCTTTTATCCTGCTCCTCCACTCATCTTTTAACATTATCCCCTTCACTCTCTCCATTTCCTCCAAATTCTCTATCCTCTCTTTTAGTTTCATACTCAAGCTAAACTCTACTTTCCTTTCTAAATCCATTATTATTTCTTCTTTCTCCTCACACTCTTTTAACTTTCCCAATAAATACTCTCTGTCTTCTAATACTTTCAACTCATTTTCTAATTATAAAATACAATTATACTCATTCTCTAATAACTTCAATGCTTAATCATCTGACTTTATTTTAAACAATTAACTCTTCTAAATTAACTCCTATATTTGGTCTTAATATTTGATTGATTATAAGAGTAGAGAATTGACTTAATAAGTAAATAGTTATTAGAGAGTAGAATAAAGCACATTTTCGATATCTTTCTATTAAATTTTATAGAGAATATCTTAATTTTTATTAATCAAGATAGCTAACTCCTACATCTGATGCTATTAGTAGATAGGAGGAGAGGAAAGAAGAGAAGATAGAATAGCATTAAAGGATAAGTTAGAGAGGGATGAGTTGACTTAGTAAATAGAAGTGATAAAAATAACAGTATTCTTGTAATTCTTAATAAGTTATTGATGATGAATCATAACAAAGTTCATTTAGATGATCTCTTATTGTAATTGTTTTAAGTAATGCACTTCTTCCTTATTTTCAATGCTTTCTCTTATTCTTCTGCCATATTCCTACATTTATTGATTGATATTGAAAATCCTGTTAATCTTGTCTGAGTTTATATATTTGGCAATGTTGTTATTTTCTAGAGAATCACAGACTTTCTCCACAATCTTAGAGTCTATCAACTGATTATATAATAAGTCATCTATTTCCTCATCAACTCTCATTACTTCATTCAAATCCTCTAGTTCATCAAAATATACTCCAACTTCTAATACTTTCTCTTTATACATCTCAATTGAGAACTCTTCTCTCACTGTCTACATCAATTACTCACTCTTCTTTATCTTCTCCTAAACTTATTCTTCTAATTGATTTACATCTATCAAATTCTTTATTTTCTCCAAATACTCTTACATTCCTATTACATTCTCATATTTTACACTGTTCTCTTTACTTATTATGTTCTTTTAAATGTTCTATACGCTTATCAATTAGTTTATTTCTTAGAACTTTTCTTTGAATTCTTATACAAATTCAAATAGTCTTTATTACTTTTCTGTGAATATTATATTTTGAAATACTTCTATTTGCCATTTGTTTAATTATTAAATACTCATATATGTTTTTCCTTTGAAAAATAGATCTATTTATTAGTCTACTTCTTAGTATTATTGAATTATGTGGTTCAATCTATTATCAAATTATTTATCGAAAATTTACTCTTCTTCTTTCATTTCTTTAACAAATTCTTCTATTACTTTTTAATCTATTTTCCTTTGCTTTATGAAACTTATTATATCTACCTGTTCTTGTATTTTATCCATATTTATCTTTTTTATCATTTCATCTAATTTGCCACATTTTTTTTTATATTCTTGATATTTGATTTTCGCTTTTTAAAATTCTTTACTATTTATTAAAATGATAATTTTCTCTTGTTATATTTCTTAAATAAGTTAGTTTAAATCTTAAATATTTATTTTTTTATTTTGAAATAATAATTCATATTTTTGAATCCAATCTAAAGATTTATTGTAATTTTCAAGATTTATAATTTAGATTTGATATTTTTACTATAACTCATCAATTTAATAAATAATATCTTATAATTATTTATTTTTATTTTTTATTTCTAACTCTTCTTATTCTGGATTACTAAGGTATTATGGATTTATTTATAATTCATATTAAATAAATAAACTAACTATGAAAATATTTAATGAATCATAAATTTAATCAATAAAATAATTGAAATTATAGTTGATTTTCTAAGCATAATTATATAGATGTCTTAAAAAACTTATATAATTTTATGCTATTTTTTTATGTTAAATCTTTTTAGATTAGATTATATTATTTTAAATGTATTTTTTAAAATTGATTACTTTTTATTCTATTAAAAGTCCTATTATTATATACTCAACTACAAATATTTTATCATTAAGTTTTATAAATTCAGGATCTATTATTTCTGCAAACGCTATTTATTTCTACTATTCTAATTAATCAAATTCTTTCAAAAATTAGGTTTATCCATTATATGATTATTTCTTGAAATTCATTTTATTCTTTTTTAGTAGATCTTAATTTTAACATCCTTAACAAATGAACACTACTCCTTCTATATTATCATCTTTTATGTTTGCACATTTAGAATGGTACCTTTTAATTATTATTTTTAATATTTTTATTAAATATGTAAATAATATTAATCTTTAAATTAATTAAATTAATATATATGATTAAATTAATTATTAATATATTATAAATATAATTAATCATAAAATTACCAATTGTCACATGAATCACAAGCTATCATGAACTCATCTGGATCATCACAGATACAGAATTTTTCTTTAAAATGATTTTAGCATATTATTTTATATTCTCCACCTATAACATTAAATTAATCATTTTAATTTTAAGTAATATTATTAAAAATAATATCAAATTTTTATGGTTCTTATAAAAAGTCATTCTTAACTTATTTGATTAAAATATCCTTAAAAAGATTATACTTGGTAAGAACATTTGAATAGTCTAATTAAATAGAATTGTCAATAATTTGAGAATACTAAATATAGAGTTGATAATAAAGATCTAGAAAAGCGTTGGATTGAATGTAAGTATGATTGAAATTAGGGTTATTTGTAATGGTTTACTTAAAAAAGAGTAAAGGTTTATTAGGTGAGTTTTCAAGATCATATTGAAGCGATTAATTAGCAAGACAATAAAGATGAGAGTAAATTTGACATTGTTGATTATGACAGTTGAGAATCTATCCATATTGATGATTGCAAATATTGCAATTAGTATTAGATGTTTAGAGAGCATGACGATAAAGAGAGGAGGAGGAGAGAGTAAGTTTATGTAAGAGAAGGAGAGAGAATGAAGAGACAAGATAGGAATTAGGGGAAGTAATAGCGCATAAAGGATGTACAAACTGAGAACTATCTTATATTATTTTGAGGATACCTTCACTATGTCCACACACTTCACAATTCACTTCCTCCTCCAATTAACTCTCTCCATTCCCATAAAGGTAATGACACTTGTCACAAATAAACATCGTGAATGCTCCTTGAGAAAACTTTCTATAATTTAATCCGTAGCAGTATTGGTGAGTATATGCTTCACAGATAGCACATGTCATGTAATAATATCCTGTTTCTTCTTCGCTGTTCTTCCAATTACGTTTCAACTTTATACAGCTCATGCATCCTTTACCTACTAACCAATCTTCTAGTTTCATGTTTATTTTACGAAATTCTTTCTTGTAATCTTTTTGCTCTATGCTCCATCTATTTTCTATTTCATTTTATAGATTCATAATATTATCTATTATTTATTATTATTATTTGTTTTATTATTTTATCTATCTAATATATATTTAATTTATTTTATATTTTTTTTAATATATTCTTATTTAGTTAAATGTTATATAATTGTCAATAATCCAATCTATCGAATAGTTCAAAAATTTTAATAATCTTAGAAGAAACTTAATTTTAAATATTCTTTATTTCTTATAAATTATTATCAATTTCATTTCTTTGATTCTATTAAATATTTATTTAATTAATATTTTATTAGTTTTAATAATTTATTTAAAAATTAATATTTTAAATTTTAATATTATCAAATGATTTTTCTGACTCATTAATTTAATTTTTATCAATATCTATTTTAATATCAATAACACTCATATCTTAAATTTTATTTATATCTAATTATTAAATTTATACATCCATTTTAAAGTTTTTTTTATGATATGTTTATTCTATATGTTCAATATAATCATCAAAATAACATTTACATATTTGACAATAATTATTGCTTTTCATAGGGATAGGTTTTAAAAATGTACTTTGAATAATACTGTTTTTTTCTTCAAATATATTTGAATTATTTTTCAAAATCTATTATTATTTTTTTTGCTTATTATGGTTCTTTTATTATTTAGTTTAAAATAAAACATTTGTATCATTAAAATCTAATTCAAAAATATCTTAATCATTAATTTATATTTTTTATTATTCATTATTTTATTTATTTAATAGTTTTATTAAATATTCCATTGAATTTTCAAATATTTTTTATTAGTAATTTGCTATTATTTAGTCAATTTATTTAATAATTATATAATTTAATATATTTTATAATTAAAAATTATTAATATTTATATATATTTATTAATAATATAATTAAATAGTTTGATTAACTTCAATTTCTGATCTTTAAATACTCCTAGTTATAATAGACTATTATGGTCATTATATATTGATTTAAATAATGAATATTTATTAATAACTATTAATTAAATCTCTCAATTAATGATTAAGAAATGTTATTCGAATTTTTTATAGCATTTATTATCAAAAAGCATTAAAAATAAAATTAAATTATAATATAAAAATTTAAATATAATAAAAATATATAATCAAGTAAATTTAATTTCATCTTACTCTTTGCATTTAGCGTAACACTTCCTATTACAAGTAAAAAAGCACTTAAGATCCTACTGATTGCATTACTTTAAACATTAATCAGGACATTCTTGAAGACATCTTTAAGTAGTAGAACTGACTTGCTATTAAGAACAATCAAGACCAGAATATCCTGAAATACAAATACATTTGCCTTCATCATTACACTTGCCCTTATTGTTACAATTATTAGGACAAGTTTTATATTGACAACTAGGTCCAGTGTACTCTGGTCTGCATTGACAAAAGCCATTAAGACATTATCCTCTTTGATAACAATCATTCTAACATTTAATAATAGAACAATCTCTTCCAGTGAATCCAGGGAAACAATTACATTCACCCTTCTAATTATCACAATATCCTTATCCACTGCATTGGTTAGCACATTATCTAATACTACAATCATCTCCAGTAAAACCTTTATAACACTTACACTTCCCATTTGATTAGATACAATCTCCGTTTCCCATACATTCATTCTTACACTTTATCTTCTCACAACTCAACCCTGTGAACATTTCACTACATTCACATATTCCATTCATACATCTTCCTCTTCCATTACAATCTTTTAAACACATAGTTACAGAACAGTCTAAACCTCCAAATCCTTATTCACAGAAACAACGACCGTTTATACATTATCCTCTTTTGCTACATTTGTTTGGACATTCAAATTCGCTACAGTCTTCTCCACTGAAGTTTGGCTTGCAAATGCATTCACCATCTGAACAAATTCCATTATTGCTGCAGTTGTTTGGGCATACTCTATCTATTATAAATATTAATTTAATATCATATTATCGTTTTATCATATTATCATATTATCATATTATCATATTGTAATAGTTATTTTTATTTTTATAAAAATTACTTTCACACATGGAGCCTTGATAGCCTTGTAAACAATTACATTTACCTTCAATGCAACTAATAAATAATAGTTGATGAAAAATGATAATAATTTAAAATAATAAATATATTAATTACCTTCCATGGAATGTACAATTATTAATACAATCTTTGATTCCACAATCTAATCCTTAAAATCCTGGATAACATTTGCAATGTCCATCTTCACATCTTCCTTTATTATTGCAATTATTTCTACATTCTTTTTATTCACATGTCTTTCCTGTGAAACCTTTATTGCATTTACAAAAAGCCACATTATTATTAGGTTTAATACAGATTCCTTAACCTCCACAATTTTTGGGACAGTTTTTAAAAGAACAGTCGATTCCATCATAACCTTAATCACATTTGCATTAGTAATTGCTAATATCACACATTCTAATAATAATAATACAAAATATGAAATTTGATATCATATTATATACATATATTATAAGTTTTATATGATAAATAATAAATAATATTTGATATATGATATGAGATATGTACCCATGTCCAGAACAATCATTAACACAGGTTTATTTAGAACAATCACTTCCCTTATAACCAATATCACAAATGCACCTACCCAAATTGCATTTTCCTTATCCATTACAATTCTAAGGGCAAGTATGGAATAAACAATCAATTCCAGTGTAACCATCTTTGCAATAACATTAACCCTGATAACAATATCCATTATCAGAACAATCATTAGGACATTATTTTATACTACAATCAGGTCCACTCCATCCTTTATTGCATAGGCATTGATTTTCATCGATACATTGACCATTTCCACTACATTTATTTGGACATTCTCGGACACTGCAGTCTTCTCCTGAAAATCCTAATTCACATTTGCATTCTCCATTCATGCAGTAACCTTTAAACGAACATTAATTTGGGCATAGCTTTATTTCACAATAAAATCCACCCTATTTTTTACATTTAAATTTTATTATTATTTATATTTATTATTAATTATTATATTAATATTTAATATATATATTACCCAGCCACTTTTACATCTGCACTTATCCTCTATACATATTCCATTCAGTCCACAATCCAAAGAACATTCTTTCATATTACAATCAATTCCTTTATAACCTTTATCACAAATGCATTCTCCATTTATACAAACTAATTTTAATTATTATATTCTTACCTCCTTTGCCATTACAATTTTCAGGACAATATCTTTAAGAACAATCTTATCCTTTCCATCCTCTATTACACACACAAACACCATTTTTACACTAATAATGATATTATTGATAATTATAATAATTAAAACGATAATTAGAATGATAAAATAGTTATAAATAATGATAAAAACTTTGATAATAACAATAGTTTAATAATAAATTTACATATCCCTTTTTAGAACAATCATTTTTGCATATTTTTTATTCACAGTTTTTGCCTCCATATCCATCCTAACAATAACAATTTCCATCAACACACATTCCCTTTCCATGACAATCTCCTGGACAAATTTTAACATTACAATCAGGTCCACTAAATCCAGGGAAACAATCACATTTTCCATCAATGCAATTTCCATTTCCTCTACAATCAGTAGGACAATATCGAATGCTGCAATCAATTTCTTTATAATCATTGTCACAGAAACATAGTCCATTTTTACATAATCCATGACCTGAACATCCATTTGGACAAGCTGGGAAACTACAATCTTCACCTATATATCCTTAAATGCATTAACATTTGCCTTACATACATATTCCATGGTGGGTGCAGTCATTCGGACAATTTTTGTTCTCACAATCATGACCTACGTATGGGAAATCACATTCACATTTATTCTCACTGTTGCATTTCTATTATTAATAACATATTATTTATTTTCATTATTCTTATTGTTTTTTCATTATCATTTTATTTTTGTTTTTATTATTTTTATTAGTGTTTTTATAATTTTTATTATTTTTGTTTTTTATATTATTTTTATTATTTTTATAATTTTTATTATTTATATTATTGTTATTGTTATTATTATTTTATTTTTTTTTGTAATATATCATTTAAAAATATAATAAAAATATTACTCCATGACCATTACAGTTGTTAGGACAAGTTTATTTAGAACAATCTTCTCCAGTAAAATTAGGATCACAAATACATTTTCCTTTCAAGCACATACCATTTCCTGAGCATTCATTTGGACAAGTCATTAATGAGCAATCTTTTCCACTAAATCCGCTTTCACAAAAACAAAAACCATATCTACATTTTCCCCTATTATTACAATTATTTGGACAATATTCATTTTCACACGCTAATCCATAAAAGTTTTTTCGGCATCTACATTCTATTCCGTTCATACATTCTAAAAATAATCAATAATATATATTAATAATAAATATAATATAATGTTAATTTAATATTAATAATATAATAATATAAAGATACCTCCTCTTCCATTACAATTATCAGGGCAATACCTTTCACTGCAATCATATCCTGTGGTTCCTGGATTACATAAACACTTGCCTTCCATACATTTTCCTTAATAGCTACATTCATTCGGACAACTAGTAACAGAACAATCTGCTCCTATGAATCCATTGTTACAATAACAAACTCCTTTCACACATTATCCATTGTTATTGCAATTATTTTTACACTTCTAGTTACTGCAATCTATTCCGAAGTATTTTCTGTCACAATTACACTTTGATTATTGACATTTTCCGTGTCCACTACATCCATTTACACAATAAGGTTCACTACAATCATCTCCTCTAAATCCTGCTTTACCTATTTATAATAAAATATTATTATATTACTATATTACTATATATTTATTAAAATGATTATTAATAAATTACATTCACAAACTCCATGTTAACATATTCCATTATAATTACATGCATTAGGACATGAACTTATTTGACAAAGTCTTCCAGTCCAGCTTTTAGTGCAAAAGCAAGTACCATTTCTACATTAACCATTGTGATTACAATTTTATTCACAATCTTTTTCTTCACATATAATTCCGGAATATCCTGTGTTACAAGTTACAGTATTATCTATATTAACTATACCATTAATCACTATTCTTTTTTCACAAGCATCTCCCGTATATCCATAATTGCAATGACAAGTTGACTTAATGCAGTTTCCATTATTATTACAATTATCTTTGCAAGCTAACTGATCACAGTAATCACCTGTAAATTAAGAAAAACAAGCACAAGTTCCATTGTTGCAAAGTCTTTTTTATAAGATATCAATTATATTATATAACATATAAATTATAAATAATATATTTATTATTAAATTATACTGTATAAAATTATTTTTATATTTAATTATATTAAAAATATATTTAATTATTTGAAATATAATAAATATAAAATAATAATTACCCTCTATCATTACAATTGAATTTACAAATCCTGATATTGCAAGCAGGTCCTGACCAGCCCATATCACAAATTAAAGAGCCATCATCTTTGATTTTTCCGTACAAAAATTATCTATACTGACATTTACTACCCTAATATCCTTCAGAACAGTAACATTTCCTCTTCTTGCATCTAAAGATAAATAAAAATAATGATATATACGATCCATGACCTGAACATTGATCTTCACACTCACTAATTTGACAAGTAGATCCACTATAGCCCGGCCTACACAAACAAGTAGCATTCTAGCAATGACCATTATCATGACAATTATTAAGACAAGGCAATTCATTACATAATGGTCCTAACCAACCTTTCTCACAGACTCTAGCCCCATCTATAATTTTACCATTAATAACATACTTTTCCTCACAAGCTATTCCCCTGTAACCTTTATCACAATCACAAGAACCCTTTATACAAATTCCTGCATTAGAACATGCACTAGGACAATCCTTAACACTACAATCAGGTCCTGTATATCCTAATCTACATACACAAACTCCATCCTTACATCTACCATTATTAGAACAATCATTTAAACAACCTTTTTCAGCACATAACACTCCTCTAAATCCATCTCTACATTCAACTAATCCTGATTCTTTGACATTTCCATGTAATACATATCTCTCCTCACATAAGTCACCTTTCCAACCCTCCATGCATATACAATTTCCCTTTAGACATTATCCTCGATAGTTACAGGATTATTTACATGTTAATATTTCACAGAATTCTCCTGTCCAAGGTCTATGACACTTACATACTCCATCAATACAATCTCCATTCATATTACAATCCATTGCACAAGTTTTCTCTTCACAAGAATCTCCACTATATCCTTCATCACATATCACTCTATTTGGAGGTTCGATCTTACCATATACCACAAATCGGATACTACAATCATCTCCTCTGTATCCTTTATTGCAGATACAACCTTCCGCTGTGCATTTTCCTTAAAAACTACATTCATTTTTGCAAAGAGGAACTTGACAACTAGTACCTCCCCATTACAAATCACACAAACAAGTACCATTCTAACAAGTACCATGATCACTACAATTTCCTTTGCAGGTTCTAATATCACACAGTTATCCTGTCCATCCTACATAACATTATACATCTACTCCATTAGATTTCACATATCCATTTATTACATATCTCTCTTCACAGTTACTTCCTTTGAATCCTGGCAAACACATACATTCTCCAGTGTTTGTGCAATACCCTTGATATCCACATTAATTCTGACATAACGAAATATTACAAGATGGACCAGACCAACCTTCATTACAATAACATTTACCTCCATTACAAATTCCATGGTTGTTACAACCATCTGTACATTATTAAAATCCGCAGTCTAAACCAGTAAATGGATATTCACATTTACAAATACCATCTTTACATTTTCCGTGTCCTGAACAACTATTTGCACATATCTTCTAGCTGCAGTCATTTCCACCCCAACCTACGTCACATTAACATATTCCAAATTTACCACACACTCCATTGTAACTACATTGATTTGGGCATCTCACAATATCACATATTTCTCCAGTAAACTATTATCATATTATCATATAATTCATTTTATATAATATATATATGATAATACGCCCATGTTGCAATAACAGGTTCCATTGACACAACTTCCATGAAATGAACAGTTTCTTGTACAAACTTAAGTATTACAGTCTCTATGCTCCCATCCTTAAACACACTTGCATCTACCATTATTACAAGTTCCATGACCGGAACAATCTCTCAAACATTTTTTCCTTTCACATCTTTCTCCAAAATATCCTGAACTGCAATCACATAAACCAGTTTCATGATTACATTTACCATTATCTGTACAATTCTTCTTACAATTCATCAATCCGCAATCTTCTCCAAAATATCCCTCATCACATAAACACTCTCCAGATGTTTTATTGCATTTTCCACGCTCATTACAATTCTTAGGACACTCTTTAAGAGAACAATCTATTCCATTATATCCTTAATTACATATGCAAGTGAATTTTTTACAAACACCTCAATACCTATATATTAATAAAAATTATTAATTATATTTATAGAATATTAATTTTCATTAAAATGATGATATAATACGTGCAATTATTAATACAAACTTCTTCTTCACATTATAATCCTCTATATCCTGGCTTGCAACTGCATTATCCTTTAAAACAATATCCTCCATTTAGACATTCATATTTGCACTATTATTTACTACAATCAATTCCATCAAATCCTTTATCGCATGCACATTTCCAATTAATACAATTTCCATGACCATTACAATCATTCACACATATTTGTTTTTCACAATATTGTCCTTTATAACCGTGTCTACATTAGCAAATTCCATTATGACAATGACCTGCATCATTACAATTATAAGGACATCTTACTTTAGAACAATCATCTCCTTAATAATCATTTTCACATAAACATCCTATTCCAATTGTACATTTTCCATGTCCATTACAATCTCCAGGACAGTAAGTTGAACAGGATGGTCCTTTATATCCTTCATCACATCTACACTCTACATCATCAATACACCTATTATTATTATTATTTTAATATTTATATTTATAATTAATATCCATTTTTATTTATTAAATTGATAATATTTACCTTCCATGTCCATTACAATTTCCAGGGCATGCCATACTTTATGCATCAATATATGTATGATACATTTCTTACAACATATCTAAATCATTATTTTACATTTATATTTAATTTTCTACATTTGTATTTATACCAATATTTAATATTTGTTTTAATTAAAACAAAAATATTATCAATAACTTCATTAATTATTATAATATAAAGTAATATTATTATTTATATTTGTGTATTAAATATTATTATTTATTATTTATTTTATAAAGATTATTTATATTTAATAAATTAAATAATTATTTTAAAAAATATTATTAATCGTTTTTTAATAATTTAAAAATATAAATTAATGAAATAATCTAAAACTCTGAATTTGAGAAATTAAAAATCATTTTAATTTAATATTGAAAATAAATTTTAAGCTGATAAATATCCTCCAAACTTATTGCTTGTTAGATAACACAAAAGAGCTACAAGAATAGGTATTTATGTTTCAGACGAAGATTAAAATTTTTAAAATGATTATTGTTAATGTTGTTCAAATCCAATAGTAAAAAATAAATATATAATTTTATTAATTAAAAATATTAAACTTATTTATATTTAATAAGAATTAGTTAAAAGTATAAAACATTTTTAAAAACACTTTTAATATCATAAAAAATACAAAATTTCCAATTATAAGAGTTTATTTTAATTTTATTATATTTGGTATCAAATTGTGTTTATTGATGTTTCTAACTAATATTGTAACTTTAGTATTTAATGCAATAGGAAACAATTCAGCCTTACTATAATACACTAATATTTAGATAATATTATCATTATATAATTCAAAATTTTAAAATATTTAGAAATATATTAATTTGTTAACTGTTATTTTAATAATTATTTTGACTTTATTCCATTTCAAAAATGAAAAAGATGCTTTTTAATAATTAGATAATTAAACAATTGATGCTAGTGATTATTCGATTATGATATAAAATTTACCTAAAGGACTTTATACTAAGGAAACTATTGAAAAAATCATAAAAGATTATTTTATAAAGAATTTAGATGATTAACCATTTAGCATATAAAAAATTATATTTTCTTATGATACAGTTGAATTTAATTAGTTAATATAACAAAAAGATGATAAGATTAGATAAATTATAAAATAAAATATAATAATTAAAAAGAAAAAGGAAGAATAATTATAGTAAAAAGGTAGTATAAAAATAGATAATTAATAATAAAATCAAAATTAGATTTATAGTTAAGAAGAACAAATCATTTAATAAATTTAATCAGAAATATAAATAATAAATAAAAGATTAGAATAATTATAAGAAAATGGAATTAAATTATCTAGTGAAAATACAACAGGTACAGTTATTGTAACATTTAATGATAAAATAACAAAAGACTTGATAATATAAAAAGCTTAGTTTAATTTTTTCAAACTTATAAAATTCTACTATTTTGGAAATTTACAACAAAAGGAGTACCTAAATTATTTTTATTTCAATAAATCATACAATGAATAATATATTAAAGAAGAAAGATTGTTGAGAGTTAAAAGGGCTCCTTAACCTGATGATATAATTTGGGAAAATCAAATAATCAAACCAATTCAAAGATACAAAATGATATTTTTAATAAACTTAATTTTAGTTTTATTGCTTTTTGGAACTTGCATTATTATTCGATATATTTACTAATCGCTTAATGATTTTGTAAAAAAAAATCCTAAAGAAACTAATTAATTAACTTTTTTATAATTCCTGGCAGGATTTAGTATTACTTTGTTAAATAGTCTCATGCAGTTTATTATTAAATTTGTTTCTAAATATATGAGGTTTAGTGTCTATACAACTAGAGCAATTAATGTAATTATCCTCATGTCTTTTTCACATTTCATTAATACGAATATTATGATAATTATCAATGAGTTAGCAATTAAAAAAGCCAACCTTTATGATAAAGACGGCTTAATTACTAACACATATGGAGTTTTAATCACTAATGTTTTTTTAACTCCAATCTTTAATTTATTGAATTTATCTGCAATTTATAAATATTATTTACAAAAAAAAGTACTAGATCCTTCTCAAAATAAATATATTACATAAAAAGAAGCTCATGAAATTTTTACAAGAGAGGAATTCACTGTTGAATAAAAATATAGTTAGATATTTGGTACTTTATTTTAGACTGCATTTTATTTGCCTCTTATTCCTTCTGTCTCAATCATATCATTCTTAGGACTTATTTTTTACTTCTATGTAGAAATGTAATAAAATAATAATAAATTAATAAATCAATAACTAATCTTTTATTTTTTTTAGATACTAAACATTCTGAGTTTATAGTTAGCCCAAAGAATTATCAACAAAATTAAATATGAGACTAGCCGATTACATAGACTTAATTCCATTATTAATATCAGTAGGAGGCATAATATACTCTTATTATTTAAATAATCAAGTTTTAGATAAATATTTTGTAATTGATTTAATTACTTTAATAATCAGTTTTACAAATATTTTTATAGAAAATATATGGATTATTTCCAAAATATTTTCTAATTCTGTTTAGCCAGTTTAAGACAATATATTTTATGAAGATATTAAGGAATCTTTATTCTTTGTATTTTAAAATTTATATATTATAAGGATTATGATAAAAAAAATCCTATTACATCAAGTAAAAATATAGATAAATGGATAAGATAATATATTTAAAAATAATAATAGGAGTTAGTATAGTAAGAGATATTAAATGATTAATAAAAACAAGATTAAAATATTTTAAATTAATTTAATGAAAAAGAATTATTATTATGCGAAGATAAGCAAATAGATTAAATTAAATCTTAGAATAATTTACAATGCTATAATTAAGAATCAAAACTTAATATTTAAAATTAGTATGAAAGTTAATCTACTATAAATTAATAATAAATTCAAATTAATTAAAATGAAAATAATTTAGTTCATTAAATCTAATTATAACAAATATCTTAATAATTATAATAATTAGAAGAAAAATAAGATTCCTAATCATTATAGCATTAAAATTAATAGGTTATTATTGAAAATAAAAACATTATTTCCAATAAAAATTTAATTGAAATAGATGATTTTTGATTAATTTTTTATTATACAATTATTAAATACATTATTTAATATAAAAAATAATAAATTTAATTTTCATTTTTTAATCTAATTAAATTATTGATTATTTTTAGACAAAATATTTTTTTTTATATTTTCTTTACTTTTCTAAAAACTTTTTTATTATTAGTCATCTTTATCTTCATCTTCTATATCTTTATCATCATCATCACCATCAAAATCATCATCATCATCATCATCATCATCTTCATCATCATCATCTTCATCATCATCATTTTCATCATCTATATCATATTCTTTCTCTCCTTTATTCTCTTAATTTTAACTTTTTTATAATAGTTTTAATTTTTATTTGATATTTTAACTGTTAATTTACAACATATCAGGCTAACTTTTATTATTTTCAATATTAAAATTGTCTTATTAATTTTTTTCAACTTTCAAATCATTATTTTTTAATTAATTTATATTACTATTAATTTTATAAATATTTTTAATATTATTTTAGTACTGTTAATTTTCTAAGTCATAATCAATTTCTTCAG
>Ga0315908_10000368_pt1 | contig 35944 bp, 25 predicted proteins | sample LakEriMetagenome_12_FD_203520 | JGI IMG/M metagenome (GOLD analysis project Ga0315908, IMG submission 203520) | Freshwater fungal communities from buoy surface, Lake Erie, Ohio, United States - Buoy 4 MA124 | ecosystem: Environmental > Aquatic > Freshwater > Lake > Lake biofilm | place: USA...
CTTCTTGCCCTCAGCAGCAATCAACGCCGTGAGGTCGGCGGGAAAACCAAACGTATCGTACAACTCAAACACAATCTTTCCATCGATGACATCACCGCTCGTTTTGCGGATAATCTCATCCAACAACTGAATACCCTTATCCAGCGTACGCAAGAAACTTTCCTCTTCCTCGCGAATCACTTTGCTCACCAACGATTGACCGCTTTTGATTTCGGGGAAAAAATCACCCATTTGTTCAGCCAGCACAGGCACCAACTGACAGATGAACGGCTCCTTCAACCCAAGGAAACTATAGCCGTAACGAATGGCACGACGCAGTATACGGCGGATCACATAACCCGCACCACCACTCGATGGCAACTGTCCATCGGCGATCGCAAACGATACCGCTCGCACGTGGTCAGCAATAACACGCATCGCCACATCGCGCTTCTCAGCACTGCGCTGATAGGTCATGCCGGAGATGGCCTCTACCTTTTCAATCAGCGGAGTAAAAACATCCGTATCATAGTTCGACTGCACGCCTTGAAGCGCCATGCACAAACGCTCGAAGCCCATACCGGTATCGACGTGTTTAGAAGCCAAAGGAACAAGCGACCCATCCGCCTTGCGCTCAAATTGCATGAACACGTTATTCCATACCTCGACCACTTGCGGATGGTCATTATTCACGAGCGTCTTGCCATCCACCTTGCTGCGCTCATCGTCGGAACGGATATCGATGTGGATTTCAGAACACGGACCACACGGACCCGTATCGCCCATCTCCCAGAAATTATCTTTCTTATTGCCGCGCAGGATGCGGTCCTCCGCAATGCGCGCCTTCCAAATATCATACGCCTCCTGGTCAAACTCCAGGTTCTCTGATGCATCACCTTCAAAGACGGTGACGTATAAACGGTCCTTCGGAATTTGATAAACCTCCGTCAGTAATTCCCACGCCCACGTAATCGCATCTTGTTTGAAATAATCGCCAAACGACCAGTTACCCAGCATCTCGAACATTGTGTGGTGATAGGTGTCTACACCCACTTCCTCAAGGTCATTGTGCTTGCCACTCACGCGCAAACACTTCTGCGTATCGGCAACACGCGGATGCTTGATGGCCTCGTTGCCCAGAAACCAATTCTTGAACGGCGCCATACCGCTGTTGATGAACATGAGTGTGGGATCGCCCTTCACGACCATCGGTGCGGAGGGAACAATCACGTGTCCTTTGGATTGGAAAAAATCCAAAAACTTGCGGCGAATTTCTTTAGAAGTCATCTTTTGCATAACAGGCGCGAATTTATTCCGCTTCAAGCATGGAACAGGCATTTCGACCGCATTTCCAACCTAAAATTTTCCACTTTAATTTTTCACTCAAGTGCATTACATTCGCGACAACTAATGGCCCGTCTTAAGTACAAATTCAACCCCATCACGCTCAATTTCGAGAAGATCAGTTACGGTATCCGCGACTATTTCTTCAGTGCATTGCGCTACCTTTTTGCAGGACTGGTGATTGGTGCCATTGGTGTGGTGCTTTACGCATCCTTCTTCAAAGATCCCGAGACCGCACGCCTGAGCAGAGAAGTCAAGTTTTTGCGCTCGCAAATCGATGAACTCAACGATCAAATCGACACGCTGCAATTGTTCGCAATGGACTTGCAGGACAAAGACGACAATGTGTACCGCAGCATATTCGGTGCTGAGCCTTTCCCGGAACACTTGCGCAAAGGCGGCGTCGGCGGAAGCGATCGCTACAAAAACCTCAAGGGCTTCGAAAGCAGTGAAGGCATTATCGAAACGCAAAAACGCATCAATCGTCTGCAGCGTTCAATGGTAGCGCAAAGCAAATCCTACGAAGAAATTTACAACCTCGCCAAATCACAAGACCAGATGCTGCAGTGCATTCCGGCGATTCAACCCGTGAGTAACAAAGAACTCCGCCGATTGGCTTCCGGTTTCGGGATGCGTATTCACCCGATTTACAAAATCGCCAAGATGCACACCGGCCTCGACTTCACCGCAGACATCGGAACGGAAATCTATGCAACGGGCGATGGCGTTATTGAAGCGGTCGACAGCAAGCTCTCCGGTTATGGTCACCACGTGGTGATCAATCACGGCTTTGGCTATGAGTCGCTCTACGCGCACATGAGCCGCGTGGCTGTGCGTCCGGGTGAAAAAGTAAAACGCGGTCAGGTCATCGGATACGTCGGCAACACCGGAACATCAACGGGTCCTCACCTACATTATGAAGTGATTAAAAACGGAGTGAAAGTGGATCCTGCTTTCTACTTCTACAGTGATATAACGCCGGAGCAATACGAAGACATGCTGCAACGCGCGGCCAATGCCAACCAAAGCTTCGACTAACATTTTTGACCAACATGATTACCAAATCATTCGAAATAGAAAAACTCTACTACTCCATCGGAGAAGTTGCCGATATGTTTGAAGTGAATGCCTCACTCATTCGTTTTTGGGAAAAAGAATTTCGGCAGTTGCAGCCGCGTAAAAATGGCCGCGGCAATCGTGTGTATTCCAAAAAAGATTTGGAACTCTTCAAGAAAATTCACCACCTGGTGAAGGAGAAAGGCTTCACCCTGGAAGGTGCGAAAAACGCCCTTCGCGAGAAATCCGAACCTACCACGCAGGAAGCGCTCACCGATCGACTGCTGCATATCCGCAGCGAGTTGATGAGTATCGCCAGCGGCCTGTAGTCGCCATCGGTTCAGCTATGCCTCAAGGCCTCGTTATCAAATCCACCGGAAAAAATTACGACGTACTCACCGACGACGGACAGGTGATTATGTGTCAGGTGCGCGGCAAAATCCGACTCGAAGGCCGCTCCACCACCAACCCCGTTGCAGCCGGAGATCGCGTTGATTATACGCTCGAAAATGAACGCGAGGGCAACATCACGCACATCCATGCGCGCAAGAATTACATCATTCGCAAATCCGTCAACCTCTCGAAGGAAGCGCAAATCATCGCGACCAATCTCGATCAAGCGTTACTCGTTGTCACCACCACCCGACCACAAACAACGCCCGGCTTTATCGATCGCTTTCTGATCACCGCGGATGCTTACGACATACCGGTAACGCTACTGTTTCATAAAATGGATCAGTACTCTGCCGACGAACGCGAGGAAGTGGATGAACTCATGCACATCTATCAAACGATTGGCTATCCGTGCATCAAAACGTCGCTGGAAACCCAAGAAGGACTGGATGAACTTCACACACTGCTGGCGAACAAAATCACACTCATCAGCGGACATAGTGCTACGGGGAAATCATCACTCGTGAACCACTTCATTCCCGGCAAAGACTTGCGCATCGGCGAAGTGAGTGAGGCCAGCAACAAAGGACAACACACTACCACATTCGCAGAAATGCACGCTCTACCGTTTGGCGGTTTCATCGTGGATACGCCCGGCATCAAAGGATTCGGCCTTGTGGATATTCCCAAAGAAGAATTGCACCATCACTTCAAAGAATTCTTCGCGCTGCTGCCCGAATGTAAGTTTCACAATTGCCTTCACCTCAATGAACCGGGATGCGCCGTGCACAAAGCGCTCGAAGCCGGTGAAGTGGCGCCTTCACGCTACAACAGCTACACGTCGATGTTCAACGACGAAGAAGAGCGCAGTGTCTATCGCAACGGTTAGAATTTCACGCGCAACGCAACCATGAAATTACGCAGCGCCTGCGGATAGTAAAAGCGCTCAGTCACAGGATCACCATAGATATAACTGTACGTGTAACCATTGGAAATGTAAGCCGTGTTCAATGCATTGTTGACCCATACATCCAAACCAAAAACCTTGTCGAACGCGGAAAACTCCATGGACGCTCGCGCATCATTGACAAAATATCCCGGAAGCATACGCTCAAAAATCCCGGTGTTATCCATGTATTGCTGACCAACGTGCTTCAGCGCCCAGGCGAATTCTACATACTTCATGCGCTTATCACTCTTGGGCTCGAATCTCCAGCCCAACTGAGCGGCACCAATCCAACCGGGCGAAAATGCAATGGGTGTATCGGTATACGTGAAGATCAATTGCGTCACACTGGTATCCGTGTAGGCATAAACCAACTCATCATACTGCGCAATTCTGTTTCTGCTCCACGTGACATTTCCTTCTGCAAAAAAACCGAATGGCAACTTCATACCCAGCTCCACTTCCAGTCCGCGGCGGTAACTCTCCGGAACATTCACGCGCACCGGCGCACCGACATCATTCAACGCGCCCGTTACCACGAGTTGATTTTTATACTGCATCCAATAAGCGTTGATGCCTGCACGATACTTCGTGTTAGCAAATGCATAACCGCACTCTCCGTCAAACATGAATTCCGATTTCACCTGCGTTGGATCCACTGCATCCACAAAGTCATTGCGATTGGGTTCTTTGCCCGCGTATGCCGCCAACACATAGGCCTTGTGTTTCTCGGTGAAAAAGGTGAAGCCCGCTTTTGGATTGAAAAACTGTGCATTGAAATCAACATCGTACGCACGCAAATTATTGTCGGTGCCATCGGTATGATACGATACACTGCGCAACTGAATATCCGCAAACGCATTCAATCGTTTGCCGAGCAACACTGTATTCTTCCAATACACATTACCATCCAACTTCAAACTATTCCCTTCGTAATACCGCCACTCGCCATTCGCCACTCGCCACTCCTCCACCGAAGGAATGTCGATGACTTCACCGTAATGCAATCCATCGTACACCGAAAACGCGCCACCCAACACCGACACCCACTGATCACTCTTGCGGGTGAGCGATCCCACCCATCCGCCAAAGTGATTGTCGAGCCAGCGTCGACGCACAACATCCGTTTCATACAACACATCACCGGATGAAGTAGCGACACTATCGATAAGGTAGCTCGACAACGACGCTCCTTCTTTATACTCTTCGAAGTAACCCTTACCGCGCGTGTAATGCCCCGTCAACTGCAGGTTCCACAACGTATTCAAGCGACGATTCCAATGAGCCTGCGCATGATGCTGCGCATAATTGTCGACTTGATTTTCGTATTGATAAAAGTTGTACGTGCGTCCTGAGGTGAGCAGATTTTGCGTTTGCGTCTCACTCAAACTGTTGCGAGAAGCGAAATTCAATCGGTCCTGTTGCGAACCGAAGAGCACTTCATGCGGTGTTCCATTCCACGATTGATAGGTGATTTCTTTACCTCCGAAAGCCGTCAACTTGACGCTGCCCTTCGTGGTATACTTGGCCAACTCTCCGAAGTAAGAACGCAATAGCGAACTCGCACGATCGATATACCCGTCGGACGTAATTTGTGAAAGTCGTCCTTCCAAAATCCATCCGCTCTTCAGCAAGCCCGTTCCAAACGTCAAGTTGTTTTTCCAGGTTCCAAAACTTCCTGCAGCATTTGAAGACTCGAGGTAAGGCGATGTGCGAAGGCCGCGCGTATCAATGCGAATGCTTCCACCAAACGAGCCGGCACCATTCGTACTTGTACCAATCCCGCGCTGCACTTGAATGCTGCTCGCACTCGTGGTGAGATCGGGCGTATTCACCCAAAACACCTGCTGACTCTCCGGATCGTTCAGCGGCACACCGTTGATGGTGACGTTGATGCGCGCAGGATCACTGCCGCGAATCCACAAACCCGTGTACCCTACTCCCGCACCGGCGTCACTGGTAGCTACCAACGAAGGAGTTAATCGCAACACATAGGGAATATCCTGACCGTTGTTCAGTCCCGCCAACTTCTGCTCATCCAACTCCGTGTAGGCTATGGGGGAAAGCACATTCGCACGAGTCGCTTCGATAGTAACGATAGACAGCGTATCAATCTGCGGCAAGTTTTGCGACGGAAGTTCCTGTGCGTTTAGAGCGCTTGCGCATAGCAAGCACGTGGCGAGTAAAAGACGTTTTCTCATTTCTGACGTAACCATGTTTGTTCAACGTAGCTCGTCGGCCAGGGGGCAGCCAACGATGCGTTTAGCTACCACACTATCTTCCTTGGCGGCATGACCCGCCCAGGTTCAAAGGGTATAATCTCAGTCTTGGCTCAGCCAAGACACCCCTGTGAGAACGGCGGCAAGATACACGTCTTTCGTCTCCACGCAAGCCACTTGCCTTCCTCTGATGTAAGGACGCGCTGCAGCGCGTCCCGGCCTCTCGCGAAAATCAAGCGGCCGGCTTGGCCACTGAGGGCCGGCTTCTTGCAAGGACGCGCTGCAGCGCGTCCCTGACAACAGAGAAACTCAAGTGGCCGGCTTGGCCACAGACGGCGTCCGGCTGACGAGCCAAACCCCCGCCACAATCATCAGTGCGCAACCAATCTTAAACCAGCTGATATCACGCGTGTAATCGCGCTCCACGACAGACGCCAGGAGCAAGGCAAAGATGCCGGCGAACACCGGCTGCAGATAGATATACGAACTGGCAATCGTCGGCGACAACCGATGAATCGCCAGGATATTGAAGAGGTAAGTCAAAAACGTTGTACACACGATGACGAACGCCACACAGAACCATTGCCAGTGACTCAGACTCGACCATGCCACGGTTTTCAAGCCCATGCCGCCGAAGGGAAAGACGAGCGCGATGGCGATTAAAAACGTCCACGCGACGATGTCTAGCGGATGATACTTCTGCATGAGCGGCTTCACCATCACGAGGTAAATGGCGTAAGAAATACTGTTGAGTAAAATGAACACGTCACCTTGCAGAGAACTATGCCCGCCTACATCACCGTTGCTCGACCACAACAGCATCGACGCGCCCAGCGCACCAATCAGCACGCCCACGGCTTTGAGCAACGTGATGCGCTGCTTGAGAAACACGGCACTCATCACCATAACCAAGATGGGATTACTCGTCATGATGATACTCGCATTCACCGGCGACGTCAGGGCGAGGCCATTGAAAAAAAGCAACTGATTCGTCGCTACGCCCGTGATGGCGCACAACAAAAACCGCCACCAGTCTGCACGCTGTGGGATGACAATTTTGCGAAGGGCGACTAGCCAAAAAAGCGCAGCAGCGCCCATGACCCGCAAGGCAATGAAGCTCGTCGGGGCGATGGGATCGGGCATCACCGATTTGGCGATGATGAAGTTGGCACCGTAAATCAGTGCCACCGCCAACAGCGCCATATGTGCCCAAAAGTTCTTCGGCATTAAAGCGTGGACTTGGCCTCTGCTACCACCTTGGCAGCATTGCCAATAAAGATGCGATCGCCGTTGATCATGACGGGACGCTTCAAAAACGTGTACTCTTCGAGAATGTATTTGCGGTAGTCCTTCTCAGTGAGCTTCATTTCGTTCAAGCCCATCGAGCGATACTTCATCGCAACACGGCTGAAAAGGGCCTCATAAGAACCGGCCAGTTTTTTCATCTCATCGATTTGCGCGGGCGTGATGGGTTCGAGCTTGATGTCTTGCATGTCGAAACCCTTGAGCTTGCTGCCCCATTCCTTGATGATACGTTGGTTGGTGCCACAGTTGCCCAGGTGATACACTTTTTTCATGGTGATTTATTTACGCGAAAAACCACGAATCACCGCTACGAGTTCATTCAAGCCCGGACCAAAATGCTCGTTGTTGTCAACCACCAGATTACAGCTGCTCACAAAAGGCTCCAGGTATTTCTCCTCAGCCGGACGCACGTGATTGAACCACTGGTAGCGCACCTGGTCTTCACCAAAGCCGCGTTCCTTACCATCACGCTGAATACGGCGCTGCAAGCGCTCTTCGTGATGCACGTCGATGTACACTTTGTAATCAAGCTGGTTCCAGATTTCTTCGTAATGAAAAACGAAGAGTCCTTCCATGATGACCACGGGCGCCGGATGCACAATGACCTTTTGCGGTTCCCAGGCTGGGTTGTTGAAGTTGTACTCGAGTTTTTCGATGGAGTCGCCGTTTACCAATCGCATCATGTCATCATGAAAATGCGTGCGGTTGATAGAGGTCGGCATATCGAAATTGTGCTGCCCATTTTCATCCACATGCTGTTTTTCCTTGGGCTCGTAGTAGTTGTCTTGCGACACGAGCGCCACATCTTCTGCGGTGAAATGGTTCATCAGTTCGCGCAGGAAACTGGTCTTACCCGACCCGCTGCCCCCGGCGATTCCAATTAAAAAAGTTTGCTTGTGCTTCACGCGGTAAAAGTAAGCACGCCGTTGGAACTTGATGAATGGCAAGAGGCCATGCCCGCAACCCTTTCATTATTTCCTCGCATAAAGTATCTTTGCTATTCTGTTTTAAAACACAAAACTAATCGTATGCAATCGATCCTGACTTCCATCTTCAGCCTTGTGCTGTGCCTTACCCTCAGCGCCCAAATCCCAACGTACGTTCCCACCGACGGCCTCGTGGGATGGTGGCCGTTCAATGGCAATGCGAATGATGAGAGCGGGAATGGCAACCATGGTGTGGTGAATGGGGCGACGCTCGCGGAGGATCGGTTTGGGCAATTAACTTCAGCAATGAATTTTGATGGTATCGACGATGATATCACTATCCAGAACTCCCCTGAACTGATGATTTTAGGAGACATCACGATGAGTGCCTGGGTTAGAACAGAAGGTTATGACCAAGTGCACAATTACCAGACCGTCATATCCAAGCGTCAACAAGACTACTCTTGGCAATATGCTATGGGAATTAGTTATCATTTTCCAAACTCACATGCAACTAAGTTCATTACTTCCAGAGGAAATGGCCCCGGAAATCAAGATCAAGTTTGGTCAGTTACTCCGGTTGAGACAAATCAATGGGAGCATTGGACATGTGTATATGAAGGCAATGAAATAAGAATTTATAGAAATGGCATACTCGACACTTTCGGGTTTAATGATGTAGTTACTCCGGTTCAAGATGGCGTTCTGCTATTCGGTAGGTCTCATACTTGGAATACTGCGGAGCAGTTCCTCGGCTCCATCGACGACATCGCCATCTACAACCGCGCCCTCACCCCTGCCGAAATCACCCAACTCTACACCGCTGCCGAAGAACCTGTTGCGACCTGCACACCGCTTGCTCCCAATTTACAAAACGGACTGGTCGGCTACTGGCCCTTCTGTGGCAATGCCAACGACGAAAGCGGCAATGGCAATGACGGTGTGGTGAATGGCGCAACACTCGCGGAGGATCGGTTTGGGAATGTGAATAGCTGCTATTACTTTAACAACAATCACATTCAATTACCAAGTGAATTTGGATTTACATCACCCACTGGCGAGTTTACGACCTCGATTTGGTTTAACTCCAACTTCACCACTAATCCGCAACAATTTTTCCTGGATCTGAGATTTGGCAATCAGGTCAGAATTGTGCTTGACGAGTTTAACACATTAGATTTTAATGTTGAAGGGCCCATGGGAGGCGGTTGGGTCAACGGACCTGCTAATACTGACTACATAGGTGAATGGACTCATATGGTTGGAGTAGTCAGACAAGACAGTTTGTTTCTCTACCTGAATGGTCAACTCGTTAATAGTAATTCCGCCAATAACATTTTCTCCGTGCCTTTCAATGCTGAGAGCGGCATCTGCAATTCTTGCGGAAATGAAATCTACAGATCGATTGGCGCAACAGATAATTTATATCCGAATCAATTCACAATTGGCTCCCTCGACGACATCGCCATCTACAACCGCGCCCTCACCCCTGCAGAAATTGCACAGCTATACACGGGTGCCGCCGCTCCCTGCAACCTCATCGCCAGCGAAACGCAAGACACGCCCGTTGAAGTGGGTGGAAGTGCGCAGATGTACGTAACGCTCAACGCCACCGACAACAGCATGCAGTGGCAAACCAACGCCGCAGGACTGGGATGGATGGACGTGCAAGACAACAACACCTACACGGGCAGTCAAACGCAAAATCTGCTCATCAGCAACGCAACGCTGGCCAATCACGAACAGCCCTTCCGCATCATCGTCACCGACGGCATCTGCAACGATACCTCCGACGTGGCTTTGCTCCTGGTCAACAACACCTGCACAGCATATGATACCATCACAACTACCGTAGAAGTCTTCGACACCCTCACCATCGAGAACGTGGTGGAGGTCTATGATACGCTCACCATCTACAACACCATCGACATCTTCGACACCACAAGCGTCACCGTAGAAGTGTTCGATACAATCACCAACGTGGTGGATGTGTTTGATACCACCACCATCTATTTGCAAGTGGATATTTTCGACACACTCTTCATCGATGTGTACGACACCACGTATGTTCAGCAAACGATTGATGTGTACGACACGACCTACGTCACCCTCACCGATACGACCTACATTCAAGTCATCGACACGGCGTATGTAACAGTAACAGATACACTGCTCATCGACATCACGTTCGTAGGCTTCGAAGGACAACCGAGCTGGCTCAATACCGTGCTCGTTTACCCCAACCCCGCCAGCGATTACATCACGATTGATTACGGCAACTTCGAATTGATGGCCGGCTACAACACCATCATCACCGATGCCGCAGGAGCCACCGTATACTCCGGCGCAGTGAATAGTCAGCAAGCCACCATCGACATCAACGCATGGGGAGCCGCCGGCGTATATTTCATGAGCGTGTATAACGCAAGCGGCAGTGTGGTGGCCGTGAGGCAGATTGTGTTGGAGTAAGGAACGGCGCAAAGGGATTTCACGCAAAGAGACGCAAAGGGATTTTCACGCAAAGAGACGCGGAGAGAGATTTCACGCAAAGAAACGCAAAGGGAGAATCACGCAGAGACAACACTCTGTGGTAAGCCAAGCTACTGTCTTCTCTGCGTGTATTGTCTTTGCGTGCTTTGCGTGAAAATATTTCCGCGGGCTTTGCGTGATTCTAACTCTGCGTCTCTCTGCGTGATTCTCCCTCTGCGTCCCTCTGCGTGAAAATCTCTCCGCGGTCTTTGCGTGATTCTAACTCTGCGTCTCTCTGCGTGAAAATGTCTTTGCGTCCCTCTGCGTGAAAATCTCTCCGCGGTCTTTGCGTCCCTCTGCGTGAAAATCTCTCCGCGGTCTTTGCGTGATTCTCCCTCTGCGTTTCTCTGCGTGAAAATGCCTTTGCGTTCCTCTGCGTGAAAATGCCTTTGCGTGTAACTCTCCCCACCATCACACTACCATCAAATTACACCCCCGCACATCCGCAAAATCAAATCGCCCCGTCACCTCAAAACTGCCATCACCATGCACCACTCCTAAATCCTGCGTGGCGATGAATGCACACGAATCCACATTGGCCAGATCCAGGATGTTGAGTCCGCCTTTGCCCGCCGCGTAATTGCTCAACGGATCTTGCACATCGCGAACGCTCACTGCCATCCACGGCGGACAGCGAAATACACCATCGCCCTGCGAGTATGCCTGCGACAAGAGTTCGGTCATCCCGTATTCACTGTGCACATGCGCCACGTGAAAGGCTTCCTTCAGCACACGATGCACCTCCTGACGAATCATCTCTTTGCGTCTGCCCTTCATGCCGCCCGTCTCCATGAAGATGGTATGCGGCAACACCGTCGGCATCGACTCCGCGAAATCAAGCAAGGCAAACGTGACACCGAGCACCAGATTTTTCTTACCTGCTGCTTCGGCACGCACCAACGCTTCGCGCAACTCCTCCTGATGCTTGAGGAAAAAACCACTGCCCGGCTGCGCCTGCGCGATGAGTTCCTCCGCCATCAAAATCAACGACGATCCTTCGCGCTCGAGATAAGAAGGCAAGAGCGCATAAATGATGTACTCCGAAGGCGAACCATAACGCAGTTCAAATCCGCGCATAAACGAACGACGGTACATCTCAAGCGAACGCACCTCATGCCTGCTCGTTTGCATGCCCGTCGTGCCGCTGCTGGTGAACACGATTTCCGGATTAAACTCCCCTGTAATAACCCGATGCGTCTTGAAAAAACCAATCGGCAAATAGGGAATGTCGCTCGCCGTTTGTATCGCAGTTGGATTGACATGAATCAACTCCAGATACCTGCGATAAATCTCGCAATGGGCTGCCTGATGTCGGAATACCTCGAGCGCCGCGGCATTTCGCACGCCGATGGAGGTTATCGAAAAAGGATCAGGCAGATTTTTCATGCGGGAACAAAGAAAATCGATAGTTTTGAGCAACATGAAGCATGCACTCATTTTATTCGGAATTTCCTTGCTTTTCGGGGGTTGCCTGGAGAAAGAGAAATTCCCGGATGAACCACAACTGACCTCCGGCCGACTCAACGTCACGGGCTCAGGAGCGAAGATGGTGCTTGGCTTTACCGATGGCGACGGCAACTTCGGATTGGAAGAAGGTGATACCACCGGCCTTTTCGACCCTTGCATTCGTCGCTGGAACCTTTATGCTGAATATTACGAAAAGCAGAACGGTCAGTGGGTATGGATTCCCATCGACCCCTGTGATGGCCCCTTCCCCGACGGCGATGTGGCGTTTTATTACGTCGTGCCATGGGCCAAACCAACAGGCCAGGACCAAACCCAGCAAGGCGACATCACCATCGATATGCCGCTATGGAATCTCCCGAGTGAATTCGACACCGTGCTTTTCAAAGTCAACATCGTCGACCGCGATATGAATGAAAGCAACGTGCTGGAAATCGGACCGATTGTTAAGTGACGAGGGGCGAGGGGCGGTTGAAAAGTCTATCGAAACACAGGAGCCCCAGCGGGGCGAAATATTACTAGCCAAAAGGAAGTCGTTAGCCAAAGAGCCCCGGAGGGGCGGCACATGCGAAGGGCGAAGGAAGATGAACACATGATCATAAAAAAGGCCTGTCTCGAATAATCAAGACAGGCCTTTTTATTTAAATTTATAGGTCGATTTATTAGCGAAATCTTCGCCCTTCGCCCTTCGCCCTTCGCCCTTCGCCCTTCGCCCTTCGCCCTTCGCCCTTCGCCCTTCGCCCTTCGCCACTACCCCGCCGCCAGCTCCCCCTCATGCGCATGATGCACACGCGAAGTGCCGTAAACAGGTCCCTGGTATTCTTCATTATAAGCCAAGGCCAGATTCAACACGTAAAACACGTTGAACACACACACCAGGACGTAATCAATCATGGAATATTTCCCAAACGACTGCGCCAATTCAACGCACAGGCGGAAGAAGAAATAAATATTGTAGAAAGGAACCAGGAAAAACGCCAGGTGGCTCACCGGCCGACCTACCATTTTCAGAACAACAACCACATTCCAAACTGGAACTAACGCAGCCACCCAAGGCTGATCTGCTTTGGCGAATAAACGCGCCGCACCCAACGATCCAATGACAAGCAGGAAGCCCACCAGGAACGTATACCCCGCATACTCATTCACCAACGACTGAAAAATGCTCGAGGAAACCATTGTAAATAGATTTAGTTTATGGAGTGGACTCTTCCCCTCCAAATACTAAGACGTGGTGGAAATCAAAAGGTTGCCCCGAGTTGGGGACTGGGGACTGGGGACTGGGGACTGGGGACTGGGGACTGGGGACTGGGGTGTGAGTAATATAACGCACGAGGGGCGGACGCTTTCGCACCCACCCCTCATCTATTTTGTTGTACTCAGTAATCGGTACCCAGTCCTCACTCCCCAGTACCCAGTACCCAGTACCCAGTCCTCAGTACCTATAAGTGTCCGACTTATACGGCCCTTCCACCTTCACACCGATGTAATCGGCTTGGCTGGTGGTGAGGACTTCAAGCTCGGCGTTCACCTTGGCAAGGTGCAGACGTGCCACCTTCTCATCAAGGTGCTTTGGCAGAACGTATACTTTGTTCTCGTAGTTCTTGTGATTTTCCCACAACTCGAGCTGAGCGATAGTTTGGTTGGTGAACGATGCACTCATCACAAACGATGGGTGACCGGTAGCACAACCAAGGTTCACCAGGCGACCTTCAGCCAATACGATGATATCCTTATCACCGATAGAGTATTTGTCAACCTGTGGCTTGATGGTGTCTTTCGTGTTGCCGTAGTTTTCGTTCAACCAAGCCATATCGATTTCGTTATCGAAGTGACCGATGTTGCAAACCACCGCGTTGTGCTTCATGTTCTTGAAGTGACGGTCCACGATGATGTTGTGGTTACCGGTAGCTGTTACCACAATATCCGCCTCCGGAATCGCGTTGTCCATGCGCTTCACTTCATATCCTTCCATAGCCGCCTGCAATGCGCAGATTGGGTCGATTTCAGAGATCATCACACGCACACCGGCATGACGCAATGAATCGGCTGAACCTTTTCCTACGTCACCAAAACCGGCTACTACCGCTACTTTACCGGCCATCATCAGGTCGGTTGCACGACGGATAGCATCCACGAGCGACTCGCGGCAACCGTATTTGTTGTCAAACTTGCTCTTGGTTACAGAGTCGTTGATGTTGATCGCAGGCAACAACAAGCTGCCGTTCTTTTCACGCTCATACAAGCGAAGAACACCCGTTGTCGTCTCTTCAGAGATACCACGGATACCGGATACCAACTCAGGGTATTTATCGAACACCATGTTGGTGAGGTCACCACCATCGTCCAAAATCATGTTCAACGCCTGGCCGCCGCTGAACGCGTGAAGCGTCTGCTCGATACACCAGTCGAATTCTTCGTTATTCATGCCTTTCCAAGCATACACGGGAATGCCGGCAGCAGCGATGGCCGCTGCAGCGTGATCCTGTGTAGAGAAGATGTTGCATGAGCTCCAGCTCACTTCAGCACCCAATTCAACGAGTGTCTCGATGAGAACAGCCGTTTGAATAGTCATGTGCAGACAACCTGCAACACGCGCGCCGGCCAGTGGCTTCGACGGACCAAACTCCTTGCGCAAGCTCATCAAGCCCGGCATTTCTGCTTCGGCCAATTTGATTTCCTTGCGGCCCCATTCGGCGAGGCTCATGTCTTTCACTTTGTAGGTTGTCACCTGATTAGCTGTTTGAATGCTCATGTGTATTGGTTTTAATATCTTGAAAAAGAGGGCGCAAAGATACAACGTTGATTGGGAGTTGCGTTAAACAAAACTCGAAAAATGCAGTTTCGTACGTTTGCACGACCACATTAACCCATGCCGGCAGAAATAGTTCACACAGCCCAACCGGAAATGCCCTTCACCCTGGCACTTTGGACCATCACCGAATCGGATGAGGCACTCGCCAAGCTGTATGAACAAAGCAAGGCAACCGCAGTACAACCGCATTTCAAATCGACCGATAGAAACCGCGAATGGCTGGCTTCACGACTGCTCATGCAGCACCTGCATTTACCGCCTGTCAGCTACCTGCCCAACGGCAAACCCTTCATCGCAGCGGGTTACTTTTCCCTCTCTCACTGCGCAAACCAAGTGGCCTTGGTTCTGTCCGACACGCCCGTGGGAATCGACATTCAACTTCCAACCGAACAAATCCGGCGTATTCATACCAAGTTCTGCTCACCTTCTGAACTAGCGCGATTCTCGCCAACGCCCTTGCGCGAAATGACCATCATCTGGAGCGCGAAAGAAGCGATCTTCAAGTTCTGGGGTGAAAACGTGGCCTTTGCCGAGGATATCGAAGTGGCTCCGTTCGACTGCGATGATTCGCGTATCACTGCGCAATACCGTGGAGCCCACGGCAATCGTACGTTCAACCTGTGGCACTTTGAACATGACACGCACGAAATCATCATAGCCCTCTGAGCATTACTGAAGATTGCCTTTATCAAGCCTGTATTCATCCCCTATATTCGCTACGAACAATTAAGCGTATGAGATCTTTGTACCTGTCCGTGCTCGTTTTTATCCTGTGCGTCAGCGCTAACGGTCAACACCTGTTTAACCCCGCTCCCGGTAGCTATGCTCTCTACCCGCACACGTTCGCTAGCCAAGGCGAAAACCGCGACGTCATTTGGGAAGAAGATTTTGCTTCCGGCTTCAACGGCTGGACCAGCTTCGCATCCGGTGGAGTAGCCGCTTGGGAATACCGTGGGCCGGCCACCATTCCCAACAATGAAGTCGGTTCGCGCGGAAGTTGCGTACTCGATAATCTCGGCGAACCCATCCTGAGCCCTACGGCCGCCAACGGCTTTGTGATCTTCGATTCAAACTGGTGGGACAATCCGGATCTTCCTTGTGCCGATGAAAACCTCGGCACAGGACCCGCACCCGGACCACATTTCTCCACGCTCACCTCACCCGTCATCGACCTTACAGCCTACGGCAGCATAGCCCTTCAATTCAATCAATACCTGAAAGCACTATCAGCCATCACACGCGTGGAAGTGTCCACCGACAGTTTCAATTGGTACCCGGTATTCACCAACCCGAACATACCTAACCCAACTCCCGTGAACGATGTACACGTTATTCAAATCTCGAATTTCCTGGCGTATCAACCAACTGCACGCATTCGATTTGTATTCGATGGACTCTATTACTTCTGGCAACTCGACGACATCAAAATTATAGACACGTATTCCAACGATTTAGAGCTAACGTCTTTCAATTATGGTGATTTCAATTTGACAGATCCTACGCATCCTACAGGATACGAGTTCATGCAGTATTCGAAATATCCTACATCGATGGCGCCGAACTTGAAATTTTCTGCCACGGCCGTCAATCAAGGCAGCACGCTTCAAACAGACTGCCGCTTGCATGTCGATGTCATCAATGCAGCGTCCGGAACTGTCATTCACGAAGCCACTTCAACCGAAGGCTCCTTTGCATACGTAGGTGAACCCGTGGGACTGCGTGCAGGCAACTATCAAATGGACCCAATTCTTGGCGAATACAAACTCGCATTTGAAGCCACCCAATTAGAGACCGACGAAGAGCCGCTCAACAACCGCGACACCACCTATTTCTACATCGATGACGTGCAATATGCCCGCGATCGCATCTTCGCCAGCGCCGTGTATCTGGGCACTCCCGATTATACCGACGTGGAATACGAACTGGGAAATGTGTTTCTCGTAACAGCAGAAGACCTTACTTGCCATTCCATCACCGTTGGTGTCGGCATTGGTTCGTCAACGCCGGCTACCATCGAAGGCCGACTCTATCGCTTCGATATTCAAAATGGCGTTGAGGCCGACTTGCTCGGCGTTAGTCAGCCCGTTCAATTGACTTCCTCCATGCTCAATGGCTACGGTGATCAAATTCTCACCAACCTCGTTTTCGATTCACCCATTCAAGTCTATGCCGGCGAAGCCTACTTCGTTGCTGTAGCAAGCACCGATGGCGTCGATAATTTCGTGTGTGCCATGTCAGGCAATGCAGAGGAAGGAACCGCACTGGTACGCTACTTCCCGCAAGACTGGTTCTACCTCGATATGCTGCCCATGGTGCGCATGAATTTCGGACCGTTCAATACGGTGGAAAATAACACAACGCCGGCTCAACCCACACGAGCATTCCCCAATCCTGCGAGCGATGCCGTGACAATCACCATTCCTGTTGCTACGAAAACAGTGCTCACTGCTCAGTGGTATAATTCGACCGGACAACTGGTGCGCACCGAACGCGTCAACGCCGATCAACACTCGCCCTATATTTCCTCCGTGAGCGAACTCCCTGCAGGACTCTATCAGGTGATGATGTTTGACGAAAACCATCGCTATCAAACGCAAGTGGTGAAGCACTAATCTCCCGCGGGATTCATGTCAATCAAGTCTTTCGCTGCAAAAGCTTTCGCCGGAATTGTTCGCATGCACATCAGGCGCGATGCCTTGCGCGCGGTCGAGTGCCAACAGCAACTCATGCAATCTCATGTAGCGAAAGCTGCGAATACCGTGTTTGGCCGTGACCATCATTTCCATCACATCGACTCCTACGACGCATGGAAACAAGCCATTCCTGTTGTTGAATATGAAGCGTTGCTGCCCTATATCGAACGCGCCAAAAACGCAGAGCGCGATGTCCTGTGGCCGGGCATCCCGCAGTATTTCTGCAAAACCAGCGGCACCACCAGCGGCACGAAATACATCCCGCTTACCAAGGACTCACTCCCCAATCACATCGGCACTGCACGGAATGCGCTGTTGAGTTATATCGCAGAAACCGGCAATTCGAAATTCACTTCGGGCAAAATGATTTTCCTGCAGGGAAGTCCGAAGATGGATACGTTGCCGAGCGGCATTCCTTACGGTCGACTATCGGGTATTGTGGCCAATCACGTTCCAGGTTACTTGCAAAAAAACAGGCTGCCCTCGTATGCCACCAACTGCATCGAAGACTGGGAAGAGAAGGTGAACCGCATCGCAGAGGAAACGCTGCGTGAACGCATGACGCTCATCAGCGGCATCCCCAATTGGGTGCAGATGTATTTCGAAGTGCTCCTGGCTAAATCAGGCAAGCAGACCATTGCGGACGTGTTTCCCGATTTCGATTTGTTTGTGTACGGTGGTGTCAACTTCGAGCCTTACCGCGCCAAGTTCGAATTGCTCATCGGCAAGCGCATTCCAATCATAGAATTGTATCCCGCCAGCGAAGGATTTCTGGCGTTTCAAGATTCGCAAGAGGCCGATGGATTGCTCCTCAACGTCAACAGCGGCATCTTCTTCGAGTTTATTCCGGCGGACGAATACTTCAACGAACATCCGACACGTCTCTCGCTTAGCGAAGTGAAGGTCGGCGTGAACTATGCGCTCATCCTGTCCAACAACGCGGGACTATGGGGATACAGCATCGGGGATACGGTGAAGTTCACCTCGCTCAATCCTCCGCGCATCAAAGTGACGGGACGGATCAAACACTTCACCAGTGCTTTCGGCGAACATGTGATTGCCGAGGAAGTGGAAGGCGCGATGATTGAGGCTTGCGCGGAGCTCGGTGTTGAAGTGAATGAGTTCCACGTAGCGCCCGTCGTGGCCCCTGCAATCGGACTACCCTATCACGAATGGCTGATTGAAACTGACTCAGCGTTGCCGCAGGACAAACGTGCGCGCATGGCTGCTCTGCTCGATGCTTCCATGCAACGCCACAACATCTACTACCGCGATCTCATCCAAGGCAATGTGCTACAACCCGCAGTGCTGACGTTTGTGCGCAAAGGCGCGTTCAACGATTACATGCGCAAAGCCGGCAAGCTGGGCGGTCAAAACAAAGTGCCGCGGCTGGCGAATGATCGGAAGATTGCGGAGGGATTAAGGGGGTAACTCACGCAACGATTTTTCACGCAAAGACCGCAAAGGGAGATTCACGCAAAGCTCGCAGAGCTCGCAAAGAACTTCGCCCTTCCCTGCGTGCATTGGCCCCTCGACGGTTGGTGAGCGCCCCTCGGCTTCGCTCGGGGACCGGGACGTTCGAACAACACTATGGCCTCGGCTCCGCTCGGCCGAGCGCACACGAAGGCCGAGCGGATCCAGGGGGCGGTCCCCGAGCGGAGCCGAGGGGCAAAAAAAGGGGCGCCCTTAGCGCCCCCTATAATCCTACAATCCTACAATCCTACAATCCTTTCAAAACTACTGAATCACGATCTGCCTAGTCTCCACCGGCACGCCACCCGCATTATACACAACCACCTGATATACACCCGCGCTCCACTGCGTAATGTCGAGTGTCTCTTGTGCTTGTGAAATGCTTTCGTTTTCATGCACCGCACTTCCGCCATTGTCGAAGATGCTGAGTGAATAACCGGCCATCACCGCGAAGTTGCCATAGCTGATGGTGAGTTGATCGCTCGTCGGATTCGGGTAGAGCAATAACGTATTCAGAATAGTTCCACCCACACCGGAAGGAATATCGATGATGAGCGTGTCGGTCACCGTCACATAGGTGGTATCATACACATCGATCACGTTTTCCACGGTCAGCGTATCAAACACCACAACGGTTTCCACCACGGTTGTCGTATCGAAGACATCAATCACATTTTCCACGGTCAGTGTATCAAACACCACCACCGTTTCAACTACCGTTGTTGTATCGAATACATTGATCACATTCTCCACGGTCAGTGTATCAAACACCACAACGGTTTCAACGACAGTTGTTGTATCGAATACATCGATCACGTTTTCGATCGTGAGGGTATCGTACACGTTGATGATGTTCTCCACCGTGAGCGTATCATACACTTCCACGTTGATGTACGTCGTGTCGTAGATGTCGACAATGTTCTCAATCGTGAGTGTATCATACACGTTGATGATGTTCTCCACCGTCAGCGTATCATACACCGTGAACGTGCAGGCATCGAGGGTGTAGAGCTCTTGCACTTCTTCCGGCGTGAGGGCGCGGTTCCAAATGGCGATGTCGTCGAGGGTACCTTGGAAGGATGGCCAAATTGAAATATCATTGAGATAAGGCTCAGTACCATTTGGGTATACTTCGATTCCCCAAAAGAACTTGGACAATGCGTTAACTGAAGTATTAAATGAAACCGGCTGAGTGCCCATGAGCACTCCGTCCAAGTAGAACTCTAGATTATCGCTTTGATAGTTTAAGACTAGATTGTGCCAAGGTCCATTAATATTCGAAGGAATTGATTCGCTAAATACAGAGTTACCGCAATGACCTTGCACATCAAAAGTATATGGAGCGCCGAAATAGCCAATGAAGGAAGTCCCACAAGAACCACCGCCATACCCGAAAAGCTGGGTGCCAAGAATTGAAGGGTCTTCGTTCAAAATACTATCCGATTGAAACCACAATGAAATACTTCTGCTCGAATTCCCCGCTGGGAAATTTACAGCGCTGCCGCTTATGTAATCCACCCCATCAAAACTATACGCACTCCCCGCATTCCCAAACCGATCCTCCGTGAGCGTCGCGCCGTTTACTACGCCGTCGTTACCGTTACCACTTTCATCATTGGCATTACCGCAGAAGGGCCAGTAGCCGACGAGGCCGGTTTGGAGGTTGGAGGGGAGTGGTGTGCAGGTTACAGGGGGTGTAACCGGTTGGCCTGTGTAAAGCTCTTGAACTTCCTCGGGGGTGAGGGCTCTGTTCCAGATGGCAATGTCGTCGAGGGAGCCAGAGAGCGTTTCTGCACAAATGGATGGATCACAATGGCCGAAAACTAATTGTGCGACTATATCTGCAGGTTGATTGCTTGAATCAAATTCATAAATGACTGAATTGTTTTCTAAAAACTTCCAATGCAAACCACTTTTTATGATGACATGATTTACCCAAGTATTAAGAAATGGAATAGGGTTAACAATTACGCTATTGTCTCCACTCCAACCAGCACTTTGTCCATTTCCATATAGAAAACTAATATTACCGCTTCCTGCCCACCAAGGATTTAAACCATATCCAATAACAGTATGAGGAATTGTATTGAGAATAGTTTGATTTGATTCACTATTCGAATTTACCCAACATGAAAAAGTAAGGTCATTACTAGCATTTAAAAGTGCCGGAGTAATAATGGAGTTATTCACCCCATCAAACCCATACGCCGCATTCGCATTGCCAAACCGATCCTCCGTGAGGGTTGCGCCATTCACGACGCCGTCGTTGCCGTTGCCGCTTTCGTCATTGGCGTTGCCGCAGAAGGGCCAGTAGCCGACGAGGCCGGTTTGCAAATTGGCTGAAAGCGTCGGGCAAGCCGCCGGGGTTGTTCCCGCATACAAGTTTTGGATTTCTTGTTCGGTGAGGGCGCGGTTGTAGATGGCGATGTCGTCGAGAAGGCCGGATTGATAAGTTTCCAAGCCATTGTTTGTATTGTAATATGCTGAAGTAGATGTGTTGCCCAAATCTATCATTGATACGGCCGTTCCACTGTAAGCTCCATCAACATTGTTTCCATCAAGATAGATTGCCATATCATTAGGACCATTAATAACCCCAACTACCTGGACCCATGTTCCGCGTGGTATACCAGTAGGTGTTATCAGAGAATTCCTAGGCCCATTGCCACCAAACGATAGCTCAATAGTATTCTCAGAAGCTGCAAACCAAATTCCTGAATATGAGGAAGGGCTCTCATCGCTTGAAAAAACCATAAAGTCGTACACACTACCATTCACATCCTGGATTGGAATCTGCAGAAAAGCTGCGATGGTAATGGGAAAGTTAAGATTGTTTATGGATTCACTGTATTCAATAAAATCATCCACCCCATCAAAACTATACGCACTCGCCGCATTCCCAAACCGATCCTCCGTCAACGTCGCCCCATTCACCACCCCATCATTCCCATTCCCACTTTCATCATTGGCATTGCCATTAAACGGCCACCAACCAACAAGGCCATCGGTGGGGACATAAGCGGGTACTTGCGCATGCAGGGTTGAAAAAAGCAAGAGCCCAAAAAGAAGGGTAAGATTGGATTTCATAACGGGAGATTAGGTTTTGTAAAGAGCAAATATACCGTTGGTACATAATACCGACGAATTGTTTTTAACCGCAGAGGTAGCAGAGAACTTCGCTGTTCCATGCGTGCATTAGCCCCTCGACAGTTGGTAAGCGCCCCTCGGCTTCGCTCGGGGACCGGAGCGTTCGAACAGATAAATGGCCTCGGCTCCGCTCGGCCGGACGCACGCGGCGGCCGAGCGGAGCCGAGGGGCTGCTTTATAAGGGAATTATTTTTTAACCGCAGAGGCGCCAAGATCGCAAAGTCTCTTTTTCTCTGCGTTCACTGCGTCTTTGCGGTTAATTATTCATCCCGTTTAAAAAATATCCCCCTCCAAAAAAGCAACCCTCCCCCAACCACACTCGTCTAATACACGGAGCACAACTCCAAACAAAACTGAAACCCCTAGGCGTGCTGCAACACCCTTTCGGTATTCAACTATCATGATTTCCTAAACAAATAAGCCGGGTTGGAGACGATCCGGTTTATTTTTTGTTTTTAACCGCCAAGGCGCAAAGAACGCAGAGAAAAATCTTTGCGAACTTTGCGACTTGGCGGTTAAAAAACTCAGCCTTCAACTAGGAATATATTCCTATAATTTATGGGTTGCATGCCTTTGTTATTTATCGGAGTCTTGCCGCTAAAAATGACATACAAAGAAATCTCTTACTCCGTTGTCGGTGCCGCCCTGAAAGTCCACAAAGAACTCGGTCCGGGACTGCTCGAAAAAGCCTACCAAGAATGCCTGTGCTACGAAATTGCAAAGTGTGGTCTTAACGTGGAAAAAGAAATTGCTATGCCTCTCGTCTACAAAGGTGTAAGACTCGACTGCGGCTTTCGAATGGACATCCTCGTAGAAAATAAACTCGTGATTGAAACCAAAACAGTCAGTGAAATCAATGAAATCCATACTGCCCAACTACTCAGTTACCTCAAACAAGGCAACTACCAACTGGGGCTGCTCATCAACTTTAATACGGTTCTATTGAAAAATGGAATTCGAAGAGTGGTCAATGGGCTGGATGAAAATTCTTAACCGCAAAGGCGCAGCGAACGCAAAGAATTAAAAAACTCTGCATACTCTGCGCCTCGGCGGTTAAAAAAAATCTCCGGTTAAACAGCCCTCAACAAAAAATAATTCTTCTTCCCCCGCTGCAACAACACCACACCACCCGCTAAAACATCGGCCTCAGCAAGCACCCGCTCTGCATCCACCTTCACCTTATTCACGCTGATGCTGCCCTCCTGCAACGCCCGTCGAGCCTCGCCGTTCGACTTCATAAAGCCACTCTTAACCAGCGCATCCACAATCGAAAGTCCGGCCGATAATTCTGCGCTCGATACATCCCCCTGCGGCACACCTTCAAAGATTTCCATCAGCGTCTCACTGCTCAACTTGCGCAAGTCTTCATCGGTGCTTTTACCAAACAAAATCTCCGAAGCCGCAACCGCCGCATCATAATCCGCCAAGGAATGGACGCGACACGTGATGTCTTTCGCCAGGGCCTTTTGCATCGGACGCTTGCTCGGATCTTGCGCTTGTTCTGCTTCGAGCGCTTCAATTTCTTCACGCGTCATCAAGGTGAAAATGCGGATGTACGTCGAAACGTCAGCATCACTCGCATTCAACCAGAACTGATAAAACTTGTATGGCGAAGTGCGCTTGGGATCCAGCCAGATGTTACCGCTCTCGGTCTTGCCGAACTTCGTTCCATCGGCCTTCTTGATGAGCGGTGTTGTCAGCGCGAAAGCCTGTCCGCCGTCTTTGCGACGAATCAACTCCGTGCCCGTCACAATATTCCCCCACTGATCACTGCCGCCCATCTGCAGCATCACGCCTTTATTCTTCCACAAGAAATAGAAGTCATAGCCTTGCACGAGCTGGTAACTGAACTCCGTAAACGACATCCCCGTCTCCAAACGGTTCTTCACAGAATCCTTCGCCATCATATAATTCACGCTGATGTGTTTGCCCACATCACGGATGAATTCCAAAAAGCCAAACGACTTAAACCAGTCATAGTTGTTCACCATCTCCGCGGAATTTTCCCCGCAATCGAAATTCAAGAACTTCTCAATCTGCTTTTGCTGACACGCCTGATTGTGGCGCAATGTTTCCTCATCAAGCAAGTTGCGCTCTGCGCTCTTACCGCTGGGATCGCCAACCATGCCCGTTGCACCGCCAATCAATGCCATCGGTTTGTGGCCGCATTGCTGAAAGTGCAATAGCGTCATAATCTGCACGAGATTGCCCACACCCAGCGAATCCGCGGTAGGGTCGAAGCCAATATAGCCGCGCACCATACCTTTTTGCAGTTCCTCTTCCGTGTCGGGCATCACATCGTGCAGCATGCCGCGCCACTTCAATTCTTCAATGAAATTCTTCTTGCTCATAGTCGTGTGCAAAATTACCGCGTCACAGCGCGCTTACTACCTCTTCGAGTTTAATTCCGCGCGATCCCTTTATCAATATCACCCGGTCTCGCATCGCTTGTGTTTCGAGAAAAGCCTTTGCGGCCAAGTTGTTTTCAAATACTTCATAGTCGCCTTCCTTCCAAACCGACTTGAAAATGGGCCCAACTAAAATCCCTTTCAATCCCAATCGCTGTGCTACTTCAATGATGTGTCTATGTTCCTCCGGCCCCATTTCACCAAGCTCCAACATGTCACCAATCACAAAAAACTTATGCTCGCCCGATTGCTTGCTCAAGGCCTCTAATGCAAACTCCAGACTCGTCGGATTCGCATTGTAGGCATCCATGATCAGCGTGTTGCGTTCGGTGCGCTTCACCTGCGAGCGATTGTTCTCCGGTGTATACGCACAAATAGCAGCGTGTATCTCCACATTGGTCACACCAAAGTGTTCGCCAACGACAAGCGCTGACGCGATGTTGTAAAGATTGTACGCACCCGCGAGTTGCGTTGCATATTCACTGCGCACGCCCTCATGCACATGCGCATAAACGAGCGTCGGACTTTCCGAAACGCACTCCAGCGCATCGCTTGAGTACGGAATAATCGTCATGCCTTCCGAAGCTCTGCGCAATTTCTCCAAGTCTGTGTTCACGAAAATGACACCACCTGAGGCGTGCACATGGTCATACAACTCCTTCTTGCCCTTCACCACGCCTTCCTCACCGCCAAAGCCCTCCAAATGCGCCTTTCCCATATTGGTGATGAGCGCATGCGTCGGCAACGCGTATTCGCAATAGCTGCGGATTTCGCCTTGATGATTCGCTCCCATTTCGACAATCGCCAATTCGCAATCGGCCGGAATCGCCAGCAACGTAAGCGGCACACCAATGTGATTGTTCAAGTTCCCAATCGTCGCACTCACGCGATAACGCTGCGCCAACACATCGCGAATCAACTCCTTCGTGGTTGTCTTGCCGTTGCTTCCGGTGATGGCCAGAAACGGAATGTTCAAACTTTCGCGATACAACTTGGCCACTTGTTGCAGCGCGGTGAGCACATCTTCCACCAGTACCAAGCGTTCATCATGGGGCTGTTGCGGCTCATCAATCACCACCATCGAAGCGCCCATTTCGAGCGCCTTTGCAGCGAACGTATTACCGTTGAAATTGCCACCCTTCAGGGCAAAAAAGATATCGTCTTGATTGATCTTACGCGTGTCGGTGGTGACACTGCGCACTTTCAGAAACTGCTCAAAAATGCGTTGAATCATGGGCTAAAAGTAAAAACCCCGATCGTTGTGATCGGGGTTTGTATCATGAAGTTTGAACAACCTTTTTCTTATTCCTGTCCTGCGATTCCCGTTGGGCTACCCAATCGGTCCATCGCGCAACGGAAACCAAGTGTAGACATCGCACGACGCTCATCGAGGAAGCGGCGAGTACCGGGAATCGTGTAGTAAGCACGGTCTCTCCAGTTACCACCTTTGTAAACACGCGCACGATCGTTGATCAGCGTGGTGGTTCCCCACTCGTACATGCGGTTTTTATCTTGTTCCTTATCAGCATCAGCATAGTAGATACTGCTGTTGAAGTCACCATCCTTGTAGTCGATATAATCGGCTTTGCGGTAGTTGCGACGGTCAAGGTTTTCCTCAACAGAAACATCACGACGCTTCACTTCACCCGGTGTAGACTCGATGTAATCGGCCATACCATCGCGCAAATCAGCAGCAATCAAGTCCTCTGAATCGGTAACCAAGTCCATTGCTTCCTGCATCACATCCTGCGCTTCATCATCCTTACGTTCTTTGATTTTCTCCTGAGCCGCGGCAACCTTTTGATTGCACTGATCCAAAAGCGTCAACGAAGTTTGTGTTAAACGCGTATTCGCTTGCTCCTGGTAAGCTTTCAAGAATCCCGCAACACCATCGATATCGTAGATGTTTTTGTCATACTTGTCCGCGAAACTTCCATCGCTGTTCAGCACGCGTGTCTTGTAAACGTTACCACGGAACGGACGGAATTCACTCTTGTCTTCCGGAGAAAGCGGACGATACACATCCATTACCCATTCGGAAACGTTACCCGACATGTTGTACAATCCGTAATCGTTTGGAGGGTATGCGTAAACCGGTGCAGTGATGTCAGCATTATCATTGAGATAACCCGCAACCCCCATATAGTCACCACCTCCGCGAACAAAGTTCGCACGGATGGTACCGAAGAAACGACCGGCATTGTCGTCGTTACGCACATAGTGACCGTTCCACGGATACGTGCGACGATCGGTGATCAATTCCTGGAACGAGTTTCCAATCAATCCGAGTGCTGCATATTCCCACTCCGCTTCGGTGGGCAGGCGGTATCGGGGTAGAATCATACCATCTGACATGGTTACCAAACGGGTTCCTGTTCCTTTAGGGTTGTAATCCTTCAACCCCCCTGAAGCGGCATCCCCGGAGTACTGGCCCGACAAATACGAATCGGTGGTGAAGTGCTCTTCATCAGCCTGACCGGTGGGGTTGTAAGACATCAATCCTTCACGAATCAAAATCAATTCATTCACACGGTCGGTACGCCAAACGCAATAGTCACTCGCCTGCAACCAGTTTACACCAACCACCGGATAGTCGCGGTAGGCCGGGTGACGCAGGTAGTAGTCAACGTAAGGTTCGTTGTATTCGGTTACCTCGCGCCAGATATTGGTATCCGGCAATGCACGGTTGACCAATTCCGGGTAGGTATCACCGTAAACAAGTTTCAACCAGTGCAGGTAATCCAACCAGAACTGATTGGTCACCTCGGTTTCGTCCATGTAAAAAGAAGATACGGTCACGCGGCGGGGAATATTATCCCAAGCAAACTTGAGATCGTCTTCAACGCGACCCATGGTGAAGGTACCACCCTCAACCAATACCAGTCCTGGACCTGTTTCCTGTTCGACATAATCCTGACGCTCAAAACCTCCGTTTTTCTCGTCGTTGTATGCCCAACCGGTTGCCCCTGAACGTTCCTTGTCGCATGACGTAAAGATGGTCGCTACTGCAATGGCGGCCAATCCGAAGAACATCTTTGAAACGGTTTTCATGATTTCCTTTTGATTTGTGGTTTCGTTTATCGTTTAAACAGTGTAGTCAACTAGAAGGAAGGACACGCTATTGTGCGGAACTTCTTTTTTTTCTGGCGGCATTCGAAATTGATACCGAGGGAAACTTCGTGTGAACCACCGGTGGACGGGGTCAACTCCGAAATCGTAATATCATAGCTGTATCCGAAGCGCACCACATCGGTTTGCACACCAATGGTGGCAATGAAGGCGTCGCGATAGGTCTGGCCGAACAACAGACCGCGGAACCAAACACCGGCTACCAATGGCCCTTTGCTCACATACATCCCCAGATTCAATTGTTGGAACTCACCCTGACGGCGGTACAACACGTTAGGAGAAATACGAGCATCGTTGTCCTTGCTTTTCTTTTCAATCGGAATCACCGCTCCACCGTGGATAGTGTATTTCATGGGGAGACGGCTTGTACCTAAAATCAATGATTCATTGGGTTCGTTCAAGTGGTGAACCGCTACGCCGCCGTAAAACTTGTCACTGAATCCCAACAGACCTGCAGAGAAGTCGATGGCACTCACCTGACCACCGCGCTGAACGTCGTTGGTTTGATAAATGAACCCTTTGCGAGGATCGATCATATCACCGAAGGTCAACTGGCTCCAGTCGAGCGTTTTCTGAAAATAACTGGCCTGCAAACCGGCCTTGATGGAGAATTTGCGGGAGATAGGTTGCTGATACGAATAAATACCACTCACGGTGGTCGTATTCAACGTGCCCTGGGCAGCGCGATCATTGAGAACCATCAATCCCAATCCACCTTGAATAGTCGGAACGTGCTGGTCGTACGATGCACTGGTAGTTACGAAATTACCTGTGAGCGAAGGCCACTGGTTGCGGTAATTCATGACCAGGCGTGGACAGCGATTGGTTCCTGCAAAGGCCGGATTCAAATAGAGTGGATTGGCGTAAAACTGCGTAAACTCAGGATCCTGAGCACGCATATCGTTGGCCAATACCAACACCGACATTATCGCAAGAAACAGTCTTAGGCTTTTGTTCATACAGAAACGATTTCTTTTTAAGCGTTCGAAAAGAATTGACAATAATACAACAACTTTGCGAGCAAAAAAATTGCGCGGCGATTGCAATATTCAGACTACCAAAATGTTTAAGCCGTTGCGTCACTTGTAAAATAACGTATGACCCTACCGACCAAATCGCTGATAATCTGTATATTAGGCTTGTTGCAAAGCCAATTTTCCCTAGCCAATGAAACTGTAATCATCCACAAAAGGTTACAGTGGACGGGGTTAAATGCGACAAATCCCCCGGGGCAAACCCTTCCCAACTTCAGCGAATCCACACCTGTAGCGGATTTCGGCCAACTTCCCTCGATTGTGCACAGGGAGAAGTTGACAAGTTTCAGCCGTATTGAAACCGTGGAAATCCGGGCTATTGGCTCGCAAACGGGTGCATCCGGTGCGCTCAACAGAACACAAAAAGCAGTCATTACAGAAGATTGGAAGTACAACTCACGCATTACGGACGCTCGCGGCGTGCCTTACCTCATTCTCGAATTACTGCCTGTGCGACGAAGCGGGTTCTCTCTGGAATTCCTGACCGAAGTTGAAGTCACTATTGAACTGTCCTTCACACCGCGTCCCAACTTGCGCATGCTTGATTTTGCCCAGCAATCCGCACTCAGCGAAGGAACGTGGTATAAAATGGCCATCGCCCGCGACGGCATCTATAAAATCGATAAGAATACCCTCAGCCAACTCGGAATCGACATCGCCACGCTGAATCCGCAGTCGATGAATGTGTATGGCAATGGCGGACAATTACTACCATCCGATAATGCCGTTCCCCGATACGACGACCTACAGAAATGCGCCATTTACGTGGAAGGCGAAGGGGATAATGCGTTTCAGGATAATGACTATATCCTTTTTTATGGAAAGGGTCCGGACACGTGGAATCTCGAAGCGGAATCATCAACGGGTAAAAATCGCTGGGCGCACAACAAGCATTACTACTCCGACTCGGCTTATTATTTCTTGCGCATCGATGATGTTGAACCAAAGCGCATCACACCTGCCCCACTCTCCGATCAGCCGGAAACGCACACCATCACTTCCTTCCAGGATTTTCAGTACATCGAAGCAGACATCTACAATGTTGGTCGCACAGGACGCGAGTTTTTCGGCGAACAATACGACATCAACACTTCCGGCAGCTACAGTTTCAGCATGCCCAACCTGGACAACACCAAACCTGCGTTGATTGAATCACGACTCGTTGTTCGATCACCGGGCGGGTCGAGTAATTGGTCCGTTTCTTCGGGCGGGCAATCAGGCAGCACCGCACCGGTATCTACCGGAGATGGCGTGCTATCGGCTGTGGCAGGCGCCGACGACGTTGTATTGCAATACAATCCAACGGGCTCATCCATCACCATTGATTTGGACTTCAACAAATACAGCAATACTGCAGAAGTCATCGGATGGGTGGATTATCTGCGTGTCAATGCGACTCGCGCTCTGAGTATGACCGGAACACAACTGAGATTCCGGGATACCACAGCGGTGGGAGCAGGAAATATTGGTCGTTTTCAAATCGCCAGCGCAGCCTCTTTGCACCGCGTGTGGGATATCAGCAATTACATTGAACCTCAAGTGGTCAATTTCGCTTCCTCCGGTGCAATCGCAGAATGGAAAACGGCCAATAATGAATTGCATGAGTACATCGCATTTGCCAACAGCGGTTACCTCAGTCCTTCCCCTCGCGGACAAGTAACCAATCAAAACCTACATGGGTTAAGTGATATTGATTTAGTCATTGTAAGTGCTCCGGCGCATCGCTCCTCGGCGGAAGCGCTCGCAGAGATCCACAGCGCGCTTGGCAAAGCTGTGGTCGTCGTTTCCCACGAAGAAGTATTCAATGAATTTTCCTGCGGCAACCCGGATGTCACAGCGGTGCGCATGCTGATGAAAATGCTCTATGACCGCGCCGGTGGTGATGTGAGTCGCATGCCGGAAAACCTGCTCATGTTTGGTGACGGAGATTTCAGCAATAACAAAGGCTACAGTGCATTTATCGGAGCCAATGCCATTATTTACGAAACCTCGGAATCACTCAGCCCGGCCTGGTCTGCGGTGAGTGATGATTACTTTGTGTTTCTCAGTGATGATGACGATGAAGAATCATCCAACCTCCTCGACTGCGGCGTCGGACGTATACCCGCCTCTGACGCAGCTGAAGGCACTGCCTATGTGGAGAAAGTAAAAGCCTACATTGCCCAAAACACTTCATCAACCGGTGGTGCATCTTGCATCGGTGACGACCAGCAAACGCCCTATGGCTCATGGAGAAACATCCTCACGTTCGTCGCCGACGATCAAGATGGCAATGGCGGTCCTAATGAACAAATTCACTTGCGCGATGCTGATGAACTGTCAGCACTGGTGAAAGAGCGCTATCCCGAGTTCGATGTTGCGAAAATCTATATGGATGCCTACAAGCAGGAATCCACACCGGGCGGCGAACGATACCCGGAAGGAGAAGACGCCATCCGCAATCGCGTCCAAAACGGAACGCTGCTGGTGACCTATCTCGGTCATGGCGGCGAACGCGGCTGGGCGCATGAGCGTATTCTGGATTTGAACACTATCAGCAGCTGGACCAACAAATACCGTTTGCCTGTATTTCTCACTGCCACTTGCGAATTGGCGCGTTATGATGACCCCGGGTTCAATAGCGCAGGAGAAATCCTGGTCATGAACCCTAACGGCGGTGCCATTGCGATGCTCACCACCACCCGTGTCGTATTCGCAGGCTCCAACATGGAAATGGATTTGGCCTTCTTTGATGTTGCCCTGGAAGATGACGCTATCAGCAATCTTTCACTCGGCATGATCAATATGCTGACAAAAAATGGAGTGAACCCCAGCAACAGCAGTAAGCCCAACTTTAGTTTGCTCGGTGATCCTGCGCTGATGATGACCTATCCGAAGTTCAACGTGGTTACCACAGCAATCAATGGCACGCCCATCGAGTCATTTACCGACAATCTCAAAGCACTGCAGGAAGTAGAATTCAGCGGTTACGTGGCCGACGCTGAAGGAAACAAGCTCACAGGTTATTCCGGCTTCATCTATCCAACGGTATTCGACAAGCTCACCCGCGTCTTCACCCAGAACAATGATTTCGATGGCAACAACGGCATTGTGCAGGAATATGACGTTTTCAATAAAAATATTTTCAAAGGAAAAGCCAGTGTCAACAACGGCGATTTCAGCTTCAAGTTTGTTGTTCCTTATGACATCAACTACACCGTCGATACAGCGCGAGTGAGCTACTACTCGGTCTCCGGAAATGTCGATGCACACGGCTACTCCCAGGACTTCCGTATAGGAGGATCATTGGAAGGCGCTGAACTCAATCGCGTAGGCCCGGAGATTTCCCTCTACCTCAACGACACCCTCTTTGTTTCAGGTGGAATAAGCGATACGCGCCCCATCTTCCTTGCTCGTTTGCTGGATGAGAATGGAATCAATACCGTCGGCAATGGAATCGGTCACGACCTCACAGCCATTCTCGATAATGACTCGCAAAACCCCATTGTGCTCAACGAATATTACGAGACTGATCTGGACACCTACAAGAGCGGTGAGGTTCGTTACCAACTCCCCGAACTTGCCGAGGGCAATCACACCATTTCCCTCAAAGCGTGGGACGTTCACAACAACTCTTCTACGGCTAGCCTCGACTTCCTTGTGGCCGACAACAGCACTATCGCGCTTGATCACGTGCTGAATTACCCTAACCCGTTCACCACACACACGGATTTTTACTTTGAACACAACCAGGTATGTGCCGCACTGGACGTGCGCCTTCAGGTGTTTACCATTGGTGGAAAACTCGTCAAGACCATTGAACAACAAGTGCTTCAGGATGGTTATCGCTCACAACCGATCCCCTGGGATGGAACCGATGACTACGGCGACCGTATAGGCAAAGGCGTTTACGTCTATCGCTTGGAAGTGCGAAACGAAACCGGACAAACCGCCGAGCAATACGAAAAGCTCGTGATATTGAAATAGATAACCTAACCTCATGCGTATATTTGCAATCTCATTGAAAACGACTAACATGCGAAAGTCAACCGGCCTTTTAGCTGCTTTGGTTTTTGTGACCGGCTCTGCCGTAGCACAATTGAACAACAATAATGACCAAGAGCGCAGCACCTGGCAATTGAATACCATCACTACCGCAGTGCCCTTTCTTCAAATCACTCCCGACTCTCGCTCGGGCGCTTTGGGGGATGCCGGTGTAGCCTTAAGCCCGGACGCGAATTCAACTTTTTGGAATGCCGCCAAACTCGCTTTTGTGGAAGAAGATGTGGAACTCTCACTCTCCTATTCACCTTGGCTGCGTGCGCTCGTAAACGACATGAGCCTGGCATACTTGAGCGGCTATAAGCGCATTTCCAAAAACCAATCGATTGGAGGTTCATTGCGGTACTTCACGCTGGGTAACATCACGTTTACCGATGAAGTGGGAACTCAAATACGAGACTTCAAACCCAATGAATTTTCGCTCGACATGTCCTTTGGACAAAAATTCAGCGATGTACTCAGCGGTGGTATAGCTGTTCGCTACATCTACTCCAACCTCACCGGTGGCCAGAATGTGCTCGGTGCAGATAGCAAGCCGGGGATGGGTGTTGCAGCAGATGTAAGTATGTTCTATTCCAATAAGCGCCTTCGAGTGAATGGCAAAGACGCACGACTGAACATTGGAGCGAACATCGGAAACGTAGGTAACAAAATGCGCTACACCAACAGCGACAAGCGTGATTTCATTCCAACCAACTTGAAATTAGGAACCGCTTTCACGGTTGATCTTGACAAATACAATCAAGTAACAGCACTGGTGGATTTTAATAAATTATTAGTGCCTACCCCTCCACGCTATAGCATTGACGGCGACAGCATTCTTGCCGGTATGAATCCCGATGTAGGTGTAGCAACAGGAATGGTTCAATCCTTCTACGATGCCCCCGGCGACGTGAGCAACGAAGGTGACATCATCCCAGGAACAGTATTGCGTGAAGAACTTCGCGAAATCAACATTGGTGGAGGTATTGAATACTGGTACGATAAGCAATTCGCTTTCCGCACCGGCTACTTCTACGAAAATTACACGAAAGGAAATCGTCAGTTCATCACACTCGGCGCCGGTTTGAAATATCAAGTTCTGACCATTGACATGTCGTACCTCATCAGCACCACCCAGCAAAATCCGCTGGCCAACACACTGCGCTTTACGATGCGCTTTGCACTTGGAGCCGGAGACGGTGTTAACGATGAAGAACCCAACGAATAAACCTACAGCATGAATATTCGCGTCGGCTTCGGCTTTGATGTGCATCAGATGACCGAAGGTCGCGAGCTTTGGCTTGGAGGCGTGCGTCTAGATCACCATAAGGGTGCATTGGGACATTCAGACGCTGACGTATTGCTTCACGCCATTTGCGATGCGCTCCTGGGAGCGGCCAACTTGCGCGATATTGGCTTTCACTTTCCGGATACCCAAGGTGAATTCAAGAATATTGACTCGAAAATATTGCTGAGTCGGACGGTAGATCTACTCCATCAGCACGGCTGGCAAATCGGCAATGTCGATTGTACGCTTGTGTTGGAGAAACCCAAGATAATGCCTCACGTCGACGCTATGAAGGCTGCTATTGCCGCTCATGCGCGCATCACAGAAGATGCCATATCCATTAAGGCGACCACCAATGAAAAAATGGGATTCATTGGGCGAGAAGAAGGCGTAGTCGCCCATGCGGTTGCCTTGATTCACCGCCTTTGATGCGGAGCTCCACCTTTAAACCACTCAACGATGAAGCCTATCAGCATTCATTTCGAATATCAGCGCTATGATTCTTACACCGAGCTACAGGAATTAGCACAGCGCTTGTTGCTGGCCGCCAAGGATGCCATGCATAGAGCTTATGCTCCCTACTCACAGTTTCATGTAGGTGCCGCTATTTTACTCGAAAACAATTCCATCGTTGAAGGGAATAACCAGGAGAACGCAGCCTACCCGAGCGGTTTATGCGCCGAACGCGTTGCCATCTTTTCTGTTGGTGCTAACTTCCCAAATCAGACGATTCAAGCGATTGCGATCACTGCTTCCTCAGCGAACTATATCGCCGGAGAACCGGTTACTCCTTGCGGAGCCTGCCGACAGAGTATGCTCGAATATGAACTTAAGCAAGGGAAACCAATCGCAGTGTACTTGCTTAGCCCGTCCAATGAGGTAATCGTTATTCCATCGGTAAGTCAACTACTGCCGCTACATTTCGATGCATCAAACCTGCGCAAAGGCTAACCCCTTATTTCCGCTCATCCCATATTTCATCTTTCCGATACTTCACTTTCCACCAATAAAAAGGGCCGTCATTGCTGACGGCCCTTTTCTATTTAGATGAATCTATTCCGATTAGTTCGGGCAAACTGTACCGTACGCAGCGATGAAGATCAACAGGTCAGATACACCCACTGATCCGTTTCCATCGAGGTCTGCAGGACAGTCGCTGATTGCTCCGCTGAAGTCGCAAGAACCATCATCTACTGAAGCAGTTGGGTCAAAGTTTGCAGCTTCTTCGTAAGTACAGCCTGTGCAAGAAGAGAAATCACACAAAGTGCAATCTCCGCTTGTAGCAGCAGGATCGTAGTTACAAGCAACTGGGATCGTACAACCTTCGATACAAACAACACCACCAATGCTGAAGTCCAAACCTGCCGGATCATTAGCAGCACCATTAATAACACCACCGGTTACACCTGTAAGTGTCCATGTGATTTCGTTATCAAAGGTTCCACCACCCACAACGATTGTGTAGCAACCGTCTGCCAAGCAGAAGGTAGCTGAACCGTTTGATGTAGCAGGAGGCAATGTAGCAGTTGCTACTTGGTTACCGCTACCATCAATGATGTTAGCGTTTGCACCGTTCCATCCGTCACCGAATGTATCGTTCATGATCAACGTTACACAGTTGTCGAAGCAGCATTGTGTTGCATCATTAATCGTTGCTGTATTATCGAAGTTACAAGCGGTAGGATCAGTACAGCCTGCACAAGACGTGAATTCGCAAGAACCGTCATCTGAAGTAGCTGCAGCATCATAGTTACAAGCTGTGTTATCAGTACA
>Ga0315908_10000372_pt1 | contig 35815 bp, 15 predicted proteins | sample LakEriMetagenome_12_FD_203520 | JGI IMG/M metagenome (GOLD analysis project Ga0315908, IMG submission 203520) | Freshwater fungal communities from buoy surface, Lake Erie, Ohio, United States - Buoy 4 MA124 | ecosystem: Environmental > Aquatic > Freshwater > Lake > Lake biofilm | place: USA...
GGCGTTCGTGACGAGGCTCGTGAGGGCCGTGCCGCCGCCGACAGCGCCGCCGAAGGTGGTGGTGCCGGCAGTGTTGACCGTGAGGGCCTTGGCCCCGTCGACCGCGGCGGAGAAGGAGATCGCGCCGGAGCCCGTGGACGCGAGCGTCACGTTTTGCGCGAGCGTGACAGCGCCCGTGAAGGTTTGCGTGCCGCTGGTCGTGACGTCGGCAGCCAGGCTTGACGTGCCACTGACCGCGTAGTCCGTAACATCGGAGATGACGCCGTTCACCACCGCATCGCCCGTCACGGTGAGCGAGTTGCCGCCGCCGGCGACCGTGGAGTTGGTCGTGACGGTGGTGCCTGTCAGTACGGTGTTGGAGGTGATCGTGACGGCATCGTTGTACGCCTGCGTGCCCTGCGTGGTGACCACGCCGCCGGCGATCTCGATCCCGCCGACCGCGGTGACAGCGAGGCTCGCCAGCGGGGTGGAGTTGCCCACGAAGTCGCCGAAGAAGGTGGCCCCGGAGTCATTGATGACGAGGGCCTGGGTTCCGTCCAGGGAGAGGTCGAAGATGATCCCGTTGCCGGCCAGCGTCGTGGCCCCCAGGAGCGAGACGGCGTCGCCGTATCTCTGACGGCCGGTGGTCGTGAGGGCCCCGGTGAGCGTCGTGGTGCCGTCGGATCTGGTCGTCAGGTTGTTGATGCCGGTGAAGGTGGCGCCGTCGATCGCGGTGGTGCCGCTGAAGGCGAGCACGAGGCTGTTGCCAGCGCCCGCCACGCCCGCCGTGAAGGTCGGGTCAGTGCCGGTCAGGGTGACGGTGGAGGCGCCGAGGGTGACGAGGCCGCCGTACGTCTGCGAGCCGGCGGTGGTGATGGAGCCGGTGTTGACCGCGGTGGTGTTGGCCACCGACAGGTTCGTCACGCCGGACACGGTGCCATTGAAGACGGCCCTGCCGCCGCCGAAGGCGAGCGGGCCGGTCACGGTGAGCGACTTACCACCACCGGCGAGCGTGTCGCCGAAGGTCATGACCGAACCGGTCAGGGTCGTGTCGGCGCCCAGCGTGACGGCATCGTTGTAATCCTGGGTGCCGGTCGTGCGGACGGAGCCGCCGTTGATCGCGGTCGTGCCGCCGCCGGTGATGAACAGTTCTGAGAGAGCGACACTACCGCCGACCGCGCCACCGAACGTGGTTGCGCCAGCCGTGCTGACGATGAGGGTCATGAAGCCGCCATCGACTGTGCTCGAGAACGTGATCGCGCCGGAGCCTGAAGAGGCGACGGTCGTCGAGCCAAGGCCGGGCGTACTGCTGACGAGCGTGACGGCATCGCCATAGGTCTGGCTGCCGCTGGTGGTCAGCACGCCCGTCAGCGTGGTCGTGCCGCCGTTGCCCGTCGCAAGGTTTTGGATGCCCGTGAACGTTGCCCCGTCGATGGCGGTCGTACCGCTGAAGTCGAGCGTCAGGTTGTTGCCGGCACCGGCCACGCCCGTCGTGAAGGTGGGCGTGGTGCCGGTGAGCACGACGTTGGCGGCGAGGGTGACCAGGCCGCCGTAGGCCTGCGTGCCGGTCGTCGTGACATCGGCTCCGATGAGCGCGGTGCCCGTCACCGACAGGTTGTTTACGCCCGTCACCTGGCCGGTGAGCGACGTGTTGCCGGCGATGGCCAGGTTCTTGCTGCCGCCGGTCACGGCGGCGAGGGTGATCAGCGTGCCCGTCAGCGTCGTGTTGCTACCGAGCGTGACCGGATCGTTGTACGTCTGGGCCCCGGTCGTGGAGACTGCGCCGCCGTTGATGGCTGTCGTGCCAGCCGCGTCGGTGGCCACGCTGGAGAGCGTCTTGGTGCCGCCCACGACCCCGCCGAAGGTCGTCGTGCCGGCGGTGTTGACCGTAAGCGAGCTGCCGCCCGCTATGGCGGCGTCCACCGAACCAGCCAGCGTGATCGCGCCCGAGGCAGACGACTCGAGCGTCGTGTTCACGGCAAGCGCGACGGCGTCGTTGAAAGTCTGGCTGCCGGTCGTGGTGACGGAACCACCGCCGAGCTTGGTCGTGCCGGCGGCGTCGGTGGTGATGCTGGCCAGGGCGTTGATCCCGCCGACGATCCCGCCGAAGGTCGTGCTGCCGGCGGTGTTGACCGTGAGCGAGTTGCCGCCGGCCGTCAAGGCGTCCACCGGACCGGCCAGCGTGATCGCCGTCAGGGCCGTGAGCACGACGTTGCCGGCGAGCGTGACGCCCGCGGTGGAGCCGACGACGATCTCGGCGGCGGTCAGGCTGCCAGAGAGGAGGAGCGTGCCGGCCGGGAGCGAGAAGATGCCCGCGATCTGTGAGGTGCCCGCCCCCAGAATCGTATCGCCCGCGGTGATCGTCACGTTGTTCACGAGCGATCCTGCGCCGCCGTTGTCGCCGAAGGCGGGGATCGAGTCCAGGGTCACAACGCCGCTGCCGGCGTTGATCGTGAGGCTATTGGTCTCACCCGATGTGGCGAAGATGCCGGCCGCGCCGCCGTTGTGCGTGATGGCGGCGTTGCCGCTCGACGTGTCGATCGTCACCAGGGGCGCTCCGACCTCGATGGCGTCGTTGATGATGACGTCGGTCGCCGAGACGATGTCGGCATTCAGGACGGTGGTCGCACCCGAGCCGTTGATCTCGAGGCCGATGCCGCTGACCGTCGAGCCGGTGGACGTGAACTGGCCGTTCACGATCACGCTGCCGCCGATACCGTTTGCGAAGACCTCGAGCGAGGTGCCGGCGAGCGTGAGCACACCCATCGTCACGTCGCCGGTGTTGCCGGCCCGGCCGATCTGGATCTGGTCGGCGTCGATGGCGTCGAAGGCCGCCTGGGGCAGGACGAGCCCGCTGCCGGTGGCCGTGCCGAGGAAGATGCTCTCGCCGGCGGTCACCGGCGCCAGCGTCACCTCGGCGGCATCGATCGAGCCGGGGCCGGAGGCGATCGTGATGGTGTCGGCCAGGAGCGTGAGCGACTTGCCGGTGGCGTCGATCGTGGAGTTGGCGCTGACGTTCAGGCTGCCGTTGTTGACCTGGAGCGTGGTGTTGGCCGTGACGGTGAGCGCCGCAGGGGTGCCGGGACCGGTGCCGATGTTGAGGTTGCCACTCTCGACGACCAGCGAGCCGTTGCTGAGGTTTGTCGGGCCGACGAGGTTCGTGTTGGACGCGCCGCCGCCGGATCCGCCGATGGTGGTGAGCGTGAAGCCCTCGAGCAGCACGCCGCCGTCGAGCGTGATGGTGGAGCCGCTCGGGTTGGCCCCGTTGTTGGTCGTGTCCAGCGTGGCGTTGCCGGTCAGTTTCGTGTTGTCGAGCGTGATCGGCGTGCCAGCCGTGCGCACCGTGCCGATCAGGAACGTGTTGCCCGTCAGGCTCGCGATCGTGAGCCCGCCGCGGAACAGCGAGATGTCGTTCGCGTTGTCGCCGAGGCCCACATAGAAGGTGTTGTTGAACGTGGTGGCCTGGGTGATCTCGTTGGCGTTGCCGAACAGGCCCACACCGTAGGCACCGGCGACGGTCGTCAGCGAGTCGATCGTGACGCTGCCCTCGAGGGAGATGTCGCCCTGCTGGCCCGCGCTCCCGAGCGTCAGGCCGAACGAGCCCGCCCCGTCGGTGACGGCCCCGGTTGCGATCTGGCCCGAGCCTGTGCGGAGCGTCGTATCGGCCAGCAGCGTGATGTCGCCGAGGCTGATCGGCGAGTTGGTGGTCTCGATCACGCCGGCGAGGTTCACGGCCGAAGGCGCCTTGGCGGTAAGCCCTGAGCCGAAGGTGCTTGTGCCGCCGGCAACGCCCACCTGCAGGCTGCCGGTGTTCGAGAAGGTCGCGACAGCGACCGAGTTGGCCGATCCGCCAAGCGTGACGTCGAACGCCCCGGCGGCCGAGGCCAGCAGCCCGAAGCCGGCCGAGATGTTGCCGGTGATCGTCGCAGCTCCAGTTTGCGATGCGTCGCCAAGCGTGAGCATCTGGGCGCCGGGGGCCGTGAGGGAGGCGAGCGTGATCGCCCCCGAGCCGCTGGTGAGCGTCACGTCGTCGACCAGGCTGACGGCACCCAGAGACAGCGCCGTATTCGTGGTGGTGATCGTGCCGGCCAGCGTGGTGCCGCTCGGCCCGCCCGTCGTCGTGAGGCCGCCGGTGAAGGTGGAGACGTCGCCCGCGCCGGGGGCACCAAGCGTGAGGGTTCCCGTGTTGAGGAACGACGTGGCCGTCGCGACCGTCGTCGAGCCGCCGAGCACCACGGAGTACGGCCGGGCGAACGTCGTCAGCGTGTCGGCCGTCAGGCCGCCCTGGAACGTCACCGTGCCGGTGGAGGTCGCTGCGTTGTTCTGGAGCGTGACGGTACCGAGGCCCGTCGCGGCCCCGCTCACGGTTGTCGTGCCCGCGCCCGAGATGAGCTGCAGGTTCTTGGTGGCTCCTGTGATCGAGCCGATCTCGATGGCGCCGCCGGTCGTGGCGGTGGTGCCGACCACGGAGTTGCCGGCGAGCGTGACGGCCCCGAAGGTGGCCGCGGTGTCCGTCGTGGCCACCGTGCCGTTGATCGTGGTGGTGCCCGCCGTGCTTGTCACGCCGCCATCGAAGGTGATCGTGTCTCCGCCATCGCCGAGCGTGACGCCGCCGGTGTTGTCGAACGTGGTGGCACTTGTGATCGTCGAGCCGTTGCCGACGATGGCCACGGCGTAGCTCTTGTTGGCCGTGGTGAGACCGCCCGCGGTGAGCACGCCCTGGAAGGTGACGGTGCCGGTGGTATCGCTGATCGTCACCAGAGCGGCATCGACCGGGGACTGGAACGTGGTGCCACCGGAGTTGGTGATCGTCAGGACGCCGATGTCGGTGCCGACGGCGCCCGTGATCGCGGCGGTGCCCGTCGTATTGATCGTGACTTCCTCGCCAACGCTGCCGGTCGTGCCCGTGATCGAACCGACCTGGATTGCGTTGGCGATGCCCGTGCCGAGCGTGAGCGTGGCGGCCTGACCGAGCAGGACGTCGGCCAGCGTGATGGCACCGGTCGAGGCCCCACCGACGGTGGCCGCGCCCACGACCGTGACGAGCGTGTCGAGGTCGCCGAGCGTGACCACCCCCGTGGTGGCCGCGATCGTGCCGGAGATCGAGATCGCCGCCGGGTCCGTGGCCACCACGCCGCCGACGAAGGTGAACGTGTCGTTGCCGGCATCGCCCAACTGGACATCGCCCGTGTTGAGGAACGTCGTCACCCCGGCGATCGTGTTCGAGCCGCTGCTGCCGCCGAGAAGTTTCAGGGCATACGGCTGGGCGGCCGTGACGAGGCCCGTCGTGAGGGTCACGACGCCGGCGAGTCGCACGTAGTCGGTGGCGTCGGTGATCGTGAGCGTGCCCGCGGAGATGTCGCGGCCGAACTCCGCCGTGTTGGCGTTGGTCACGGTGACGGCGGTGAGCGGCGTGGTGCCGCCGATCGCCCCCGAAAGGTGGTTCACGCCGATGGTGCCGCCCGTGCCAGCGTCGAGCCTGAGCGTGCCGGTCCCATCGATGGCGTCGTTGAGGAGAATGCCACTCGAGGACCCACCACCGGTCGGATCGGTGCCGCCCGCCGTGGTGTCGATGGTGAGGTTGCGGCTGTTGAGGTTTATCGCGCCGCTGAGCTCGACAAGGCTGCCGACGGTCGAGATCGTCGTGGTCGAGCCGGCCGCGCCCCCGGTGAGGGTGAGCGGGTTCGAGACCACGTTGGACTTGTCACGCGGCCCAGCGCTCAGGTTCAGCCCGCCGTTCGTCGAGTAGGTCTGCCCGGTCAGCGTGATCGAGCCGGGGTCGGCGCCGTCAACGGCCTCGACCGACGTGTTGCCGGTCACCCCGTCGATCGCCGCGAGCGTGATGTCGTTGCCGGAGATGACAAGCGATGCCAGGGCAGCGCCCGCGCCCACCGCGCCGATCGTGTCGGTCACGAGCACTTCGCCGTCGGTGCCCGCCTTGATCTGCAGGCTGAAGTTGTTGCCCGTGTCGCTCGTCACGGTGCCGCGGATCGTGACTGCCGCACCCGTGGTGACGCCGCCGTTATTGGTGGTATCGAGCACGGTGGTCCCGCCGATCACCACGGAGGTCGCGCCGCCCGAGCCATCGTCGATCGTGATCGCGTTGCCGAGCGTGACGATGTTGGCGCCGAGTGTGACCGTGGTCGGCGAGGCCGAGATCATGATCGAGGCGTTGTCGTCGCCCGTGATCAGGCCGGTTACGGCGACACTGCCGGCGGGAGCGCGAATGACCGTGGGATCCCGGAACGTGACCGCGCCGACGGTGATCTGGCCCGACTGGTCGGCGCGGCCGATCGTGATGCTCGCAGCACCGCTGGTGATGGTGGTGTTGAACACCGACTGCGCGAACTGAATGCTGCCCGCGCCACCGGCCACGCCGATCGTTGTGCTCGCCGTGAGCGGCTGGAGCAGGATGTCGCCGGTGGTCGTGATGCTGTCAGCACCACCCGTCGCGCTCACGCCGTTGGCCGTGATCGTGATGTCGCCGCCGGTCGAGGCCTTGCCGGTGGCCGCGGTGACCGTGCCCAGCGTGATGGCGGTCGAGTTGGTGAGGCTGATCGCGTTGCCGTCGGTCGTGCTGGCGCTGACGGTGCCGGTGAAGGCGTTGCCCGCGTCGTCGAGGACGAGCGTGCCCGCCCGGGCCGTGAGGCTCACGGCCCCGGCCGAAGCCTGCTGCGTGATCGCGCCGGTCTGGGCGATGCTTCCGGCGTTGACTGTGAAAGTGCCGGTGCCGAGCGTGGAGGCCAGGAACGTGATGCCGTCGAAGTCGCCGAGATCGACGTTCGCGGCGGTGCCGGTCGTGTTGATGGTGACGGTGTCGAAGTCGTTGGAAGTGGAGAAGAGGTCGATGTTGCCACCGGTGGACGTGATCGACGTCTTGCCCGCGACCGCCACGGGACCGGTCTGGGCGACGCCGTTGGCGCTGATCGTGAGGTTGCCGGTGATGGCGATGGTCGCCAGGCTGAGCTGGGCCTTGCTCGTGTCGATGATCGTGACGTTGTTGGCGTCGCCCGCGACGATGCTCACCCCGCCGGCGAAGGCGTTGGCGGGGTTGTCGAGCAGGACGTTCGCCGCGGCACCATTGGCGGTGAAGGTGGCCACGCCCGTCACGTCGAGCCCCAGGGCCGGACTGGCCACCTGGGTGATGTTGCCGGTGTTGGCGGTCGCGGCGTATGTGCCCGTCGCGGTGGACGGGCCGAGCAGCAGGCTCGTCGAGTCATAGACCGCGACGTTCACGCCCGTCAGGCTGACGGCACCCCCGAAGTCGTTGCCCGTGTTCGAGAGCGTCACATCGAATCCGGTGGCCGTGACGCTGGTGTTGCCGGTCACGACGAGGGCACCGGTGTTCGTGACCGCCCCACCCGCCGTGACGGAGAGGTTGCCGCTCACGGTGCTGGCCGCCAGGGCGAGGCCGCCCGCGTCGTTCAACGTGACGTTGTTACCGCTCGTGATGCCGACGGAGGAGAAACTGTTGGCGTTATTCAGCGTGATATCGTTTGCGGCCCCGGCCGCAAACGTCGCCGCGCCCGTCACGTCGAGCACGCCGGAATCGGTGATCGCTCCGCCGGCGACCACGCTGAGCGTGCCGCTCACCGTGCTCGCCCCGAGGTCGATCGCGTCGCTATCCGTGAGGACGACATTTTGCCCGCTCGTGACCACCACCGTGGAGAAGGCGTTGCCGGCGTTATTGAGCGTGATGTCGTTGGTCGGCCCCGCGTCCAACGTGGCGGTGCCGGTTACCGACAGGGCGCCCGACTGCGAGATCGGGCCGTTGGCGGTGACGTTCAGCGCGCCGGTGATGGAGCTGGCACCGAAGGCGATGCTATTGGTGTCGAAGAGGGTGACGTTCTTCGCCTGGGTGATGGCGACGGTGCCGAAGTTGCTGAAGGTCTTGGTGAAGTCCACGTCGTTCGACCCAGCGTCGAACGTCGCCGTGCCGCTGACGAAGATGACTCCGGCGTCGGTGATGTCGCCGCCAGCCGTCACGGAAAGATCGAAGCCGACGTACGGCACGACGAGGGCGATCGCGGTCTTGTCCACGACGGTGGCTTTGCCGCCGCTGCTGGTGGTCAGCCAGACCGAGCCGCTGAAGTCGTTGTTGGCGTTGGTGAGCCGGATGTCGCCCGTGGGGCCGGGACGCGTAGCGGTGGCGTCGAACTTCGCGGTGCCGGTTACCGACAGGGCGCCCGACTGCGAGATCGCGCCGGTGGCAACTTTGACGTCGAGCGTGCCGGCTGTGGAGATCGCCCCGAGCAGGATCCCCCTCCTGTTAACGAGCGTGACGGCGAACCCGCCGGTGTTCTGGGCCGAGACGGCCCCGGTGAACTCGTTGTCGGGATCGTTGATCGTGACGACGCCGGCGCCGCCGTCGAAGCTCGACGTGCCGCCCACCGTGAGCGGGCCCGACTGCGTGATACCCTTGGCCTCGATGACGAGGTTGCCCGTGAGATTGAAGGCGTCGAGGACGAGCGGATAGAGCGGATTGGCGACCGTCACGTCCACGAGCGAAGTGCCGCCCACGCTCACGCCGCCGCCGAAGTTGTTCAGTGAGTTGTCGAGGCGAATCGACCGGTTCGCGGTCAGGGTCGTGAAGGTGGCCAGGCCGGTGGCGGTGATACCGGCCGTGGGGGCGTTGACCTGGTCGATGTTGCCGGCAGCAGAGGCCTTGTAGGTGCCCGTGGCGACCGTCGGCCCGAGCACCAGATCGTTGCCGTTCTTCACCTCGACGTCGTCGCCGTCGAGGCTCACGGCCCCGATAAAGGCGTTGCCGGCCCGGTCGAGCGTGATGTCGTAATAGGTGTTCGGCGTTCCTACCGTCATGGCCGTGACGCTCGTCGCCCCGGCCACCGAGACGTTCCCCGTCTGGGTGACGGCACCGCCGGCGATCACGGTCAGGGCGTCCTGGGTCGTGGTCGTGCCGAGCACGAGGGCGTTTGAGTCGGTGATCTGGATCGCGTTCGGGTCGCTGTTGTTGGCAGCCACCGCGCCGGTGAAGTCATTGCCGGGGTTGGTGAGCGTGATCACCCCCGCACCGCCGTTGAAGGTCGCCGTGCCAGCGGAGGCTGCCTGCGTGATCGGGGCGACCTGCGTGATCCCGACGGCCGTGACCGCGAGGGTGCCCGAGCCGAGCGTCGAGGCTCCGAACTGGATCGCATCCTTGTCGGTGATGGCGACATTGTTAGCGCCCGAGTTGTTGATCGACACGAGGCCCTGGAAGTCGTTGTCGGGCTCGATGAGGGTGACGGCGCCGGCGCCGGCGTCGAAGGTGGCATTGCCCGCCACCGTGATGCCGCTCGAGTCCTGGGTGACGCCGACCGAGGTCACGGTCAGGTGCCCGCCGGCGGAGATGGCACCCAGCTGGATCGAGTTGGTGTCCCTGAGGACGATGAACGCTGGCGCGGTCGTCGTGGCCGAGACGGCACCGCCGAAGTCGTTGCCCGACTGGTTGAGGCTGATTGAGCCTGTGCCGGGGTTGAGGACGGTGGCCCCGCCGGTGGTGATGCCGGTGCCCGTCTTCTGCGTGATATTCCCCGTGGAGTTCACGGTGAACGTGCCGCTGCCGACGCTGACGGCCCCGAACTGGATGGCATTAGCGTCGGTGATCGCGGTCGTGAACGCGTTGTTTTTGTTGTTGGTGATCGCGACCACACCGGTGAAGTTGTTGCCCGACTGCGTGAGGGCGATGTTGCCACTGCCACCGATGATGGCTCCCCCGGTCGTGATCGCGCCCCCGGTCTGGTCGAGGCTCGTGCCCTGGAGGACGAGGTCGCCGGCGGGGTTCGTAATGTTGCCGCTGATCGTCAGGGGTCCGCTGATGGTCGTGATCGAGACGTACCCCGAGACGGTGACGGGGCCGCTCACGGTGAGGCCGCCGCCGGTTTCCTGAAGGTAGAGGGAGCCGCCATCGATGGTGACCACACCAAGCTCGCCGATGGCGTTGGCAGCGTTCGAGACGGTGAGCGTCGAGTTCAAGTCGACCGTCAGGATGCTCGCCGTGATCGACGTGCTTCCCGACTGATTGAAGTCACCCGTCGTGTCGTTCGCGCCGATCACCACCGTGCCGCTCGCAGCGGTGATCGTGCCGAGCGAGTTGGTGCTGCTGCCGCCGTCGAGGATCTGCACCGCTGTCGCGGAGGAACTCGTGGTGACGAGCGACCCCTGCAGGATGATCGTGCCTCCGTTGCCATCGACGAGGATGTCGGCGGAGCCGCTGTTGATATCGGAGGCACCGAGCTGGTAAATTCCTGAGCCCGTGAGCGAGACGTTGCCCGTGGCCGTGATGTCTTGCGAGACCTGGATCAAAAGCAGGCCCGTGGTGGAGATCGTGTAGCCGCCGCCGGCGCTGCTCGCGCCGGTGAGCGTCAGGCCGCCCGCGTCGGTGAGCGAGAAGGCGCCGCTGGTGGTGACCGCGCCGAGGTTCGAGAGCACGTTCGCATTGGTGAGCGTGACCGCGGCGTTGGTGTCGACGGTCAGCGTGTCGGCGGTGATCACGAGGCCCGTGTTCTGGGTGACGGCGCCGCTGATGTCGTTGACGCCGATCGCGACGGTGCCGCTCGCCGCCGTGATCGTGCCGAGGGCCACGGTCGAGGCGTCACGGATCGTGACGACCGTGCCCGTGCCGGTCGAGGTGATGCTGCCGAGAAGGTCGATGGCCGAACCCTGGGAATCGATCGTTGCCGTACCGCTGCCGGCATTGATGGTGGTGGCCGTGGCCTGGGTGACGCCCGCCCCGGTCAGGGCGATGGCCCCGGACGTGGTGCTGACGTTCGCATCCACCGCCAGGGCCCCGATGGCCGTGACGGTGACATCGCCACTGCCGTTGGCTGTCACAGCGTTTGAGAGTGTGATTGCTCCGGCACTGTTGCTGATGGAGATCTTGCCGCTGCCGCCGCCAGTGGTGATGGCTCCGCCGGTCGTGATCGCCGCGGTGGCGGTGATCACGATGTCACCCGAGGTGAGCGTGTTCACGCCGCCGGTCGCGTTGCCCAGCTGGACGGCGCCGATGTTGTTGACGTAGATGCCGCCGGTGGTGCTCGTGAGGTCGAGCTCGGCGGCCGTGGTCTCGATGTCGTCGATCGTCGTGCCGCCGTCACTCGTGCCGATGCCCGTGCCGGCCGTGATCGTGACCACGTTGCCGGTGATGTTGGCCGTCTCGCCGGTGAGGACGTCGATAACGGCGCCGCCGGTCGCGGTGAGCGTGACATTGCCGGTGGTCGAGACGGTGGCCAGTTCGATGGTGTTGGCCGCGGTCATCGTGATCGCGCCCGAGCCGGTCGAGTAGACCGTGCCGTTCACCATCGTGATGTTGCCGGTGACGTTGGATCCACCGACGGCGGTCGCGGAGATCGTGCCCGCGCCCGTCGTGGTCACGTCCTGGGCGTTGTGCTCGATCGTGCCGCCCACGAGCACGATGTCGCCGGCCGAGGTGCTCGTGATCGCGTGGTTGATCGTGAGCAGGTAGCCGGTCACCGAGTCGGAGCTCTTGAGCGTGATGTCGCCGGTCGAGGTGGTGATCGAGCCGGTCGTGGTGAGGTTGCCCCCCATGCTCTCGAGGAAGACATAGCCCGTGCCGGTGCTGAGATTCTCGGTCGCAAGGACGAGCGTTGCGCCGGCGATGCCCTTGACGGCCGTGTTCGAGCCGATGTTGTTCCCGAGCGTGGACAGCGTCATGTTGTTGGCGTCGCGAACCGCCACGAATGCGCCGGTGGACTTGAGCGTCACCGTGCCGGTGAAGTCGTTCTGCGCATTGAGAAGGTCGATGTCGCCCGAGCCGGAGATGAACGAGGTGGTGTCGGCCTTGATCGAGCTGGTGTTGGCGGTGGCACTCTGGGCGATGCCGACGGCGGTGAGCGTGAGCTGGGAGAAGTTGGTGGCGCTGCCCGAGTTGAGTGCCCACAGGTCGTAGGTCGCGAGGTCGAGGGCGCCCGGCGTGGTGATCGTCGTCGTGCCGTCGGTCTGCACGTCGCCGGCGAAGGTGAGGCCGCCGGTCGAATCCTTGAGCGCGAAGGCACTCGAGCTCGTGTAGGGACCCAGGAAGGCGATCTGGTTCGAGGCGTTGGTGAGCGTGACCTGGCCGCTGTTGCCCGCGAGCGTGCCCGTGACGAGCGCGCCGGTCTGGGTCACGGCACCGATCGGCTGCCCGGTCACGCCGAGCGAGGTCGTTCCGGTCGAGCCGGTGGTGATGCCGGCGAAGGCGACCGAGTCGGCGTCGCGGATCGTGACGGCGGTGGCCGAGTTGCTCGTGGTCACGAGCGTGCCGAGCAGCGAGATCGAGCCCTTGGTCGTGCCGTCGAAGCCGTCGAGCAGGATGTCGCCGGCGGTGGCGTCGATGACCGAGCCCGCCGAGTTGGTGATCCCGGCGCCCTGGAGCGACACGTTTCCAAAGGCCGTGATGTCGTGCACGCCGATCTGGAGGCTGCCGCCTGTCGTTTGGATCAACGCGCCGCCCGGATTCGACCCGTCGCCGGCGTTGACGGCGGCCAGCAGGATCAGGCCGAGCGTGGAGTCGGCCACCTTGAAGTCGCCGAGGGTGGTGATCCCGTTGAGGTTCCCGATCTCGTTGCCGGGATCGGTGGAGAGATCGACCGATCCGGCCGTGTTGACGACGAGCTTGTTGGCGAACAGCGGGCCGACCTGCGTGACCGCGCCGGTGATGTCGCCCGCGACGCCGATGGTGACGGTGCCGAGGGAGGCCGTGACGGTGCCGAGCTGCACCGCGCCGGCGTCGCGAATGATGATCGCCGACGTGCTCGCAGACGCCGTGTCGGTGACGCCGGCCATCACGATGTTGCCGGTGTTGGCGTCGAGCGTGATCAGGCCGGTGCCCGCGTCGATCGTCGAGCCGCCCGCCTGCGTGATCCCGACGCCCGTGAGCGACATGGCCGCGGTGCTGCCCGCGTTGGCCGTGACGCTGTGCGTGCCGAGGGCGAGCGGCCCGCCGGCGGTCGTGATCGAGAGGGCGCCGGTGATGATCGTGATGTCGCCGGCGAGCGCCAGGCCGCCGGTCGTGTCATTGAGCGAGAATGTTGCTCCCGCGCCGGTCACCGCGTAGGGGCCGAGTTGGCCGATCTCGTTGGCGAGCGACAGGGTCGTGGCGCCGCCCGATTCGCCGGTTAGAGTTCCGGTCGTCTGGATGATCCCGAGGCCGCTCTGCGACACGGCGTTGAATCCGCCGGGGCCCTTGAGCGTGACGGTGCCGGCGTTGCCCTGGATCGGGCCGGCGATGGAGATGCCTCCGCTGAGATTGTCGAGCGTCACGCCCGCCCCGTTGATGCTGCCGGTGGCCGTGACGTTGAGGCCGGCTCCGCCGGACGTGGTGAGCGAAACAAGGCCGGTGTTGGCATTCGTGACGGCGCCGGTGACGTTGAGGCCAAGCGAACTGTCCACGATCGTGATCGCCCCGCCGGCCGTCAGATTGCCGACGGCACCGAACGTGTTGTCGGCGTTGGTGAGCGTGACGCTGCCGCCGACGTTGCCGGTGAGCGTGCCAGTGTTGATGGCGGCGATCTGCGTGACGTTGCCGTTAAGGGCATCACCCCCCGCACCGCCCAGCACGACACTGCCGCCGGTGTTGGTGGTGATGGAACCGATCACGACGTTGCCGCCGGCGTCGAGCAGCTGAACCGTGCCGTTGTTGAGCCCTGTGGTGAGCGACGTGCCGGTCAGGCTGATCGACCCTTCCTGGGCGTCGATCGTGATCGTGCCTGTGCCGCTGACGGTGCCGCCCGAACTCTGCACCGTGACGCCCGTGAGCGAGACGTCGGAGCCGGTGATGTTTTGACCATTCAGGTCGAGCAGGCCGGTGGTGGTGAGCGACACGTTGTTCGTGCCCGTGGTCCAGCGACCGATGCCGCCCGTGAGGGTGAGGCCGCCGAGGTCGTTGACCACGACGTCACCGCCGTAGGTGATCCCGGACACGGTCGTGATCGTGTTCGCCTGGTCGAGCGTGACCGACCCGCGGGTGTTCACGTTGACGGTGGCGACGTTCAGGATCTTGCCAGTCGTTTGCGACACCGCCCCCGAGGAGGTGTTGCCGTCGTTGATCTGCACGCTGCTGCCGCTGCCGGTGACGTTCACCTGCGGCAGGACGATCGTCGTGGCGCCGCGGAACGTCACGGCCGGGCTGGCGGTGCTCGTCGTCGTGATCGTGCCTCCCATGTTGACAGCCGAGTAGCCCGTGCCGAAGCGGAAATCCGAGGCGTCGATGATGAGGGTACTGGCGGTGGAGGTGCCCGGGGTGATCGTGGAACTCCCGCCCTGCGTGACGCCTTGCCCCTGCAGATAGATCGTGCCGGTCGAAGTCGAGATGTTGCTGTTGGCGATGGCGAGGTTGCCCCCGCGGGTCAGCACGCTGATCTGCTGCGCCGTGAGGGAGTTGAGGACGTTCAGTCCGCTCGCATCGTCACGGATGTAGAGCACGTTCGGCAGCGTGACCGTGGCGAGGTTGGCGATGTTGTTGGCGTTGTTGTTGCCGCCATCCACCGTGATGTTGGCGCCCGTGTTCGCGGCGAAGATGTTGACGACCAGGCCCGCGTTGTTGTTCGAGACCTGGATGACGTCGCCAGCCACGTCGGCCGGCGAGATGCCTGCGGTGCCGATCTGGACCACGCCCGAGGAGGCGGTGATGCCGTTGAAGGTGACCGTCGTCGCGTCGCGAAGCAGGACGGCATAGTCGCTCTCGCCGCCGGGCGACGCGTAGGTGGTGGAGAGCACACCGGAGAGCGCTATCGCGCCGGGATCGGTGCCGCTCGGGTCGCCGTCCACGATGATGATGCCGCTGCCGGCGTTGATCGTGTGCTGGGGGTCCTGCGTCACGCCCTTGCCGGTGATCGTGATGGCACCGCCGGCGGTCGAGTAGCCGCGGTTCCCCGTGTTGATGTCCACGTCGGCGAGGGTGCTCGTCAGCGTGATCGGGGAGTTGGTCGTGTAGATCCATTCGTTCGTCTGCACGGTGCCGGCCGTGGAGACGACGATGCCTGGGCCCGCGGAGGTCTGCATCGTGACCGCGGCGTTGAACGTGGCGGTGCCGGTGCCGGTGTTGGCGTAGATAAAGTCATCGGCGGAAAAAAGGTTGGTCCCGCCGGTGCCTACGACGAGCACGCCGACCTGCGAGAGCGACACCGAGCCCAGATTGTCCGTGTTGCCGAGGAGCGACACATTCCCGCCGGTCACGTCGGTGCCGGTGCCGTTGATCGTGAGGTCGTAGTCGCCGCCGGCGAGCGTGGTGTTCGAGAAGGTGATCGCGCCGGTGCCGCGGGTGATCGTCAGGTTGTCGGTGAGCGAGGTCGTGGTGGAGTTGAGTGAGACCACGCCGTTGGCCGTCGCGCCGCCGCCGGAGGCCGCGTTGGTGTTGAAGACGACCGTGTCCGCAGTCGCCCCGTTGCCGATCGTGATCGAGGTGGTGGCCGTTACGACGATGCCGGCGTTGCCGGTCGTGGAGACGTTCTCATTGATCGTGACAGCCGTCCCCGACGCCGTGAGGCTCAGGAGGCGGTTGTCGAGGAAGCCCGCGATCGGGGCGCCCAGCTCACCTACGAACAGGACGCTGCCTTCACCGGCGGTGGTGGTCAGCGAGTAGGGGGTGGTGGAGATCGAGTGGACGCTGCTGTTGAACACGATCTCGCCCGCCGTCACGCCCGTGTCCACGAGCGTGTTGCGGGTGATCACGGCCTTGTCCTGGACGGTGATGTTGCCGCCCGAGCCCTGCACGACACCGCTGCCGCCGACCGCGATCAGGTCGCCGTTGAGCGTGATCAGCGCGCCGGCGTCGCTGTCGATCTCGATATTGCCGGCGTTGCCGGAGTTGAAGCCCGTGCCGCCCGTGCCGCCGGTCGTGGTGACCGCGCCGACGGTGATCGTGCCGGCGCCGCCGGTGGTCTGGAGCAGCACGCTGCCGCCGCCGCCGCCCACCGCCTTGATGCCGGTGCCGCCGGTGGCGGTGATGTCGACCACGGAGATCCCGCCATTCGTCGCGGTGATCGTCACGGCGCCGGCCGAGCCGCCCGAGCCGGCGACACTGGGTCCCGGCGTGGCGCTCGCGTTGCTGCCACCGACGGCGGTGATGGCCTGGGTGACGGTGACGGTCGGCGCCGTAAACGTGATGTTGCCCGCGGCGCCTGCTCCGCCGGCGTTGTTGCTGCTGCTGGTGGTGGAGACGGCCGCCTGCAGGTTGATCCCGGTACCGGCCGTGATCACGAGGAATCCGGAGCCCGACCCCGTGTTCGCGGCGGCCGTGGTGGTGATTGTGCCCGCCACGTCGCCGCCGCCGCCGGCCGTGGTGCTCGTGACGCTGCCGAGCGTGGCCGTGAGGGTGACGTTGCCGCCGCCGCTGGTGATCGGCTCCTGCAGGACGACGTCGCCGGTCGAGCTCGTGATCGAGATCGTGCCGGCGGCACCGATGCCCGTGCCCGTGACGCCCGACCCGGAGTTGTCGAGCGTGATCGTGCCGGTGGCGGAGAGCGTGAGCGTGCCGCCGAAGGTCGCCGTGTCGATCCCGAGCGGCCCGGTCACGTTCGTGAGCGCCACGCTGCCCGTGCCGGCCGCGGCGAACGACACGTGGTCGCCGAACGTGCTCGCCCCGCCGAGCGATCCGTCGAGTGTGATGCTGGCGTTGTTGGCCGTGGTGGTGAAGTTCGACGTGCCGGTGACGGTGAACTTGCCGGAGTTGGTGACGGCCAGGGCGCTGCTCACGTCGAGGTTGCCAGCCACCGTCACGGTGCCCAGGTTGAGGGCGGAAGCGACCCCTGACACGCTCACATTGCCGATGGTCGACTGGAGGCTGAGCGCGCCCGAATACTTCGAGCCGGCGGTGTCGAGGGTGACCGAGGAGCCCTTGAGGCTCGTGGCACCGGTGACGGCGACGAGCCCCGCGTCGGTCACCGCATCGGTCGTCTCGACCGTCAGATTGCCGCCGATCGTGACGGTGCCCAGCGCGATGGCCTTGGTCGTTCCCGTCACCGAGGCGCTGGCGGTGCCGACCGTCGAGAGGTTGAACGAACCGGACGGGCCGTTGTATTGGTTGTCGCCGGTGAGCGTGATGTTGGCCGTGCTCGAGAGCGTGTTGAAGGTCGACGAGCCGCCGACGGTGAAGGGCGTGCCGTCGGTGATGTTGCCGCTCGAGGTGATCGTGAGGTTGCCCGAGATGCTGAGGCCGTCCGGAACCTGGATCGCCTTGCCGTTGGTGAAGGTGATGTCGTCGAGCTGATTGCCGACCCCGACGATCGGGGCGAAGGTCACCAGGCCGTTGAGGGCGTTGCTGGCCCCGTCGAGGATGATGTCGGAGCCATTGGCGGCGGTGAACGTGGCCCCGCCGGTGCCGATCGAGATCGCCGTGCCTGCTTGCTGCGTGATGTTGCCGGCCAGGACGGTGACGGCGAGCGTGTTGGCCTGCGTGGTCGCCTGGCTGATGGCCCCGAGGATCAGGCCGTTCGAATCGACGATCTGGATGTTCTTGGCGGCGCTGTTCCGGAGATTGACCGGTCCGGTGAAGTCGTTGCCCGAGTTGGTGAGCGTGATCGCGGCGCCGCCGGTCTCGAAGGTCGCGGCACCGGCGCCGGCGGCCTGGACGATCGGGCCGGTCTGGGTGATCGCGCCGGTCGTCGTGATCGCGAACGTGCCGGTGCCGAGGCTTACCGTGCCCAGGATCGTGGTGCCTGAGTCGTTGAGCTCGACGGAGGCCGTGCCACTGGCCGAGACGTTGATCGTGCTGCCGAAGACGTTCGACTCGGTGAGCAGGATGTCGGCGTTGGCGACCGACGTGGTGAACGATGCCGTGCCGCTCGGCACGGAGAGCACGCTGCCCGCCTGCTGCGTGATCGCGCCGGACGCGGAAATCACAAGGTTCTTGCCGGCTGCGAGCGTGAGGCTCGGCAGGTCGAGGGCGCCCGTTTGGGTGATCGAGATTGGGCCGTTCGCGACCGTGAGTGTGCCGAAGGTGGTCACCTTGGTGGCGATCGAGAGGCCGGTCGGAGCGGTCGCGTCGAGCGTGCCGCCGGTGGTGATCAGGCCCGTGCCGGTGATGCCCTGCTGCGAGGTGAGCGTGATCGTGCCCGTGCCCGTGGTCACGGGGCCGTCGATGCCGATGCCACCGCCGCCCGTCTGGTCGAAGGTGATCGCGGCGGCCTTGGACGTCGTCAGCGAGGTGACCGAGACGGCCGTGCCCGAGGTGTTGTTGATGTCGATCGCCCCGGCCGTCGTGTCGGCCGAGACGAAGAAGGCCGCGAGGTTCACGGCGCCCGTGGTGCCGATCCCGTTGGTCGCGTTCAGGTCCACCGTGTTGGCGGTGATCAGGCTGCTCCCGTCGATGTCGCCGCCTTGCGCTGTGAGCGTGACCGTCTTGCCCGTGGCGGTAATGGGGTTGATGAGGGTGATCTGTTGCTGCGAAATGAGCGAGACGTTGCCGGTCGCGGTGATCGCGTTGGGCACGGCGATGCCGTACACGTTGGCGACGGTGATGTCGCCCGCGGCCGACGTGATCGTCGAAAAGCCCAGCGCCAGGTTTCCGTTGAAGTCGATCCCGGTGTTGGCGACGAGCGAGCCCTGAGCGCCAGTGATCAGCCCGGAGCCCGAGATGCTGCCGGCCGCCACAAGCGAGATGTTGCCGTCGTTGAGCTGAGCATCGACCGGCGCGTTGACCGCGATGTTGCCGCTGCCGGTGGTCACGAGCGTGATGGTCGAGGTGGTGCCCGCGCTGCTCACGCCGCTGTTCGCGACCGTGATCCCGCCGCCTGTGTTGACGAGCGTGATCGCGCCGAAGCCGCCGCCGGAGCCGACCGTCGAGACGTTGTTGAACGTGACCGTGCCGCCGCCCGACTGGTTGAACGTGATCAGGGAGCCGAGCGGATCACTGGTGCCCGCTGATGTAAGCGACGACACCGTGACGGCCGTGCCGAGCGCATTAGCGACGTTGATCTTGCCGGCCGTCGAGATGGCGGAGATCGTCGGCGCGGCGAGGCTGAGCGCGGTCGTGTTGCCGATGCCCGTTGCGGCCGCGAGGGTCAGCTCGCTGCCCGTGATCGGGCTCCCGCCGTTGATCGAGCCGGCGGTCGACGTGAGGAAGACCTTTCTGCCCGTCGCATTGAGCGGGTTGCCGACCGTGATGTCGCCCGTGGCCGTGATTTCAACCCTGCCCATGGGGACGAAAGTCGCCGGCACGGCGAAAGCGCCCGTCTGGCTGATTACGATGACTTTCGACGACCCTGAGAGCGTGATCGACGAAAATGTCGTGACGGCCGTGTTGAGCGGGGTCCCGATGCTGCCAATGCCATTCGCGGCGGCAAGGGCGAGCGAGTCGGCCGTGATCTTGGCCGAGCCGCCAATCTCGGCCGAGGACGTCAGCGTGACGCTGCTTCCCGTGGCCTGCGTGGCGGCGGAGACCGTGATCGCCCCGCCGGTGGCGGCGATCGGGCCGGCGATCGTGACGGCCGTGTCGAGGCCGATCGTCGCGGTGTTGCCCGCCTTGCCGATCGAAAGGCCGGTGAGTGAGTTGAGGCCGCTCGCGCTCGGGTTGACCGAGAAGTTGCCGGCAAACGTCGCGAGGCTGAAGCCGCTCGCAAAGCTTGTCGAGACCGGCTGCAGCGTCAACGTGCCCGTCGACGTGACGATCGGATCGGTGCCGTTGACCGAGAGCGTGTCGGACTGGAGCGTGACGTTGCCCGTGCCCGCGGAGATCAGGGAGTCGGCGGTGGCATCGAAAGCGGCTGAGGCTGACCCCTGGACCGTCTTGATCGTGATGTTGTGGTTGAGCGACGAGAGGCCGGCAAACGTGGCCGTCGTGCCGATCGATCCCTTTTCGATCAAGGAGAGGGGGTACGAGGTGGATCCGACGCCGGCCGTGGCGTTGACCGTGATCGCACCGCCACTCGACGAAATGAACGTGCTGTCGGTGGTTGCGCCACCCGTGTTGCCGTCGAGTCGCACGCCCCAGTTGTTGTTGGAGCCGGCTGCACCGCCGCCCGTGCCGCTGACGGTCACCGTGCCCGTGCCGCTGGAAGTGGCCACGCCGCCAAACTGGAGGACTACGCCGAGGTTGTATTCGTCCGCCGCACCGCCGCTGCCACCGGTGCCCGTGATGGAGAGGTTGCCGTTGGCGGTCTTCACCACCGTATTTCGCGCGGTCCCGCCGCCATCAATGGCGACACCATGATTCGAGCCCTGGCCCGTAGCGCCGCCGCCGACGCCCGTGATGGAAAGCGAGCCCGAGCCACCCGCGGCCACGGTCGCGCCGCTCTCAATCTTGACGCCGATTTGCTGCGCTCCGGTCGCGTTGCCGCCGCGGCCTTCGATGACGATCGAGCCTGATCCGGTCGAAACGGAGATCGCACCAGCGACGTTCACCCCGATGAACGATCCGGAGGCCTGCGAGCCACTATCGGCATCGAGCGTGATGGTGCCGCTCGTCGTCGTCAGACTCGCTGAAACGGAGATGTTTCGGGGCGCGGTGAGAGAGATGTTGCCTGTGCCGGTGCTGATGGCCTGCGTGATGGTGACCGTATCGACACCGGTGCTCGTGAGGCCGGAGGAGAGCGAGTAGGCCGTCCCGCCCTGGAAGGTCATCGACTGGGCCGTGCTGTTGCCGCTGGCCGACAGCGTGATCCTGTTGACACTCGCGACGGAGAAGGATGTCGTGCCGGTGATGTCACCGCCCAGCGTGAAGGTGGTGCCGTCGCTCGCGATCGTCACGGCTTCGGAGGTCGAGCCCGTGGCCGTGAAGTCGATCTGCAGGTCGTTGCCAACGAGGCTTGCATTCGCCAGCAGCGCCCGGTTCTCGAGCCACTCACCGCCGAGGCTCAGGAAGAACGCTCCGCGATCACGGACGGCTATGCGGTCGCGACGGCGACGCTCCTTGCCGCGGCGGGGCTGCTTGAACCGATTGGCGAATGCGTTCCAAACCATGACTGGCGGACTCCTTGCGATCCTTCAACGAACCGAGTGCGGGGGTCGAACGGTGGGGGCCCTGGGAGCGGGTGCTTGGGCCGGGCCGCCGGCCTTCGCGCGCGACCGCACGATGTTGAGGAGCACTCAACGCTGAGCGGCACAAAAGACGGAGCGGGGGAAGGGACGGGATCGGCATCCAATTGCCAGAAATAGCGACGAACAAAGCGCCTCCGGGCTGCACCACCCTGCTCCCTCGTACCATCGCGTGGCGCAATCGGCAAACTTTCACCGGGCCGATTTCCGCCACGGGGGCCCCGCGTTAACCGGTGGGGCAATCGTAAGGCCTCCAAATCCTGCCCGAAAACCGCGCCTGCCGATCTGGCAGGCGGCTTGCCGGATCGAGCTTGCGTGACGATCCCGAACTCCGCGAGCACCCGCACGTTGTCGAGCTGGCCCGCGGCATGCCGGGGCGGCGAGGCCCCTCGCCAGGTCGTCGGCACGGGACCGGAACGAGGCTGAAACCGCATTGCGGGCCCGCCGGGATTCTGCGACTTTCCCCCCATGCATGCAGCCGTCAATCTCCTCCCGTCCGCCCCCCCTCCTGCCGGGCCGGCCATCGATCTCCGCTGCCGGCGACTAACGCCGCGGCACGTCCACGATCTCCTGACCTTCCTTGCGCGGCTCACCGCGAGCGGGGATGGCCGGCTATTTCATCCGCACGCCTTTACCCGCGAGGCGGTCGAACCGCTCGCCGCCTTCGGCCAGGGCGACGAATATCACGTGCTGACCTCCGGGCGGGACGGGCCGGTCATCGCCTACGGCATGCTGCGGGGCTGGAAAGAGGGCTACACCACGCCGAGCCTGGGCATCGCCGTGGACGGCCAGTGGCGTGGGCAAGGCATCGGCCGGCGGCTCGTGACCCACCTCCACAGGATCGCGGCCGCCCGTGGGGCCCGCACGCTGAGACTGAAGGTGTACCGATCAAACACGGCCGCGCTCGCCCTCTACCGGTCGTTCGGCTACGAGTTTCGCCCCTTCTCTGAGATTGAGTGGCTTGGAAGCCTGAACCTGGCCGCCGCGCCCACGCGGATGGCGGCCTGACGGCCGCGGGGAATCATCCGGGCGTCTGACACCATGCATCACCGATTCGAGCCAGAGCCGTTCCGCCGCATTTCGGTCGCCGCCCCCGACCTGGCGGGCAACGAGGAGGCGTACGTCGTCGAGGCCATCCGCAGCGGCTGGGTGTCGTCGAGCGGCGAGTTCCTGGAGCGGTTCGAGCGGGAGTTCGCGGCCGCTTGCGGCACGCGGCACGCCGTGGCCTGCTCGAACGGTACGACTGCCCTGCACCTCGCCCTCACGACGCTCGGCGTCTCCCGCGGCGACGAGGTGATCGTGCCGGCGACCACGTTCGTGGCGACGGCGAACGCGGTGCGGTTCTGCAACGCGACGCCGGTGTTCGTGGACGTCGATCGGGACACGTGGTGCCTTGATCCGCGCGGAGTGGCCGCCGCGGTCGGGCCGCGGACGGCGGGCATCATCCCCGTGCACCTGCTCGGCCATCCCGTCGACATGGACGCGATCAACGCGATCGCCGAGCAGCACGGCCTGTGGGTGGTCGAGGACGCGGCCGAAGCGCATTTCGCCACCTACCGGGGTCGCCCGGTTGGCTCGCTCGCCGACGCGGCCGCGTTCTCCTTCTTCGGCAACAAAATCGTGACCGGCGGCGAGGGAGGAGCCGTGACGTTCTCCCGCGACGACCTCGCCAGGCGGATGCGGATGCTCCGGAGCCACGGCATGGACCTGGCACGGCGGTATCATTTCCCGATCGTGGGCTTCAACTACCGGATGTCGAACCTCACGGCGGCGCTCCTCTGCGCCCAACTGGAGCGACGCGCGGCCCTCGTCGCCCGCCGGCGGGCGATCGTGCGGCTCTACGGCGAGCGGTTGCGGCTGCAGACCGGGCTGGTGCACCGCACCGACGCCCATTGGGCCGGGGTTTCGCCCTGGCTGATGGCGGTGTTGGTCGATCACGACGGCTTCGGCCTCGATCGCGACGCCTTGATGGCCACGCTCGCGGCCCGTGGGATCGAGACGCGGCCGCTGTTTCCGCCCCTGCACCACATGCCGCCGTACCGCCGGTTCGCCGCCCGCCAAGGGATCTCTTCGCTGCCGGTCGCCGAGTGGCTCGGCGCCACCGGGCTGATGCTGCCCACGCATCCGCTCATGACCGACGACGACGTGGCCTTCGTCTGCGACCAGATCGCCGCCGCGGGCCGGAGCCGTACCCTCCGCCGCGCCGCATGAACTCGCCAGCGTCAGCCACCGTCAGCCGCCTGGCCGTGCTCCTGCCCCACGCCTATCTCGGCGGCACGATCCGGCTGCTCTTGAACCTCGTGCGTCATCTGGCGGCGCGGTGGTCGGGGCCGGTCGTGCTCGGCGTGCCGGCCGACCACCTCGAGACGATCGCCGCCGACCTCGCCGTGCTCCGCCGCGAGTTGCCGGGCCTCGAGGTGCGGGGGCTGTGGTGGCGGCAGCTCTGGCCGGACGAGGCCCGTGGGCTCGCCGCCGAGGCCGGCCTCGACGTGGGGCGATGGATCTCCGGCCGCTACCAGGTACCCGGCGACGGCGCAACCGACTTTCTCGACTGTGCGTTCTGGCTGTTCGTGTCGGATCGCCTGGCGTATCCGCTCGTGCCCCTGCGGCCCTACGCCGTGTTCGTGACCGACCACCTGCAGCGGTACGTACCCGAGATCTTCAACGACACGGCCTACGCCACTCCCGACTCCGCGGCCTGGAACTTTCTGCGGAACGTGCGCAACGCGGATCTCGTGGTCGCCACGAGCCGCGACACGGCCGCCGATGCGATCAGCTATGCCGGCGCGCTGGGGCCGGTCGTGCGGCTGCCCACCACGCTCGACGTGGACCACTTCGAGCGGCTCGCGGCCGAGGCGGCGGGCGAACGCGACGACGAAATGCTTCCGCAGCGGCCCTTCTTCGCCTGGGTGACGAATCCCTCGCCCCACAAGAACCAGCTCCGGATGCTGCGGGCCATCGATCGCGCCATTCGCGAACTCGGCGGCTCGCTCGACGTGGTGGTGACGGGCGTGTGGACCGATCTTTTCGATCCCGACCTAGCCGCCGAGCGGCGCCTGGGCCGCGAGCCGCAGTGGACCACGCCGCATGTGCGCCGGGTGCGGGAAGCGGTGGCCGCGCTCGAGCCCGCCGTGCGGCGGCGGCTCACGTTCCTGGGTGGCGTGCCCGATGAGGCCTACGCCCGGGTGCTGCGGTCGGCCCGCTTCCTCGCCCACAACGTGATCGCCGACAACGGCACCTTCAGCGTCGTCGAGGCGGCCCTGCTGGGAACGCCGGCCGTGTCGAGCGACTATCCGCAGATGCGGGAAATCGACGAGGCCTTCGGCCTTGGCCTGCGGTTCTTCGATCCCTTCGACGAGGCGGCCACGGCGGAGGCGCTCGTTGCCGGCGAGTCGCTGCCATCGCCATGCGGGTCGGTCGCCCGACGCATCCGCGACCGCAGCTGGCGGGCCTGGGACGATTCGCTGGTCACCGCGATCGAAGGCGTGATCGCAGCCGATGCCCGGCGGGCCCGACACGGGGCGCGGCCTGCGGACCGAGCGAGGATCGCCTGCCTGTGAGCATCGCCTCCCCCACCGCCGTGCCGCCCACCACGGTCGGCCTGTGGCTCGAGTTCGACGGAGCGGACCAGGTGATGCTGCCGGGCGATGGCCTGGTTCGCCACGCCCGTGGCATCGTCACCGGCTTGGACGCGCTGCCGGGCGTGAAGATGATCCTCGTGCCCTGCCTGCCCGCCGACGTGGAGGCCATGACGGCACTCTTCACCGACGTCGGCCGGCCGGGGCGCCTGCTCTCCGACAAGCTCCGGTTGATCCCCGCCGGACGCGATCCGGCCCTGCGTCGCGCCCTGATCGCGCGGGCCAAGCGCCGGCGGGAAGCCTGCCGCGATCGGCTCACCCGCCTCGGCGCGACCGGGGCGTTCCGGTCGTGGCGGGCGGCGCTCGCCAGGCTCGCGGAGGCGCCGACCCGCCGCTCACTCGCCGCGCCGCGCCGAATCATCAAACTCGCGAAGCTGACGCTCACGCTCAGGGTTGCGGAGGCGATCCTGGCGGCGGTGCGGCAGTTGCCGCCGCCGCAGGCGAACGTCGTCACCGATCTCAGGCGGCGTGGCCTGCAGGTGCCATGGATCGTGCTGCCGGCAGGGACCGCATCGGCCCGGCGGCTCCCGGGGCCGAAGATTCTCGACCTCGGGGGCGCCCGTTCGGCGCGGGGCCCGGCACTCGCCAGGCTCGCGCGGGCCGCGGTCGCCGTGGTGGCGCCGTCGACGCAGGCGGCCGACCGCGGCGCAGACGACATCGCCGGCCGCCCGTGTCACGTGATCCGGCCCGCCCCGCTTCCGTTCGTCGTCGCTCCCACGAGCGCGGAGGAGTCACGGCGGCGGCTCGCCGACGACCTGCGCGGGCTGTTCGCGGGCGATGAGAAGCGGCCGCCGCACCGACACTTCTGCGACTTTCCCTTCGAGCGGGTCGAGTATCTCGTGGCGGCGTCGCCCGCCGGCCGGCACGGGCCGCTGCTGCCGGCCTACGCGCACGTGCTTCGGCGGCACCGCCGCAACCTCAAGCTGCTCCTCGACGGTCGCCTGCCGCGAGGCGATGCGGTTTCCGGCGAGGTCGAACTCCTCGGGCTGCCGTTCGACGTGGCCGAGACCGCGGGGCTCGGCGAAGCCGCGCGGGGCCGTCTGCTGCGACACGCCCGCGCGGTTGTCGTGGCCGACGGCGATGCCGTCTGTCTGCCGGCGGTGTTCGGCGAGGCGGTGGCGGCCGGCACGCCGGTCGTGATGGGCCGGCTGGCGGCCGTGCGGGAGGTGCTCATGCCCGAGGAACTCGCGGCGGCGGAATATTTCGACTTGCCTGGCGAACCCGCCGGCGTCGCGCGGGCGATCCTGCACGCGGTCGATCACCGCGACGCCGTGCTGGCCCGTCAGCGGGCGATCCTCGCGCGGCTGACCACACGCTCCTGGGCCGACGTTGTCGGCGGGATGCCGGGCCTCCGACTCCGCTCGTGATCTCGGCGGCAACCGCTGCAGGGATCGTGGCCTGTTGACGGCGGATGAAAACGGCGGCGCGGGGCGGTCGAAAATGGTGGCGCTGGGTGGTGTTGACCTCTTCTGATTCCGTGCGGGTGTCGCAGGTTGTTCGGTCGCCTCGTCAGCCTGTCCGCCGCCGTCGGCCCCTCAGAATCGACGTGGTGGGCTTCGGTTGTGCGGCCAATGCGACGGACCGCGCATCGCGGATGGATGACGTGCGGAATCTTGCCACCGGCTCCGGGGGGCGTTTCTACGAGGCCGCCAACGCCGAAGCGCTGGCCAAGTCGCTCCGCGAATCGATGCGGGTCATCCAGTGGCAGGCGCGGGGTCCAGATGCGCCCCGGGAGAGCGTCGGGCTCGGCGCGTCGCTGACGCTGCCGCCGGCACCCGCCGGTCGGCCGCAGGCGTACGAGGCGGTGCTCGAGGCCGAGGCGAATCCGCCGCGGCGCGGCTTCGAAGCTGAGGGAGGGCGAGGCGCTCGAGCTCTCCGTCGGCGGCGGCAGGAGGCTCGAGTTCCGCCGGTACGATGGCGGCACGGAGCAGGGTCTGCGGGACGGCCGCACGAACCTCTTCGCCCCCTCCGATCCGCAGCGGCTGTTCTTCGTGGGCGGTCACCTGGCCTCGCGGTTCGGCGGCTCGGTTCGCTTTCCGCTGTCCAACCAGAATGCAAACGCCGCCGAGTTACGCCGATGGGCGAGATGCGGCCGCCGGTGGGCCGCGACCACCATGTCGAGGGTTTCACGATGTGGTTCGCGGGCGGCGGCACCCGGCCCGGCGCGATCATCGGTGCCACCGACGAACTCGGGCTCGGCGTCACCGAAAACAAGGTGCACGTGCACGACATCAACGCCACGATCCTGCACCTGCTCGGCTTCGATCGCGAGCGGCTCACGTATCGGTTCCAGGGCCGCGACTTCCGGCTCACCGACGTGCACGGGGAGGTCGTGCAGGCGATGCTGGCGTGATACAGCGACGATCGCCACGGGTGTGAGCGCGTGTGGAGGTGCCAGAGCAAGATCTTGGTGGCAGCGTTGGCGTGGTCGGGCCTGCCCATGCCCCGCCCTCGTTCGACCTCGATAGCGACAGGCGCTCGACGATGACCTGCTCGACGTTCCAGAGCCGGCCGGGGGTTCGCGATGAGCCGCTGAGTTTTGCCTGAAACTGGACCGCTACCATCATCGACGAGTTGGCGACGGCAAAATCCGGCGGCGAGCGAGCGAATCACCGGCCGGCTCCTGCCCACGACGTGACCCGTGGCGTGGTCGAGTATCGCACCCGTATCGCATCGGCGACGATCACGGCCCCGGCCACATCAGCGTCGGCCGGGGTGTGTTTCAGCGCTGCTTGAGGCTCGCGGTCGTGGGAAATCGCCAGGCTTCGTCGAAGAAGCCCGCGGCCTCGATGCGGCCCGGGGCGGCGATGCTCGGGGGCGTGTCGAGGTTCACCACGGCCCAGTCGGGGAGTTTCGGGGTTTGCAGCGCGTTGGTGTTGCTGCTCCCCTGGCGGAAGGTGTAGCTGCTGTTGAGCACGACGTAGCGATCGGGTGCCAGCGGGTTTGGATACACGAGCACCGGGACATGGGAGGCAGCGGCGTAGTCGCGGCCGTCGAACCGCAGCGTGGCGGCGTTCCACTCGAGGGGGAGTCGGGGCAATATCCGCGCGAGCACGGCATTCGAGGCCGGATCGCCCCAGAGCACGAGGTGCAGGTCGCGGATCATGTCGGGCGTGACGTCGGTGTCGGCGACGATCCGGGCCGCACCGCGGAAGTTCACCCGCCAGGTGTCGATCGCACGGGCAAGTTCCGCCTCCATCCAGGCCCCGACCGCCGGATGCGTTGCGCGGCCCGTTGGCTTCACGAACACGAAGCCGTCCATGAAGGCGTCGTCGATCGGCCCCTGGAGGCCGTGCCGCTTGCGGAGCACGCGCGGCTCGACGGCTGGCCGTCCCGTCTGCCAGCGGCCGTCATGGACGTGGAAGTGGAGCCCGTCCGCGGCGGTGGGGCAGTCGAGGGTTTGCCCGTCGAGATCGATCGACCAAGTTCCGGCGGCGGCCCACGACTCGGGCGGCGTGAGCGTGAGAGCCGTCGCGCCGCTCGTCTTCACGGCGAGGATCCCAGGACCACGGTGCTCGGCGTCGACGGTGGCCTGCTCCCAGTGCCGCATGAGCCCGGTGATGCGGACCCAGTCGAGCCGGTCGTAGCGGAGCGTGTAGGTCGCGAACCGCACGCGGGGCGGGGCGGCGGGCCGACCCCGCTCCGCCGCCGCGTCGACCAGCCGGTCGAGCGACTCCTTCGTCTCGCGATGGTAGCCGTGGCCGGTGTCGGGGCCGACGAGATGCTCGACCCGGCCGCCGACCGCGGCCACCGCCTCCACCATGATGTCGGCCGCCTGCTTCTGCGGATCGTTCGCGCCGGAGTACGCGATGACGGGCCGGTTGGTCAGGTTGACCGCGTAGCCAGGCACGTCGTAGAGCCGCCACAGCACCTGTTCCCACTCCGGGGGCGGCGTCCTGCCCGGCACGAACACCTTCGCATACCTCGCGGTCTCGACGAAGCCGGCGCCTGGTGCGATCACGGCCCAGCGGCTGGCGTGGTGGGCCCCCAGGTGCCACGAGCCGGCACCGCCCATCGAGAAGCCGCGGAGGGCCACGTGGTCGGGGCCGATCGCGTAGTGCCGCATCGCATCTTCGATCGCCTCGAGCACATCGGTCTCGCCCGCGAACTTGAACGCATTGCAGAAGCGGCCATAGGGATGAAGGACGAGCGTGCGCGGCGGGGCGATCGTGCCCCGGCTCCGCATCCGCTCCGAGAGAAAGGCGAGCTCCGTCAGCTTGTCGTCGCGGCCGTGGAGCCAGATATCCATGCGACCGCCTGCCGCCGGGCGGTCCTCCGGCACGACGAGGCCGTAGGGCTGCACGGAGCCGTCGATCCGCGAGCGATACCCGCGGACGACCAGGCCCGTGGCGGTCGTCCACGGCGCCGTGCCCGACCGCAGGGCCTCGAGACGGCCACGGCCCTCGGCGAGCAGCGCCTCGGCGGCCGCTACCTGCTTGAGGTCGTAGAACTCGTCGAGTTCAACCGCCCACGAAACCGCCTTTGGGAAAATCTCCACGTCGACGAGCCGCTCCCGCAGCGCGGCCGGCAACCCGCCCGGCGCGGCGGCCGCCTCGATGTCGGCCCGCAGCCCCGCGCTCTCCGCGGCAAGCCGCTCACGATCCTCGGCCGGGATCTCGATGCCCGGCAGCGGGCTCACGCCCGGGTTCGTCTGGGCGACGGCCCAGCCGCAGGCGAGCCACAGCAGGCCCACGAGGAGACACCGCGTGGCCCTGGCTCCCGAGACGCATATGCCCGACAGCGACACGTCCATCCGTCGCTCAGAGTGACTTCAGGCGGATGTTCCGATACTCGGCCCGCATCGGCTTGCCTGCGTGGACTTGCAGGGCGAGCACCCCCTCGGCGAGCCCTTCTCCGGATCGTTTTCGGTGAAGTCGAGGATCAGGCGGCCGTTGAGCCAGTGGCGGATGTAGTTGCCCTCGCCGCGGATCAGCACGTCGTTCCAGTCGTCGAGCTTCATGAACATGAGGATAGCCCGGTCAATTGCACTTCCGCAACGGTCTTCCGGCCGATGAGCGACTCGTGAGCCTCGGGAGGAGCGGCCCGGGCGTCCGGAGCGGGTTTCTCGAAATGCCCCGCACCCGCTGCGGTGGCGTTTTTCTCGTGACGTCGGAAGGCGTGATCGCGGCCGGCGCCCGCGGGTCCGAGGCTTTTGGGCAGTCGCTGGTCTCGTTCGTTGGCTATCACGAGAGCGGCGCGTTCAGTCGACAGCTCTCAGAACGCATCATCACCAAGCACATCGAACTTGCGAGTCAGGGCTATAGCACGGGTGGCGTTCCCCCGTATGGCCACGGCCGCTTCCTCGAGAGGCCGGACGACACGCTCGTTGAGATCGCCTTGCACCAGCGCCATACGGAGCGGAACTGCCATATCCGCTTCCGGCCGAACAATGAGCAGCGGATCAAGACCTGGGTCTGGATTCTGAAGCGGCTGGAGGCCGGCTGGAGCGCGAAGCGGGTTGCACAGTGTCTCAACGAGCTTGGCATCCCCACGCGGGACGCCGGCCGCACGCGGCGCGACAACGGCGTCGAGCACGAGGTGTCTGGCAAATGGCACGAGAGCACCGTCCTCGCGGTCGCCACCAATCCGATCATCATCGGCGTCAAAGAGTACGGCCGCTATTCGGAGGGTGTGCATCACCGCGCCAAGGCGACGGGGTTTCGCCCTGGCACCGAAAAAAAGCTCCTTCCGGATGGTTCGGGCAAGACGATCGAGAACGACGTGGCGGACCGGATCCGCGCAGCGGCCGACTTTGCTGCGCGGTTTGCCCCGGAGCGTTGGCATCGCCTCCAGGCCAACCTGAAGGCCCGCGGCACCGCGCAGCGTGGCAAGCGGAAGGCGCACGCCCCCGCCGCCTACCCCGTGACACCATGCGTGTTCGACCTGACCTGCAAGTGCGGCGGGATCATGCACTGCGTCGTGCGAAAGGACCGCGGGGTCGGCCGCCCGATGTATCGCTGCAGCATCTACACGAAGACGGCCGGCAAAAAGTGCAATTGACTCCCTCCCCAAATCTTGACCCAGGTCTTGTGAGAGAATCCTCGTGCCCCTTGTGGGGCTGGAAAGGTTTCTCGGATGAAGAAGCGACGCAGTACAGAGCAGATCGTGGGCCTGCTTCGGCAGGCTGATGTGGACCTTGGGAAGGGGGCGACCGTGCCCGATGTCTGCCGACGGCTGGGTATCAGCCAGCAGACGTACTACCGCTGGCGGACGAAGTTCGGCGGGATGGATCCGAAGATGGCGAAGCAGCTTCAGGAGCTCCAGAAGGAGAACTCGAGGCTGAAGAAGTTGGTGGCGGACCAGGCCCTGGACATGCTGATCCTCAAGGAGGCAGCCCGCCCAAACTGACTTGCCCCGAGCGTCGCCGTCGGACGGTGGAATCCGTCCGGCGGACCTTGGGGCAGAAAAAGGCCTCGGAAAGAAGGGTCTGTCGTGTGCTCGGCCAGAACCGAGGCACGCAGCGTCACCGTCCCAGGAAGGTAGACGGCGACCGTGAGTTGCTCGGAGTGATGCGGAAGATCGTGGAGACGTTCCCGAGGCATGGCAGCGAGCGCACGCATCGTGTGCTGACGGGCCCGGAAGCGTTCGGGGGCTGGAAGGTGAACTTCAAGCGGGTGCATCGGATCTGGAAGGAGGAGCACATGCAGGTGCCGAAAAAGCAGCGGAAACGCCGCAGATTACCGGGGTCGAGTGCCAATGGGTGTGTGCGGCATCGGGCTTTGCATCGGAACCATGTGTGGAGCTACGACTTCCTCACGGAGCGTACGGAGGACGGCAGGCAGCTGCGGATCCTCGTGGTGATCGACGAGTTCACGAGGGAGTGCCTGGCGATCGAGGTGGCCCGGTCGTTCACCGCGCGGGACGTGATCATGACGCTGCAGTACCTGTTCGCCGTGCGGGGTGCGCCTGAGCATCTGCGCAGCGACAACGGGCCCGAGTTCGTTGCCAAGGAGATCCAGGAGTGGCTGGCGAGGGCATGCGTTCGCACGCTCTACATCCAGAAGGCGAGCCCGTGGGAAAACGGCTACGTGGAGAGCTTCAACGGCAGGCTTCGCGACGAGCTACTCGACCGTGAGCTGTTCCTGAGCCTGCCTGAGGCGCGGGTCGTTCTCGACCAGTGGCGGATGGACTACAACCACAGGCGGCCGCATGGCGGCCTGAAGTGGCTGACCCCGGCGGCGTTTGTTGCCGGGCTGGACGATACGGCCTCCGGGGCGGTCCCGGCGGCGTCGCGTGGTGTGTCTCCGGTCGGGGCTACGCCCCTCCCTCCGACACACCACGCGGACTGTTCCCCAACTCTCTCATAAGCACTGGTACAAAAACTGGGGAGGCGTCACTGCCCCAACTGGATAACCACTTGGCCAAGGTGGAGGCAGCCATCGAGGGTTTCTTCCAGACCCGGCTTCACTTCTTCCCGACCGAGACTGTCTCGGCCTGTATTGCCAAGGTGATCTCCAGTCTGGGGGGCATCAGGATTCGGCGGACTGGCGGTCTGTATTTCGTGCCGGGCAAGAATCTTGAGGACTTCGAGAAGTTCTGCCTGGCAGCCAAGGGGCCAGAGGTGGTGGCCGTAAGGTTTCCCCTTGTCCCTACGGAAAACTCCTATGCCTCGGTCCTTAGGTCGGTCAAGGACATTGCCAAGGAGCGGATGAAGGCAGTCGAGGAAAGCCTTGCCACTCTGGGCCAGTCCAAGATGCGGTCCAACGGCAAGGAGACTCGCTTGAAGGAGTGCCAAGACGTTCTCGATCTCCTCAAGGACTACGAGGAAATCCTGGGCGTCGATCTGGCAGAGTCGAAGGACATCGTGGCCAAGGTTGAGGCTGCGGTCAACGCTCATGCTGCTCTGGAGTGGGCACTCTAAGCCTGCTCGTTAGTACCCGCGATGCCACTAACGTGGATGCGGCGTCTGGTCGGTGTCGGCCGGATCGCTGGACCACCCGCCGATGCCATCGCAAAGGAGACACATCGTGATCGTGCCAGAACGGAAAACCAGTAAGGGCACCACCGTGCCCAGTTTTCTTATTGATGACAAGTACGGGTGGGTGGCCAAGCGATGGAAGTGGACGCTGAAGGACAAGAAGAGCCGCTATCTAACGGCCTCCATGAATAAAAGCACCCCCACTGTCCTCCACAGATTTCTGTGGCAACTGGAGTACCGCTCACTACCGGAGTGGCCACTCAGAATCGACCACATCAACGGCAACCCGCTCGACAACCGCATTGAGAACCTTCGGGTCGCCACGCCTGGACTGAACTCTCGAAACCAATCTCGCAACCCAAAAAACAAGAAGTCAGGACTTCCGATGGGCGTCTGTGTGAGCAAGGTCGGCAATAAGGACCGGCACTATCAGGCCCAAACCCGCATCAATGGAAGACTGAAATCACTCGGCAGATACGCGACACCCAACGAAGCCCATCGTGCCTATGCAGCGGCCAAAGAGCGGCTGCTTGAGGAAGAACACAACCGAATCTCCACAAGGAACAAGCCATGTCCATAGCCATACAAACCTGGTCTCGTGCATGCCCGAACGCCACTGCTTGTCTCGCTGCCCAAGCCAAAGTTCCTGTTCTCGTACAGGGACCTCCCGGCGTGGCCAAGTCCTCTGTCGTATGGCAGTGGTCCCAAGCCATGAATCGGGAACTGATGTATCTCATTGGTTCGACCCATGCCCCCGAGGACATGAGCGGCCTGCCCTTCCTGTCGGACTGCAAGACCTTCTTCATGCAGACCCCGCCGAAGTGGGCCGAGAGGTTGTCTCGACCGGGGGCAATGCTCTTCCTGGACGAGTTGACCACCGTTCCTCCTTCAGTCCGGGCGGCAATGCTGTCCATGCTGACCGAGCGTCGGCTGGGTGATCTTGTCATCCACCCCGACACTCTGTTCTTGGCGGCCTGTAATCCGAGTTCTATGGCTCCCAATGCCAGCCCTCTGGAGAAGTCGATGGCCAATCGATTTTTTCACTGGGACTGGCAGCACGACTTCGATGCTTGGACCTCCGGGATGCTCAGTGAGGACGATAACTTCACTCCCTCCTGGGTTCCGGTAGTTCCTGGGGACTGGAGCCGGTTCAAGCCTCAGTTCGGGGCTCTGATCGTTTCCTACACCCGGAAGAACAGCAACGACCGGATTGCTGTGCCGACCAACGACGAGGACATGGCCTTCGCCACTCCCCGCTCTTGGAAGTTCCTTCGAGATGCCCTGGCGGCAGCCGAGTCTGTCGGTGCCCCCATGGACATCAAGAAGAACCTCGCCATCGGCATGGTGGGTAAGCAGACCGGCCGGAACTTCATGCAGTTCCTCAACCAGTTCGATCTGGTGGACCCCGAGGAAGTGCTGGCTGGGACCAAGGCCTTCAAGCACAACAAAACTCGGGCCGACCTGACGGTGACCCTGATGACCTCCATCGTGACGGCCATCAAGCAGAAGTACACCGAGGATCGGATGGATGCTGCGGTTGAACTCTTCTGCTCGAACCTTGGCAAGGACACTGCTGATTTGGTGTTTTGCCAGTTGCGTCATCTGGTTGAGGCTCGCCCCACCGGATCGCCCCTATCCAAGAAGTCTCTGGCTGCCATCGCGGAGTTCGGCACCAGGATTCCGGCCCATCTCCGCAAGAAGAAAGCAGGCTGAACCATGGCAGCGACCCTGAAGGACTGGAAGGATCACCACTACAACATGATGGACCTCAACCGGAAAGAGATTCATCGGCTGGAGGACAAACTTCGGTATGCCAACGAGCAAATCTCGGTACTGGCCGCGATGCTCTCGGACAAGGCCGAAGAGGCAGCCAACCTTTACCCGGATGTTCATGCCACCAAGTTGGCTGACCGGAAGGAGGGCTGATGCTTTACCGCCGGGCTTACAAGGGTGACATGACCGGCGAGGAGGAGGACTTGCTACGGCGGCTCCGTCATAGGGGCTTTGCCGTGGCAGTCCTTCCTCCCGTCGAGGTTGGCAATCAACTCAATCGCTCCCCCATTGAGCAGTCAATGGTGAGGGCGGCACGACAGTTTCTCAATCAGAAAGAGGTGAGGACCCATGGCAGAACTGGTTGACATCATCACGCAGTTTCGGATGGCGACCTATGAACACTTCCCCTACCTCGCTCCCTATGTTTACAGCCTTGTCCCAGTGGAGAGGCCGGGACTAGGGACGATGGCAGTGGATAAGTACGGAAGGCTTTACTTTGACCCCGAGTTCTGTGAGCGGATCACCCTTGAGCAGGGAGCCTACGTTGTCCTTCACGAAGCGTGGCATCTGATCCTTCGGCATTGCCATCGGGCCCCGAAGATCATCGGTGACAAGCCCAGCCCGAAGGAACACTACCTTCTCAACGTGGCCATGGACATCGTTGTCTTTGAGATGCTCGAAGCAATCAAGAACGACTGCCCCGAGGGTGGAGTGACGTTCGACAAGGCCAGGGAACAGTGGCCTGAGATCGAGCGGAACATGACGATTGAGCAACTCTACGCCATCATCAGCGAGGCTGAGTCTCCCCCGCCGCCGCCGGACTTGCCGGTGCCCAACGAGGAAGAGGGCGAAGAGGAAGGGCCTCCGGGTGGAGACTTCCACCAGCCCACCGACAAGGAGACTGACCAGCCCGCCGACGAAAGCGAGGAGTCCGATGGTAGCGATGGCGAATCCGAGACTGATGGTGGAGATCAAGAGGTTGATGGCAAGGGACGAGGCCAAGACCCTGAAGGTGGGTCGGAAGGTGGTGGCAAGCCCGATGGTGACGAGTTCGACCAAGACTTCGACCTGATCGGCGGCGGCTCTGGTGCTGACGGTATTCCCCGTGAATACGAGGAAGAGCCCGATCCCACTTGGGATGCCTACCGTGAAGACCGCCTCCTTGAGGAGGTCGAGAAGCAGATCGAGAAGGTCGAGGAAGATCGGGACTGGATTCTCGGCCGGGGCACCATTCCGGCTGGGTTGAAGCGGCTAATCAAGCAGAAACTTCGACCCCAGCCCAACCCGTGGAATCACCTTCGGGCCACGGTTGCCAAGTGTGCTGCCAATCATCGGGGTGCCCCGGACTACACCTATCGTCGGATCAACCGGCGACAGGATGCAGTCTCTGCCCGGCTCAAGGGAGTGCAGAAGTACACCCCCAAGGCAGTAGTCATCGTGGACACCAGCGGTTCGATGACTGCGGGCTGCCTTGCCAAGGCCTTGGCTGTCATCAAGCAGGGACTTCAGGCCATGGGCAGAGTGCCAGTTGTGACCTGTA
>Ga0315908_10000377_pt1 | contig 35607 bp, 35 predicted proteins | sample LakEriMetagenome_12_FD_203520 | JGI IMG/M metagenome (GOLD analysis project Ga0315908, IMG submission 203520) | Freshwater fungal communities from buoy surface, Lake Erie, Ohio, United States - Buoy 4 MA124 | ecosystem: Environmental > Aquatic > Freshwater > Lake > Lake biofilm | place: USA...
CTGGCCGAAGTACTTGGCACCTTAGGCGGATTTGGATCTTCGTTGTTTTTTATCCCACTGGCTACCTATTTTTTAGATTTTGATTCGGCCTTGGGCATTACCGCTCTTTTTCATGTGTTTAGCAACCTATCGAAGATTGCTTTATTCCGAAAAGGCATCGATAAAAAACTCTTGTTGTATATTGGACTTCCTGCGCTGGCTTTTGTAGTGTTAGGCGCTTATTTAAGTGCATTTGTACGCGGGCAATGGTTGGAAATTGTGATGGCCATTTTCCTAATTGTACTTTCCATCACTTTATTGATCAACAAGAACTTTCGAATTGCCCCAACCCCAACCCACTCCTTACTTGGAGGAGCATCATCGGGCTTTGTCTCTGGATTTTTAGGAACTGGAGGCGCCATTCGTGGATTGACACTGGCTGCCTATCAATTGCCCATGGCTGTATTTATTGCCACCTCGGCGCTCATTGATTTAGGCATTGATTGCAGCCGAACCGTGGTGTATTATTACAACGGTTACATTCACCAAAAAGACTTGTATTTACTACCCATTCTGCTCGTGGTGAGTGTGCTGGGCACGTATGTGGGAAAAAAAATACTGGAGCGAGTAGCCGAAAACCAATTTCGTGTAGTGGTTTTGGTGCTCATTTTAAGTACCGGACTGAGTTCCTTGGTTAAAATTTTACTCATCGACTAATGAAGCAACTGATTCTATTCATTTTACTATCAGTAGGCACACAAAGCTGGGCACAAACCCTCACGGTCTTAGAAATTAACGATACTCTACAACGTCCCAAATACCAACAATTTATATACCTCAGCCCGACCACTGCCGTCGATCAAGCGGTTTTTGTAGCCAAAATCAAAGCCACTGGAAGCCTCAAAAACATCAGCGACTTATTTGACCAAATAAAAGTAAAAGCCCAATCCTATGGAGCCAATGCCTTTCAATTTGTAGCGTTTACTGCCGCCAATCCTCCTGAAGGCGAACTCATTCTGAATGCCTATTTTGCCGAAGATGCCCTCTTGGACACTAATTTTGAGTCACTACCCAAGAACAAATTGTATGTCTATGGCAACGACAATTTTTTGGAAACCAAAACCCAATCCTACAAAGTGCAAGGACAAAAACAGGAAATTGCTTCTGGTCAATACCAACAATACGATTTGAGCTTGCAAGATGAATGGCGCATCAACAAAGGCGGTTTTACAGGAATGACACTTTTTTTATCCAGGCAAACCGACGGAAACAGCTATTTTTTGAATTTTGGTGGAATTGGCTTGGCTGGTGCGGCTGTAAATCCCTATGTCGGCATTGGGGTTTCGATAAGCACGGGAAGCATTAGCCATGTAGAACCCAACTTGGCACTCTTGTTGCTGCATATTTTCACGGAAAAGCACTAACAAGAAGCGGAATGTAAACAACGATTTTAGTATATTCGTAACCACTAAACAAACCCTCCCACTCACGGGGAACCTGCGTGAGGGCGATTGCCGAAAAGCCAAACGAGTAGGTTTTTTTTTTATAAATATTGAAGTATGAGTACAGCAAACACTGAATTAATGCAACAAGCCCGCGAATCATTAGCAGGCAAATGGGGACAAGCCATTGGCGTCCTGGTCGTTTATATGCTTATGATGATTGCCATTCAAATTATTCCTATGGCAGGAGCAATTATTTCCCTTTTAATTGGAGGACCCATGGCCATCGGTTTGGCTACTTTTTCGTTGGCATTAGCTAGAAATGAAGACGCCAACATCAACCAATTATTTGATGGGTTCAACAAATTTGGTTTAGCCTTGGCGGCCTATTTTTTGATGTTTGTATTTATCATTCTTTGGATGTTGTTGTTGATTATTCCCGGAATTATTGCCGCCATTTCCTATTCCATGACTTTTTACATCATCGCCGATGAAGAATCGATGGATGCGATGGAAGCCATTGACAAAAGCAAAGCCATGATGGACGGCTACAAATGGAAATATTTTTGCTTGGGTCTTCGATTTTTGGGTTGGGCATTGTTGTGCGTACTTACACTTGGAATTGGTTTCTTGTGGTTGATGCCGTATATGCAAGTAACCAATGCCAAATTCTACGAAGATGTAAAAGCCAATTACTTGAACCAGCAAAGTGCTCCGGTTGCCGAAGTAGAAACACCTGTTGTCGCTGCTGCTGATGAGCCAACTGCTTCAGAAGAAACAGAAGCATAAACCAATCGTATCATTACAATCCCTTAGTTTGCGTAACTAAGGGATTTTTTTACCCTATCCCCAAAATCCCATGAATCACACCAAAACAAACCAACTAAAAAAAGTACTGACCCCTATTCACCTCTGGGCGTTGGGCGTTGGTTTGGTTATTTCGGGCGAATATTTTGGCTGGAATTACGGTTGGAATGTGGCCGGCACCCTTGGGTTTTTAATTGCCACAGTCATCGTAGCCGTATTGTACATTACGTTTATTTTTAGTTATACCGAACTCACCACTGCCATTCCTCACGCGGGTGGACCTTTTGCGTTTGCCTACAAGGCGTTTGGACCCAACGGCGGATTGATAGCTGGTTACGCCAGTTGTGTGGAATTTGTGTTGGCACCACCCGCCATTGCCTTGGCGTTGGGAAGTTATATGCATTTTTTGGTACCAGAAATACCGGTACAAAGCACTGCAATTGCGTGTTATGTGATTTTTTCAACTATTAATTTTATTGGAATTAAAGAATCTGCAGTGTTTAATTTGGTGGTTACCCTTCTCGCTGTAGGCGAATTGGTACTCTTTATGGGCATCGTGAGTCCGGCATTTAAAATGGATAACTTTACCCACAACGGCATGCCTTTTGGTTGGAGTGGTGTGTTTGAAGCCCTGCCCTTTGCCGTATGGCTATTTTTGGGTATCGAAGGCCTAGCCATGGTTGCCGAAGAAGTAAAAAATCCCAAGCAAACCATACCCAAAGGCTACGGCTATGCCATGGCAACGCTCATCGTCTTGGCCATTGGCGTAATGGTGTTGACTGGTGGCATTGGCGATTGGTCACTACTCAAAACCATTGACTACCCTTTGCCTGCGGCCATTAGCGAAGTATTGGGCAGCGATCACCAGTTTACCAAACTCTTTGCCAGCATTGGCTTATTTGGACTTATCGCCTCTTTTCACAGTTTGATCACAAGCTATTCTCGGCAATTGTTTGCCCTTTCCCGAAGCGGCTATCTGCCCGAAAAATTGAGTGAATTGCACCCCAAATTCAAAACGCCACATTGGGCTTTATTGGTTGGTGGTGCATTGGGATTGCTGGCTTTACTCACGGGAACAACAGCGCAGGTTATTATCATTTCAGCCTTTGGGGCCGTCACCATGTATGCCATAAGTATGCTGAGTTTGTTTCGCCTTCACCAACAAGCCGATTACCAACCGCTGTACCGAACGCCCTTTTATCCGATTTTTCCGCTCATTGCCTTACTGCTTTCCTTGGTTTGTTTGGTAGCCATTACCTATTACAATCCGTGGATGGCGCTGTTGTTTTTTTGCGGATTGGTAATCACCTACTTGGGTTTTAAGTGGTTTGGCAATTTAGACAAAACATCCATCGTTACCCGAGAAGATTTCTAAGTCATGTATACGTTTACCCAACAGCAGCACAAGTATCACTTCCCCGATTTAAAAACGGTATTGGCCAAGGCCAGTCCCTTTCGAACGGGCGATGCTTTAGCAGGGGTTGCGGCAAATTCTGCAAGCGAGCGTGTGGCTGCCCAATACTGTTTGGCCGATATTCCACTTAGCCATTTCTTGAACGAATTGCCGATTCCTTACGAAAAAGACGAGGTGAGCCGACTGATTATTGATCAACACCAGCCCATAGCCTTTCAGCCCATAGCAAGTTTTACCGTAGGCGAATTTCGAGATTGGTTGTTGTCTGATGTGGCTACACCTACTGTGCTTCGGGAACTTTGCTGGGGAATCACGCCCGAAATGGCCGCCGCAGTTTCCAAAATCATGCGCAACCAAGACTTGATGGTGGTAGCCCAAAAATGTGCAAACCCCAGTCAATTTAGAAACACCATAGGATTACCCGGCCGATTGTCCTCGCGCATACAACCCAATCATCCCGCCGACGATTTAAAAGGCATTGGCATCTCGGTGATCGAAGGCCTTTTATACGGTTGTGGTGATGCCGTCATTGGCGTAAATCCGGCCAGTGACAATCCAGCCCAAATTGCGGGAATACACCATCTTTTAGCTGATATTATCGACCGCTTTTCAATCCCTACCCAGTCGTGTGTTTTGACGCATCTCACCACAACACTGCAACTCATTGAACAACAAGTTCCCGTTGATTTGGTATTTCAATCCATAGGCGGAACCGAACAAACCAACACGTCGTTTGGGGTAAATTTAGCGCTCTTACAAGAAGGATTTGAGGCTGGACTTTCGCTAAACCGCGGTACCGTGGGCAAGCAATGCATGTATTTTGAAACCGGACAAGGATCCGCGCTTTCTGCCAACGCACATCAAGGCGTTGACCAACAAACCTGCGAAGCGCGAGCTTATGCGGTGGCCCGTCAGTTCAATCCGCTTTTGGTCAATTCGGTGGTGGGGTTTATTGGCCCCGAATACCTGCACAACGGCAAACAAATTTGTCGTGCTGCTCTAGAAGATTTATTTTGCGGGAAATTATTGGGATTGCCCATGGGCATGGACGTGTGCTACACCAATCACGCCGATGCCGATCAAAACGACATGGATTCGATACTGATCCAAATGGGTGCCGCAGGCTGTGGATTTATCATGGCAGTTCCCGGCGCCGATGACGTGATGCTCAACTACCAAACCTCCTCGTTTCACGATGTGCGCACCACGCAACAATTGATGCAGCTTAAACCGGCTCCCGAATTTGAAATGTGGTTGCAACAACAACACCTAGACGGTCCAATTTCAGCTACTCATCCCTTACTCCAATACCTGAAATGATACGCAAAATTATTCCAGATCTCTTGGCCGAATTAAAGGCATTTACCCCGGCTCGCATTGCACTAGGCGCCACCGGGACTTCAATTCCCAGTAAGGCAGCCTTGGATTTTGCTTGGGCGCATGCAGCGGCAAAAGATGCTTTAAATACGGTTATTGATTACGGCCAATTGGCTACTGAATTGGAAGCTTATTTTTGCAGTACGGTACAACTGAAAAGCAAAGCTCAAGACCGGGATGATTATTTGTTGCGACCTGATTTAGGCCGAGTGCTTTGTGACGAATCAAAAGAAGAACTGCAGCAATGGCAAGCGTCCAAACCCTATGATCTGGTTTTTGTATTGGCTGATGGATTATCGGCTGGGGCCATTAAAATGCATGCTTTGCCTTTTTTTACCGCGCTTTTTCCCTTGATTGCTTCGGCAAATTATCAGATTGCGCCTGCCTGCCTAGCCAACCAAGCTCGTGTAGCGCTTGGCGATGGAATTGCACAAGCCATTCAGGCCAAACTGGTAGTGGTTCTTATTGGCGAACGCCCGGGTTTGAGCGCTCCAAACAGCATGAGCTTGTATATTACTTTTGCCCCAAATGCACAAACTACTGACGCGCAACGCAATTGCATTTCCAATATTCAAGCACTTGGTTTGTCATATGAAACAGCGGCTCAACAATGTGCTTTTATCATCGAACAGGCTTTACAACGCCAAGAAACCGGAATAGATTTAAAAAATACGTTCACTCCAAACGCTTTATTATGACCGCACCCATTGCCTTAATTGGCGCCTTAGACGAAGAAATTAAAGCCTATTTGGATCAGTTAAAAGAACCACAAGTCATGCAATGGCACTCGGTGCGTTTTTACCAAGGCCTGTTGTTTGGCCAAGCGGTTGTGATTGTAAAATCGGGTGTGGGAAAAGTATTTTCTACTCTGGTTACTCAAAAACTGATTGATGAATTTCAGCCTAAAGCGATCTTATTTACGGGTGTGGCCGGTGGGTTGAACCCCAACTACGAAGTGGGCGATATCGTGGTGGCCGTAGATTGTGTACAACACGATTTGGACACAACTGAATTGGGCATCCCCCGGGGTAAAGTCCCGTATACCAACTTCCATTTTTTTGAATCGGATGAACAATTAAAAACATTGGCATTAGCCGCGCAACTGGATCACCAAATTCATGCTGGTCGAATTGTAACCGGGGATCAATTTATTACCCAAAAAGAAATGCATCACCACAAACACCTGACTGCAGAATTGGCGGGAGATGCCGTAGAGATGGAAGGCGCAGCTGTGGGTTTGGTGTGCGCCGTAAATGAAATTCCGTTTTTACTTATTCGAACTATTTCGGACAAGGCCGATGGAAATGCCACCACTAGTTACATGGAACTGCTGCCGGAAGTGGCGAAAAACTCATTTGAGATGGTGGCGCATGTGCTGAACAATTGGAACAGATAGAAAAGAGTTAAAATCAAAAACAACCAACACATTAAATTCAGTATTTTAGCGACACAAAATTGACTCCCATGAAAAAATACTTTGTAATTGCCGGAATGGCCTTGCTATGCTTAAGTTTCACAGGAACAGAAACAGAAAAAGTAAGCAACGGAAGAATTGTATTTGCAAGCGATATGGATGGAAACTTCGAATTGTATAGCATTCAAAACAATGGTTCAGATTTGCAACGGCTTACCTCTGACCTAGGAATTGATGCACATCCGTGTTATTCACCCGATGGAAAAAACATTGCCTTTACCGGGCAGCGAAACGGAAAATTTGACATTTACCTGATCACGGCTGAAGGAGGTGAACCCATTCAAATCACCAAGCACAACGGAACCAATATGGTGCCCTGCTTTTCTCCAGACGGAAAAAAGATTGTATACGAAAGCAATGCAGATGGCAATTATGAACTCTACAGCATTTCGCTCGATGGTTCCAATCGCAAACAACTTACACATACGGAAGCTCCAATACAAAACATTGGACCTAAATATGCTGGGGACGGCACTCGAATTGCGTTTGCCAGCAACAGAGAGGGTGAAAAGGATACCACCAACGACATATATATTTTGAACACTACGGATGGATCTTGTATGAAACTGACTGAGAACATGGACAATGCTGAAGGCAGAAGTTGGTCGCCAAACGACAAAGAAATTGTATTCAATTCACTTGTTAATGGAGTGGGTCAGTTATTTGTTGTTGATGTAAAATCGAAAAAAATGAAGCAACTCACAAGCAGCGAAGGCAATCCAAACCCATTTGCACCAGGCGGTGTTTTTCCAGTGATAAAAGGGGAAGTAACCCCACATTGGACTCCCGATGGTAAAAAAATCATCTTTGCCAGTGACCGAAATAATCGCTACGATTTGTACCAAATGAATCCCGATGGCAGCGAAGTAACACGCTTGACCAACTTGGATTATTTTTCACTTTCACCCCATTGTCAACCCATACAAAATTAACAGTAAGCACGAACCACTATGCAACACCTCATTGACCGCTTTATTAGCTACGCTATAATCGATACTGAATCGGATCCGTATTCCGATACCACGCCAAGTACCGCCAAACAATTTAATTTGGCTCATTTGTTAGTCAAAGAATTACAAGACATTGGCCTGACCGAAGTGAGCATCGACGAACGCGGTTATGTCATGGGAACGCTTGAAAGCAATGTAGATTACGAAGTACCCACCATTGGGTTTGTTTCTCATTTTGACACCACGCCCGATTTTACCGGGGCCAACGTTAAACCCCAATTGGTGCACAACTATGACGGCGGAGACATCGTGTTGAATGCCGAGCAGAACATCGTGCTTTCACCCAACTATTTCAGCGATTTATTGTTGTACAAAGGACAAACACTCATCACAACCGACGGGACTACGCTTTTGGGTGCCGATGACAAAGCAGGTCTTACCGAAATTGTATCGGCTATGGAATACCTGGTTCAACATCCGGAAATCAAACACGGAAAAATTCGCGTTGGATTTACCCCCGATGAAGAAATTGGCCGTGGCGCTGATTTTTTTGACGTAGAAAAATTTGGTGCCGAATGGGCCTATACCATGGATGGCAGCCAAATTGGCGAATTGGAATACGAGAACTTTAATGCGGCCGGATCCAAAATCACCTTCAAAGGAAAAAGCGTGCATCCGGGCTATGCCAAAGGAAAAATGATCAATTCGATGCTCATTGCCAACGAGTTCATCAATGCATTGCCAAAAGGAGAAACACCGCAAGAAACCCAAGATTACGAAGGATTTTTTCACGTACATCACCTCAAGGGCAGCATAGAAGAAACCGTCTTGGAATTGATTATTCGCGACCACGATGCAACTTTATTTGCACAACGCAAGCAACACATTCATACTATCACAGCTCAAATTAATGCCCAATACGCGGCCCAATTTGGCGAAGACATTGTAATAGCCGAAGTAAAAGACCAGTACTACAACATGAGGGAAAAAGTGGTACCCGTAATGCATATCGTTGATTTGGCCGAACAAGCCATGCGCAATTTGGGCATCACGCCGCTCATCAAACCCATCCGTGGCGGAACCGACGGTAGCCGCTTATCTTATATGGGATTGCCTTGTCCAAACATTTTTGCCGGCGGACATAACTTTCATGGCAAATACGAATACTTGCCGGTAGAAAGCATGCAAAAGGCCGTAGAGGTAATTGTACAAATTGCGCAATTAACCGCCACGACAGCTTTTAAATCGTAAAAAGATGTTCTGTTTTTGAATATCTAAAAACAAAAAAGCAACCCCAAGAGGTTGCTTTATTTATAGATTTCAAAGCGTTTATTTTGCTTTATTCAAGGCAGCTGACAATTCCATCGAAATAGCCGAGCGTTCCATTTTAAGTTTTCCTGCCATGGTCTCGATGATAATGGTTGTATCATTCAGCTCGGAAATTTTGGCGTGGATGCCACTTTTGGTTACAATTTTATCGCCTACTTTTAACTCGGCTTCAAATTGTTTTTCTTGTTTTACGCGTTTTTGTTGCGGGCGAATCATAAAGAAATAGATCACCACAAACATTAAAATAAAAGGTAAAAATTGTTGTACTTGTTCCATAATTGTAAAGATTTAGTGCCCTAAAACCCCACTTTGTGGCGTGATAGCAGCTTTTATAGTTAATTGTTCTTTTTGCGCTTTGGTGTTGGTAGTAATCGTAACTGTTTTCTGTTGCATACCCGATTTTCCAGCCGAGTTAAAGGTAACTTTCATTACCCCCGATTTTCCGGGAGCGACAGGCTCTTTGGGGTATTCTGGTACGGTACAACCGCAAGATCCTACGGCATTGGCAATCACTAAATCACCCGTTCCGGTATTGGTGAATTTAAAATCATAGGATACTTTATCGCCTGCATTTATTTTTCCAAAATCATGCGCCGACGATTCAAATTGCATCACCGGATATTGTCCATTGGTAACCGCAGGAGCTTTCACCTCTAGTGAAGGTGCAGGCCCAATGTTAGCTTCTGGATTCAATTGATCTTCGGTGACCACGGGAACGTCTTGGGCATTTGGATCGATCTTTGACATCACATTGTCATTCTTACAGGCGGCAGTGCCAAGTAGAAGTACTAAAATAAAAAGTGCATTGATTTTCATAGTATGTAGTTTAAATTAATCCTCTTCCTATTTTTTGAAGCCTGCCAGAGGCTTGAAATTCCTTGACCAAATTGTCTAGAATTCCGTTGATAAAAATACTGCTTTTGGGAGTTGAATATTCTTTGGCTATTTCCAAATATTCGTTTAAGGTTACTTTTACGGGTATAGACGAAAAATGAAGCAATTCGCAGATAGCCATTTTTAGAATGATGGTATCCACTTCTGCAATTCGGTCAACATCCCAATTGGGCGTCTTGTCACTAAAACAGGATGCCAATTCAACCTCATTCAAAACGGTTTTGATAAACAACTTTTCGGCGTATTCTTGGTCTTCTGGATCGCGGTATTTTTTGGGAAGTTTCAGCTTTTGCTCAGGCGAACTAAGTCCTGTTAACTGCTTTACGATATAGGTATTTACCACCGGAATATCATCAATCCAAGTTAGTTTTAGATCCTCAAGGTGGGCATATAATTTTTCATTTGGCGCAATGACCTCAGTAAACAAGGCTACGATAAAATCGCGGTCATCCGCAAAAGAGGATTTTGGATGTTCCATGTAGGCCTGATACAAAGGAGAAGACTTTGTGGCTTCTAACAAGACCAAAATATAATCGTCGTTTAATTTCCAGTGATTCATTTTACGCTTGTCGACAGCGTCTTGAAGGACTTCACTGTTTGACAACAACTGAATAACTGCATTGTTTACAAATTTTCGGTTGGGGTTTCGTTCAGCTGGAGTGGCCAAATGTTTTTGACTTGCCCGTTCCAAGTACTCCGTTTCTTTGTTACCCAACTCGATCAAAATCGAGAGCATCATGAGGTACAAATCTTGAATGATGTCTATGCTGTTAATCAAAAACCGTTGCTCCTTCTCTACTTGATCGGAACCGTTTTGATGCATGGCATAAATGGTCTGCATTACTTTTACACGGATATGTCTTCTGTTTAACACGGATAAGAACTTTACTGAATTATACGTTCAACAATTGGAACGCGTGGGCGAAATTAACAATAAAAAAAACAACCAAAAATTATTTGGCTGTTTCTTTTTTCTTTTCAGCAATTCGATTTTCAGCCATCCACAAGGCCGCTTGATAAGTGGTTTTGTGCTGAGTAGCAGCTAAACTAAAAATCTCCAAAGTTGTGTTGTAAATATTCTCGGTGCGACGCAGCGCTTCTTCTTTTCCGTAGCCCGCGATTTCGCCATATACGTTGATGATTCCACCGGCATTAATCAAGAAATCGGGCGCATATAAAATGCCGCGTTCTTGCAAAATTTTCCCATGTACTTCCTCGTTGGCTAATTGATTATTGGCTGCACCAGCAATTACTTTGGCTTTCAATTTATAAACCGTATCGTCGTTGATTGTAGCACCCAAAGCACAAGGCGCATATATGTCTACATCGGCGGCATACAAATCATCGCCACGGTAGATCTGCACGCCATATTTTGTTTGCAACTCTTCTAAACGGGCTTCGTTAATGTCGGTAATTTGAACGTTGGCACCCTCTTGAACCAAATGCATCACCAAGGTTTCGCCTACGTGGCCAATGCCTTGAACCATCACTTTTTTACCGGCCAAATTGTCGGAGCCAAATTGTTGTTTAGCTGCCGCTTTCATTCCCATGTACACCCCAAACGCGGTTACTGGTGAAGGATTTCCAGAACCGCCTTTGGCTTCAGAAATTCCAGTTACATAAGGAGTTACCTCACGAATTAAATCCATGTCGGGAGTAGTGGTTCCCACGTCTTCTGCGGTAATGTACTTTCCGCTCAACGAATGGATGTATTGACCAAATTTGGTAATCAATTCAGGTGTTTTAACTGCTTTGGCATCGCCAATAATTACTGCTTTTCCACCACCTAAATTCAATCCAGCTATGGCTGATTTGTAGGTCATGCCGCGTGACAAACGCAAAACATCGTTGAGCGCCTCCCATTCGTTGTTGTATTTCCACATGCGGGTTCCGCCCAAGGCAGGTCCTAATACCGTGTTGTGTACACCTATTATTGCTTTTAAACCAGTATCTTTGTCGTGGCAAAACACAATTTGTTCGTGATTATCGAAAGAAAGTTGTCCAAAAACGGGATCCACTTTTATTAATTCAGCTGCTTGTACTAGCGTTGTTGTCATTCGAGTATAAATATTAAATTTGCGACATTATTAAAAAGTCGGTGCAAAAATAGTATTTAAATCAATATTCTTCACGATTCTTCGTTTTATATCAAAGAATATGTAATCATAAGAGGTGTGCGGCTGTAAAACAAAATACAATATTCTTTATATATTAACACTTAGTAGCCTAGTAATACTATTCGAATTCCCCAATTCATGAAAGAACTTTATTATTTAAATAAATATTTTGTAAAATATAAATTCAGCTTTTTGTTGGGAATTGTAATTACCATAGTGGCCCAAATTTTCTCCCTATTTACACCCAAACTCATCAGTAAATCCTTTCAGTCAATTGAGACTTTTGCGCAAAATAATAGCTCATCTGAAGCCATACAAAAAGAGCTGATCGAAAACATATTACTGATCATTGCTACCACAATTATAGCGGGTTTTCTCACCTTCTTAATGCGACAAACCTTGATTGTGATGTCCCGTCACATTGAATTTGATTTGAAAAACGAAGTGTTCAAACAATACGAAAACCTGTCTCAGAATTTCTACAAGCAAAACCGCACCGGCGATTTGATGAACCGTATCAGTGAAGATGTAAGCAAAGTGCGTATGTATGTAGGGCCAGCCGTGATGTACGCCATCAATACCGGTATTCGGTTTACGGTTGTGATTGCCTATATGTATGCCGTTTCGCCAAAACTGACGCTTTACACCTTGTTGCCGCTTCCCTTATTGTCATTTGCCATATTTAAACTGAGTACAGAGATCAACAAACGCAGCACTACCTTTCAGCAATATCTTTCCAAAGTGTCCAGTTTTAGTCAAGAGGTATTTTCTGGCGTGCGTGTAATTAAAGCCTATTCATTGGAAGTGCAACAACAGGCCGAAATGCAGGAATTATCCGTAGAAAGCAAAACAAAAAGCTTGCAATTGGCCAAAATCCAAGCCATTTTTGGACCGTTGATGCTTGCGCTCATTGGGGTGAGTAACTTGGTGGTAATCTATTTTGGAGGAAAAATGTACATCGAGGGAAGCATCAACAGCATAGGAACAATCGCTGAATTTATTTTGTATGTAAACATGCTTACCTGGCCTGTAGCCTCCTTGGGATGGATTTCGAGTATGGTTCAAGAAGCCGAAGCCTCTCAGAAACGAATTAACGAATTTTTAAAAATTGAACCGGACATTCAAAACACCAACCCTAATCGATCGATTATAGAAGGAAATATTGTGTTCAACAATGTTGATTTTACCTACAACGACACCAACATAACTGCCTTAAAAGGACTGAATTTTACGATCAAAAAAGGGCAAACTTTAGCTATTTTAGGCAAAACGGGCGCTGGGAAATCGAGTATATTATCGCTCATCAGTAGACTGTATGAACCCACCAATGGGTCAGTTGAAATTGACGGTGTAAACATCCACGATTTAAATCTATTTGATTTGAGAAACAGCATTGCTTGTGTTCCTCAAGACGCTTTTTTATTTTCGGATTCCATCAAAAATAACATCAAATTTGGCAACGAAAATGCCACGGATGAAGAAGTAATTGAAGCCGCCAAAAAAGCAATCGTACATGATAACATCCAACAGTTTTCGGACCAATACAACACCATTTTGGGTGAACGCGGCATAACCCTTTCGGGCGGACAAAAACAACGTGTTTCTATTGCCAGGGCGTTTATCAAAGACGCACAAATATTGCTGTTGGACGATTGCTTGTCGGCCGTAGACACCGAAACAGAAGAACTTATTTTGTCGAATTTATTGTCATTTTGCAAAAACAAAACCACGCTGATTGTAAGCCATCGCGTGTCCTCAGCCAAAAATGCTGACCACATTATCATCTTAGACGATGGACAAATAATTGAACAAGGAACTCATAATCAATTACTAAACCAAAATGGCTATTACGCGGATGTATATGCCAAGCAACTTTCTGAAAAAGATTTAATTTAATTGTTGTTTTGTAATACTATTTTTATCATTTTTGGGTGGTAAAAATCACCAATAGAGTCCGAGACTATGAGAGAACACGACATGCTAGACAAGGAAGAAATTTATTCCAAAGTATTACGCGCCGGCCGTCGCACCTATTTTTTTGATGTGCGCGCCACCAAAGCTGACGATTATTACATTACCATTACCGAAAGCAAAAAATTCACAGAAGAAGACGGTTCGTTTCACTTTAAAAAGCACAAAATCTATTTGTACAAAGAAGATTTTGCTGCCTTCGCTGAAATTTTAGAAGACATGACGGCCTATGTGTTAAACCATAAAGGCGAAGAAGTAATTTCTGAACGCCACCAAAAAGATTTCAAAAAGGAGTACTACGGCGAAAAACCGGAATCCGATTCGGAAACCCCAAGCACCTCCAGTTTTACCGATATTGATTTTGATGACATATAAAAAAAGTCCCGCAATTGCGGGACTTTTTTTTGTTAAGATAAACTATGTACAATTCTATTTCTCAAAGTAAATGGACGTATACAATTGAACTAAACTAAATTCTTTGTCGTCTAGTTTAGCTTTGTCTTTCATGCTTTGCATGATTACTGCCCATCTGGTTTCTTTGTATTGAGTCGGAGTGGGCAAATCGTGGCATTCTGCACAACGCGTGGTGTAAAGTTCCTTTCCTTTTGATTCTGCATCGGTGAGCATAGCCATTCGGTTTGATAGAATTTTTTGCTTTACTTTTTCATCAACTGATATAATTTGTCCTTTTTCATCTAAGGCAACCATCTCTAATTTAGGTGGTGCTGCAGGGGAAACGGTAATTTTTTCATACGAAACAGCTGATGCCACTTTGGCTTTTGGACTAGAACAAGCCAAGATTACTAATCCAAAAAAGGCAACAACTACATAAGGGGTGATATTTTTATTTTTCATGGTAATTCGGTATTTATTTTACATCCATTAGTTCAACATCAAAAATCAAAGTCGCATTAGGGGGAATTACGCCTCCAGCGCCACGAGATCCGTATCCTAAGTGAGAAGGAATCACAAAACGGGCTTTGTCACCCACTTGCAACAACGCAATTCCTTCGTCCCAGCCTTCGATTACATGGCCTTGTCCCAACGGAAATTCGATGGGTTTTTTGCGCGAATACGACGAATCAAATACTTTGCCGTTTTCTAAAGAACCCGAATAATGTACCGATACTGTTTTGCCTTTTTCGGCTTTTTTGCCCGAACCTTTTTGGATCATTTGGTAGCGCAAACCACTTTCGGTCTTTTCAAAGCCTGCCGCTAATTTTTCCATAGCCGCTTCAGCAGCTGCACGAGCCTCGGCTTCTTTTTTGGCACGAGCGCCTTCAAAAACGCGAAACGCTTCGATTGCGTTCCAGTTTTTGGCTTCGTCACCTTCGCGGATGATTTCAATTGAATCCAGAGAATCACCTTGTGCCACGGCATCCACTACATCTTGACCATCAACCACATGTCCAAAAACAGTGTGTTTGTTGTCCAACCAATTCGTCGGAACATGTGTGATAAAAAATTGAGAACCGTTGCTTGCCGGACCCGAATTGGCCATAGACAATACGCCGGGTTTGTCGTGTTTCAAGCTTGGGTGAAATTCGTCATCAAAGCTATAACCTGGTCCACCCGATCCAATTCCTTGTGGACAGCCGCCTTGGATCATAAAATCGGGAATTACCCGGTGAAATTTTAATCCGTCATAATAAGGTGTACCCATTGGTTTGGCGGTATTTTCCAATTGGCCTTCAGCAAGGCCCACAAAATTCCCCACTGTTCCTGGCGTTAAATCGTGTGTCAATTTTACAACAATAGCTCCTTTTGAGGTATTGAATTTCGCGTATATTCCGTGTTCCATATAAATGATTCCTTTTTAAAATGTGTGGCAAATTTAATATAATATTGTGGATAATATCGAAAATACTACTTTTGGTTGTTGCTAAATTTTAGGCCTACATTACATGAAAAAACTTCCCGATTACATCGCCGTAAACAAACAAACGTGGAACCAAAAAACAGCCGTTCATTTGAAGGCTGATTTTTATGATGTTCCGGGATTTCTTGCTGGAAAATCAAGCTTACATTCCATTGAACTGGACTTGTTGGGCGACTTGAACCACAAGAAAGTATTGCATTTGCAATGCCATTTTGGACAAGACTCCTTATCGCTTGCACGACTTGGCGCAGAGGTTACTGGTGTAGATTTCTCGGACAAAGCCATTGAACAAGCCCAATCTTTTGCCCAAAAACTGCAGCTTGATGCCACCTTTGTGTGTTGTGATTTATATGACGCACCCCATCACATCAACGAAAAATTTGATGTGGTTTTTACCAGTTATGGCACCATTGGTTGGTTACCTGATCTGGATCAATGGGCCGAAGTGGTGGCGCATTTCTTGAAACCCAATGGGCTATTTGTGATGGCCGATTTCCATCCTGTAGTGTGGATGTACGACAATGATTTCAAGGAAGTGTTTTACAGTTACTTTAATGTTGAACCCATTTTTGAAACCGAAACCGGGACCTACGCAGAACGTGAGGCAACTATTGAAACCCAGACCATTTCGTGGAATCATCCGATTTCTGAACTACTGAATGCCTTGATAAAAAAGGGAATTGAAATCAAAACCTTCAATGAATACGATTATTCTCCTTTCCCTTGTTTTAACGAAACCGAAGAATTTGAAAAAGGAAAATTCCGAATTAAAACCTTTGAAAACAAGATTCCGATAGTCTATGCTATTGCAGGAAACAAAAAGTAACTACTGCCCCAGCCCCGATCTACCTCACTTCACATTTATTTTTAATGACGTTCGATGAATGTTTCGCATTTGCAACAGCATCCTTTTGTGGACGTGTTGGAAGGAAATGATAAATTGAAAAGCGGGAAACAGCAGCAAAATCAATGACTGATGAATACGGAATAATGATATCTTTGCGAGCAGAAAAATAGTCCTATGCGCATCGACATCATCACCGTATTGCCCGAATTATTGCGAAGTCCGTTTGAGGCCTCGATCATGAAACGTGCCATAGACAAAGGCTTGGTAGAAGTGCATTTTCACAACTTGCGTGATTATACCACCAACAAACAAAAGAGTGTAGACGATTATCCGTTTGGCGGCGGCGCAGGTATGGTCATGACGGTACAACCCATTGATGATTGCATAACCGCGCTTAAAAGCCAACGGGACTACGACCACATCATCTACATGAGTCCAGACGGCGAAACCCTGAACCAAAAAATGGCCAACACGATGTCAATGTGTGAAAACCTGATTATCTTATGTGGACATTACAAAGGCGTCGATCAGCGGGCACGTGATTTATTTGTTACCAAAGAAATTTCCATCGGTGATTATGTGTTGAGCGGTGGCGAACTGGGCGCCTTGGTATTGAGTGATGCCTTAATTCGATTGATTCCGGGCGTGTTGAGCGACGAAACCTCAGCCCTGACCGACAGTTTTCAAGACAATTTATTATCTGGCCCTATTTATACCCGACCCGCCGATTACAAAGGACACAAAGTTCCTGAGGTATTACTCAGTGGCCACGCCGCCAAAATTGACCAATGGCGCGAAGACAAAGCCTTGGAACATACCAAAAATAGAAGACCCGATCTTTTAGAATAAATTCCAATAGATGAAATTCCAAACTCCAATGCATCTAGTTGAAATTATTTGGAATTTGGAATTTGTTTTTTGAATTTTTTAATTACATTTGCGCCCACATTAGACCAACCTCTGGCGAAAACCGTGTATGTTGCTTTAAGTTCAACCATTAGTAAATAAGATTATCATGGCAGATTTAATGAAATTCGTTCAAAGCGAATTAGTTGCTAAAAAAGATTTCCCTGATTTCGGAGCTGGAGATACTATCACCGTGTACTACGAGATTAAAGAGGGTGAAAAAACAAGAACACAGTTTTTTAAAGGTGTGGTTATTCAACGAAGAGGTTCAGGTACTACTGAAACGTTTACCATCCGTAAAATGTCAGGTGCAATTGGCGTAGAGCGTATTTTCCCAGTGAATTTACCTGCTTTGCAAAAAATTGAAATCAACAAAAAAGGTCACGTACGAAGAGCTCGTATTTTCTACTTTAGAGAACTTACTGGTAAAAAAGCCAAAATCAAAGACAAAAGAAGATAGTTTACTGTCTCGAATGCATACCAATAACCCTCCACTTGGAGGGTTATTTTTTTGGCAATAATCAGCGCTATAATTATCAAATTCATTTTTTAAAGGCGCATCAATACCAATTTGATAATTCAATCGTATTCGTATAAAACTTCGGAAGCTGCTTTTTTTTATATACGAAATCGTTTGTTACATTTGCCGCACAAAATAATACCTAAACCACAAAGCACTTTTATGGCAAAGATTAAAGTAGCCAACCCAATAGTTGAATTGGACGGCGATGAAATGACACGAATTATATGGGCGTTCATCAAAGATAAATTGATACTCCCTTACTTGGAATTAGACATCAAATATTTTGATTTAGGAATGGAAAGCCGCGAGGCAACCAAAGATCAAATTACGATTGATTCGGCCGAAGCAATCAAAAAATACAATGTGGGCATCAAATGTGCCACCATTACTCCTGACGAAGAGCGAGTAAAGGAATTTAACCTTTCTAAAATGTGGAAATCGCCCAACGGAACCATCCGTAACATTGTAGGAGGAACCGTATTTCGTGAGCCCATCATTATGAGCAATGTGCCGCGATATGTGCAAGGTTGGACCAAACCGATTGTAATTGGTCGTCACGCATTTGGAGACCAATACAAAGCGACCGATACCGTAATCAAAGGAAAAGGAACCTTAACCATGAGCTTCACCAACGAAGCGGGCGAAACCCAAACCTGGGAAGTGTACAACTTTGAAGGCAATGGTGTAGCCATGTCCATGTACAACACCGACGAAAGCATCTACGGATTTGCACACTCTTCATTTCAAATGGCCTTGACCAAAAAATGGCCGTTGTATTTATCGACCAAAAACACGATTTTGAAAGCCTATGACGGCCGATTCAAAGACATTTTTGAAGAGGTTTATCAACAGCACTACAAAGCAGATTTTGATTCAAATGGCATCATCTACGAACACCGTTTGATTGACGACATGGTGGCTTCTTGCATGAAATGGAATGGCGGATTTGTTTGGGCTTGTAAAAACTACGACGGCGATGTGCAATCAGATACTGTAGCACAAGGTTTTGGTTCGTTGGGATTAATGACTTCTGTATTGGTTACGCCAGACGGAAAAACAGTTGAAGCTGAAGCTGCACACGGAACCGTAACACGTCACTACCGCGAACACCAAAAAGGCCGTGCTACCTCAACCAATCCAATTGCATCCATTTTTGCCTGGACAAGAGGATTAGAACACCGCGGTAAATTGGACAACAACGCCGCATTGATCAACTTTTGTCACACCTTAGAGCAAGTGTGTATCGATACGGTAGAAAGTGGAAAAATGACCAAAGACTTGGCTATGTTGGTAAAACCAGAAGGATTGACCAGCGCCGATTATTTGACTACACAAGACTTTTTGGAAGCCATTCGTGAAAATCTAGATCAAAAATTGGCTTAGACTCATCACACTATACGTACAAAGGCAATTCAGTAATGGGTTGCCTTTTTATTTACAGATGATTAACATTTGTTGCTGCCATTTATCTTGAAAATTTCCTCAATTTTGCAAGCTGATTTACACCCGTATGAACAAACTATTTTCTTACCTACTTGCTTTACTCTTTGTTGCAACAGTATCTGTAGCCCAGGAGAAAAAAATTTTGAGCGGCACCATCACCGATGCAAAAAGCAACGAGACGCTCATTGGCGTGAGCATCTATGATGAAACATCAAAAAAAGGCACAACTACAAATGAATATGGCTTTTACTCGCTTTCCTTGCCCGCGGGAGTTCACAACCTCCGTTTTGAAAACATGGGCTACACGACTCAAATGCAGTCTATCAACTTAGCACAAGACAAAAAGCTAAACCTCTCGCTAACGCCTTCAGAAATTCAGTTGCAAGAAGTACTCGTGACGGATAACCGCGTGAGCACCAACATCCGCAAACCCGAAATGAGTGTAAATAAACTTTCGATGGCTACCATCAAAGGGATGCCCGTGGTATTGGGCGAAGTCGATGTACTCAAGTCGATTTTGTTATTGCCTGGGGTAACCAATGCCGGCGAAGGTTCATCGGGATTTAATGTGCGTGGCGGAGGCGCTGACCAAAATTTAATTCTACTCGACGAAGCTACGATATACAATTCCTCTCATGTATTTGGCTTTTTCTCGGTGTTTAACCCCGACGCGATCAAAGATTTGAAATTGTACAAAGGGGGAATACCTGCTCGCTTTGGTGGACGCGCTGCTTCTGTGTTGGAAATCTACCAAAAAGACGGAAACAGCAAGAAATTTCACCTCAACGGCGGCATCGGTTTAATCACCAGCCGAATCTTAGCCGAAGGCCCAATTGTAAAAGACAAAGGATCTTTTTTGGTGGGTGGCCGCGGATCATATGCGCATTTATTTCTTAAATTTTCTGAAGACCAAAAAGACAATGCCGCTTATTTTTATGATTTGAACACCAAATTGCATTACCAATTGGACAGTATCAATCACTTGTATGCTTCAGGTTATTTTGGTCGGGATGTGTTCCGCATTAAAAATCAATTTGAAAACCAATACGGCAACGCGACTTTTAATTTGCGTTGGAACCACTTGTTTTCCAATAAACTATTTTCTAACCTGTCACTAATTTACAGCGAATATTACTATGGACTTACCCTGGATTTTATTGGATTTCAATGGGATTCGGGCATAAAGAATTACAATTTTAAATACGATTTTAAAAATTATATCTCCGACCGACTGAAGCTGAGTTATGGCGTAAATACCATCTATTATGATTTTAATCCGGGAACTTTGAAGCCAATTGGCGCAGACTCGGGCATCAATTCCCGTCAACTCGAAAAGAAAAAAGCGTTTGAACCAGCAGCATACATAGAGGCGGAACAACAATTGAGCGAAAAAATAACCGTGAATTATGGTGTGCGCTTCAGTGCCTTTTACCGTTTGGGAGCCGCCAACATTCGTTCCTATGCCAACAACCAGCCCGTGCTTTTCAATTCGGAATTGCAGCTGTATGAAAAAGCAACGCCTACCGGAAGTACCTACTTCAACAGTAACCAAACGATTGCCGAGTACTCCAATTGGGAACCGCGTGCAGCTTTGTCCTACACGGTCAATGAAAACAGCTCTTTCAAAGCTAGTTTTAATCGCATGGCCCAGTATTTACAACTCATTTCCAACACCTCATCGCCTACTCCATTGGACATTTGGACTCCAAGCGATTCATTTATTCAACCGCAAATCGCAGATCAATGGGCTATTGGCTACTTTAGAAATTTAAAAAACAACGCCTATTCCATTGAGGTTGAAACCTATATTAAGCACGTAAAAAACCGCATCGATTACATAGATGGTGCCAATTTGATTGCCAACGAAGCAATTGAACAGGTCATTCTTAATGGGAAAATGAGGGCATACGGCTTGGAACTTTTATTGCGCAAAAACGAAGGCCAATTTACCGGTTGGATTTCTTATACCTTGTCGCGTTCGGAACAACAAACACCGGGCAGAAACGCCAACGAGCCAGGAATAAATCAAGGTAATTGGTACGCCTCGGTGTATGACAAAACCCATAATTTGGCCGTAACCAGCAGTTACAAATTCAGTGACAAATGGAGTTTTGGCGCCAATTTTGCCTTGCAAACGGGTCAGCCGGTCACCTACCCCAATGGGCAATACCAATACCAAGACATCAACATTCCTGTTTTTGGTTTACGCAACGAAAACCGCTTGCCGCTCTATCACCACTTGGACCTTTCCGCTACCTTAGTACCCAAATCAAATAAAGGCCGTTCTTGGTATTCCGAATGGGTATTTAGCATCTACAATGTGTACAACCGCTTTAATGCCGCCTCCATGAGTTTTAGACAAAATGTGCAAACCGGTGCAAATGAAGCCATTCAAACCTCCATATTTGGCATGGTGCCTGGTGTGAGTTACAACCTCAAATTTTAATCCCATGAAAAAATCAGTTCCTTTTATACTCCTTCTTGTTGTCGCTTTTTATGGTTGCGAAAAAGTAGTCAATGTTCCCTTAGACACCGCTCCTGCCCGTTTGGTCATTGATGCTTCCATTGCCTGTGTCAAGGGAATTCCGATCAGTACGCAACGCATAAAGCTGTCTACAACGGCTTCCTATTACGCCACGCAAACACCGGTGATTTCTGGTGCGAATGTGTCGATCTCGACAGCAGCTGGATTGGTATTTGAATTTACCGAAATTGAAAATACAGGCACCTATGAATGCACCAATTTTGAAACCGTATTGAACGAAAACTACCAATTAACCGTGAATTACAATGGGCAAACCTACACGGCTACGGAAATGCTCCAATCGGTTCCCGTAATTGATAAAATAGAGCAAGAAATTCAGCCTCAAATTGGTGGCGGCGGAACAACAATTGACATCAAAACCTTTTTTACCGATCCAGGCGATCGAAACGATTTTTATTTGGTGAGAATTAAAAGCAATCGATCAGCGGTTCCAGAATATTCGGCTACCGATGATGCTTTTTTTCAAGGGAATCAAGTATTTGATTTTTACCGCAACGAAGACTTGGTCGCGGGTGATGTGGTAAATGTTCGCTTGGCACGCATCTCTCAACGGTACATGAACTACATGAAAATTGTCACTACTTTTTCGGGGAACAATGGCGGAGGTCCTTTTTCAACACCAGCGGCAACGGTTCGCGGAAACATTGTGAACACGAGCGTTGCTGGCAACTACCCATTGGGTTACTTTAGTATGGCCGAAGTGGTAGAACAAACGTATACGGTAGAGTAACTTATTCGTTTTTGATGAGGATGATGCTGGCCTTAAATCCAGTAGCCAAATTCCATTGGTTGGCTGAAATGAGCTGTCCTTTGTCATCGTAGACTTGAAATTCGGCGGTATTGGGTCCGGATTCTCCTTGATTGATCGCTTCAAAATCAACTTTATTAAAGCCCTTGGTGAGTCCCAAGTCGATGCCACGGTAATCACTCGTGAGAAATATGCGTTCAATCATTATTTTTCCATTCACCCAAATGCGGATTTCATCGCCATCAACCTCACCAAAATCGCGGCAGCTGATGCGCACCGTTTCGGCTTTGGCAGTATATTCTCCCAAAAATTGGTTTTTACGGTAAATGCGAAAATCGTCGCCCTCGGGTTTGCGGTTTAATTTGTCTTTGTAAACATCTCCTGGCTTGGCAAATGTATTGGGATTGCTAAACTGCATGCTATTCTTTTCTAAAATAGACGAGGATTTTGTAGTGGAAGGCAAGCTGGGAGTAAATACAGAAGGCGTAAATACCTTAGGTGCTTGGGTAGATTTGGCAGCTGGAATTGCATTACTGGGGGTTGTAAATTCATATTGTGCCCACGAACAGGGAGCTAACAAACCAAAAACCGCTATAAGAAAACACTTTTTCATACACAAACAAAAAGCCCATTCGCAATTCGAAAGGCTAAAATAATTTATATTCTACCAACGGCCTTGCTTTTATAATTATTTTATCATTTGAAAGAAATCCAAAAATAGATTCTCCCACAACTTGCTAATTATAGTTGTAAATTAGCCGAGCAAACGCAAGTATACCCGTATGAAATTCGAAGTCGTTTCTGACTACCAACCCAAAGGCGATCAGCCGCAAGCAATCCAAAAGCTTGCGCAAGGCATCTTGGCGGGTGATGAATTTCAAACCTTATTGGGCGTAACCGGCTCGGGAAAAACCTTTACGGTGGCCAATGTAATTCAAGAAGTACAACGTCCGACTCTAGTCTTGGCGCACAACAAAACTTTGGCTGCGCAATTGTATTCCGAATTCAAGCAATTTTTCCCGAATAATGCTGTGGAATATTTTGTTTCCTACTACGATTACTACCAACCCGAAGCCTTTATGCCGGTAACGGGTGTTTTTATAGAGAAAGATTTATCGATCAACGAGGAGCTGGAAAAAATGCGTTTGAGCACAACCGCCTCTCTACTTTCGGGCCGTCGCGATATACTAGTGGTGGCTTCGGTTTCGTGTTTGTACGGAATTGGAAATCCGATTGAGTTTCAGAAAAATGTGATTGCCATTGCCCGAGACCAAGTGATTGCCCGAACGCAATTGCTCAAACAATTGGTGCAAAGTTTGTATTCGCGCACCGAAGCCGAATTTAATCCCGGGAGTTTTCGCATCAAAGGCGACACAGTAGAAGTGTATCCGAGTTATGCCGATGACGCCTTTCGGATTCATTTTTTTGCCGATGAAATTGAAGAAATCGAACGCTTTGATGTAAAAACCGCAGCGGTAATTGAAAAGTTTGACAAATTGACCATCTATCCCGCCAATATGTTTGTGACTTCGCCCGATGTGCTGCAAAATGCGATCTGGGAAATTCAGCAAGATTTGGTGAAACAGGTGGAGTACTTTAAAGAAATTGGTAAACATTTGGAAGCCAAACGCCTCGAAGAACGCACCAATTTTGACTTGGAAATGATCCGGGAATTGGGCTACTGCTCGGGCATTGAAAACTATTCGCGTTACTTGGATGGCCGTGAACCTGGAACACGCCCGTTTTGTTTGCTCGATTATTTCCCCAAGGATTTTTTGATGGTGGTCGATGAAAGTCACGTTACCATTTCGCAGGTGCATGCCATGTATGGCGGTGACCGCAGCCGAAAAGTGAATTTGGTGGATTACGGATTCCGCTTGCCCGCAGCCATGGACAATAGACCCTTGAAATTTGAAGAGTTTGAAGCCATGCAGAACCAAGTGATTTATGTATCCGCTACACCGGCCGATTACGAATTGCAAAAATCGATGGGTGTGGTGGTTGAACAAGTCATTCGTCCCACCGGGCTCTTGGATCCGGTGGTTGAAATTCGCCCAAGTTTGAACCAAATCGATGATTTGATTGAAGAAATACAGCAACGAGCCGAACTAGACGAACGTGTATTGGTCACCACCTTGACCAAACGCATGGCCGAGGAATTGGCTAAATATTTAACCAAAGTGAGCATTCGCTGCCGCTACATTCACTCGGAAGTAGATACCTTGGAGCGCATCGAGATCATGCAAGATTTACGCAAAGGATTGTTTGATGTGTTGATTGGGGTAAACCTGCTGCGCGAAGGCTTGGATTTGCCCGAAGTTTCGTTGGTGGCCATTTTAGACGCCGACAAAGAAGGTTTTTTACGCAGCCACCGTTCGCTTACCCAAACGATAGGCCGTGCTGCGCGTAACTTGAACGGAAAAGCAATATTGTATGCGGATAAAATTACCGTAAGCATGCAAAAAACCATTGACGAAACGAACTACCGCCGAAACAAACAAATGAATTACAATACCGAACACGGAATTGTTCCCCAAGCCTTGTCTAAGAAAATAGAAAGTGCCTTTACCAAAAACCCACTTATCGATGCCGAATTGGGCTGGGAAACTTCAAAAGCGGCGGAACCTGAAATTGAATATTTATCAAAAGCAGAAGTAGACAAACGCATACGCGAAAAACGCAAAGCCATGGAAAAAGCAGCCAAAGATTTGGATTTTATGCAGGCAGCGAAATATCGGGATGAAATTCATGCGCTACAAAAACAACTTTAGATGAAACGAATTCTATGTTTTTGTGTTGTGTTTTGTACTGGTTTTGTTGATGTTCTGGCACAATCTTCCACCGTTTCCAAAAACGTATCAACGCTGATCCTTGCGGATAGTATTCACCAAAAGAGTCGAAAAATTTGGATTTATACGCCCACAAACTATACACAAAGTCATAAACGGTACCCTGTACTTTATATGCACGATGCGCAAAACCTCTTTGATGCCAAAACTTCTTATGCCGGCGAGTGGAACATCGACGAAAAACTCGACAGCCTCAATGCGCAAGTGATCGTAGTGGGCATTGAGCACGGAAATGAAAAACGCCTAGAGGAATTCACCCCTTATCCAAATGAAAAATATGGCGGCGGAAAAGCAAATGCTTACTTGGATTTCATCATCCAGACCTTAAAACCCGAAATCGACAAAAATTACCGAACCAAACCCGATGCCAAACACACCTTAATCATGGGCAGTTCGTTGGGAGGATTGGTTTCTTTGTATGCCGTAATGAAGTACCCCACTGTATTTGGGAAGGCGGGTGTGTTTTCGCCATCGTTGTGGTATTCAGAACAAATCTATACCGAGCTCAAGGCCTTGCCTGATTTTAAAGCCAAGGTTTACTTACTCTGCGGCGATCACGAAAGTGAAAGTATGGTGCCCGACATCAAACGATTGGAATACAACATCAACGAAAAACGCTGTTATTGTTTGCACCTCAACAAACTCAAGATCGTCCCCGGAGGCCAACACAACGAAAAATTATGGCGTGATGCATTTGTAAAAGCCTACCTTTGGCTGCTATAATTAATAATTTTCTTAACTGATAACTGATAACTCATAACTCCTAACTAAACACCTGTGAACAACAACGATATTTTCAAAAAACTACGCGTAGCCTTGATGCTGCGTGACGATCAAATTATAGACATCTTGGCCTTGGTTGATTTTAGAATGTCCAAAGGTGAAATTGGCAACCTCTTTCGCAACGCTGATCACCCCGACTTTATGGAATGTGGCGACCAGGTTTTGCGCAATTTCTTGAATGGTCTAGTGATTCATTTGCGCGGCACCAAAGAAAACCCCAAAAACCCCAACGAGGTATTGGCCCAACACAAAGCGGAGATTCCGGTAAAAGCCAATTTTGCTACAAGAGCCGAGTTCAAACCTAGTCCCAAAACCGATCCTAAAAAGGCATATGGCAATGCCAAACCGAGTGGCGTAAAAAAAGCGTCCAATCCCAAGTCCCGCGAAAAGAAGCCCGTAGCTAAAATACAAGTGGTTGAAAAAGTAAAATTCAACAACGGTAAAAACAAAAAGTCCTGATTGCTCAGGACTTTTTTATTGGAATACAATTAGTTGTTTATGCTTGTAACGCCTTTTGCACTTGATCGGCTGCTTCTTGGAATTCAACAGCAGATAAAATAGGCATACCTGAATTGTCAATCAATTCTTTGGCAATCTCGGCATTGGTTCCTTGCAGACGCACGATGATGGGCACTTTGATTGCATCACCCATGTTTGCGTAAGCATCCACTACTCCTTGAGCCACACGGTCGCAACGAACAATTCCACCAAAAATATTGATTAAAATCGCTTTTACATTAGGGTCTTTCAAGATGATGCGGAAAGCCAATTCGACACGTTTGGCATCGGCAGTTCCACCCACGTCCAAGAAATTCGCAGGCTCAAAACCAGCGTATTTGATTAAGTCCATGGTAGCCATCGCCAATCCAGCTCCGTTTACCATACAGCCTACAGTTCCGTCCAAATCAACGTAATTTAAACCGGCTTCTTTGGCTTCCACCTCAATCGGGTTCTCTTCACGTACGTCACGCATCTCGGCATATTTCGGGTGACGGTATAAAGCGTTGTCGTCTAAGTTAACTTTAGCATCTACCGCAATAATTTTATTGTCCGATGTTTTCAACACTGGGTTGATTTCAAACATGGTGGCATCGCAACCAATGTAAGCATTGTATAACGCAGGAACAAACTGGGTCATTTCTTTAAAAGCTGTACCAGATAGTCCTAAATTAAAGGCAATTCTGCGTGCTTGAAACCCTTGTAATCCAACAGTTGGGTCAATTTCTTCGGTGAAAATTAAGTGCGGTGTTTTCTCGGCCACTTCTTCGATATCCATTCCGCCCTCGGTAGAATACATAATCATGTTGCGTCCTTTTCCGCGGTTCAATAAAACCGACATATAGAATTCTGAAGTTTCGCTTTCACCCGGATAATACACGTCTTCGGCTACCAATACTTTGTGTACTTTTTTACCTTCGGCTGACGTTTGTGGAGTAATCAACTGCATGCCAATAATTTGCTCGGCTAATTCTTCTACTTGCTGTAGGTTTTTGGCCAATTTCACGCCGCCTCCTTTTCCGCGACCTCCTGCATGCACTTGGGCTTTAATCACGTGCCACCCGGTTCCGGTTTCGGCAGTAAGTTGTTTGGCCACTGCTACCGCTTCCTGTGGATTATTGGCCACATAGCCGCGTTGTACTTTTACGCCATAGCTTGATAAAATTTCTTTTCCTTGGTATTCGTGTATATCCATAATGCAGTTAAATTTGACTTTTAAAAAGTGCCACAAAAATAATAATTTCATCCAAACGAACGGCAGCAAAGGGCGTTTTTTATTTCTCTAAAAAGCGAATCTTTCCTGGTCTTCCAAAATCTAAATTTCAAGTAAAAAATTAAATAAATCCTATCTTTAGCAAATGAAAACAAAAAGCATAATTGGACTTTTTTTTAGTCTTTGTATCCTGTTGGCGTGCTCAGATAACGCCAAACAAAATAGCCCGTCAGCCAACATTGAACTTGACGGAACATGGAGTATAACGCAAGTTTTATTGGGATTCAGCAGCAACTTACAAACTTACCCACCCAATACAATAGTGTGGACTTTTGATACACAAAACCAGACGGTTCAAATTCAAAACAACTCTTCCAATCCAAACGACCGCTATATATTTGAAAACGGCACCTATCCCTATGTTTTAACCCCCAATTCTGATGGTAACCTGAACTGCCCTCAAACCCTAAAGGTGCAGGACGTTCAGCTGGGTTGTTGCACGATTACCAATGGCGAACTCACTTTCAGTGCCATTTACCTAGACGGGGATTACGTCAAATTAGTGCGATAAACAACAATTTCTTAATCTCGATTAGCTCCAATTTATAGTATATTTAACGCAACAATACCACACTGATGAATAGAAGAAAATTTTTCAAAAACGGATCTATAGTAGCTTTAGGAAGCGCCTTGATTAACCCCTTTCAAAGCTCAGCCGATACCGTAAACATAGCCTCTACTTTCAAAAATAAAAAAGCCAAAAACATTATTTTTTTGGTGAGTGACGGCATGAGTTCGGGCACTTTAAATATGGCCGATTTATACCTGAACCGCACCTACGGAAAAAGCAGCCACTGGTTGCAGTTATACAAAGACAACAAAGTAACGCGCGCTTTGATGGATACTGCCTCCGCAAGTTCTATCGTAACCGATTCTGCTGCAGGAAGTTCGTCATGGGGTGGCGGCATACGCGTGCCCAACGGCTCACTCAACGTGAGTGCCAGCGGTGAAAAGCATTTGCCCATTTGGCAAAAATTTAAAAAAGCGGGTAAAAAGGCCGGTTGCGTGACTACAGTGCCCATTACCCATGCCACACCCGCAGGCTTTTGTGTGAATACCGCCAGCCGGAACAGCCAGCCGGAAATTGCCGAAATGTATTTGGAATTGGGATTTGATGTCTTGATGGGTGGTGGAAACGATTATTTTTCAGCAAACAAACGCAAGGACCAAAAAGACCTGTATGCAGCCTACGCGGCCAAAGGCTATCAAGTGGTTCAAGAAAAAAAAGGACTTGAAAACTGCAGCAATGCAAAACCCATTTTGGGTGTATTTGACCAAGATGCGTTGCCATATTATGTAGACCGAAACCAGGATCCGCAATTGCAACAAAAAATCCCAACTTTGGCCGAAATGGCACAAAAAGCGATCGACAACATGAAAGATCACGACAAAGGTTTTGTGTTACAAATCGAAAGCGGAAAAGTAGATTGGGCAGCGCATGCCAATGACATTGCGGGTTTACTTCACGAGCAAATTCAGTTTGACGAAGCCATTCAAGTGGCGATGGATTTTGCCGAAAAAAACCATGAAACTTTGGTGATCATTACCACCGATCACGGCAATGCCAATCCCGGTATAATTTATGGCAAAGAGGCCAATGACCAATTTGACAGCATCCAAAAATACACCCACTCCAACGAGTGGATCTTGAATAGTATTCATGCTGATTTTACCCTTAGCAGCCTCCGAGAATTGGTTGAAAAATCGAACGGAATGACTTTGTCTGAAGAAAATGCCAAAATACTTTTGGGCTATTATACGGGCTTAGAAAAGGAAGATGGTGGCTTATACAATTTCAAGAAATTGCCGTTTAAAGCATTCGCAGAAATGCAAAAAAAATCCAACGCAGTGGGTTGGATTAGCATGGATCACTCGGCCGATTATGTAGAATTAGCGGCCTATGGTCCGGGAAGTCAATTGTTGAAACCGTTTGTGAAAAACACCGATTTGCATTACCTGATGCTTGCGGCGGCCGAAGTAGAAAATAAATTCTAATTACTTTTTCTCGACGTAATGTTCGATGTTGTACAACAGCACATAGTTCTTACGTGTGATGTACAATTGTTTGCGGTTGCCTTGATTTTTTCGGGTTATGATAGATAAGTTTACGGCATAACCGTCTTCATCTTTACAGGAAAAAGGAGAAATAATGTTCTCGTCGGTTTCTTCTTCTTTTTGATAAGCCAGAATATCGTACCATTGGATCTCTTGTGAATAAATCAGGAACCTATTTTTGTCTGTATCCAATGAAATAATCAACTTCGTGTCTTGTAAATCAGACCAATTCCCCCATTCGCCATTGCTGTTTCTCTCCAATACACTAAAAGCTGTAGCGATGAATTTATAGGTTTGGGCTTTTGCCGGAACAATAGCAAACAAGAGTAGGAACAAAAAGAGTACTGAAGTGTTTTTCATAATCAATTAGTTTATTCGAGGCAAATGTTGGAGACAGGTTTCAAACTCAGAAATCATTTCAGTAATGATTTGGGCCGCCGGCTGAATGGAATCAATGAGGCCTGCTATTTGTCCAATTTCCAATTCTCCTTCTACTAAATCGCCTTCAAACATGCCTTTCTTGGCTCGTGCCCGACCGAGTTTCTCCTTTAATTGCTCAACCGAAGCACCTTGAGCATATAAGGCTTGTAGGTCTTGGTAAAATTTATTTTTAATTAATCGCACCGGGGCCAATTCTTTGAGGGTAACTTGGGTTTCGCCTTCTTGGGTATCCACGATGCATTGTTTAAAGTTGTCGTGTAGCGATGATTCCGTTGCTGCAGCAAATCGACTTCCGCATTGTACGCCATCTGCACCCAACACCATCGCAGCCAATATGCCCGAGCCAGTAGCAATCCCTCCCGCAGCAATCACAGGAATATGAACAGCCTTAGAAACCATGGGAATTAACGTAAAGGTAGTTGACTCTTCTCGTCCATTGTGCCCACCGGCTTCAAAACCTTCAGCCACCACGGCATCTACTCCTGCTTCTTGGGCTTTTAAAGCAAACTTACTGCTGCTCACCACATGTACTACCATGATGCCATGCGCTTTGAGGTGGGCCGTCCAAGTTTTTGGATTACCCGCCGAGGTAAATATAATTTTTACGCCTTCGTCTATACAAATTTGGATGATTTCTTCGACATTGGGGTACAACATGGGAATGTTTACACCAAAGGGTTTTGCGGTAGCTAATTTGCATTTTTGAATGTGTTCACGCAACACGTCGGGATACATTGATCCAGCTCCAATGAGACCGAGGCCGCCAGCATTACTGACCGCACTGGCCAATTTGTAACCGCTGGCCCAAATCATGCCTCCCTGAATGATGGGGTACTGAATACCAAAAAGTTGCGTGATGCGGTTCATTAGTTTTTAATCCATTTTCCGGATTGAACTTGCGCACCCGAACGAATTTGATAGAAGTAAATTCCCGCTGGCAATTGCGCTATTGAAACCGAAGAACTGGCAGAATTAACTGTTGACTGTTGTACCAATTGTCCTACACTGGTGAAAATGGAAATCGATGCTTCTTGAACTGTATTGGGTAATTGAACTGAAATTTGTGTGCTTGCCGGATTGGGATATACCGTAAAAAGATCTTTACTTACATCAGCCACCGCTAATGCACTGTTTAGTGCCGTACTAAAATTAGGTATTCCATATCCATATTGGTTGTCAGGATTGGCATATCGATCGGCCGACTGTTTCACATAATTCACTACTTCTTGGTTGGTTAAGGTAGGAACAGCGCTCCAAAAGGTAGCGATCATTCCAGCTAAAATAGGGCCCGAAAAAGAAGTTCCATTGGCTGTTCCTACATTTCCTGTAGAAGTAGACAAAACAGCCGCTTGGCCTTGCGCCATTAAATCGGGTTTGATACGACCGTCAAATGAAGGACCTATGGAGCTAAAGGAAGCAATGAGTCGATTGGATCGCACGGCACCAATAGCCAATACGTTAGTGGCTTCAGCCGGCACACCCACATGTGGTTCAGCTGAAGTTCCAGCATTTCCAGCACTGGCAACTACAACCATACCGCGCGAAAAGGCAATATTGGCTCCGCGCGAAGCAAAAGCTTTATTTCCAATCATATCTTCATAGGTGTGTCCGTAATTGGGGTTATCATACCCAAAATAACCAAGGGAAGAAGTAATGATATCTGCCCCTACATAATCGGCCATTTCTGCGGCTTCCACCCAGTTGCTTTCTTCAACCGGATTTTCTGAGTCCACATCTTCAGTGATATACAAGTAATATGACGCATCTGGAGCAGTACCAACCAATTGATTATCAACAAAACCTCCCATCGTGGACAAAACCAAAGTACCATGGGAATCAGCGCTATAAAAATTGGTGTTTTTGTTTACAAAATCATATCCGCCCAAAATTAAATTGTTGTTTCGTAAACGGGCAAAAGGATTTAAGGTATTCACTCCAGGAAACCCAGAGTCCAAAACGGCTATAACCTTTCCTGTACCCGTAAAATTTTGTTGGTGTAACAAATCGCCATTCAACATACGAATCTGATTGAGTGAATTGCCATAATTAAAGGTCACCAGACTTTCCATGGTTTTGTTAACCGGTTCGATTCGAACGGGTGGCTGTGCCATGCGTAAATTAAGCGATTCATCGGCAAATTCTAAACGATCGACTCCAGGCAAATTGAGTAAGGCATAAATGTTATCCGCGTTTCCGCGCACGTGCAAGCAATTTAACCAACGGGATTTGGCCTTAACAGTAATGCCTGCTGCTGCAGTTACTTGATCAATATAAGGTTGATGAATCGGCACATCTTGAATATCCAAGGGAATATTTTGTGCTGCACGTCTATCTAAAGCACGTTGCGAGAGCATAGTCAGTGGATTGCTTAAAAAAGTTTGGGCATTGGGCTTACCAGTAAAATATACCCAGGCATCTTCTTGTGCGTAGGTTGATAAGGAAACGATTATTACTAAAAAAAGGAGTGCTTTTTTCATATGCTAAAAATGTAATTATTTAAATTTTCGAGGCTAATTTACTAAAGTATTCTCAAGAAATTACACCCGATCCTATTAATTCTTCATCGGTGTACCACGCTACAAATTGGCCTTCGGTAATCGCCGATTGGGGCGCATCAAAAGCCACATACAAGCCTGCTTCAAACTGATACAAAGTAGCCGACTGCAATTCTTGACGGTAGCGAATGCGGGCCTTAACTGCCATTGATTGGCCGGGTTGCAAACGCAAATCTTCGCGAACCCAATGGATCTCTTCGTTTTGCACCAGCAAGGCTTTACGAAATAAACCGGGATGCGCATGGCCTTGGCCGGTATAAATGGCATTTGCTTCTACATCTGTAGCCAAAACAAATAAAGCTTCGGGGGTTCCTCCCACATTCAAGCCTTTGCGTTGACCGACGGTAAAATAATGTGCCCCTTGGTGCGTACCCACTACTTTTCCATAATCAGGCGTGTAGCAAATGGGTTGCGCTGCCGCATGAAGGGCCTCTTGCAGGGATGCATATTCGATTTCTTGAGTTGTATAAATGGCATTTGACGAATCCACTTCATAGATCAAGCCGGGTTTGGGTTGTAATTTTTGTTGTAAAAATTCGGGCAATCGTACTTTACCAATGAAACACAAGCCTTGAGAATCTTTTTTCTCGGCGGTGACCAACTCCATTTCAGCGGCAATGGCACGGACTTCGGGTTTGGTTAAGGCACCTATAGGAAACAAGGCTTTCGCCAATTGCGCTTGAGAGAGCTGACACAAAAAATAGGACTGGTCTTTGTTGCCGTCTGCACCAGCCAACAATTGATAAACGGGTTTTCCATCTACATCCAATTCGCCTTTTTGGCAATAGTGACCAGTGGCTACATAATCGGCACCGAGACGCAAGGCGATTTGTAAAAAAACATCAAATTTGATTTCGCGGTTGCACAACACATCGGGATTGGGCGTGCGCCCTTTCTCGTATTCGTTGAACATATAATCCACGATTTTGGTTTTGTATTGTTCGCTCAAGTCTACCGTCTGAAACGGAATGCCCAGCTTTTCGGCCACCAATAGCGCATCGTTGCTGTCTTCCAACCACGGACACTCGTTGGAAATTGTCACCGAATCGTCGTGCCAGTTTTTCATAAACAAGCCGATGACTTCGTAACCTTGTTGTTGCAGTAAATATGCCGCTACGCTCGAATCAACGCCGCCCGAAAGTCCAACTACTACTCGTTTTTGAGCCATTATCTTTGCTAAATTCTGTTATTATTTTGATTTGGCTGCTGCAGGATTTGCCTTTTTCACTTTAGACATGTTTTCTTCGCTCACCAATTTACCGCCTTCAAAAAACTGCCACATACCTACTTTTTTCCCTTTTTTGTATAGGCCTTTGGCCACTACATTTCCAAGTGGATCCCGATACAATGCAGGACCATTGTATTCACCGTTTTCATAGACTGCTTCTTCTAAAACCACCCCATTATCCGCCCATTTTTTATAAGTACCCGCTTTTAATCCATTGACATAAAAGGATTCTTCGGCCGGTTTTCCGTCCCGGTAATAGATTGTACGCTTGCCATCTAATTTTCCTTTCTTGTAGTTTTCGACCGTCATAAGCGCTTTGGACTCGAAGTGATAGTAATTCCAAACGCCTTCGTTGAGTCGATTGATCGCTTTGCCTTCGCTTACTTTGTTGTTTTTTTGGTCAAAAAAAGTAGTATAAACCGAATGATCCACCGGATTGAATTCACGCGTGGCGATGACCGTTCCGGCTTGGGTATCGTCATAAAATTTAAACACACCTACTTCTTGACCGTGTTTAAAAGTGCCCTCGTAACGCAGGCGTTTGGATTCGGGATGATAGCCTTTCCACAATCCGTGTTTGGCGCCTTTTTCGTCTAGCTGATTCAATGGATTTTGCGCCAGTAAACTGCCCGTAAAACACATAATCAACCAAATTGCAATGCTATTTTTCATGGGTTTTTCTATTGATTCAAAAGTAGAAACTAAAAACAGTTGTTTTTCGTATTCAAAAACAGACCTATTTACAAAAAACTCCCACTGGGGGAGTTGATTTTATTTTTTCTTTTGTGCCGCTTTTTGCGCTTCTGCTTGCTCCATCAATTCTTGCATCTTTTGTTGGAAACGGCCTTTCTTTTTGGGTTCTTTCAGTTTATTTTCTTGAATTTGAGCATGAATTTTATTCTCATCCACCACATAACGTTTGATCACAATCATAATGCCTATGGTAATCAAATTCGAAATAAAGTTATACAAACTCAATCCTGATCCGTAATTATTGAAGAAAAACAACATCATTAGCGGTGAGATGTAAATCATCATCTTCATCAATTTGGCCATATCAGGCATGCCTTCTTGTTGTGGCGCCGCCATTTGCTGATCACCCGAAGTCATTTTCATGTAAAAGAAAATCGCAATGGCAGCCAATATGGGAAACAAACTGATGTGGTCGCCATAAAACGGAATGTGAAACGGCAATTTGGCAATTTCATCAAAGGAAGATAAATCGTCTGCCCAAAGGAAACTTTTTTGTCGCAAAACAAAGGCCGAAGGGAAAAACTGAA
>Ga0315908_10000378_pt1 | contig 35529 bp, 38 predicted proteins | sample LakEriMetagenome_12_FD_203520 | JGI IMG/M metagenome (GOLD analysis project Ga0315908, IMG submission 203520) | Freshwater fungal communities from buoy surface, Lake Erie, Ohio, United States - Buoy 4 MA124 | ecosystem: Environmental > Aquatic > Freshwater > Lake > Lake biofilm | place: USA...
AATGACAAGTCAAGTTCATGTTCTGTTCGACAGCAAAGGATATCCGGTTGAACACCAAGTTCAAGCAGTTGCTTTACGCTATGTTGTGTTGGCTTTGTTTTTAATTCACCAGCAGCAGCCAAGTAGGGTACGAGTGTGAGGTGAACAACGATACAGTCATTTTCAAATTCCCACATCATTTGACGCACAGCCTCCACATAAGGAAGGGATTCGATATCACCTACTGTACCTCCGATTTCGGTAATGACAATGTCGTATTGACCATTCTTACCCAATAACTGAATGCGATCCTTAATTTCATCCGTAATGTGCGGAATAACTTGAACCGTTTTTCCCAAGAATTCACCTTTGCGTTCTTTTTCAATAACGGATTGATAAATGCGACCAGTTGTGACGTTGTTTGCCTGAGATGTCGGAACATTGAGAAATCGTTCGTAATGACCAAGGTCAAGATCTGTTTCAGCGCCATCATCGGTAACGAAACATTCACCATGTTCGTATGGATTCAAGGTGCCTGGATCGATGTTGATATATGGATCAAGTTTTTGGATGGTGGCTGTATAACCGCGTGCTTGGAGCAATTTCGCCAATGAAGCCGAAATGATTCCTTTACCCAATGAAGAAGTCACCCCTCCGGTGACAAACACGTATTTAGTGGAATTTGACATGTACTTTTTGAAATGCAACTACGGGAAACAAAGTTAGTACAATAGTCAGAAATGGATAGGTGGATTTTCAACGAGTAATGAAATGATATTAACAAAACACACTGACTTATTCATTAGTTCGACCATACATCGTGAATTCCACCTTGAAGATATAGTTTGGACTTACGCACCATTGATTTTTCAAATGTTGGACATCCTTCCGAATCAAGCATAGGGTAGTGCGGTGTATTTCGCGGAAATGACTTGGGCAGAAAAACTAAATCATGCATCAATCTGTTTTGAAACGCATGCCTAATTCGTTCACTATCAATGCCTATTCTTCCATATACGTTCTGAACATAGGCCAAATGTTGCGTCATTCCAACATACAAGATTCCGTGACTTGTTTTTCCGTAGGGTAAATCTTCAAGCAGTCTAAAACCAGACGGACATTTCTTCATCGCTATGCGCTCCCATGAGGAATTGGCTGTTTCGCCGGTCCAGATGTTTAAGCCGAGTGTGAACTTTGTGTTTAAGTAGCGATAAGTAAAAGCGAGATGTCCTGTTCTGAAACGATCTTTGCTTTGTCCTCCAAACACATCATTTTCAAGGAGTATACTGATTTTATTGGCATGAATTGCCCATCCACCAGAACGCTGAGTCGTTTTTGCTTGATCGTGGTACCAGATGTAATTGTAGCCCAACCCATATTGGTATTTGGTGTTATTGCTCAGGCCGTCATATTGAAAATCTATTGTGTTATTTCGTTTCCCCCCGAGTAAAACGAGTCCGAGCGCGGTGCGAGATTCCAGATATTTTTTTCGCTTGCCATAGCCAAATAGATTGAAATTTGCGAAATTAGAAATGTTCACTTGTGCGAAAGAATACATGAAATGAGCAGAAACATGGAGTCCAGCGCGTGTTGAATGGGTTCCAACGGTGGCTGTAATTCCGAGCATAGAGGAGAATGAAAATTCATTCCAATTTTGGGCAAACGTTAGGTTGGAAAGAAAAATAAAGAGTGAAAGGATGTATTTTTTCATGATCCATTTCTAGTCAAATACATTCATAATAAATACTATAATGATTTAATAATGAAGTAATACTCGAACTACATCATCCACCACAATACCCATACGTTTGAAGTCCAAAGTCTCGATAGTATCTGTTACCATATGGTAATTCTCATTTCTATAGAACGCCGTGTCTGTGATCATTAGTGCACTGAATCCAAATGACCAATAATTCAGATGATCAGAAAAATCTACACCAGGCAAAAGTTTTGGCCCGGCGAAACGTTTTGTTCGAATATTTGCTGTTTGTTTAAATTTTCGTGTGAACCGAGTGGCAAATTTCCCTTTACAAAACTTATTCACCAATGTGATAAAATTGCCTTTGTTTCCATAAATCAATTTCAGGATTCCAAGTGGGTAGTCCTGTGAGTGTTTCGCGTCTGAGAAATAACCAATCATTTCAAGTGAAATCATGCCTAATACGGGCTGTTTTGAGTCGTTTAATGACTTTGCGTGGATATAACTCCCCATGTGTTCTGTTCGAAAAAAAGGTGGTTCTTCGAGTGTGTAAGCCACGAGTTCAATGCGATTTGAAAGTTGGGAGTCTTTTATTTGACGTGCAATTTCCAACAATCCAGCAACACCACTGGCATTATCGTCGGCACCTTGTTGCATTCCGCAGACATCGTAGTGTGCACCAATGACAATTGTTTCGGAAGAGATCCCATCGTACACAGCAACAACATTTCGGTAGGACTGGTTATTGATTTTAAACACTTGATAATAAACCGAATCAGCGGATTTATTCAATTCGTTGTAAATGTATTCCGACACATCATTAAGTGCTGGTGTATTCATGAAGTGTCGGTAATCCCTTGTGTTCAGAATAGCACTTACATGATTTTTTAGCGTATTTGTATCTGTCTGACCTTTTACTTGTGGAGCAATGAAAAGCAACAGAAGCATGAAAACACTTTTACTCTTGCTCATTTATACGAATCTCATTGGGTTGAATGGTGATTTTCCCAGCCTTGTATAGTTGACCAATGGCTTGTTTGAATGTTTTCTTGCTCATTCCCATGATTTCGCGTATTTCATCTGGATCACTCGAGTCGGAGAGGGGAAGTACTTTCTGCACTTCCAATTTCGCCATGATATTCTCCATTGCTTCCGTATAGCGGACAAATCCTGTAGGTTCAAGACGCACATCGACCTTTCCGTCTTCTCGAATATTGTAGATGTATCCCGTTAAGCGCTGTCCGCGACGTATTGGTTTGCTGATGTCGTTTCGAAAAATCATTCCGTGGTATTTGTCTGCCACAATGACTTTAACTCCAAGGTCAGTTTGATCACAGATGAGCATCTCTTGGGGTTGATTAATTAGCTCTTGATCGGTGCATTCCTGGAGCCATTTATTGATTTTCATCGTGGCATAAAGTCGGTCTGTTGCTTGATCGATCCGAAGAGTAACCAAGTAGCTTTTCCCTTCCTCCATGCGCTGATTTTGTTCCTTGAAGGGAACCATGAGGTCTTTTTCCAATCCCCAATCTAGAAATGCGCCATAAAGACTCACCTCGGATACCTTTAAATAGGCGTACTGTTCAAGAATTATCTTTGGTGTTTCTGTTGTAGCGACAAGGCGGTCTTCAGAGTCCTTGTACAAAAACACCCTTCCAACATCACCAACTTCGAGTTCGTCGTAGAGGTATTTATTTGGCAACAGTACATCGTTGCCTTCAGTATCACCTAAATATGCTCCAACACTTGTAAAACGGAGAATTTCAAGCTCATTGTATTGTCCTAAGTTCATTTTAAAAATAAAGAGCCGATGCTGGTTTTGAATTCAGAATCATGCATGGGATTTTCTTGTCGTTGGTGATCAGTGATTGGGCAAAAGTATCGAACTGGGGCAATAAACTTTCGGAATGATAAGCAATCGCTATCATATCTACGACATTTTCGTTGGTATACGCCAATATTTTTTTTGAGTAGGAACCGCCGCTTTTTAACAATTCCACAGTACATGGAATCTTCCGATCCTCATACTTGTTTTTAACAATGAGAATTCTGTTTTTCATCTGTTGACTCAACAATTCGTCGTTTTGTTTTTCACCAACCACATGCACTTCTGCACCGAAGATAGTTGCGATATCACCGGCGATATTTATAATTTGCAAGCTTTCTTTTGTTAAATCAATCGGAACAAGTACACTGGTAATTGGTTTGATAAGAGTGTCTTTTTGGACAATTAAGAACGGCGTTTCAGCACTTGTAATCACTTTCATAGCATTGCTTCCAAGTAATTTTTGCATCCCCGTTGCACCATGAGTACCCATGATAATCAACTGTGCAACCTCCTTTTTCGCTATTAGCGCGATTTTTTCAAAAATACTTCCTTCTACAATTTTCTTAGTAATTGTTACACCTTCTGGTAGATTTTGATTCGCGATGATAGAATCCATTTTTGCTGAAGTCTTAGCTAACTCAGATGCAGAATGAACAACATGTAAAAGCATAATTTCAGTGTGCACATTTTTTCCAAGATGCAGTGCATACAAAAGGGCAGCATCGCCAACAGATGTAAAATCATGGGGAACGAGATACAGATTTTTACTCATAGCAGTGAAGTTTTATCAAATGTACATAAAAATTGTTTCGTATTTTAATTGCACTATTTAGAGTCCTTTTGGTAAACAAAGGCTTGTCTAACAATCAATTCCTGCGTTTTCTTTTCTTTTTTCCACCCAAAGTAGTCGAAAGTTTATTGGGGTCACGCTTGTCTTTTTTCAAGGTCTTTGAATCTAAGTCATTCTGATCTTTAGTTTCCTCTATTGCCTGCCCTTCGGGGGTTACTGCAACATGGGGTGTTCCACTTAAGTTCTCATCTTCAGGGTTCTCCCATTTTTTCTTTATTGTCTTCTTTTCTATCTTTCCTGTACGCTCATTGCGGACAAAGACTTGCATTTTTTCATCATCCTCCTTTGAGTTAACTCCAATCACGTCCTCTTTTAGCACCCATTTAGTTCCGTCCAAAACAAAAGCATCGTAAGACAAATCCGGAATATAATACGCGTAAAACCCTTTAAGGTTGGGTGCTTCAGGAGAAAGGTGGTCAAAAATTATTCGGTTGTAATCTGGCTCATAACGCAAGGTCATTACTGCGCGCTCTGAATGCTCGTAAAAGACACGTTTCAACAATTGGTCTTTTAACTTAAAAATTGGACTTCCAAATTTTAATTGAGAGCCAGTGAAATAAAGTACATCGATCAATTTAACGTTGCTTGTCGAAGAATTACCATCCCAACCAAGGAGGGTATAGACCGTTTTTGATCCTTTTTCAACAGGGATAATTTTGTAATACAGCGCACCATACCAGTTGTCTGCAGTTAAGATTTCTTCTGGTCTCAATGGCAATTCTGCGGAATTATCAATAAGCTCTGTGATAAGAATTTCATCTTTTCGCTCATCTTTTTTCAGCACAAAACCGTAATATTTTTGAGTTTCATCATCTTGTTCAATATTCCAATTGATGATACGTAATAATCCATCGGGGCTGTCAATTACGCCGACAGACTTCAGTTGTGAGAAGGAGTAGGTGTAGGCGCTTTTTTCGTTCAGTGTTTCAAGAAAGTACTGATAAAATAATGCGTTTTTCTCGTCTTTCTCAAAATCATCCTTTGCCGCTCGTAAATCGTTCAAGAGCTCAACCAAATTCGCTTCTCTCTGAGATAAAATAGTGTCTTGCGCAAATGAATGAAACGCAAGAAATAAGGCTGCTATAAAAATGAAATTTTTCACCATACGAACAAAGAAACGTATAAAATACCGTTTTGTTACCTATTGAAACCAACATTAATTACTCCGCTAACTGCACCAGTCCGTGGCTCGGGTAATTCAGCCCATTGGATTTCATGTTTAGAACAATTTGTCCACGATGGTAGGCCGAGTGTTGGAGAAGATGAAAAAGTAGGTCTGCTACCGTTCTTTCTATTGCACCAAACTGTTCAGATTGATATGTTAACGTTGAGACAATGTCTTGCTTTTCTAAATAATCGAAAGTTTCCTGAAAGTTCTGTGTGTTCAATTTTTCCAGATAATGTAAGGAAAAAACATCCCATTCATTCGATTCGGGAAGATGATTACGTAAACGACAATTCCAAATGTGATGAACATTAATGATGTGACAAATACCTTTGATACTCAATTCTGGTACAACGGCCTCTTGCTCTTCAATAGAGCGAATAAGTGTTTGGATTGAATTGTGTTCTATTTCAAATTTTCTTAAGAGAAAATCCTTCATTAGGAAAGCGCTTTTAAATCTGAAATCGTTTGGATTGGCTTGTCCGAGTTGAATACAAAGCTACCAGCAACAAGCGCATCCGCTCCGGCCCTCACCAGTTCTTTTCCAGTTTCTAGGTTTACGCCCCCGTCCACTTCAACAAGAGCTCGGCTGCCGTGGCGGTGGATCAAATTTTTCACTTGTTCAACTTTGAAAATTGCATTTTTAATGAATTTCTGTCCGCCGAAACCAGGGTTTACAGACATGATCAACACTAAATCTATGTCGGCAATGACATCCTGAAGAAGGTCTACAGGAGTATGTGGATTCAATGCGACACCAGCCTTCATTCCCGCATCTTTAATTGCTTGAATTGTTCGATGCAAGTGGGTACATGCCTCATAATGTACGGTCAGAATATCGGCACCAGCCTTTTTGAAGTCAAGGATGTATTGATCTGGATTAGCGATCATCAAGTGAACATCCAAAGGTTTGGTTGCATGTTTTGCGATGGCCGTCAATACTGGAAAACCAAATGATATGTTAGGTACAAAAACTCCGTCCATCACGTCGATGTGAAACCAGTCAGCGTTTGATGAATTGATCATTTCAACATCACGTTGAATATTGGCAAAATCACAAGAAAGTACAGAAGGTGAGATAAGGACACTCATACGAATAGTTTAGTTTATCAAAGGTACTTTTTTTGCGTTAATTCCTCAAGAATTTCAGGTATTCTTCATCGCGTTTGTAGATGTCGAGCCAGAAAATGATGTGATCCACATCTGCCGTAACCGTTGAGTATTCTATGAAAATTGGTACTTGATCCTTGAGTCGAATGACATAATTTTTTTTGAGAAGGATTAAGCTATCAAGCGAATCTGCATTAAGGTCATTTCTTTTTCTTCCCAGAGAATCGTAATTCAAGATCATTTTTCCAAGATCAACAGGATTTTGACAACGCATACAGCCATGTGAGTAGGAGCGTACATCGACTCCGAAGAGTCCTTTGGAAGGTGTATCATGCACGTAGACACTAAAGTCATTAAAAAACTCAAATTTTATTATCCCCAAACTATTGCTTGGTCCAGGTTGCTGAATCACTGTGTAAGGGAAGGTGTTTTCTTTAATCCGCTTCCAATTCACTTGATGACCGTCGATTTCTGTATTGTTTCTATAGAGTTTGTAATTGTGTTTTTCCAAATAACCACTGTTGCGTTTCAATTCAGGAAGAATCTCTTTGCTGGATATAGAATAGGGCACTTTCCAGTAAGGGAATACAACGATATTTCTAATTTTCGAGTTCAGTTCAGGAGTTTGATTTTCAGTTTTTCCAATAACGATGTTGTGAACGCTTTTCAGACTATCTTTTGCAAAATAACGCAATCGGTACTCCGGTAAATTAATACGAATGAATTTTTCTGGATCTTTCATTTTTACACGCAATTTCTCCAGATTTAAAGCCGCCCTGAGCACTTTATCATAGGTGCTTTCATTCAATGCGATTGCAGTGTACTTCCCGATCTTACCGTCTGTTTTTAGGCCATTGTGTGCTTGAAAGACCTTTAAGGCATCCACAGTTTTAAGGCTGTCACTTTCCTTTTTTGATAGGTATCCTTTCGAAACAAGAGCTACTTTGGTATTTGAAAAACTTTGCACCGAATCTTCCTTAAACGGTTTAATTTTAAAACTTCTTTTATCCAATGGAGTTGATTTGCAATAATTGTAAAGATGAGTCGCGAAAAAACGGTAATTTGAATCCAATGGACCACATTGCAAAAAGATACTATCGAGTGGTAGATTCTTTCTGAGAATTTTATTCATTTGTTTTTGACTTGCAAAAGAACGCGGCTCGTATTTCTTTTCTTGAAGATTCATGAATCCACTATCTAAATCCCGCACCATAAAGGCCGCTGCCGCCGTAAGAAGGATCTCGTCGCGAACGAAAATGTATTCTTTGAATGTTGCTTTTTTCAACCTGTTTTCTGGTATGCCAAACCAAAGAGAATGTTCGATACTCGTCTGGAGTTCAATGCCTTTTTTAGTTAACGCAGAATCATTTATCCAAAGTGGTGAGTGTTTTCTTTCTGCATAAAAATCTCTTAGCCATTGTTTCTCACCCTCCGAATAACCGAAAGCATCAAGATTTTCATCTTGTAACATCGTCTTTATTTTGTCTTGAATGGAGTATTTATCAGACAAGAAATAGGAGGTGGGGTCTGAGTTTTCTCCGGTCGTTCCAGAACACGATTGAAGAAAGATCCCGCATACACTAATAAGTAAGAAATAAAAGAAACGAATCACAGAATTAAGTAGATTTGAGGACACGAAAGTTAAAGTAAAAAATCCAATATGTCGCTATCCGTTTTGCTCATTCTAATTGTGATCACTGTTATCGTTTCAATGAGTGCATTTAATAATAATCAATTGACAAATAGACTCTTGTATTCACCTTATTCCTGTAAACATGATGGGGACTATTTCCGGATGTTCGGACACATGTTTATTCATGCCGACACAATGCATCTATTGTTTAACATGATGTCGCTTTTTTTCTTGGGTTCCTTGTTAGAAGATGAGTTAATGTTTACATATGGCAAGGTTAGAGGTGAGGTACATTTCCTTTTAATTTACATTCTTGGAGGATTATTTGCGACACTTATTCCATATATACGCCATCAGGATAATCCATCCTACCGTTCACTCGGTGCATCTGGAGCTGTATCTGCTGTGATTTTTGCTGCCATTTTATGGAACCCTAAAATGGAGCTGATGATCATGTTCTTGCCCATACCAATTCCAGCATATATTTTCGGACCACTGTACATTGCATTTGAATATTGGGCTGATCGTCGTGGGGGTACTGGAATTGCGCATGATGCACACATTGGAGGGGCAATTTTTGGTATACTTTACGTATTAATTATTAATATTGACAAAGGAAAGGAATTTCTAAGCGCTTTATTTGGATAGAATATGCTTTACATCAACAACAATGGGACTTTATTGACCAACGATGCACCAACGATTCATGCTGGTAACCGCGGACATGTCTATGGTGATGGTGTGTTCGAAAGTATCCGGATCATGAATGGCGTCCCATTGAATTTATCCAATCATATTCAGCGTTTGATGGAAGGTTCTAAAGCCATCCGGATGCGACCGTCTAGTTATTTGACTGTTGAGTTTTTCAGAGAAAAAATTATTGAATTGTGTCAAAAATCTGACATTACTGAAGGTGGGCGTTGCCGAATTTCTTTGGATCGTGTTACAGGAGGAGCGTGGAAACCAGATTCCAACGAATGCACATTTTTCATCGAAGTATATCCTTATGAATCGAATAATTTTGAACTGAATGCCAAAGGTTTAGAGATTGATTTATACACGGACATTAAGAAGCAAAAAAACTTCCTTTCGAATTTCAAAACCAAGAGTGGTATTATTTACGTTATGGCAGCTATCAATGCTACAGATCGGAAACTCGATGATGTATTGATTGGAAACGACCGTGGTGGAATTCTTGAAAGTTCAAGTTGCAATTTATTTGTTGTCAGCAATGGCGTGTTGTACACACCAGGATTGGAAGAAGGTTGTTTGGCAGGAACCATGCGCATGCAAGTCATTAATCTAGCCATAGCCAACGGCATCAAAGTTTACGAGTGTAATATTTTACCTCAGAATTTGTTGGCTGCTGATGAAATTTTCCTTACGAATGCAATTCGTGGAATCAATTGGGTCAGTGGTTATCGCACCAAACGATACTTCAACAATATGGCTCGACGATTCGTTGCGTTGTTGAATGACCACTGGGAAGAGAATTACCAAAATCAATAAGAAGTTGTTGTGTTTTAATGGATTACTTTGCGACACAAGATTTGTCTTATAATTAACATTATGTTAAATAGGATAAAAGACTCTTGGACAAAAGACAAAGGACTTGTTCTCACTTGGCCAAGGGATGAAAAAGATAAAAAGACTAATGGACAACTGACAAAAGACAAAGGACTTGTTCTCACTTGGCCACAAGATAAAATAGACAAAAGACTAATGGACAAAAGATTATCAACATAAGAATAGACCTGTCCTTTGTCTCTTTTCCCTTGACCACTGTCATTAGCCCGATCTTTCTTTTCCCTTGGCATTGTCATCAGCCCATCCGATTTTTTCTCCCAAATCCTAACGTGTTAAGTTATGTTAAATAGATGTGAGGGTCAAACGGTATCAACAATTTAAATTCATAAATTCAACATCGCATTTCAAAAAGGAACAGACAGATATCTAATTTTACTCAATGTTAAGTCGAGAAGAACATAAAATACGTAACACTCAATTTTGGGAAGGATTTAGAAATCACATTAAAAAGGTCCCCTCTTCCAATGGTCGTCGAATGAATTGGTTGAATTATCCTTCTGATGTAAAGGACATTTACATTCGATTGCAGTGTGATGCTCAAGGTGCTCGGTTGTGTATGGATCTTCAGCAGAAAGATGAGGGAATTCGGGCCATTATTTGGGAGCAAATGACAGAACTTAAGAAAGTCCTTGAGGCTTCCATGAATTGGGAAACGCGATGGCTTCCTGAATGTACTTCACCTGAAGGCTTTCATTTTAGTAGAATTAGTTGGGAATTGAAAGGTAAAAATTTTTACAGAGATGAAGATTGGCCTGATGTCTACACCTTTTTTAGTGATCGAATCATCGAATTTGACGAATTCTATCAAGAATTCAAAGAAATCCTCATCACACTCAGTGAATAGGCTTATTTTTGTACCACTTTACACAAAAGCTATGAAGCATTTATTATTCGGAGCAGTCTTCTTCTCTTCGTCTGTACTTTACGCTCAAACAGACTTATTCCTTACTGATTTTCAGACTGGAATTCCTGCGGCATATACGATTGTTGACAACGATCAATTGACACCTGCTGCACAGGTTGCTGAATTTACGGATGCATGGGTTGTTGTTACCGACCCGAATAATCCTGAAGATTCTGTCGCGGCTTCAACTTCATTTTTTGAACCCGCAGGTACAGCAGACCGCTGGTTAATCACTCCCGCTTTGAATCTTGGTGCATATGGCAATTACATTTCATGGTCTGCTCGTTCACAAGATGCCTCATTTCCCGATTCTTATCGTGTTTTGCTTTCTGCAACAGACAATGACATTGCTAGTTTCACAGATACGTTAGGTTCTATTGGAGGAGAATTTGTGGAGTGGACAGATCGTTTTGTCAACCTGAGTACGCAAGGTTATGCCAATCAAACGGTTTATATAGCCTTCGTTAACATTACAGAAAATGGTTTTAAATTGTATTTGGATGATATTCATGCTTGGAAAGAAGATCCTGTTTCAGTGAATGAATTGTCCAATATTCCATTCAAGATCTACCCAAATCCTACAACTGAACAATTGAACATTGCTGTAGACCAGGAATATTTGTTTAGTGAAATTTACACTGTGGATGGCTCGTTGTTGATGACATCAAAAGAGAAGCATCTTCAAATTCAATCCTTACCACAAGGAGTTCATGTGATTCGTGTGCATACGACGCTGGGCATAGGCACACAGCGTTTTGTTAAGCTTTAAAATTCAGGAAAAGGAATAAGTACAAGTGAGTATTTGAATGCTGATTTTTTCAATGGTTCGAGTTCAATTCGATTCTCTTCAGCCCGCTTAACTTTAAAGTCCCACCGTTCGTTTTTAAAGAAAATACTTAAAGTACCTTCATCTGAGTAAACGGAATATTCACCTTTACGTCCAGTCATGTCACCGATTGATTTCATCGGTTGAAACATGCATGAACCAGATTCATAGAAAACGATGACGTCTTTGTCAGCATTCTCAATTGGAGAATAATTCTTTCCTTTGGTGATCACTTCATCGATCATCCACACCTTACTCCCATTATCATGAAATATTGGCCCGAGAGGTACATTTTTAAGATTCACTCCGATAGAACACGAGCTGATAAAAAGTGTTAATAATATAAAGTAATACTTCATATTTAGAGAATCATTTCATTCTTAACCAATGTGTTGCGAATATCATTAGATACAGAATCCTTGAATTCAGGTTTTATGCGTTGTCTCCAGGTTGCCCCTTCAATCAACTCACATGTTTTGAAATTGTAACGCCCTTTACTCCACTGGAAAATACAGTTATAGTAGATGATTTCTCCTTCAATATTGTCATTGAAGCGAAGGATTAAGTCGTTGTAACCACTTTCGTTTTTTTGAAATCCAATGAGATTGGCAACAAAGGTGTTAGCTTTGACCAATTCACCGCGTTCTCGAATGAACACAACAGATCGACGAAGTTTGATGCCTCCTACCATTGCCTTTATTTGCACCACGAATGCATTTTCAACAGGAATCACATCTGAGATTGACAGCACACGGAAAAATCGCGGTGAGCACGCAGGTTCCATGTAATTACTCGTATCCTTATGAAATTCACTGCAAATACGCAATTCTTTAAGCAGTGCCAAATGTCTTTTATCGGTAAAAACATCCTCTTGAAAAAGTGTCTGAACCCCAATAATTTCCTTGGGTTCGTCTTTTTTTACTTCATCTTTATCTGTTGTATTGTCGCATGAAAACAAAACAAAAGCGGTCAAGGTGTAGACTAAAAATCTTTTCATAGTGCGGGTATAATTCTTCGTTTGTTAATTGTTACACCGGAAAAACGTTTCCTGCATAATACATGGCTGCATTAAAATAAGCTTGATTGATCCCCGTTGCGATTTCGTGTTGATCAAACCATTCCAACATAAGTTCAGTAGGCATATTTCCCGTTAAATCATCATTGGCCATTGGACAACCGCCGAAACCTTTGATTGCACCATCAAAGCGTCTGCATCCTGCGTTATAGGCAGCTTCAGTTATTTCTTTCGCATTGGACGGTAAGGTATGTAAATGTGCGCCAAACTCAACGTTTGGTAGTTTTGAACTGATGTTTTCAAAGACTTCTTTCACCAATTCAGGCGTAGCCGCTCCGATTGTGTCAGAGAGTGCTAAAATGCGAATGTCAAAACGATTGTATAGGATGCTCCCCCATTCTGCGATAGTATTGGGATTCCATTCATCGCCATAAGGATTTCCAAAACCCATGGAAAGATATACGACAAGCTCTTTGTTTTTTCTAGTGCAAAGCTCACTTATCTTACCAATTCGACCCAAAGACTCTTCGCGTGATGAATTCGTATTTCGTTGTTGAAAGGTTTCTGAAATGGAAAATGGAAAGCCTAGTACATTGATCTCGTCAAACGAACAGGCATCCTCTGCCCCTCTCTCGTTTGCTATGATTGCCAGGAGTTTGGTTGTTTCATTCAACTCCAATTTTGACAATACTTCTGACGTGTCACGCATTTGCGGAATTGCCTTTGGAGAAACAAAACTCCCGAAATCCACGGTGTCAAATCCGCACTTTAAAATGCGGTTGATGTATCCAGCCTTGACATCCGTTGGGATGAAGTCATGAATCCCCTGCATCGCATCTCTTGGGCACTCGATGATTTTGACGTCACTCATATTACTTATTGAATTGTTGAATTAATGACTTATTGATTCGCTTCGCTAACCCAGGTCCTTCATAGATAAATCCAGTGTACAATTGAATCAGTGATGCACCAGCTTCCAACTTCTCAATAGCGTCCTCTGGAGAGTGTATGCCACCTACTCCAATGATCGGGAATTTTCCTTGTGATTTTTGGTGTAGATAGCGAATCACCTCTGTTGACTGATTAGTCAATGGCTTACCAGAAAGACCTCCCGCACCGATTGATGCTAGTGTCTTATCGTCCGTTTGAAGACCTTTTCGGTTGATTGTGGTATTGGTGGCAATCACTCCATCAATACCAGTTTCTAAAACAATATCCACGATGTCATCCAATTGTTCATTGGTGAGATCCGGTGCGATTTTTAAAACAATCGGTCGCTGAATCGTTTTTGAATCGTTACGTAATTTAAGTTCAGTTAGCAAGGCCATCAAAGGTTCCTTTTCTTGTAATGCACGCAGATTTGGCGTATTGGGCGATGAAACATTTACTACGAAGTAATCCACATAATCATGCAATCCTTCAAAAGCTTTCACGTAGTCATCGTTTGCATTTTCATTTGCAGTAACCTTGTTCTTTCCAATATTTCCTCCGATAATTAGGTTTGTCTTTCTTTTCTTCAGATTTGACACAGCTGCTTCAACACCATTGTTATTGAACCCCATTCGATTGATGATTGCAGAATCCTTTTTCAGGCGAAACAGTCTAGGCTTATCGTTCCCTGGTTGCCCAACGGGTGTAACTGTTCCAATTTCAATAAAACCAAATCCACATTCAGCAAGATCGTTGTACATGCTTGCATTTTTATCGAATCCGGCTGCTAGTCCAATAGGGTTTTTAAATGTCAAGCCGAAAACATTACGTTCAAGTCGTTCATCTTCAATTACAAAACACATTCTCCAAATCGGTTTTACACCTGGGATTCGAAGGATAAATTTTAGGGATGCAGCCGTAAAGTAATGTACTTTTTCAGGATCAAAAAGAAAGAGTATTGAACGGAATACTTTGTACATGTCAATTGTTTAAACAAATGTACCAAAGCAAAACGAGGTGACATCTGCCACCTCGTTTCAACTATTCACAATATTTTCAACAATTAGAACTTGTAGCGGTTTCTTCCCCAATGGTAAGAACGACGTTTTTGTACATAATCCTTGTAAGTAATGTTCTTTTGCACGACAATATTTAAGTAGTAATAGGCATCTTTTTGTGCTTGACCACGCTGTTGTCCTGGAGCAAACCATGATGTATTGTCAATTGCAGGGTTTGAAAGGTATTGCGCCGCAGGAGAACCAAGTAATGAAGGGTCGTAATAATTTGTAGAAACATCATCCATGTAGTCTGTGAACGTTTTTACGTACGTCGCTTCGATACCAAATCTCCACATGCGCCCAACACCGAAACGGAATCCGATACCCATAGGTATTGTTGCTGAGATTGGCAACGTTTCTTTAGCACCACCAGCCAATCCTTGACCTTCTGTATTCAAAGGATCTAGAGCGACCCAAGAACCTTGGTATTGCGCTTTCGGATTGAAATAATTGATTCCTATACCCGTAAACAAATAAATTTGCTCATTGTGGTTTCTAGCTCCAGAGTGCCCCGGCAAGCTGTAACGTTGGCCAAATTTCTCATTAGCGAAAACGATACACTCAATACGCTGACTCAATTCGATTACCATTGAACGGAAAGAAAGGTTTCTACTTTCACGAATCAATTCGTTAGTGAACGCATCGTTCCCACGAATCATTGAAACATTAAAATTGGTAGATGTGGCCCAGTAAGGGTGAAAACGATAACGGAAACCGATCATTCCACCGAAACCTGTCGCCGGAAAATCGATGTCCACAAGGCTAAAATCTTTACCAATATTATCTCGTCCACCAAGATCACCAGTAAATTGAGTTGCGCCAAATCCAAAAACCAACTCTTTCTTGTTCAAAGACCAGTTCCTTTGAGTGTTGAAATTTGTGTGCTGAGCAAACGTTAATGTGCTAAACAACAAAGTGATAACTACAATTGAAATTCTCATTTCTCTAAATTAAGGGCATTATAACACCATTATAGGTAGCGAAAATATCAAATTCTTTTTAATCTACCCAAGATTTCATTGGATTTATTTTCAAAATTTCATTGTTAACAACAACAAATTACTAGGATGTAAAAACAAAAAAAATCAGATAAAACGATCCGACTGGTGTGACCGTTTTATCTGATAATCCGTTTTGAAAGTTTGCTAAGTAATTCTAGCGCATCTCAACTCCCCTATCCTTCATTAAAACTTCATTGGTATTTGGTTGTTCATTCATGTTCAATAAAACGACCAATGTTAATGAAGACAGGCCCATTGCTCCGAAGAACAATGGGCTTTTGAATGGGGAAATAGAAGGTGCTTCGCAACACTTAACAATCTGTTTAAAATTCTGTTTTGAAGCAATGTACTCAGTACTCAACCTGCTTCGATCCAACTGGATTGTTTTTATTTCCATGCTCATTTATTATTGATTAAAAATTTTCTTCAATTTTTCCAATGCTCTGAAAGACTTGACTTTTGCATTGTTTTCTGTGATGTCCAAGATCTCTCCAATTTCACGAAATGACCTCTTTTCAAAAAATCGCAACTCCAACAATTGCATGTCCTTTTCTTTCAGTTTAGACAACGACTCAAACAGTTTCTTTTTGTTTGCTTCTGTATTGTCTTCATCAAATTCCTCAATGATTTCAAACAGCTGGTAACTATCAATATTCACCGTTCGTTCCGCTTTTTTATCTCTGAATGCCTGATATAACTCACTCTTTGCGATTCGGTACAACCAAGATGAAAATGGTACGCCACGAAACTCGTACCGGTGTAAATTATTCAAGGCTTTCATGAAAACTTGTGACGTGACATCAAACGCCGTCTCTTCATCATTCATGCGTTGGTAGATATAGCGAAATATCTGTTCGTGGTAACGTCGATACAATGGTCCGAAACTTTCCGGGTTTTCCTTCGCACGCTTGATCCAGCAGAGTTCTTCCTCCATCCGCTGGTTGGTCTGATGATACATGGGGTTAACTGTCATAACATTGAGTTTTATTTCTGGTTTGTTCGCAAGGCTTGCAGTCCTTACTGTGGCTAAAACGCAACGCATGGCATTATGTAACACTTCTTTTCAATGCTAGGCTTGAAAAAAGTAACAATAAAATTTAACTATTTGAAAATGAAATGGTTGATTCGATGTGATTCAACTTTTTTTACCTAAAATTTACCAGATAACTGGTGTCCGTGAGTGAAAAAAGAAATGCTTTGACTGCTTTCTTGTCTTTTTCGCTGAGTACAAAGTGCTGAATGACCTTGTTTTGATTCGGGTGTCCTACCCCACCTTTTGAATAATGATTAAGGACCTTGTCAAGATCTTTGAAGCTTCCGTCATGCATGTACGGGAATGTCAACTCAATATTTCGAAGTGAGGGTACTTTAAATTTACCTATATCGTTGCTGTCCCCATGAATACGAAACCTTCCTTTATCCTCACCATAGTCCACATACAAGCCATTGTTTTCTGCCACAAAGGTGGTGAAATAAGGTGCTGGATGACATTTAGTGCAGTACAGTTGATTGGAAAACAGGTTCCACCCACGTTGCTCCTCTTTTGTCAAGGCTGATTTCCTCCCTTGCTGAAATTGATCGAAACGAGAATTCATAGAGATCAAAGAACGCTCGAAAGCAGCAATGCTTCGTGTTAGTACATACGCATCGAAATCCCTGTTGAAAATTGCTCTAGCGGCCTGTTGGTACTTGTCAATTTTTCTTAGTCGCTTCAATAATTCATTCATTGGAATATCCATCTCTGTGTGTTCCTGAATAGGCACCAAGACTTGAACCTCCAAAGAAGCCAGATGAGCATCAAACATAGCTGTTTTCAGAAACGCTGAATTCAAAAGGGATGGCGCATTGCGCTGAACCTTTCTGCCGTCCACTCCGGTACTTACAGTCTTTTGATCCGTGAAGGCGTATTTCGGGAGATGGCACGACGCACAAGAAATTGATTCATCTATGGATAGTCGTTTATCAAAGAACAGTGCTCTTCCAAGCGCGACTTTCTCTTCACTTATTGGATTGTCCTCAGGAGATGGAATTTGAAAGGTGGAAACTTCCATAGGGCCAGTCTTACATCGAACCAAAAAAAAGGGCACTATCAATGCCCCGAATATTCCAATAAAGACTATGCTCTTTGCTATTTTCATTGCTGAATCACCTTCAATGAATGGATCAACTTCATCGATGTATCATACATGTTTAAAACATATATTCCGCTTTCTAAATCAGTAAGGGTTGTTGATCCCCAAGAGTGCTTTGGAGAAAACATGAAGATTATTCTACCGGATGCATCAATTAGTTCTGCATTTCCTGCATTCACAATGTCTTTCCAAAACAACTGCAAGGACCACGCATCAGCCGAATAATACACTTGACCAGCATTGGGTGAAGGTGTGATTGTTCCTGCATTTGGACTTTGATCAAAAACAACATAGGATCCTATATTTTGCATTACGTCAGCATTGAGTCCTGCTGTTCCATGCTTAACCCCACAGGTAAGCAGATTTACACCTCTCACCCATTGATCAACATGACAGTTGACATGAATATCAATTTGATCGGGATAACTATTTGATTGAACTATAGGGAGGTTAATCGACATATAGTTATTATTACCAAGGTTGTGCAATTCAAAATAACTTTCAGTAGTGGCAGCATCTCCATTCCCATCTGAGTCTGCCCATCCGCCAATAATCATGTGCATATATCCAGAGGACCATCCCCAATACATCGAAGGATCCTGGAAGCTCAATGGATGATTCACAGGCCAAGTGGTAATATCAACTGCGGTTGGACTTGAAATAGTATTCATTGACTCTGGAATACCAACCCCAAAGTTGATTTGTTCAATATTCTGCACATTTAAATAACCAAGGTAGAGCACATGATTTGTTGGCTCCACCAAAAATACAGTATCCGACAAATCCAAATCTTGTCCACCGTCGTGAATGACATGAAGGTTTGATAAGTAATAGTCGAAATGATCTAATTTAAATCCAGTTCCTACATCATTGATGTGATTTGTTCCTATTTGAAGTGGAGTTGAACCTACGACAGGTAAGATATCGATAAAAACATTTTTCTGAGCGAATGATAAATAACTGAGTGTCAAAGACAATACGCAAACCAATCCTTTCATAACTTATTTTTTGTGTACAATGTACAAGATTTCTTTTTCATGTAGACGGTAGCGCGCTACTTTTTCAGCCCCGTATTCTTTCCGTGGATCAAATTCCGACACAGTGAAACCTGCGCGCTCGAGCCATTGTGGATAATCCAATCCAAACAGGCGGACATGGTCCTTTTGCCAGAAATGAATCTCGCGGTCTTTTGGTGAGGTAATCGTAGGGTCTTCGTAGGTCACCTCGCGGTCAAAATCTTGAGGAACTTGCATGATTCCCCAGCCCCCTGGCTTCATCACGCGGTATAATTCAGAAATACATTGATTCACATCGTCGACATGTTCCAGTACATGGTTGCAAAAAACAACATCAAAACGATTGTCTTCCAATGGAATATGGTGCAAGTCAAAATGAATGTCCGCGATTGGTGAAACCAAATCACCTGTGAGGTATTGAAGATTTTTTTGTGCTTTAAATCGGGAATGAAAACACTGTTCAGGTGCGATGTGCAGCACATCAAGTTTTTCAGCCGTAAAGAAATTCGATCGGTCTTTCAAGTACAACCACATCAAACGGTGACGCTCCAAGGTGAGATCATACGGACAAAGCACGTTTTCGCGGTGCGCCGTATCCGAACCATAGGAAAGAAATTTAGAAAACGAACGCTCACACACTGGACATTCCACCTTATTTCCTTTGTATAGCAAGGGAGCGACCTTTTTAAAAGGATAACTCAACCGAATTAATAATGGCCGAGGAAGTGTATTGAGCAAGAACTTATACAGCTTTTTCATTGAGGCAAATGTACGGAAAGAAATGTGCAATACCGACTTAATGGTTTAACTTTGTGCATTCCATTTTAGCACCTATGAAACAGCTGAACTTCTTTTTTTTCATGACCATCGGTACTATCTATGCTCAAAATCCTATGTCAAATACACTCATTCCTAAAGCAATTAAGCAGGCACAAAAGTTAACGATTCATGGACATGAACGCGTTGATGACTACTACTGGATGAATCAAAGGGATTCGAAAGAGGTACTTGCACATCTCGCCAATGAGAATGCGTGCGCTAATTCCTATTTTACGCATTTGGAAGATTTGCAACAAAATCTCTTGGACGAATTTGAAAAACGCATTGATCCGAATGATAAAAGCGCTCCTTTCATTTTAAATGGTATTACTTATCAATCGAGAAACGTTGAGGGGAAAGATTACGCCTTGATTTATAAATTGGAAGGTTCGAAAGAGACCGTCTATTTGGATGAAAATGAACGTGCCAAGAATCAATCCTTTTATGAATTGGCTGATTGGTCACCGTCTCCAAATAATGAATTGTTAGCGATTTCGGAAGATTACATCGGACGACGAAAATACACCATTCGCATACGTGACAATAAAACAGGTCGTTACCTAAAAGATGTGATCTCAGATTCAGACGGTTCAATCGTTTGGGCGAATGACAACAAGACCATTTTTTATGTCAAAAAGGATCCACAAACCTTACGTGAGTTCCAAGTATATCGCCATACTTTAGGTACAGATGATTCAAAAGATGTATTGGTTTATCAGGAAAATGACGAGAAATTCAATGTGTCCATCACCAAGTCGTTGACGGATAAATTCATTTTCATTTACAGCTTTAGCTCCACCACCTCGGAGTTGCAATTGATTGATGCAAATACTCCGGCAGATGCTCCGAAAACATTCTTAAAGCGCGAGAAGGACCATTTGTATGAAGTCGATCACCACGATACAGGATTTTATATCTTGTCGAACAAGGACGCGAAGAACCGTAAAGTTGTCTTTACTCCTGGAATTCCGAAAACTATAGATGAATGTAAGGTCGTTACTCCTCACTCTACGGAGGTTTTATTGGAAGGATTGCTGGTCTTGAAGAATTATATGGTCACTGAAGTGCGCACCAATGGACTTCGAAAAATCACCACGACAGACCTTCGCTCAAATCAATCGAATACCATTCTTTTCAATGAAGAAACCTATTTCACAGGTTTGGGATTGAATGACGATTACGCAGCGGATAAACTCTTCTTCAATTACAATTCACTCACTACCCCCGCAACCGTATATCAGTTTGATTTGGCTAATGGAACGAAAGCAGTTTGGTTCCAACGCACACTTTTGGACAAATCCTTTACGCCCGACAATTATGAATCTAAGCGCGTTTGGGCTTTGGCCAATGACGGAACAAAAATTCCTGTTTCGATTGTCTATAAAAAAGGAACAGATCTTTCAAAAGCACCATGTTTACTTTATGGCTATGGTTCGTATGGCTATACCCTACCGGATGTTTTTAGCGCAACCCGCCTGAGTCTGCTTGACCGAGGGTTTGTGTATGCTGTGGCGCACATTCGTGGGAGCAAGTACATGGGCGAACATTGGTATGAGGACGGGAAATTTTTAAAGAAAATCAACACGTTCACCGATTTCATCAACGCTGCTGAATACCTTGGTACAGCAGGCTATTGCGATAAAACTAGAATCTACGCGCAAGGCGGAAGTGCTGGTGGATTGCTGATGGGTGCAGTATTGAACATGGCACCTTACCTCTGGAAAGGCGTTGTTGCTCAAGTTCCTTTCGTTGATGTGGTTACTACGATGTTGGACACAAGCATTCCATTGACAACAGGCGAATATGAAGAATGGGGAAATCCGAATGAGACTGATTACTATTGGTATATGCTGAAATATTCCCCTTACGACAATGTGCATGCGATGAATTATCCAGCGATCTTCGTAACTACAGGTTACCATGATTCACAAGTGCAATATTGGGAGCCAATGAAATGGGTGGCTAAATTGCGTGAGGTAAAAACGGATGCGAACCCGCTTGTTTTTGATTGCAACATGGATGCAGGTCATGGCGGTGGCTCTGGACGAACACAAGAACGAAAAGAAATTGCGAAAGAATATGCATTTATCCTTGGTCTTGAAGGCATTCTTCACTAACAATCGGTTTGTATTTTTATTGCTCATTTTGAGTCACTTATCGTTTTCTCAAGCGAATAAGGACAGTTTGCCGTACACCTTTTTCAATGACAAAATCGTGTTGTTTTCTGATATCGGGTATACAGGTGCACCATTCACTTTGAAATCCTCTTTCCAAGATGGGGTGGATAAATTGCATTACAAGAATAATTTACGCGCTGTCCTTGGTTTGGGTGGCAGCTACAAATGGTTTTCCATTCGCCTAGGTATCCCATTGCCCATTGAGATGCGTGCTGCAGGACGATTTGGCCATACTCTTCCGATAAATCTAGGTGTTGACTTCACCATCAAAAAAACATTTATAGATATAGATTTTAGGAGTTTTACGGGTTATGCCATTAAAAACGCATATCAATGGAATGATACACTTACGAAGCTAAAGCCCAATGATATACGAAGTGCTACTTCAACAAATAGTTTCTCTGTGAATGTGTGGTATTTCCACAATAAAGATTTCAAGATGCAAGCGTTGCGTGGGAGAAACGGACATTATGAGAAATCTGTACATACTTGGTATTTACGCAATACATTTGATGTTTTCGGTGCGGGAAATCAAGACCAATCGGTCATCCCGCTTCAATTCAAAGACAGTTTAAATACAAAACTTTCAGCATCGAGTTTTGGTGCAGTGGATATAGGTGTAATTCCTGGATATGCGTATGTGAATCGAATAAACAATTGGCAGTTCTCTATTCTTGCAGGAGTTGGAGGTGTCTTGCAGACAAAGTTCTATACCGTCAATGGGGAAACGCGTTCCTTCACGGGCTTGCAACCACGATACGACATTCGATTTATCGGAGGTTATTCGGATCCGAGGTATTTTGTTTTTCTCGTTACCGACTTTGACAACAAGTCCATCCGTTTTACTTCCTTGACCTACAACCAGACGTTCTATACCTTGCGACTTGTGGGTGGAATTCGTTTGGAACCGAAAGAAAAGAAATCAGGCAGGAAATAGAACGCTCTCTGAAACTGGCTCAAGCCACGAGTTTCTCAACTCGCCCAAGGACTGAATCAGCGGATTGTAGAGGTAAGCTTCGGAAAGATTTGTCAGGCTGTGGATCGAAACAAAGGACTGTTCTCCATCATTCAAAACAACGACTTTTAAGCGGTTAAAAAAATCTATATTGAATTGATTACCAATTGATTTAACCAATCGAACTGAAGAATCAATTGAACATCCAGAAGCTGAAGTCACTTCTTCGTCGGAAACGATGGCCAAGAAACGGTTGTCGATTACAGCACTTGCTGCGCGCATTCCTTTTCCGTGCGTTGCCCAATTCGCAACAAACTCACTCAGCATATTGGAAATGGTCTGGCCTTCCTCGATAGATAGTAAGCGATTGGACGTATAGATCCATAAGCGGCAATTGTCGGAGAATTCCGGGAAAAGTATGTTATAATTCGGCAGCATTGGCGATAAGTTCTGCGACATCCAATACTTGGATTTCATTTTCTTTGTTGAAATTCTTCACGCCATCCGTCATCATGGTGTTGCAGAATGGACAGCCAGTCGCGATAATCGTTGCGCTTGTCTCCATTGCATCTTCTGTACGCTCCACGTTGATTTCCTTGTTTCCTTTTTCTGCTTCCTTGAACATTTGGGCTCCGCCTGCTCCACAACACAAACCTGTGGTTTTGCAACGTTTCATTTCTACTAGTTCCGCATCCAATTTTTCAATCAAGGTGCGCGGCGCATCGTACACATCATTTGCACGTCCAAGGTAGCACGGATCGTGGAAAGTGATTTTCTTTCCTTTGAAAACGCCACCATCTTTCAAAACGAGTTTCCCTGTATTGATCAAATCTTGGATCAACTGCGTGTGGTGAATCACCTCGTAATTTCCACCGAGCTCTGGGTATTCATTTTTCAAGGTGTTGAAGCAGTGAGGACATGCTGTAACAATGCGTTTCACCTCGTAGCCATTGAGCACCTGAATGTTCATCATCGCTTGCATTTGGAAGGTGAATTCATTTCCAGCGCGCTTTGCAGGATCTCCAGAACAGCTTTCTTCAGTGCCCAATACCGCAAATTTCACGTTACATTGATTCAAAATCTTCACCAAGGCCTTTGTGATTTTCTTCGCGCGGTCATCGAAGCTCCCAGAGCAGCCAACCCAAAACAGCACATCTGGAGTTTCTCCTTGTGCCATCATTTCCGCCATTGTTGGAACATTCAATCCCATCGTGTTATCTTTTCAATACGTTAATTACTAATCCTCGTTCGCCCAGTTCAATCGGTCATTTTGTGAAAACTGCCATGGGGCACCATTGTTCTCGATATTCGTCAACATACCTGTCAACTCGCTCGGCATCTTTGATTCTTCCATCACCAAGTAGCGACGTAAATCTACAATGATGGACAATGGATCGATGTTTACTGGACATTCCTGTACACAGGCATTGCACGAGGTACACGCCCAAATTTCTTCTTCGGTAATGTAATCGCCCAATAAACTTTTGTTGTCATTAAAGTCTTTCCCATGCTTACGCATGTTCTCTCCCACTTCCACAAGACGGTCACGTGTGTCCATCATGATTTTACGTGGTGATAATTTTTTGCCTGTTAGGTTCGCTGGACACGAAGAAGTACATCGGCCACACTCCGTGCAAGTGTAAGCATCCAAAAGATTCTTCCACGTCAAATCTGTCACATCCTTTGCGCCAAAGCGTTGAGGCTCTGCTTGTGGTTCTGCAGGAGCAGCGTAGGGATCTGCCGTTGGATCCATCATCAATTTCACTTCAGCCGTCACCGACTCCATGTTGGTGAATTTTCCTTTCTTCTCCAGGTTGGAATAGTAGGTATTTGGGAAAGCCAAGAGGATGTGGAAATGCTTCGAATACGGCAGGTAGTTCAAGAAGGCAAACACCATCAGGATATGTCCCCACCAGCCAATCATCTCAAGGGTATGCAGTGTTTCTAGATTGTCGGTCATATTCAGAAACAAAGGACCAACAAAAGAACTAATGGCAAATCCATAACCTGCATTGCCCTGCTGAAGTTGAGCGGCTTCATCTGTGCCATTCATCGTGAAGATACATGCCACCAAAACGATTTCCATGATCAGGATCAAGTTCGCATCCTTCATCGGCCAACCTGCCAATTCCTTCATGTTCAATCGAGGTAATTTCAACAAATTGCGGCGTGATAAAAAAGCAATGGTTGCAATGAGCGCCAAAAGAGTAAGGATTTCAATGAAGCTAATCATGAAGGTGTAAAATCCACCAAGCGCCTCTTCGAAGGTACGGTGTTCGCCTGTTAATCCGTCAGCAAAAATCTCGAACAACTCAATCTGTGTAATCACAAAAGCAGCGTAAATTGCGAGGTGCAATAAGGCTGGGATTGGACGGGTGAACATTTTCTTCTGCCCCAAAGCAACAAGTGCCATGGTTTTCCAACGTTCAGAAGGATTGTCTGTACGATCGATCGCTCGACCTAATAGAATATTGAAACGGACCTTGCGAACATTGTATGCAAAAAAGCCGATTCCTACGATTGCGAGTACCGCAAAAAGAATGATGGACAACATAAGTTAGTCAGGAATTGAATCGATGAGTTGACGTAATTTCTTTTCTTCAATGGCAGTCAATGGAACACCCTTCGTTTTTGCACCCAGGACAGAGAAGTGGATGTAGCGTTCTGGATGTAATTGAAGGTCGTTGACTAGGTTTTGAAGCTCATTGTTGGTTTCCACCAATTCATTGAACAATTTATCATCACCCAATAATTTCCCAAGAGTCCCCTCGCCTTTTTGTGCTGTTTCCAAGACCGCATTCAAGGTTTTAATGGTTTGTTGCGCATCGCCCACTACTTTCTTGAAATCAGCAGTGACCAAATCATCTGTTATGCGGCGTGCATTCCCAATGATTCCAGCGATTTGCTCGTTGCTCTTCTTCAGGTTTAAGGTGATGCTTTCCACATTGGTCATGATTCTTCCCAACTTCGCTTTTTCTTCACCTACCAATAGACTCACGTCTTCTGCAACTGTCCCGAAGCGTTTGATCGCAATTTTAATTTCCTTGAAGCTTCCTTCCAACTCTGATGTTGCTGTAGTGTCCCAGAAAGCAGAAACCGAGTTGATCATCTTATCGATGGAGCTCATCATCCCTTGCACCTTTTGAGAAATAGGGTCCGCATACGACTTTACTTGAGCCATCATATCTACCGCCAATCGGCCTTGAATAACGTCTCCAGGCTTGTGGTAACCTTTGGAAAGATCTGAACTTAACGTAAGCAACATCCCTTTGCTGAACAAGTCTAAGGATCCAATTTCGATGACAGAACCAACAGGAATCTTCACCTTTTCGTTTTGGATGTTGAAGGAAACCTTTACACGTTTTTCCGGGCTATTGCTGCCCACGTATTCCACGTTCAATACCTTTCCGACGATTACCCCATTCAATGTGACATCACTTGCCACGGCCAATTGACCTGAATTTGGGAAGTAGGCATAATACACTTCATCTCCTCCAAAAAAACTATTTCCTTTGAGAAAATTTATCCCCATGACAAGCAACGCGATTGCAAGGATGGAGATGACACCGGCTTTGACTTCTTTCGAGATTTTCAAAATCTTATTTTTGTGCTAATTTAATAGCTTTTTCTAAATTAATTCGCTCCCCATTGAGAAAGGCTACCACGAAAGCATTCACAAATCCTTCCTCCTTCATTTTTGACTTGTACTCATTGGCTGATTTATAGTCACCAACAAAGGTTCCTACCGTGTATTTGTACAAGTTATCCTGTATGTATTCATATACCTGAAAGCCCTTAAACCGCGATGAGGTAGAGGTAATTTTCGTCGATGAAGTCTCAATCTGCACCCGAAAAACTACCTTGTCCTTCGTGTTCGATTCATCATTGACCTCTGGCTTCACTTGGCTATCCGTAGTGCCTTGCGTTGTACCCGTGGTTTGACCATCCACCCCTTCCAATTCGTTCTTGTATTTCTCAAAAGCCGCAAACATGGAATTCGCCATTTTCGTCTGGCCATCGACATCTGCCAAAAATTTCTCCTCGTTTGGATTGGTCAAGAACCCGGTTTCAATCAACACACTTGGCATTGTGGTCTTGTAAAGTACTAAAAATCCCGCTTGGCGCACCCCACGATCGTAACGACCGATGCTTTTAAATTCCTTTTGAAGCTTTTCTGCAAACAAAATCGATTGGTCTAAAAACACCGCCAATTGAATTTGACGTGCAATCAAGGCATCCGGTGACATGTCGAATTCTTTGTACTTCTCCCCTTTGTCATCCTCTAGGAAAATGGTTGAGTTCTCACGCTCAGCCACATGTTGCTGTGATTCCGTGCGGTGAAGCCCCAATACATAAGTTTCTGCGCCGTAGGCTGAAGGAGAAGCCGAATTGGCGTGGATACAAATGAATAAATCTGCCTTCGCTTTATTGGCAATGTTGGCGCGCTCATCCAATTCCACAAACACATCCTTGTCACGGGTATAGACGACCTTAATTTCTGGAAACTTTTTTTTAATCAATTCCCCCAATTTCAAGGCAATGGAAAGACATACATTCTTCTCATTGGCAGAAGCCCCATGACAACCTGGATCCTTTCCGCCATGACCTGCATCGATCACAACTGTTTTGATCGTTGGACGCTCTTTCGCCGTATTTTGTCCGGAAACACTTGCAATGCAGACAAAGCTTGCAAGCAATAAAGTAGCGACCTTTTTGTTATATGTCGATATTTTATCCATCGTGAGACGCTTATTGTTTAGTTTTGTGACCGGTTTATCTGTCAACATTACAAATTTACCCAGTCGGTTTGACCAAAAATAGATCCATAGCGATACTTATCTTCGGTGCATTGTTAATAATGTGCATGCCTTCCAACGCGTTTGGACAGCAGCGGGACACTTTGGTATTGAACGATGAAAGCTTCGATCAAATCGTCACCTACAGCGCCCGCGATTCCATTTATAACGATGTCAAGAGAAAACAAGTACACCTCTACGGAGATGCGAGTGTAAAAACTGAAGACATCTCCATGAAAGCGGGTTACATTCTCATCGACCTCGAAAAAAACGAGATGGAGGCGCGTTATGCCTACGATGCCGACAGCAACCGCGTTGAATTCCCCGTATTTACAGATGGTGCGCAAGAAGTCAAAGCCGCTACGGTTCGCTATAATTTCGAAACAGAAAAAGGATACATCCAGGAGTTGGCCATCAAGCAAGATGAGCTTTTCTTATATATGGGAGTTGCCAAGCGTCAACCCAACGAGGAAATTCACTTCAAGGAAGGACGATTCACCACCTGCGACCTAGAAGAACCGCACTACCACTTTCAGTTGTCACGCGCCATCATGATTCCAGAAGAGCGCATCGTCACCGGACCCATGAACCTATGGATTGCCGGAGTTCCAACACCGTTGGGATTGCCCTTCAGTGTGATTCCGCAACAAAAAGAACGCACCCACGGGATATTGTTTCCTGAGATCGTTCCACAATCGGTGTATGGATTTGGGGTGCAGAACTTGGGGTATTACTTCCCAATCAATCAGAACTTACAAACATCTGCCTATATCAATCTCTACTCTCGCGGAAGCTGGGGAATTCGCGATGTACTCGATTACTCCAAGCGCTATGGATTTTCAGGTTCCTTGGATGTTGGTTTTCAGCAATTCAGAAGTGGCTTTCCATCGAAAGATGCCAACAACAAGTTAAGCATCACTTGGAATCACCGAAAATTGCCCAAATCCAATCCGTACTGGGATTTCAACTCCAATGTGAACTTCATCTCCGACAACAAGTCGAAAAACAACCTCGATCCGCTCAACGAACAATACTTCAATAACAGTTTCAACTCTGACATCAACCTCAACAGAAATTTCCCTGGCAAGCTCATCACCACTGGATTAAAGATTTCTGTTCGACAAAATTCTCAAACGAAGAATGTTGGACTGACCTCACCGCAGTTCAACCTCAATGTGAGCCGTGTATTTCCGTTTAAAAATGTGGTGCGTGGAACAAAAGGTTGGCAGCAAGCCATTTCGCGCATTGGTGTGACTTACGCCTTTGAAGGAGTAAATCGAGCGTCATTCCGCGATAGTTTGTTGCAAAACTTCAACGCTCCTGCGATTTCCAACAACTTCATGAATGGATTTCAGCAAGCCATGAGTATCCAGACTAGCGCTACACTCTTCAAAAATACGGTGAAAATCAACCCGTCGATCAACTATTCCACGAAACTCAACTTTCAACAAATTCAGAAGTCCTACGACCCGCTGACCAATAAAACGATCACAGATACGATCAATAAAACAGGGGTTGCACACGAACTTTCCATCAACGTTCAAGCGACCACCATGCTCTACTCCTACTACAAATTCGTTGGAAAGAAAAAGCCATTGTTGCGACACATCGCTACCCCTTCCGTTGGATTCCGTTACGTTCCGCAGCTCAACACCTTGATTACAGATTCTGTTGGCGTGAATCAAAATCTCGTGACCTATTCCCCATTTGAGCGAAGCATTTATCAAAGTGGTGCCTCCAAAGCCGCGGGAATGATCACCTTTGGAGTCAACAACACCTTTGAGCTAAAGCGCATGTCTGCCAAAGATACGGTGACTGGTTTCAGTAAAACCCGCATCATTGACATGTTCTCCGTGAATGGATCCTACGACTTGATGAAAGACTCCATGAAGCTCTCCGACATCGACATGAATTTGCGCATCAGTCCGTTTGAGTGGATCAACTTCGTCGCCAACTCCTCCTTTTCACCGTATGCGTATGACTCAACGGGAAAAACTCTGGGCATCTATGCCTTGCAAAACAGTCAGCAGTTGGGTCGTTTTATGCGCACCGGCTTGACAACAACATTAACCATCACCTCCAAAGAATCGCGCAAGAAGATCGATGAAAACAAGCAAAATGTCATTGAAAATTGGAACAGTGATTTGAATTATTACGCCTTGCATCCCGAGTGGATCATGGACTTTACCATTCCGTGGAAGGTGTCGTTATCGCACGTGTACAGCATCAACACCAACACAGCAATCAGCGCTTTACAACCTGACAAATACACCCAGATTCAAACCCTGGTGGTGAATGGTGACATCAGCTTCACCAAGCGATGGAAAATTGGAGGGAACATCAATTTCGATGTAAAGAATCCGCGCATCACCAATGCCAGAATCACCTTATCGCGAAGTTTGCACTGCTGGGCGATGTCCTTCTTCTGGACGCCGATTGGAGGAAATAAAAGCTTCTTGTTCAGCATCCGCAACACATCATCGTTGTTGAATGCGGCGAAGATTGAGATCAGACGACCGCCAGTGTTTTTGTAGGACCCCTACTTCTTCATGTCCCGGAAATGCTCATACTTGTCCTTTATAAAAGTGATGAGTTCCATTTCCGTCGCTGTCTTTAGGAAGCTGTCATTCACGTTCAAGAAGGCGATGAAGTTATCAAACTCTTCCTCGTCCAATTCGATGATGTCGTACGCGATGTAAGTACGCAGCAATTCTTTCACAACCCTGCGCTGATCATCCTTGTAATTCTGCTCGGCAATCCATCGTTTGTTCTGTTCTTTCTTGGAGAAAGCTTGGTAGAGCGCCGTGATTGGACTCTGCATGACTTCGATTCCTGTCACTAAGCGTGTTTCACGCATCGCCAAGGCCGAACGCTCTTCTTTGATTTGTTCAAGGGATTTCAAGGGACGGACAACCACCTCGCGCACTTCTTGTGGTTTCGGTTCAATGAAGATTGTTTTTAAGAACTGGCAATTCGAATCTGCCTTCACGACCAATTTTACCAAAGGATATTCGCGAACAGAAATTGAAATGCTGTCGCCATTGTTGACATACACACTGAATGTTCCGTTAGGCTGACCGAAAACTCCTTGTCCTGTGCGGCGATTGACAATCATCAGGTTATAAAAATTCTGCGGACGCAAGGTATCGACAACTTTACCTGTAAAAAGCACCTTGTCGCACTGCTGACCAAAGACGGGCAGCGAGGAAAAGAAGACCAAGAGAACAAGAGCACATTTCATGTTTGGCTAAATAACAAAAAAAAGATGAGTTGAGATTCTACGGTCTGTTAGAAAGTGTTAAGATTCGTGAATTGCGATTGTTTACATTTGTAATTTACATAAGTAAATTAAGCGTTAATTAGATAGAAACTGCATTGTTTCGTACTTTTGCACCATGAAACGTGTCGTTGTTGGACTTTCTGGTGGTGTTGATTCCAGTGTTGCTGCTCATCTCTTGCTTCAAGAAGGATATGAAGTGATTGGTATGTTCATGCGTAACTGGCATGACGAGAGCGTTACGCTTTCCGATGAATGTCCGTGGATTGATGATTCCAACGATGCACTTCTTGTCGCGCAGCAACTGGGAATTCCTTTTCAAGTGATCGATCTAAGCGCGGAATACAAGTCGCGCATTGTGGATTACATGTTCAGTGAATACGAGTCAGGCCGCACGCCGAATCCAGATGTGTTGTGCAATAGAGAAATCAAATTTGACGTCTTCTTGAAAGCAGCGCTTGAACTCGGTGCAGATTATGTCGCTACAGGTCATTACTGCCGCCGCATCGAACACGAAGACGGAACAGTTGGCTTAGGCGCTGGATTGGACCCCAATAAAGATCAATCGTATTTCCTCTGTCAACTCAATCAAGAACAGCTATCTCGTGCACTCTTCCCCATTGGAAACTTGCAAAAATCTGAAGTTCGCGCCATTGCAAAAGAAGTTGGCTTCGTGACTGCAGAAAAGAAAGATTCACAGGGACTTTGTTTCGTTGGTAAGATCAGTTTACCTACCTTCTTGCAGCAGCAATTGAAACCAAAGACCGGGGATATCATTGAAATCTCGCCGTCATTGCCTCAATACGATGTGTACAATGCATTAGAACCTTGTCGTGAGAATGTCATTGAATTGAGCAAACCTTTCGTGTACACAACTGAAATGGGTCAAAAAATTACCACGCATCAAGGCGCACATTACTACACGATTGGACAACGCAAAGGACTGCACATCGGCGGAAGGCCAGAACCCTCGTTCGTGATTGGTACTGACATCGAATCAAACACGGTGTTTAGTGGTCAAACAGAGCAACACCCAGGATTAAATAGATGGGCATTACGCATTGAAAATAAAGACATTAATTGGATTTATTTAAAGTATAAAATCAATAATGGGGAATCACTCGAATGTCATTTCCGAATTCGCTATCGTCAGCCATTGCAAAGCGGCACCTTGTTCAATTTAGACGATGAGCTTTACATCTTGTTCGAAGAAAAGCAGCGTGGAATCACACCGGGACAGTTCGCGGCGTGGTACATCGAGGATGAATTGATCGGATCAGGCGTTATTTTGTCGTAGGACGGTATTCCGTGAAGGTCCCGTCTGAATAAAACTCAACGATTTTCGTGACTTCTTTTGATTCTGATAAGGATTTAGCATCGTTGTTTATGTGTTCAATACGTTGATATACTGGGGCTCCACCCTCATTACCGGTAATTAACCAGTGTGCATCCAGCTCTGGGAAATGATTCAAGATCTTTTCAAGGAAGTCTAGGCCTGGCTTGCTTCTACCAGACAATACGTGACTGACGTTTGAACGCTGCACACCAATGCGATCTGCAAACACAGATGGTGTAATTCCTTGGTCTTTAAGGATTTGATTGATACGTTCAGGTATTGACATTTGTAAATTATATTTTTCAATTGTTTGTTTACAAATGTAATGATTATTTCTTTATTGGTACAAAGGTTCGACCCCATCCTCAACGAGCAGACTTAAAGGGTAGTGTGAACCTCGGTTGCTTTAAGCCTGTAAACGTTCGACCCACTATGGGGTCGTGAATTCATTTGATAGCTTTGGATTACAAGGGTTTGACCCCTATGGGGTCGCGGATACTTTTGATTGCCTTAGCGTTACCAAGGTTTGACCCTGATGGGGTTTTGCATCCTTGTGATTGCTTTTGGATTACAAGGGTTTGGTCCCGATGGGAGAAATCAGAGTGAGTCCCGAAGTATCTGGACAGGAGTAAGAGTGAGAGCGAAGATGGAAAAAGCGGGGGCATTCGAGAGTGCCAAATATTTAGAGACTTGAGTTAAAAACGAAATAAATTGAAGTAGAGCTGTAACGCTCTCGCGACTCGTTCCGACACTTCGGGACTCAAACTCACATCTTGTCCTGACATTTCAGGACTGGCACTCAAACTGCTTTTATCAATCTAAAACAACATAAAAAAATCAAGACACAAAAAAAAGAGGAGTTGTTCACTCCCCTCTTTCTATGTTCCAGTAACTTAAGGTCTGACTTAGTTTGGGTTTACCCCGTGGAATATGGATGGTTTTTGTGCTTCTTTCACTTTGGTGCTAAAATGAATTTGATCCATCAGTTGAGCGACCTCGAAGATGTTCAATTTACTTTTAGTACCTGCTTGTCTGTGTTGAGACAGTTTGAATCGTGCAATTTTCTCTTTTTGTGCTGTCATGGCGTATCGTCGTTTTGTTGTTTTCTGGAGATATTTACGGACGTACTTTCCAAATGTTTCAATTTAGGTAAAAAAAAAATTTAGAAATGTAATTTTTAGACAAAAGACCGCTGCGCTAAAAGACAAAAGACCGCTGCGCTGAAGGACTTGATTATTACCTCTCTAGATGAATAGTATTGGTGGCTCCTCCGAAGCGGACACGTGAGGTGCGCTTGAGAACAAAAGACCGCTGCGCTAAAAGACAAAAGACCGCTTCGCTGAAGGACTTGATTATTAACTCTCTAGATGAAAAATAGTGGTGGCTTAGGTGTGTTTGAGGACTCGAAGCCACGCTTGAGGACAAAGGACCGCCGCGCTGAAAGCAAGTTGTGAACAAGTCTTTTGTCCATTGTCCTTTCCCCCTTGCTCTACGTCATTTCTTAATCAAAGGATAAATCAAATCCTCCAGCCCATTGATCTTGATTTCAAGCATAAGCTGCAACTGCTCACCAAGTGTTCCTTTGGGAAAGCCTTTTTGTCGGTACCAAACAAGATACGGTTCGGGAAGGTGCACCAAGTAGCGGCCTTCAAACTTTCCGAAGGGCATGCGCGTGTTGGCTAATTTCTCGAGTTGTGCGCGTTGATCTTCGGGTGACATCACTGCGCCAATGGTGTACGGTTGACGGTTTCCAAGAAATACTTCCAGAATTTCTGAACGGAAGAGATCTGAACTTTTTCGTCCGGTGAATGCGCTGCACGGATGTTTGGCCCAAAGGAAATCATGTCGACGCCTGGCAAATGGATTCCTAAGATTCCACATTCCAATCCTGCGTGACAGGCCTTGATTTTTGGTTCCTCGCTGTACATCTCACGGTAAAGGTCAGCCATCAAATTCAAAATACGTGAATTTCTGTTCGGCTGCCATCCTGGATAATCACCTGATTGAACGACTGTGCATCCCATATTTTCGAATGCCGCACGAATGGTATTCGCTACATCGCCTTTTGAGGACTCCACAGAACTGCGTTGCAAGGACTGCGTGGTAAATTCTCCATTGGAAATGATGACACGCGCCAAACTTGACGACGCTTCCACCAAACCTTCGATGTCTGGACTCATGCGGTAAACGCCATTTTGAACACTGTATAAGGTGTTAAGGATTCGGTGAAATTCAGTTGCTTCAACGGCTACTCCTTCTGAAGAAGCGTCATGCAAGGTAATGGATAATGCTCCTTCAACAGTTGAGAATTCAACAGCGATTTCTTTAGCTATCTTCTCCACTTCTATTTGAAACGCAGCCAAATCATCTTTCTTGAATGCAACGACAGCTGAAGCTTCGCGTGGAATCGCATTGCGCAAACTTCCGCCATCAAAGGAAACCAATTGAAGATCAAGGATAGAAACCAAGTGGTACAGAATGCGTGTCATCAATTTGTTGGCATTGCCTCTCCCCTTGTCGATGTCCATTCCGGAGTGACCACCCAAAAGTCCACGCATGCGGATTTCTTTCATGACTGATCCTTCAGCGATGGAAGCTGTTTTGCAGGTATAAGAGGTGTTGGTATCTATTCCACCTGCGCAACCAATCGACAATTCATCGTCGTCTTCGGTGTCTAGATTCAACAAGATTTTACCGTCGAAATTCGATCCGTCAAGCTCCTTCGCTCCTGTCATTCCTGTCTCTTCGTCGATGGTAAACATGGCTTCCAATGCTGGATGCGCGATGTCTGTCGAAGCTAGAATAGCCATGATTGTAGCAACGCCGATTCCGTTATCCGCGCCCAATGTTGTTCCGTTGGCACGTACCCAATCTCCTTCTACAATCATCTCAATTCCTTGCGCATCAAAATCAAATACCGTATCTGCATTTTTTTGATGCACCATGTCCAAGTGAGATTGCAAGATGAGCGTTTCACGGTTTTCCATTCCTGCCGTCGCTGGCTTCTTGATGATCACGTTTTGGATGGCATCCATTTTTGTTTCAAGTCCGAGTGATCGACCAAAATTCATCATGAATTCAATTACACGTTCTTCTTTTTTTGATGGACGAGGAACAGCATTTAAATCTGCGAAATGATTCCACAATGCTTTAGGCTCCAGGTGACGTACTTCGTTGCTCATTTTATTGTCTTTTAAATCCGTTAATTTTCTTTCTTCTTTTTAAACTCAACAATGCGTTCAATGTAGAGTTCTTCGACTTTTTGTCGTGCCCAAGGTGTTTTGCGTAAAAAGGTCAGACTGCTTTTTACACTAGGGTCATTTTTAAAACAGTTGATCGGCACAAGATAGCCCATGTGTTCCCATCCAAGTTCTTCAACCAGTTCTGTGACAATGCGTTCGAGTGTTATTCCATGCAGTGGATCCATCGCTTACAC